>Ga0209375_1003273_pt1 | contig 11345 bp, 8 predicted proteins | sample GraSoiAngelo_131_FD_185888 | JGI IMG/M metagenome (GOLD analysis project Ga0209375, IMG submission 185888) | Grasslands soil microbial communities from the Angelo Coastal Reserve, California, USA - 14_0929_02_30cm (SPAdes) (version 2) | ecosystem: Environmental > Terrestrial > Soil > Grasslands ...
AACTCGAGTACCTGCTGTCGATCCCGTCTCCGCTCTCGATTCCACTGCTGCGCGTGGACCCCCTCTATGCGCCATTGCGGGGGAATCCGCGGTTCCAGCGACTCGTCGCTGGCCAATAGCTCTCCTCCATGGCCGATCAGCTCGCCCGCCTGCAAGCCGCCCTGGCCGACCGCTACACGATCGAGCGTGAGCTCGGCCGTGGGGGGATGGCAACCGTCTACCTCGCTCAGGACCGGAAGCACCACCGCCAAGTCGCCATTAAGGTCCTGAAGCCCGAGCTGGCCGCGGCGCTCGGCCCGGAGCGGTTTCTCCGCGAGATCGAGACCGCGGCTCGGCTCAACCATCCCCACATCCTGCCGCTCCACGATTCGGGCGAAGCCACCGGTCTGCTGTATTACGTGATGCCCTACGTCGAAGGAGAGACGCTGCGGAATCGGCTCGACCGAGCAGGCCAACTCCCGGTCGCCGAGGCGGTGCAGATCGTGCGCGAGGTGGCGGACGCCCTGAGCCACGCCCACAGCCATGATGTCGTGCATCGCGACATCAAGCCGGAGAACATCCTCCTCGAAGCCGGCCATGCCGTGGTGAGCGATTTCGGAATTGCCCGGGCGATCAGGGCCGCGGCGGGCGCGAGTCTCACCGCGACGGGGATCGCGATCGGCACGCCGGGCTACATGAGCCCCGAGCAGGGCGTGGCGAGTGCCCGGGTGGACGAGCGAACCGACATCTACAGTCTCGGGTGCGTGCTGTACGAGATGTTGGCGGGCGAGCCGCCCTTTACGGGGCCGAGCGCGGAGAGCATCGTGCGCCAGCACCTCGCCGCGGCGCCGCCACGGGTCAGCGCGATGCGCGCGGCGGTCCCGCCTGCGATCGAGGAAGGCATCGTGCGGGCGCTCGCCAAGACACCCGCCGACCGCTTCGCTACCGCGGCCGAGTTCGCGGGGGCCCTCGCAGCGCCGGCGCCGCGCGTGCCCGACACGGGACGCCGAACGTCCCGGCTCGCAGCCGGGGCCGGGCTCGCGGCGACCCTGCTTGCAGCGGCGGCCGGGCTCTTCGTACTGTCCCGGCCGCACGGCACACCGGCCTTGGCGGGCCCCACCGGTCAATCGATTGCCGTGCTGCCCTTCGTGAACGTGAGTGGCGCACCACAAGAGGAATACCTGAGCGACGGCATCAGCGAAGAGCTCATCGACGCGCTCTCGAAGCTGCCCCAGCTCCAGGTCGTGGCCCGGCCGTCGTCGTTCGCATTCAAGGGGAAGAACGAGGACGTGCGGCAGATCGGTCAGGCGTTGCAGGTGGCGACCGTGCTCGGCGGGAGCGTCCGCCGGGCCGCGAACCGCCTGCGCGTGACGGCGCAGCTGACCGACGCCCGGAACGGATACAACCTCTGGTCGGAGACCTACGACCGTGAGATGGGAGACGTCTTCGTCGTGGAGGACGAGATCTCCCACGCGATCATGCGGGCCCTACAGGTGCACCTGGTGAGCGGGGACAGCCTGACGCTCTCGCGCCGCCCCACCCACGACGTCGAGGCGTACGAGCTGTATCTCAAGGGACGCTACTTCTACAACAAGGGCGGGTTCGGACCCGTCGAGCAGGCGCTGGCGTACTTCCAACAGGCCCTGGCGCATGATTCGAATTATGCGCTCGCGTACGCCGGCATCGCCGACGTGTACCAGAGCCTCACGGCCTCGACGTATCTGCGCCCCCGCGAAGGCATGCCGAAAGCGAGAGCCGCGGTCCTCAAGGCGCTCGCGCTCGAGCCCACGCTCGCCGACGCCCATGCATCGCTCGGTGATCAGTTGTGCGTCTACGACTGGGACGCGTTGGCGGCGGAGCGCGAATTGCGGCGGGCCATTGAGTTGAATCCCAGCCTTGCCAATGCCCACTATTTCTACTCGCACTGCCTCGCGGCGCAGAGACGATCGGAGGAGGCGCTCGCCGAGGCCAGGCGCGCGCACGAGCTCGATCCGCTGAATCCGGAGGTCGCCACAGGGCTCCCATGGGCCCTCTATGCCGCTCGACGATACGATGAAGCGATCGCCGGGCAGCAGAAGTCGCTCGACCTCGAGCCTGGCTTCGCCCAGGCGCACATGCTCCTCGCCCTATCGCTCGCCGGGAAGGGGCGCTACGCCGAGGCGCTGGCGGAGGCTCGAAAGATGGCCGCTCTGGCTGGCGACGCGCCCAGCTTCGTGGGGATCTTGGGGTACGTAGCCGGGCGCGCCGGCGAGCGCGCGGAGGCGCAGCACATCCTCACGGAGCTCGAGCGCCGCCCGCCCGGCAACACAGCGTTCGCCATCGCACTCGTCCACCTGGGCCTGGGGAACAACGACCAAGCGCTGCGCTGGCTGCAAACGGCTTACCAGGAGCGCTCCGAGTGGCTCGTGTTCTTCACGCCGGCACCCTTGTTCGACCTCCTCCGCTCAGATCCGCGCTTTAGGGCGCTCATGAGGAAAGTCGGCATCGAGTAACCGCCCAGGAGCGTAGAGGGCGGGCCTGTCGGATCGTCAGCGCGCCGCCGGCAGTACGCCTCCCACAATCACGCTCAGCACCTGCTGGTCAAGGCCGGCCGCAGCAGAGTCGCGCGTGACGCCCTGCCACTCGGTCGTCGCGACGGCGACCAGGTCGAGCGACGGTGCCAGGTAGACGAACTGCCCGCCGAATCCCCAGGCAAAAACGGCGGGCAGCGGCGGCCCGTCGGCGACCCACCAGAGGTAGCCGTACGTGACGCCGGCCTGCCGCCCTTCCGTCACGCGCCAGGCGAAGCGCGGCGCCGCCATGGCCTGCAGCCACGCCGGCGGGAGGACTTGCCGCTCGCCAGACCGACCGCCCTGGAGCACGAGCTGGCCGAAGCGGAGCAAGTCCCGCCCGGTGAGCCTGATCCCCGAGCCGCCGTTCACCGTGCCGTTCTCCAGCGGCTCCCACACGGCGCTCGTGATGCCCGCGGGCCGGAACAACGCCGTGTCGGCGAACGCGGGGAGCGATGCTCCCGTGGCGCGCGTGAGGAGCAGGCCGAGCAGGTGGATGGCGGCGGAGTTGTAAGTGAACGGTCCGGGGGGACCCGTCTGGGGCCGGTCGAGCAGGTACTGCACGTGGTCGGCCGAGACGATCCACCTGTTGTAGTCGTCGCCGCTGAGCTCGTCCCACTGGTATCCGGACGTCATGGTCAGAAGGTCCCGCACCGTCACCGCACTGTCGGCCGCGTCCAGCGTGTCTGGCGCGCCGATGTAGCGCCCCACCGCCGCGTCGAGGCTCGGCAGCTTCCCGGCCGCAAGGGCAAGACCCGTAAGGGCCGACACGACACTCTTCGTGACCGACCGCACGTCGAACACCGTGCTCGAGTCCGCGCCGCCGAAATACTGCTCGAGCACGAGGCGCCCGCGGCGGGCCACGAGGAGGCTGCGAAAGCGGGGAATCGCGGCTGCGGAGCTCGCGGCGACTCCGAGCAGCGCGCCGCTCATGCCCACCTCGCCCGGCGCAGCGACGGTCCACGGCTGTGCCAGGTCGACAATCGTGGGAGGCGCGGTGGCGTCCCCGCAGGCTGAGACGAGCCAGGCAGACGCGAGCAGGCCGAGCCCGAGGGCCTGCAATTGACGCCGCGCAACACGACGGAGCGGGTACACGTCACTAATGCCTGGTGGCAAGCCCACTAGAAGGCGAACGACGTCTCGAACCCGCTTGAGCGAGGCAGGGGTCGAGACGTCGCTCTGCCAGTGAAGAAAGTCGTGCCTCGCCGCCGCCCGCAACGCGACCTCAGTGCCGGGTAGTGTCCGTCGCGACCGGCTCGAGTCTCGTCATCTGGAACTTGATCTTCGCGATCATATCCGGCGACGACTTCTTCTTATGACATTTGAAAACGATCGCCTCCGCGCGGTCGGGCGTTTCGGTAACCGAGTTTGCCTTGGTCGGTGGCCCGACCCCACCTTCATAGCGACGGGTCAAGCACGTGTCAAACGGCGACGCAAGTTCCAGGACGGAACAAGACATGGCCGACATCACCTACGACGACTTCCTCAGGGTCGACATCCGGGTCGGCCAGATCGTTCGAGTCGACGACTTCCCGAAGGCCAAGAAGCCCGCTTACAAGCTGTGGATCGACTTCGGCCCGCTGGGCGTGAAGAGCTCGAGCGCTCAGCTCGTGAAGCACTACGAGAAGGCGGACCTGCTCGGGAAACTCGTGCTCGCCGTCGTGAACTTCCCACCGCGCCAGATCGCGGACTTCTTTTCGGAGGTGCTGACGCTCGGGGTGATCGTGGCGGACGGGGACGTGGTCTTGGTGCACCCGGACCGCGACGTGCCGCTCGGCGCGCCGCTGCGCTGAGCGTCTCACGACAGCCGGGAATGGATCCGAAGCGGGTGGAGCAGGCGTTGCGCTACTACGACGACTTCTTCAAAATAATCAACGACCTCGGCCTGGTCAGGCAGGAGTTCCTGCAGACCTGCCAGCGTTGACACCACAGCCATGACTCTCAACCCGGTCGATCGCTCGTTGCTCCGGTTGCTGCTGTACTACATCCTCCTCGTGGTGGGGACGATGGTCGTGGGGCGCTACGTGCCCGCCGTGCGCCAGGCCGTCTCGCTCGAAGGGCCGCCGCTGGGGATGACGTCGCGGGAGCTGCGCAAGACCTTGGAAGAAGGGGCTGGCGCGACGGGCGAAGGCGCGGCGCCGCGACCGACCCCTGCCGCCGCGACCGCGCTCGCGATGATCGGAGCCCTGGCGCTCGTGATCCCGGTCGCGCGGGTGTACATGCTCACCAAGCAGCGGGTCGGGTACGATCCGTCGGTGGTACAGACGGTGATTCTGCTGCCGCTCGCCGTCGCGGGGATCGTGGCCGTCGTCCAGAACAGCCTCGCGCTCGCCTTCAGCCTGGCGGGGCTCGCCGCGGCGGTGCGGTTCCGGAACACCCTCAAGGACACGAAGGACGCCGTGTACATCTTCGTCGCCATGGGCGTGGGCCTCGCGGCCGGCGTGCAGGCGCTGGCACTCGGCTTCGTGATGTCGGTGATCTACAACGTCGCGGTAGTCACGTTGTGGGCACTGAACGTGGGCGACACCTACCCCGGCGAGCCACGCCCCAGCTTCACCGGCGAGTTCCCGATCGCCGCCGCCGTCCCCGCGATCCACGACGTGCTGCTCGTGGAGGCGGACCCGGCCGCGCAGCCGCTGGTCGAGCGCATGCTCGAGCGGCTCACGAAAGGCTGGCGGTTGATCGAGCAGGTCTCCGGCAAGGACGGGCGGATGACGCTCACCTACGAATTGCGACTGAAGAAGAAGACGACGCGGGCCGCGCTGATCGACGCCATCGCCCGCGAGGCCGCGCCCCAGGTGGCGACGGCCACATTCCGGGCGCAGCCAGCAACGGGGTGATCTAGCGCGACTGTGGGTCGGCCGCCGCGGGCGGCTTCCGCTCTACGACCTTGGCCATGACGGGCGCGCCCGGTGCCAGCAGCTCCAGGCCCCCCACGACCACCTGGGTGCCGACCTCGACGCCGCTCGTCACCTCGACGAAGCCCGGGGTGCGCACGCCCAGACTCACCGGCTGCTGCGCCACCTTCCCGTCCTTGACCACCCAAACGAGGTTGGTGCCTTGGACGGGAACCACTGCGTCCTCGGGGATCACGATCGCCTTGGGTCGGACCGCGGTGACGAGGTGTGCCTCGATGAACATGCCGGGCTGCAGCAAGCGCTCGCTGTTGGGGACGCGGGCCTTCACCAGGATGGTGCGCCCCGGCAATTGGACGACCGGGTCCACGAAATCCACGGTGCCGGAGAAATCGTGCCCCGGAATCGCCGCGACGCGGAACGTGACTTCCTGCTCGGGGCGCAACAGGCGCGCGAACCGCTCGGGCACCTGAAACGCGGCGCGTTGCGGGTTCACCGTGTGCAGCGACGCCAGGCGCGTGCTGGAGGTGACGTAGTCGCCCACGCTCACGTAGCGCTGCCCCACCACGCCGGTGAACGGCGCCCGCACGGTGGTGCGCTCCAGCCGGATGCGCTGCAGGTCGTACTCCGCCTGGGCACTGCGGGCCGTCGCCTCGGCGCGCTCCAGGTCCGCCGCCGACGACGCATTCTGCTTCGCCAGCTCCTTGGTGCGGGCCAGAGCCTGCTGCGCGAGGTCGCGCTGCGCCTCGAGCTGGTCCACTTGGGCCTTGAGCTGAGCGTCATCTACCTTGAAGAGGGGTGTCCCCTGCTCGACCTCCTGGCCCTCGCGGACGAGGAATTCGACGATGCGCCCGTCCACTTCGGGCCGCAGGTCGATCGACTGCACCGCTTCGATCTGGCCGGTGGCGGCGATCTCGTCGCGCACCGTGTCGAGGCGGGCGACGGCGACCTCCACGGGCAGCCCCATCGGCCCCCCGCCACCACCGAACCCGCCGGGCCCACCGGCCCGGCCCTTCTTGCACGCGCCGGCGGCCAGTGTCACACCGGCGAGCATCACATACCACGCACCACGCATCGTGTCTCTCAGCCTCACTGCTGGTCCCGTTCTGGAAAGAGGCGCTTGCCAACGATGTTCTCGAGCCCCGCCAGCGCCAGGCGGGTCGCGTAGCGCGCCTGGACGAGCGCGGCCTCCGCGTCGTCCAAGGCCGTCTGGGCCACGAGCAGGTCGAGGATCGTCGTCGCACCGGCGGCGTAGCGGCTCTGCTGCACCCGGAAGTTCTCGCGCGCCACGGTCAACGCCTCCGCGGCGAGCTGCGCGCTGGCGCGCGCGGTCACGTACCCGTCGTACGCCGCCGTCACGTCGTGCTGCACCGCCCGGTCCATGTCCTGGCGGATCGCCCGCGCGACGTCGTGGCTCACCCGCGCCCGGCTCAGCGCGATCTCGCGCTGCCCGTTGTCCCAGAGCGGGAACGACACCGAGAGGGTGAAGGTCGTTCGTTTGAAGCTCGTGGGAAAGAAGAGCGTGTCGAACGCGAGTGCGTTGAAGGTGAGCGTCGCGCGGGGCAGGTACTGACCCAATGTGGCGCGGAAGCTCGCCCCCGCCGCCCGTTCGTTCGCCTGCGCGACGCGGTATTGCGGCCCCTGGGTCGCAGCTTGGCCAATCGCGTCGGCCAAGGTGAGGGGCAACTCGGGCGCCGGCGCGGTATCGAGTTGCGCGGCGTCCACCGGTCCCGCCGCTCCCACACGCCGCCCCAGCTCGAGCCGCGCGACGCGCAGCGCCGACTGCTGCTGCAGCAGACCCACCCTCGCCTGGGTCAACTCGAGCCGCAGCTGCAGCGAATCGGTCTGGACGGCCGCTCCGGTCGTGACCCGCGCGCGGGCGACGGCCAGCTGTTCCTGGGCGCGTCGCACGCGCTCGCCGGCCACGCGCGCCAACTCCCGGTCGGCCAACACCGCGTAGTAATCCGACTCCGTGAGGAGGGCCGACGCAAAGCGGGCCTGGAGCTCCCCGGCGTGGGCCCCGTCCAGGGCCGCAGCTGAGCGGGACAGCTCGGCGAGCTTCTGTCCACCCACGAAGAGGTCGTACCGGGCGGTCAGCTGAGACGTCACCTGAGTCCGTACCGGTTGAAAGGTGACGAAGTTGATGCTCTGCGGATTCGGCCGCGCGACGTCCGTGCTCAGCGTCACCGCGGGCAGGATAAAGACCGAGAACGCGCTGCGCCGCGCCCACACGGCGTTGTCCACCTGCCCGACCGCCGCGACGTAGTCCGGGTCGAGCCCCGTGGCTCGATGGAGCGCCTCGGACAACGTGACGGTCGGGACCGAATCGGGAGCGCTCGCCGTCACCTGGAGCTGGAGTTGGAGCGCCGCGAGCAAGGCCAGCATCAGTCGGCCTCGACGGGTTGGCCAGCCTGCAGACCACGTGGCTGTCGCGCGGTCTGCAGGCGATCGAGCAGCAGGTAGGCCACGGGGACGACGAACAGGGTCAGCACCGTGGAGAAGAAGATGCCACCCACGATCGCGTACCCGAGCGGGCGTCGGGACGCCGACCCCGCGCCCAGTCCCATCGCTACGGGGAGCGCACCCATGATCGTCGCCACCGACGTCATCAGGATGGGGCGCAGCCGGATCCGGCCGGCTTCAACCGCCGCAGCCACCGTCTCCATGCCGCGCGCCTTCAGCTGGTTGGTGTATTCGACCAGCAGAATCGAGTTCTTGGTGACAAGGCCGATGAGGAGAATCATGCCGATCTGGCTGTACAGGTTCAGGGTCGACCGCACGACGAACAGCGTGGCCAGTGCGCCGGTCACGGCGAGCGGCACGGCGAGCAGGACGGTGAACGGATGCACCAGCGACTCGAACTGCGAGGCGAGCACCATGAACACGACCACCAGCGCGACCCCGAACGCGAAGTACAACGCCCCGCCGCTCTCCTTGAAATCGCGGGACTCGCCCGCCAGCGCGGTGGTGCTGCCGCGCGGCAGCACGGTTCGCGCCACTCGGTCCAGCGAGTCGAGCGCCTCGCCCAGGGCGACGCCGGGGGCGAGCCCGGCGGTGAGGGTGAAATCGCGCACCCGGTTAAAGTGGTTGAGCTGCCGCGGGCCCACGCCTTCGTGGACGTGCGCCACCGCGTCCAACTGCACCAGTTCTCCGCCCCGCCCCCGCACGTACAGCCCTGACAGATCGCTGGGCGTGCGCCGCTGGGTCGAGTCGAGCTGGACCATCACGTAGTACAGCTTGTCGTTGCGCGTGAACGTGCTCACGCGGCGGCCGCCCAGAAACGTCTGCAGCGCCGCCGCCACGTCGCCCACGGGCACGCCGAGATCTTCCGCACGATCGCGGTCGAACGCCACGGTCAGCTCGGGCTTGTTCACCCGCAGGTCGGTATTGACGTTGACGAGCCCCTTGATCGCCCGGGCCCGGGATGTGAGCGAGTCCATCGCCGTGCCGAGCAAGGCGAAGTCGGGGTTCTGGACCACGTACTGCACCGGGAACCCGAATCCGCCGAACGCCGGCGGCACGCTCGCGAACGCCAACACGCCTGGGATGCCGAAGAACTGCGGCTGCACCTCGGCGGCCACCTGCTGGACGGTGCGCTTCCGCTGGCTCCAATCGGTGAGCCGGACGAACATGATGCCCTGGCTCACACGCGACTGGTAGCCGATGAAGCTGAAGTACCCCTCAACGTCCTTGGTCCGACTGATGATCTGCTCCAGCTGTCGCTGGTAGGCGTCCATGTAGGGAAGCGTGGCGCCCTCGGGCCCCTGTGCGAAGACGACGATGTAGCCTCGGTCGTCTTGGGGCACGAATTCCTTCTTGAGAACGCGGAACAGACCGTAGGCAAGCAGCACGGTCGCCGCCGCGCCGGCCAGCACGACGCCGCGGTGATGCACCGCGCGGTCCAGCAGGCGTCGATAGTGCTCGGTGATGGCCGTGAAGCCGCGCTCGAACGCCGTGAACAGCGCGCCATGCTGGTGCGACACGCGCAGAATCTTGGCGCACAGCATCGGCGTCAGGGTCAGGGCCACGAACCCCGAGATCACGACGGCGCCGGCGACGGCGATGCCGAATTCGTTGAACAGGCGCCCCGTAGTCCCTTGGAGGAACGCCAACGGTGTGAACACGGCCACCAGCGCGATGGTCGTCGCGATGACCGCGAAGCCGATCTCGTGCGAGCCCCGCACCGCCGCCTCGTGCGGCGACTCGTGCAGCTCTTCCTGGTGGCGGTACGCGTTCTCGAGCACGATGATCGCGTCGTCGACCACGATGCCGATCGCGATCGTGAGCGCCAGCAACGTGAAGTTGTTGATCGAGAACCCCAGGAAGTACATGATCGCGAACGTCGAGATGATCGAGGTGGGGATCGCGAGCCCGGGGATGATCGTCGCCCGCAGATTCCGCAAGAAGACGAAGATGATCAGCACGACCAGGATCGCCGCGATCACGAGCGTCCTGCGCGCGTCGTCGATCGAATGGGTGACGAACACCGACAGATCGAAGCCGATGTCGAGCTTCACGCCGGGCGGCAAGGCCTGATTGATCGCCGGCAGCTCGGCCCGGATGCGGCGGGCGACGTCCAGCAGGTTCGCCTTGGACTGCCGCACCACGCCAATCGCCACCGACGGGTTGCCGTTGTAGCGGAACACCGAGCGGTCGTTTTCGGGCCCGAGCTCGACACGGGCGATGTCCTTGAGCTTGACCAGCTGCGCGCCCTGGCTCGCCACCACCAGCTCCCCGAACTCCTGCGGCGTCTTGAGCTCGCCCAGGGAGCGGACCGAGAACTCGCGGCGCGACGACTCGATTCGCCCCGCCGGGATCTCCACGTTGCGGGACCGGATCGCGCTCTCCACGTCCTGCACCGTGAGCGCGCGCGCCGACAGCTGGTCTGGCTTCACCCACACGCGCATGGCGTAGCGCCGCTCGCCGAAGATCTGGGCGCTCCCCACACCGGGCAGGCTCTGCAGCCGCGTCTTCACCATCCGGTCGGCCACGTCGGACAGCTGCATCAAGTCGTAGTTCGCCCCCGACAGCGCGAGGTAGATGAACGGCTGCGCATCAGCCTCCTGTTTGGCGATCACGGGCTCGAGGATGTCCTGCGGCAGCCGGCCGCGCACCCGCGACACCTTGTCGCGTACGTCCTGCGCGGCGACATCCACCGGGCGGTCGAGGGTGAACTCGAGGGTGATGAGGCTGAACTCCTCCTGGGAGACACTGGTGAGGGTGCGCAGGCCCTGAATCGTCGACAGCTCTTCCTCGAGGATGTCGGTGACCGCCGTTTCGACCACTTGGGCGTTCGCCCCAGGTAAGGTGGTCGTCACGGAGATGACCGGAGGATCCACGTCCGGAAACTCGCGCACCGACAGCCGCGAATAACCGATGACCCCGAACAGCACGAGCGCCGCGCTCGCCATGCTGGCGAGCACAGGTCGCCCGATGGCAACCTCGGAGAGCTTCATGCCGCAATGCGTCCTTTCAGGGGCGATCCTCTACAATAGACGAACGAGCCGCCACAAGATCGACCGATTGGCCGTTCGGATCGAAACGGATGGCAAGGCCGCACGGTTTCACGTAGCATGAAAAGCTAACCGGGACCCGCGCAGTTTCCAGGGCGCGCGCTTCACGTCCCGTCGCCTCTGTGCGTATGAATGGAATCGAGAGAGGAGCCCAGGCACTCAACATGGTAACCGCACACGAGTCCTCTCCCGCGCGCCGTCCCGGGGCGCGGGCGCTGGCGGCGCTCGCGTTGACGCTGGGCGGGTGCTTGTCCAACCCACCGGGCGTCCGCGGCGTCGCAGGCACGGCGCCCGCCCCGAACGTGTTCTGGACTCCGCCGCAGCAGCGCGCCCCGCGCGACACGACCCGGGCGACTCCCTCCCCCTCCCTCTCTCCCGACCTCGCCCAGCGGGTCCAGGCGCTCACGCTCACGGACATCGTCGACATCGCGCTGCGCAACAACAGCGCG
>Ga0209375_1003278_pt1 | contig 11341 bp, 10 predicted proteins | sample GraSoiAngelo_131_FD_185888 | JGI IMG/M metagenome (GOLD analysis project Ga0209375, IMG submission 185888) | Grasslands soil microbial communities from the Angelo Coastal Reserve, California, USA - 14_0929_02_30cm (SPAdes) (version 2) | ecosystem: Environmental > Terrestrial > Soil > Grasslands ...
GCGCAGCAAATGCGCTTCCACTTCCATTGGATTCACTTTTTTCCCAGCGACGTTAATCACATCCGAAATTCGGCCGACGATCTGAAGTCCATTCTCCGTTTTGGTTAACAGATCGTCCGGGACAAAAAATCCGCCGCTAAGTTTTTCTTTATCCGATTCCGGAAAATAACCATCGCCCACCGCGGCGCTGCGCACGCGAATCTGACTCGCGGGCGCCGTTGGATCGATAATCTCAAGATCGACACCTCTCATTGGTTGACCGACCAAACCTGTGACCGCAGGAAAGGCGTTTCGGTCGTAACAAATCCCGCCGCATTCGGACGCGCCGTAAAACGAGTGGATCGGCCTGTTAAATTTGTCTTGGAACTGTCGTCCGACGCCGAGCGCGAGCGGCGCACCCGCTGAAATGCAAAGCCGAAGTTTGGGCAGGGCAGGGATATTCTCCATTTCGGAGAAGGCCTGATAGAAAACGGGCATTCCGGGGAAAACCGTCGTGTTAGTACGGGCAAGATCCATGAGCACAGCTCGTGGCATCCGTTCGCGGCTCAAGACCATGGGCACGCCGCGGGCGATCAGCGGCGTGAGCAAATTGCTGAATCCGTAGGAATGGGAGATCGGAATCACGCCGAAGTTAAGATCGACATCGCTGATTCCCATCGTCTCACAAATCTGATTGCAATCGGCCAGCAGTTGCTCGCTGCGAAAGCGGACGGCCCGCGGCGCGGCCGTTGTGCCGGAAGTTAATTTCAAAAGCGCCGGCGCTTCTCCGTCCCAATTTGGTGAGGTGTTATTGTGGATCTTGTGGACGTGTGGAGCGATGTCATCGCAGTTCACAAGCGCAGATGCGCGGCAAACTGACAATGCCGTACTGCGCTGCTGATGGCTGATCGATTGTTCGAGCGGAAGGACAACCAGCCGCTTGCGCAAGCAAGCGATCAAGATCGACGGCCAATCTTCATGATTGCCAATTTGGAGCGCGACCACACTACCCTCGGCGAAGCTGTCGATTTTCGTCTGGAAATCGCGCGCACATTCTTCGATATCGGAAAATCTTCGTGCAACTTCCCCGCGGGTATCAAAGATCGCGGGCGAATCTTTCGCGCGTGCGACAGTTTGTCTCCAGGCAGCAAGCAAGCCGTCGCTCGATTTCATCTCTTGCGCGAGCAGTTCCGCGCGATTACATTTCGCGCTCGTTTCCGAAAATGAAAGCAGGCATTCATCCAGAGTATTACCAGACTGACATCGTCTGCGCGTGCGGGGTGGTCTATCACACGCGCTCGACGCGCCGTGATATTAAGATCGGTATTTGTGCCGCTTGTCATCCATTTTTCACGGGTGAACAAAAATTCGTCGATACCGCCGGACGCGTGGAAAAGTTCACCCGCCGTTACGGCAGCACCCAAACGGCGCGGGCCGAGAAGAAAGCTTAGATCGCTGTCGAGGCGCTTGTGCCAAGCGCCTTGTTGGGCGGCTGGCCCATCCGCCCCTTCATTTTTATGGATATTAATCTGCTCATCGAACGCAAACGCGAACGTTTCGCAGAACTGGAACGCGACATCGCCGACCCACATCTCTTTGATAATCGTAAGCGCGCCGGCGAGATCATGCGCGAACATGCGAGCGTCAAGCAACTCCTCGAACGCTGGAACGAACTTGAAGCGGCGCAACGCCAGTTGGACGACAACCGCGAATTGGTCACTTCGCGCGACGTCGAGATTGCGGCCATGGCCGATGACGAAATCCCTGATTTGGAAAAACGAGTTGTCGATCTTGAACGGGAGATTCAAATCGGTCTTCTCCCACCAGACGAGCATGAAAATCGAGATGCCATCGTCGAGATTCGTGCCGGCACAGGCGGGAACGAGGCAGCAATTTTTGCCGCTGATCTTTACCGGATGTACAATCGCTATGCTGAGTCCGTTGGCTTAAAGACCGAGGACTTGGAATCGAGTCCATCCGAACTTGGTGGGCTGAAAGAAGTAATTTTTCGCGTTTCCGGCGATGCGGTTTTTCGAAAGCTGCGTTACGAAAGCGGCGTTCATCGCGTGCAACGGGTGCCAGCCACGGAAGCACAGGGTCGCATTCACACTTCTACCGCGACGGTGGCGGTGTTGCCCGAAGCAGCGGATGTAGATCTTGAATTGAAGCCTGACGATTTGCGCGTCGAAGTTTCGCGCGCTGGGGGACCAGGCGGGCAGGGCGTGAATACGACCGACTCCGCGGTGCAAGTTCTGCATATTCCCACGGGAACGATCGTGCGTTGTCAGGACGGGAGAAGCCAAATCAAAAACAAGGAGCGGGCGCTGAGCATTCTGCGGGCGCGCTTGCTCGAGCGAAAGCAGCGCGAGGAAGCTGAGAAATACAGTGCGCAACGTCGTGGCCAAATCGGCACCGGGGGGCGGGAGGAAAAAATTCGCACCTACAATTTTCCGCAGAACCGCGTGACCGATCATCGCATTGGTTTGACGCTTTATAACTTAGATCGCGTCATGAATGGCGATCTCGGAGAATTGATCCGAGCGCTGCAAGCGGCCGGTGTGAAAGAGCGACTTGGAGATGTTGTGGAAAGCGCTGCGCTCTCAGCGTCTTGATTTGGAACGCGGTAGCGCGCGTTTCTCCATTATTCAAAGAATGACGGTCCTTGAAGTGCTGGAATCGACCACAGCGTATTTTCGGAAGCGGGAAATTGACAGTCCCCGCTTGAATGGAGAGCACTTGCTCGCGCAGGTTCTGGGCTGCAAGCGCATCGACCTTTATCTCAAATTCGAGCGGGAGCTAGACGAAGCGGAGTTGGCCCTGCTGCGCGAACGTGTCCGGCGCCGTGGCCAGGGCGAACCGCTCCAGCATTTGCTCGGCACGGTGGAATTTTGTGGCCACACGTTCCTATGCGATAAGCGCGCGCTCGTTCCGCGACCTGAAACGGAGCAACTGGTCGAGTTGCTAATTTCAAAATGCCAATTTTCAAATCCTCGTTTCCGGATGGTCGATGTTGGCACCGGCAGCGGAGTGATTGTCCTCACTCTGGCAAGGGAATTTTCCGAGGCGGACATTTTTGCAGTCGATATTTCCGAGGAGGCGCTCGCACTAGCACTCGAAAACGCGGAGAGGCTCGGCTTGAACGACCACATTCGTTTTGAGAAAAGCAATCTCCTCCGGGATATTAAAGGGACATTCGATCTCATTGTCGCGAATCTTCCCTATATCGCGGCGCAAGATCGGCATATTCTACCCCGCGAGGTCTTGCACGACCCGGACGTCGCGCTGTTTTCCGGCGCGCGTGGCGACGAATTGGTGCGGGAATTGATTTCGCAGGCGCCGGCGCGCCTCCGCCCGGGCGGAATGCTGGCCTTGGAAGTCGGGCTAGGCCAGAGCGAAGCGCTTTTTTCGACATTGGCGGGAAAAAATTACCGCGACATTTGTTTGGAAAACGATTATTCAGGTAGACCCCGATTCCTTTTTGCCAGGTATGGATAAGATCCTCATTCACGGTGGCCATCCGCTCTCGGGTTCTATCAAGGTGAGCGGCTCAAAAAATTCCTCCCTGCCGATCCTGGCCGCGACGCTGCTCACTCGCGAGCCATGCGTCGTTCATGGCGTACCCGACCTGAGCGATACGCATTACATGTTGCAAATTCTAATCCATCTGGGGGCGCAAGTGGAACGCGCCAGCGGCACAGTGAGCGTGTCGGCTGACAACATCGAATCGGTAGCGCCTTACCATGTCGTTCGCAAAATGCGCGCTTCTATTTGCGTGCTCGGGCCGCTGTTGGGCCGTTGCAAAGAAGCGACCGTGTCGTTGCCCGGCGGCTGCGTGATCGGTGATCGACCGATTGATCTGCATTTGAAAGGCTTTGAGGCGCTCGGCGCGGCGGTACGTGTCGAAGGCGGCAACGTCAAAGTTTTTGCGCCGAAGTTGACCGGTGCGGTAATTAATCTGCGAGGCAAATTCGGTCCGACAGTCCTGGGCACGGATAACGTGATGATGGCAGCTGTGCTCGCGGATGGGGTGACCGTGATCGAAGGAGCGGCGCAAGAACCGGAGGTTGTCGATCTCGCCAATTTTTTGAACAAAATGGGGGCGAGGATTGAAGGCGCCGGAACGCGCCGAATTATCATTGAAGGCGTGGCGGCGTTACACGGAACCGAACATGATGTTATCCCGGACCGAATTGAAGCGGGAACATTTCTGGTGGCTGGGGCGATTTGCGGCAAAGGAATTACCGTTAAGCGGATCCAGCCGGAGCATGTTCGCTCGACCACGGAGGCACTGGCCAGTTGCGGTTTTCCAATCGACATCGCCGACCACGCGATTTCGATCTCGCCCAATGGGGAGGCGAAGGCGCTCGAACTAACTACCGAACCGTATCCTGGTTTTCCGAGTGATATGCAGGCGCAGATGTGCGCATTGCTCTCCACAACCGACGGCATCAGTGTTATCACGGAAAATATTTTTCCGCAGCGCTACATGCACGTCGCGGAGCTAAAACGCATGGGAGCGGAGATGCAGCTGGAGGGAGCAACCGCGGTCATCCAGGGCGTCGATCGTCTTTTTGGCGCGCCGGTGATGGCGAGCGACCTGCGCGCATCCGCTGCCTTGGTGCTTGCGGGATTGAAGGCCGATGGAATTACGGAAGTGAGCCGCGTCTATCACATCGATCGCGGCTACGAACGGCTTGATGAAAAATTGAGCGAGCTCGGCGCGCACATCGAGCGAGTAAAAGAAACGTAGCGCGAGGCTTTTTCTTGCTCTCGTCCGCGGCAAGCGCAACACTTTTTCTACTACTCGAGCGAAAGGTTAAGCCAATGGAAACATCAACGACTTCATCAAACGTTCGGACGTGGACTGTGCTTTGCCATGCCAGCGCCTTGGCCGGATTGTTTTTTCATTTCCTAGGTCATCTTTTCGGCCCGCTCATCGTCTGGTTAGTGAAACGTGGCGACTCGCCCGAGATCGACGCGCACGGAAAAGAATCGCTCAATTTCCAGATTTCCATGCTGATTTACGACGCGATTGCCGCAATTCTCTGCTTCGTGCTTATCGGCATTCCGATTCTGATCGCGCTTTGGATACTGAATACGGTATTTGTCATCATCGCGTCGGTCAAAGCGAGCGAAGGAACGCTCTATCGCTATCCGTTTACGATCCGGTTCATCAATTAAATGACGAAGCACAAAGGACGAATGACGAAGGAAATCTCAATGCTCAAATGACGAAACTGTCGCCAGGTATATTTTTGGTCATTCGGATTTCGTCATTCGTCATTTTTATCGGCGAGCGCGCGCAGCGTTTTTAGGTTTGCCACATCTTCAGCCAGGTCTTTCCCTTTCGGTGTCTCCAGAACTTTTGGAATTTTCCGGAACCGCCGATGACGCATGATGAAGCGGAAAGCGTCGAGGCCGATTTTGCCCTTTCCGATATGTTCGTGTCGATCTACGCGTGAGTCGCGGGCGGTTTTGGAATCGTTGACATGAATCGCGGCGAGACGGTCGAGACCGATCGCTTGATCAAATTGGGCGAACGTTTTTCGAACCCCTGATTCGCTGCCGATATCGTAACCTGCTGCGAAGACATGCGCAGTGTCGAGACAAACACAGAGTCTCTCCGGTTCGTGCACACCGCTGATGATGTAAGCGAGATGTTCGAATTTGTTTCCAAGGCATGAACCCTGTCCGGCCGTCGTTTCAAGCGCGATGCGGATGTTCACCTTTGGAATTTTTCGGAACACCGCGTCTATGGAAGCGACGATCTTTTTCAATCCACCTTCTTCGCCGGCACCGAGATGCGCTCCCGGATGGAGAACCAGAAATGGCAATTCGAGTTGATCGCCACGGATGAGTTCCTGGGACAAAGCGCGGATTGAATTGGCGTGAAACTGCCGATTGGTTGCGGCCAGGTTGATGAGATAATTCGCATGCGCGAAGATCGACAACAAATTGCCGCGGTCTCGATGCTCAAGAAAAGCGCGGATCTCGTCGCGCGTGAGCGGGCGTGCGAACCATTGCATATTATTCTTCACAAACATCTGGATCGCGGTGCAACTGATGGAGCAGCCGCGCTCGATCGCCATATGCACGCCACCGCCGATCGACATGTGGGCGCCCAGGAGCAAAGGTGATTGGTTAGAGCGCTGTCGCGCTCTCTGCTTCTTCACAATTGACAATCCGAATTCGCTAGAACCGTTTTGGGTGCCAATCGGGCTTCTTCAAGCTCCCTTCGCCGGTGTATTCGAAAAGCTTATACACCGGTGCGAGCAACAGGCCCGGTCCCTTCATGTTCAGTCGCAAGTTGAAATCGAGCTTGTCGTCCAGGAAATGAATATCGCCGTGACCGAGCATGCTGAAGAATGTGCCGGCAGCGTCGAAATCGTCGATATGAATGATTCCTTCACTGATGGTAAAACTCGTGCTCGCCTTGTGCGCGATGCTGTACCCGCTGCCCGGAACGATATGGTTTAGAATTCCTGAAAGTGGCCCGAAAATGGGAATTGCGAAAACGTTGCCGTTGGTGACTTCCACTTTTCCGCGGCCACGCATCGTGCGCGCATCGCTCCCCAAGCCGGTGAAATCATACGTGCCGCTCAACTGCCCGTGTGCGGTCTGGTAGTTGTAGTACAAATCGGTCAGGTGCGGAAAATCGATTGCGCTTACAGAAACGTTTGCTCGATAGTGCGGATCATTTCGGGCCAGCGAAATGTCGGCATTTCCGCGTACTGTGCCGGAAAGAAGAGCGCCGCGAAGATCGACAATTTGCAATCGATCATCGGTAAAGAGCAATCGTGCGGCGACGCGATCGAAGGGCAAAGTTTTTCCAAGGAAATCGTAGTCTATCCCGTTCGCACCGTCGACCGTAATCTCGAGATGCGTGTTCTTGCCGCCGCGAAACTGATATATGCCATTGGCGGTGACAGTGGGCGGGTGGCGAAATTTGTAAGGCACAATGGTTTGCCAAACCTTCGGGTCAATCCAAAAAATCGCTTCCGCTGGATCCAAAAAGCTTTTGATATTTGAGACGCGCACCTCGTGTCTTTTAAAATCATAGGTGAAATTGCCGGCGCCGGTCCCTTCATCGCGTAGGACATGAAAATCCTGGCAAGAGATGGCGCCGTCGGCAAAATGGATCTTCATGCTTCCACCGTTCATGCCGACGCCGTGAAATCGCGTTCGGTCCAACGTGATGGTTCCATCGCCTCGCCAATTCTCCGGGTTGTGATCCTTGCCCCGAATTGCGAGGTGGATTGTAGGGGAGCGCTGCCATTCCCATTCCCCGAGAAATTCCGCCAAATCGAAAGGGACAAACGCTCGCATCGCCCCGGGACTGATTGTACTGTCGATATTCAAACGAAAATCGTTCGGGCCGTCGAAGAGATCGGCCCTAAGCTGGCCGGTTTGATGTCCAAGGCGTACATCGCGGAGCAACGCGCGCTCGCCATCCCAGGAAAAATCGGCGGCTAAATCGGAGAACGGCACCCTCTTGTAGGCAAAACTTGCAACGATGGCGTGGCCGATGATCTGTGGTCGAAGAAGACTCTGGCCTAAATTTGCTGAACCAGAGATCTCAACCACAGGTGGCGAGTAGAACGTTATGTCTGCGAGCGGTCCGCCAAGATCGAAAGCATCGAGAAAAATTTTCAGATCCAGGCTGCTGCGCATTTGAAAATTAACGCGGTTGCCTTGCCGGCTCCAATCGGCACGCCCGGCAAAACTGCCGCTGCCATCGTTCCATTCGCAGTGCGTGATATTCAAATGTTGGTCGCTCCATTCGGCAGTGGCAGACAAGCCTCTCATTTCGTAATTGCCTCGTTGCAACCGGTCTCCGCTCAGTGTTGCCTCGACCCGCGCATTCTCGAGTTCTGCAACGTCTCCGCTAAATTTTATCTGCAATGAAGGAGGCGCGGCCGGGAAGCTGAACTTTTGCAGTTCCTTGACGATGCGTTCCAAAATCGCCAGCCCCTTTTGCCACTCTTCTTCTGAAACCGGCGATGATGGCTGGTAATTCGCCCGTTTGATTAGCTGGCCAGTCGCGGAAATCCGCACTCCGCAAAAAACACCTTCCGCCTGGCTGACGTAAATTTGCTCAGGCGGAAAATAGACGTGGGCGCGCAACTCATTGAACTGGGCACCATTAATCGTTCCCTCGGCATCTTTGAGAGGCAGCGTGATTTGTGCGTTCTGAACGTCGAGTGCGTTCAAAAATGGCTCATGATGGATGAGCGCCGCATAATTAATATCCAACGAGACTTCACTGATACGGGCGAGCGTCTTCTCGCGATTTTTGTAATCGAAGATTCGCACATTCTTCGCGACCAGGCCGCGGAACGGATCCAATGTCAACCGCCCGATTGAAGCTTCGACACCGCGTTTGTGCAATTCCTCGACCACGCGGTAACGCCATTGCCGGCCGAAGCCTCTTTTCGCGAGGTACCAACCGCCGCTCAAAGAGACTGCAATTGCAACGAACACCACCAGACGCGCCACATTTACGGCGATGCGATGCACAAAAGTGGGTTGTCGATCTCGCGTCGGTGCGACGTTTTTCGGCGGTTCGAGAATGGCCGGCATCAAGTATAGTCAAAGATGTTTCGACTTCGCTCAACCTGACAAACAAATCATGAGTGTTTCCGATCTGCCGGCGGTCAACGCGTCGCTCAATCTTGTCAGCACCGTCTTCATCTCGATGGGTTGGTATCTGATCCGGCACGGTGCATGGCGCCGTCACATGGCCTGCATGATCACTGCGGTGATTTCGTCTACATTTTTTCTAGCCGGTTACGTCGTTTACCATGCGCATGTGGGTGAGAAATCGACAGCCTTCACAGCACAGGGAATCGTACGTCCAGTTTATTTCGCGATGTTGATTTCGCACATCCTCTTCGCATTCGTCACCTTGCCCTTGGTGATTTTGACTCTTATTCCGGTGTTTCGCCGCCGCTGGGATCGCCATCGGCGTATCGCGCGCTGGACGATGCCAATCTGGCTCTATGTCTCAGTCACAGGGGTGCTGGTTTATCTGATGCTCTACAAGTGGTTTCCTCCGGCAAATCTTGCGTTTGGCTATTAGTTGATGTTTGATCAGAGGACGCGCTGTCGCGCAGACAAAGAAATCTATGGTGACGATCGCGACGTTTAACGAGTCGGCAAAAGCGAGGCAGCTTAAACGGCGCTTCCACGACGTTGGACTGAAGGCCGATGTTCACAATGAAGCGCCGTTGCAGCAAGTCGGATTCATGTCGCGGCCGCAAGCGAATGCTAAGGTAATGGTGGAGGATGACGATTTCGAGAGGGCGCAAAGCCTGATGGTTGATTGGGAAGCAACTGATCCGGACATCGCTGCTGCCGTGATTCGCTGCCCGCAATGCGGCTCCTCAAATATCGAGTATCCGCAGATGACCCGCAAATTCATCACCCCCGCGCTCGTTGGCGTTCTTTGCACGTTGAAAATTATTCCGAAGGAATTTTATTGTTTGGATTGCCACTTCACCTGGAGCAACGAAGAAGAGCGTACCCTGGGCCGCCTCTGGCATCGTTTCTTTCCTGGCCTCGAGTCGGGCAAAGAGAGTTCGTAGGACAACCGCTCTGCTCGACCGGCGCGATTGATTCCTCGCGCGCGATTCTTCTTGTGATTGACCTCCGATTGCTTCGATTGCCTCAAACCATGAGAGCCTCCCATTCGCCTCGGCTTTGCCTCGCTCCGAGCGGCGCGTGGACTCCGCTCGGATCCACAGTCGCGCTCTGACATCCATGAAGTGGCTTTTCGCTTTGCTCCTGGCCCTGATCATCTTCGGCGGTGCCGCCTGGTTTGGTTACAACTTTTTCGTCAAAGAAGAAATCGCAGTGAAAAAGGAACAAAGTGGAGAGGTTACGCCTGCACCCACGCCAGACATCAGTCTTCCCGAGCTTCAGGCAGCGGCGAAACTGCGACAAGATGGGAAGCTGACTGAGACTCGTGACGCGCTCATTGCCTTTATCCAAAAATATCCCGCCGGGTTGCATGTCGAAGAAGCCAAAGATTTGCTCGGCGAAGTCAACATCGACATCTTCCTCTCGCGTTACCCTTCGCCCGAGAAGACCGACTATGTTGTACGGTCTGGGGACGTGCTCGCCAAGATTGCGAGGAAGCTGAAAACCACGCCCGAACTCATCATGCGGATGAATAATTTAAGCGGGACGATGCTGCACATCGGGGAGCATCTGCTCATTTCGCATCCGGATTTTTCTCTTGTAGTTCAACGGAAGGCAAAGGTGGTCGTGCTCCTTAATCACGGCGCCTTTTTCAAGCAATACCATGTGGGGGAAGAAAAGTTGCCGCCCAAACAGCCGGCGAAAATCACGACGAAGGTCGCGGAGACGATGGCTTGGAGAGACGGAAAGCGCGTCGGCCTCGGCAGTAAGGATTACATTGGCAGCACCCGCTGGGTCCGCCTCAACGCAGCGGCTTACACGCTTTACTCAATACCTGATTCCGCGCATCCCAACCTGACCCAGCCACCGCCTCCACTTGGCCTCGGCCTGGCCGCTTCCGACGTCGAGGAGCTAAGCAGCCTTGTAAACAACCACACCCCTGTCAGCATTACGGATTGAAGAGTTGATGGGATTGATGGATGCAATCTTGAAAAATCCGGCGTGCCTGACGCTTTAACGCTTCGATATTCTATGGAATTGCAACCGCTCGATTTCGAAAAACCGATCTTCGAACTGCAACGGCGTTTGCAGGATTTGAAGGCTCATTCCGACGAGCACGATGTCGATCTTGACTCGGCGGTCGGTGCAATTGAGGCAAAGCTCCGCCAAACCCGCCGCGAGATTTACGGCAACCTGACTGCCTGGCAGCGTGTCCAAATCGCGCGGCATGTGCAGCGGCCATTCGCGCTCGATTACGTCGAACGATGTTTTAAAAACTGGACTGAACTGCACGGTGATCGCCGTTTTGCCGATGACAAGGCCATGCCGAGCGGTCTTGCCATGCTTGGCAAGCAGCGCTGTGTGGTTATCACTCACCAAAAAGGGCGCAACACGAAAGAAAACGTGATGCGCAATTTTGGGTGCGCCCATCCGGAAGGCTATCGGAAAGCGCTGCGCCTGATGCGGCTAGGCGAAAAATTCGGCATACCCGTGATTTCATTGATCGATACGCCGGGGGCGTTTCCAGGGATTGGATCGGAGGAACGCCACATCTCGGAAGCAATCGCAGTAAACCTTCGCGAAATGATGAGGCTGCGTGTGCCCATTATCGCCGCTGTTGTCGGCGAGGGTGGATCGGGCGGCGCGCTTGGCATTGGCGTCGCCGATCGCGTGTTAATTCTCGAGAACGCTTACTACTCAGTGATCAGTCCGGAAGCGTGCT
>Ga0209375_1003281_pt1 | contig 11336 bp, 9 predicted proteins | sample GraSoiAngelo_131_FD_185888 | JGI IMG/M metagenome (GOLD analysis project Ga0209375, IMG submission 185888) | Grasslands soil microbial communities from the Angelo Coastal Reserve, California, USA - 14_0929_02_30cm (SPAdes) (version 2) | ecosystem: Environmental > Terrestrial > Soil > Grasslands ...
TAGCCGGGATTGCGCACGTAGCGGAACCCGCCGCTCACGACCAGCCGCTCGGGCGGCGCGATGGGCGCCGGGGTGCCGTGACCCCTGCGCACGAAACCGACGAGGAAATCGAGAAAGACGGGAAGCGCGAGCAGGAGCAGGACGAACCCGATCCAGCGCACGGGTGCCCACGCGAAGAGCGGTGGCTGGATCCTCCATCCCGAGAGCAGGCGGGGCACCACCACGACCACCGTTCCCGGAACGAAGGCGACGAACACGACCGTGCCGACGGTCGCGGCGAGCAGGGACCGCTCGCCTGACGTCGTCACGCCTCCAGGTGAAACGCGCGCGCCGCGTTGTCCCATAGGATCTTCCGCTTGCTCGCCTCCGGAATCGGCTGCGCGCCGAGGCGCTCGATCCCCCACGGGAAGGTGCCATCGGGGTGCGGGTAGTCGGTGTTGAAGACCAGGTTGTCGTCGCCCGCGAGCGCGAGGACGGAGGGGAGCGTCATCTCGTCGCCGCGGCAGGCGACGAAGACGTTCCGCCGGAAGTACTCGGTGGGGCGCATCTTCAGGTCCGGATGCTCGGCGTTGCCGGAGAACTCCCAGTGCTGCTCCATGCGCTGGAGGAGATACGGGACCCAGCCGGCGTCGGCCTCGACGTGCACCACGGTGAGGCGCGGGAAGTGCTCGAAGACCCCGTACCAGATGAGGCTCATCATGGCGCCCATCGCCTCGAAGGGATGCGCCAGGATGTGCCCCGTGGCGTGCGTGTCCATGCGGTCGCCGTAGGAGGGGAGGTGGGGCGAGCCCGAGTCGTGGAGGCAGATGGGCTTCCCCAGCCGCTCGATCTCGGCCCAGAGCGGGAAGTGGTCGCGGTGGTAGAGGTTGCGGCCCCCGATCGGGTTCGGGCGGAGGTAGAAGCTGACCGCCCCTAGCGCGGCCGTGCGCCGCGCCTCGGCGCGCGCCAGCTCGACGTCCTGGAAGGGCAGCATCGCCGCCCAGCGCAGGCGCTCGGGGGCGGCACTGCAGTACTCCGCGCTCCAGTCGTTGTAGGCGCGGCAGCAGGCGGCGAGCAGCGCCGGGTCCTTGAACTCGCGCCCGAGGAGCTGCCCGCCGACGGTCGGGTAGAGGATCTGCACGTCGACCCCCTCGCGGTCCATGTCGGCGAGGCGGCTCTGGGGGCTGAAGCCCGCCTCGCGCGCCGCGACGAAGCGCTGCATGCCCTTCATGAGGGCGGCGATGAAGTCGGGCGTGTGGAAGGGATATTTTCCCTCGGCGGTCAGCGGCTCGCCTTCGACCCGGTTCTCGCGCCCGCCGGGCTGGAGCCGCGGGGCGCGCGGGCGGAACTCGGGAGCGATGTAGCGCTCCCACACGTCCGCGGGCTCCATCTGATGGGTATCGGCGTCGAGGATCCTGCGGCCGTCGCGCATGGGCCACCTCCGGTTAGCGCAAGTATCCTTCAACCGCCGCCGCGAATTCCAGAGTCGTCGCCGTCCCGCCCTGATCGGGCGTGAGCGGACGGCCGTCGGCGTAGACGTGCTCGACGGCGGCCTCCAGACGCCGGGCCGCCGGCGCGAAGCCCAGGTGGTCGAGCATCATGGCCGCCGAGAGGATGGTCGCGGTCGGGTTGATGATTCCCTTCCGCGCGATGTCGGGGGCCGAGCCGTGCGCCGGCTCGAAGTAGGCGTAGCCGTCGCCGTAGCAGCCACTCGGCGCGAGGCCGAGGCCGCCGATCACGCCCGCGGCCGCGTCGGAGAGGATGTCGCCGTAGAGGTTCGGGAGGACGACGACGTCGAGCGCCTGCGGCTCCGCCACCAGCCGGCGCGCGAAGTCGTCGACGATGAAGGTCTCGAAGCGGACGTCGGGGTACGAGGCCGCCAGGCGGGTCGCGACCTCGCGGAAGAGGCCGTCGGTGGCCGGCAGCATGTTGTGCTTGGTGGCGCACGTGAGCTTGCCGGGCCGCCCGGTGGCCTTCCGGCGGCGCGCCAGCTCGAAGGCGAAGCGCACGACGCGCGCCGAGCCCTCCTCGGTGATGACCTTGAGGGCGAAGCGCCCGGGGCCCAGGTCCGCGACCGGGCGGCGCGCCATCGGGCTCGAGAGCGCGAGCGGCCGCAGCGCGGTGAGATCGCCCTCCACGCCGACGTAGAGATCTTCCAGGTTCTCGCGCACGATGACCAGGTCGATGCCTTCCGGGCGCGCGAGCGGGCTCCGGTAACCGGGCAGCCAGCGCGCCGGGCGCACGTTGGCGTAGGTCGCCTTGCCCCAGCGGAGATGGAAGAGCGCCGCCGCGCTCCGGCCGCTGGTCGCGCCGAAGAGCGTCGCGTCCGAGGCGTCGATGGCGTGGCGGGTGGCGTCGTGGTCCTCCACCGCCGGACGCACCCAGTCGATGGGGAGGCCGAGGCGGTCCACGAGCGCGACCGTGGGGCGCATCGCCTCGGGCGCGGCGTCCTCCCCCTCGATGACGGCCAGGCGCTTGCGACCGCTCATCGGCGGCTCCCGGCCGCCGGCTCGTTGGCCGCCAGCACGCGCAGCACGTTGCCGCCCAGGATCTTCTCGATGTCCCCCGGCGCGTAGCCACGCCGGACGAGCTCGGCGGTGAGGGCCGGCAGCTTGGAGGCGTCCTCGAGTCCCACCGGCGTCGCCGGGATGCCGTCGAAGTCGCTGCCGAGACAGACGTGATCGATCCCGGCCACCTTGGCGATGTGGTCGATGTGATCGACGAGCCGCGCGAGCGGCACCCCCGGCAGCCGAGCCACCTCCTCGCGCACGGTGCGCCAGGACTCCTTCGGCGGGAGGCCGAGCCCGCGCACGCGCGCAAAGACGCCCTGCTCGCGCGCATAGGAGTCCTGGTCGAGGAAGGCGGGCCCGAAGTTCACGCACACCGCGCCGCCGTTCCGCGCCACCGCCCGCAGCATGGGGTCGCTCATGTTGCGCGGCACGTTGGCGAGCTCCCGGGCGGAGGAGTGGGAGGCGATGACGGGCTTCCGGGCGTACCGGACGACGTCCCAGAAGAGCGGATCGGAGACGTGCGAGACGTCGATCATCATGCCGAGACGCTCCATCTCGTCGATGATCCGGCGGCCGACGTCGGTCAGTCCCTGGCCGTCGCTGTCGTCGCCCGAGGAGCCGCCGAGCGGGCTCGCGATGGACCAGGTGAGGGTCAGGTAGCGGGCTCCGCGCGCGTAGAACGCGCGCAGGTGCTCGACCATCTCCGTCTCGCCCCCCGGCAGCAGCGCGTGCCCGCCCTCCACGCCGAAGAGGGCCGAGATGCGCTTGCGCTCGGCGTTGGCCCGGACGTCGGCGGCGGTCCTGGCCCAGGCGATCGTCTCGGGATGCGCCTGGATCATCGCGTGGACGGCGTCGAACTGCTTCATCGCCTCGGCGTAGTAGCCCTCGGGCTTCGTCCGCCAGGGACCGACGAAGATGGAGAAGAACTCCGCGTCGAGGCCCCCGGCGCGCATCTTCGGGAGATCGACGTGCATGTCCGGTTGGGCCCGGGCGAAGTCGATCCCGTCGTAGGCGATTCGCTGGGTGCAATCGGAGTGCGTATCGATGACGATGGCGCGCCGGTGCAGCTCGAGGGCGGAGACGGCCGTCGCGGGCCGCGAGGGGCAGCCGGCCACGAGCAGCAGCGCGCCGCAGGCGAGGGTGGCGAACCGCGGCAGGTCCCTCATCGCGGCTCCCGGCTATCACGGGTCGCACGTGCGAAGCGACCTTGACTCCCGCGCGCGCGGCGCTAGCATTGCGCGCCTTGAGCGTACGGAACGGGACACGCCGCCGCGTGGTGGTGACTGGCCTCGGCCTGGTCACCCCGCTCGGCATCGGCATCGAGGCGAACTGGGAGAGCCTGGTCGCCGGCCGCTCCGGCATCGGCCCGATCACCCGCTTCGACGCCTCGGCGCTGCCGGCGCGCATCGCCGGCGAGGTGCGCGACTTCGAGCCCGAGCGCTTCATCGAACGCAGGGACTTGAAGAAGATGGACATCTTCATCCAGTACACCGTCGGCGCCGCCGAGCTGGCCGTCGAGGACGCGGGCCTGCCGCTGCCGCTCGCCGCGCCCCGGCGGACGGGCGTCATCGTCGGCGTCGGGATGGGCGGCATCTCGAGCGTCGAGGAGATGTACTTGGGCCTGGCCGCGCAGAGCGTGCGCCGCGTCTCCCCGTTCCTGATCCCGCGCATCATCCCGAACATGGCCTCCGGACAGATCGCGATCCGCTACGGCGCGCGCGGCCCGAACTACGCCACCACCAGCGCGTGCGCCTCGGGCGCGCACGCGCTCGGCGAGGCGCTGGTGCTGATCCGCGACGGCCAGCAGGACGTCATGCTGGCGGGCGGCGCCGAGGCGCCCATCTGCCTCCTCGGCGTGGGCGGCTTCAGCGCCATGCGCGCGCTCGCCACCAACTTCAACGACGAACCCGCGCGCGCGAGCCGCCCCTTCGACGCCAGACGCGACGGCTTCGTGATCGCCGAGGGCGCCGGGGTCCTCGTCCTCGAGGAGCTGGAGCACGCGCGCCGGCGCGGCGCGCGCGTCTACGCCGAGCTGGCCGGCTACGGTGCCACCTGCGACGCCTACCACATGACGCAGCCCGCGCCCGAGGGCGCGGGCGCGGCCGAGTGCATGCGCAGCGCCCTCGACGACGCCGGCATCGAGCCCGGCGCGATCGGCTACATCAACGCGCACGGCACCGGCACGCCGTTCAACGACGAAGCGGAGACGCTCGCCGTGAAGCGCGTCTTCGGTGAGCACGCGGCGCGGCTCCCGATCAGCTCGACCAAGTCGATGACCGGGCACCTGCTCGGCGCGGCGGGTACCATCGAGGCCGCCTACACCGTGCTCGCGCTGGCACGCGGCGTCCTGCCGCCGACCATCAACCTCGAGGAGCCCGACCGGGCGTGCGACCTCGACTACGTGCCGCGCACCGCGCGCCCCGCGCAGGTCGAGGTGGCGCTCTCCAACTCCTTCGGCTTCGGCGGCACGAACGCGGTGCTCGTCTTCCGGCGCGCCGACGGCTAGGAGTCCGTCCGGGTCATCGTGGCGAGCGAGGCGAATGAGCCGGGGAGCGAGAGCGGCAAGCGCAGCGACGACCGACGCGGCGTGCCTGAAGGCACGCCGCAGGAGGGAGGAGCGAGCACGCCGCTCGCAGCCCCCGGATCATTCGCCGCAGCCGCCATGATGACCCGGACGGCCTCCTAGCACCATGTCGGCCTCGCTCCTCGAGCGGCGGCTGCACTTCGTCGTCGGCAAGGGCGGGGTGGGGAAGACGACCGTCGCGGCGGCGCTCGCCCTCACGCTCGCGCGCCGCGGGCGGCGCACGCTGGCGGTCGAGATGGAGCCCGGAGGGCGGCTCGCCGCCCTGCTCGGTCGGGAGGTGGACCCGCGCCTCTACGTGCTCCACGTCGACGGGCGCGCCGCGCTCGAGGAGTACCTGAGCCTCGTCATCCCGGTGAAGCGCCTGCTGGCGACCGTCTTCCAGAGCAAGATCTACCAGTACTTCGTCGCCGCCGCGCCCGGGCTGAAGGAGCTGATGACGGTCGGGAAGATCTGGTACGAGGCGACGCGCAGGGAGGGCGGGCGGCCGGCGTGGGACGCGGTCGTGGTGGACGCGCCCGCGACCGGCCACAGCCTCCAGTATCTCCGCATGCCGCAGGCGGCGCGCGAGACCTTCGGCGCCGGCCTGGTGCAGCGCGAGGCGACGAAGATCACCGAGCTGCTGCGCGATCGGCGCGCGACCGCGGTGCACCTGGTGACGCTCGCCGAGGAGATGCCGGTCAGCGAGACGCTCGAGATGCGCGCGCAGCTCGCGGGCGCGCTCCAGCTTCCGCTCGGCTACGTGATCGCGAACCGGCTCCACCGCCGGCACTTCGATCCGGCGGCGGTCGAGCGCCTGCGCGCGGCGGCGAAGGCGGCGCCCGCCCCCGAGCGCGCGCTGCTTCACTGCGTCGCCGAGCGGGCCGCCGAGGAGAGCGGCTGGTCGGACATCAACGCCGCCAGCCTGGCGCGCCTGCGCGCCGGCATCGGCGACGCACCGCTGGTCGAGCTCCCGTTCCTCTTCGTGGAGGAGTTCGCGCGCACGGAGCTGGAGCAGGTCGCGCGCCTGCTGGAGGCCGGGATGGCGGGGCGCGCCGAGGCCGCGGCGCGCCCGCGCTCGAGGTCGTCGTGACGCTGCACGAGCTGGTCGAGCGGCACCGGATCGTCATCTCGGCCGGGAGCGGCGGCGTCGGGAAGACCACCGTCGCCGCCTCGATCGCGCTCTGGGGCGCGCTCGCGGGACGCCGGGCGGTCGTGATCACCATCGACCCGGCGCGGCGCCTCGCCAGCTCGCTCGGGCTCGAGACGCTCGGCAGCGAGGCGCGCGAGATCCCGGCCACGCACTTCGCCGCGCAGGGCCTCGCGGCGCCGCGCGGGAGCCTCGCCGCCATGATGCTCGACCAGAAGGGCGCGTGGGACGCGCTGGTCGAGCGTCACGCGCCGGCCGAGGCGCGCGCCCGCATCCTCCAGAACCCCTTCTACCAGCACCTCTCGCAGACCTTCGCCGGTTCGCAGGAGTACATGGCGATCGAGCAGCTCTGCCTGCTGGCCGAGAGCGGCGTTTACGACCTGATCGTGGTCGACACGCCGCCCACCCGCCACGCCCTCGACTTCCTGGAGGCGCCGAGGCGGATCGGCGACTTCCTCGACCGCAAGGTCGTCAAGTGGTTCGTGCGCCCGTACTTCTCGGCCGGCTGGTCGGCGCTGCGCGCCATGAACCGGACGGCGGGTTTCCTCCTCCGCCGCCTCGAGCAGGCGACCGGCATCTCGGCGCTGGCGGAGATCTCCGACTTCTTCACCAGCATGAGCGGCCTCTTCGAGAACTTCCAGCCGCGCGTCGAGCGCGCCTACCGGGTGCTGCGCGGCGCGGAGACGGCCTTCGTGCTGGTGACCGGCCCCGAGGAGCAGGTCCTGGGCGACGCCGAGTACCTGTCGACCAAGATGGCCGAGCTGCACATGCCGCTCAAGGGCGTCGTCTTCAACCGCGTCCACCACGAGTACCGGCCGGCCGGCCGCGGCCCGCGCCGCGGGGAGCTCGGGTCCGAGGACGCGGAGCAGGTGGCGCGCGCCGTCGCGAAGGCGCTCGGGGGCGCGACCGGCGAGGCGGGCGCGCTGGCGGCGAACTTCGTCGACTACCAGGTGCTGGCGCGCGGCGAGTCGCTGCGCCTGGAGATGTTCCGCGCGGGGCTCCCGCGCGCCGTGCCGGTGGTGCAGGTGCCGAACTTCGCGCGGGACGTGCACGATCTGGCGAGCCTGGCGGAGATGCATGGGCATCTGTTCGGGGGGAAGACGGCGGCGTAGACGCCTTGGCACGCTCGTTGCTCACGGACCTCGGTGCACTTCGAGCTGGCCAGCGCGATCACCGAGGTCGTGACGATCGCCACGGGGCAGGGCATCCGCGATCTCGCTCGGCTGCGTCGGCGGCACGGACCCGGGCGCTGGAGAAAATGCAAGGGCGTGGCTTCGATCCGCCTGAGCGGTGGGCGCGTGCGGCGTGCCGAGCTACACTGGTACGAGGCTCACGGAATCGGGCGGGTGAACATGAAGGTTAAACGGTTTCTGGACTGATGACGTCGGCACGACGAAAGCGGCGGTTTCTCCTGTGCGTTCGCAACACGGGATGCGAGGATCTGGAGCTGCGAAAGCTCTACGAGCGCCTACCCGATAGGGCGGCGACGCGAGAAGGATACGTCCGCGTCATCGATGAGTCCGGGGAGGACTACCTCTACCCCGAGGCTTGCTTCGTCGCTGTCGACCTCCCTCGACGAGCGGAGCGAGCGCTGGCGAGGCGAACGCCGACGGCGGCGTCCAACTCCCCGCTGCGGCGGACGGTGCTGGCGCGCCGTCGCTGAGCGGCCGGGTCTTCAGGCGGACGAGGCTGGCGGAAGGGGACTCGCGCGCGACTCGGCACGCGCTCAGACGAGCGTCCGCAGGAGCGCAGCGGCGGGCGACACCCGGATGCCCCCCGGCGTCCGGTAGTCCTTCCTGCCCGCCGCGCTGATCTGCCACGCCACCGCCTGCGGGAATCGCTCCTTCAGATAGCGGAGGCTCCGGTCGACGTCGGCGTCGCCCCACTTGCATTCGACGAGGAGGATCGGCGCCCGCTTCTCCACCACCACGAAGTCCACCTCGCGGCGGTCCGTGTCGCGGAAGTAGCGGAGCTCGACGTCGCGCCCGCGGGCGTCCTGCTCGAAGTGGACCCACTTGAGCAGGTGCGCGGCGACCAGGTTCTCGAACCGTGGACCGGCCTCGGGTACCAGCGTCCAGTCGAGGTGATAGTGCTTCTGCTCCTTCTTGACGGCACGGACTCGGGCGCTGCCGAACGGCGGAAGCCGGAAGACGGCGTACAGCCGCTCCAGGATCGCGAGCCACCCCGAGGCGGTCTTGTGGCTCACCTGGAGGTCTTCGCGCAGGTTGTTGACCGAGAGAGGCGACCCGACCAGCTCCGGCAGGCGGAGCATCATCAGCTCTAGCCGGCCGAGGTCCTGCACGCGCTCGAGGCTGGTGATCTCCTCGCGCACGAGGAGGTTGCGGTACTCGCGTGACCAGCGGCGCGCCTCGACCTCGCTGCCGCTGAAGAACGGCTCCGGGAAGCCGCCCAGGGTGAGCAGGTCGTGCAGCGCCCGCTCGGTCTTGATGCCGAGCTCGGCTACGGAGAGCGGGTGGAGCCGCAGCAGGTGGTAGCGTCCCTGCAGGGACTCCCCGCCGTGGCGGTAGAAGTCGAGCCGCGCGCTCCCGGTGACGAGGATCTGCTGGCCCGCTGCCCGGCCGTCGAACACGCCTTTGAGAAACGCTCGCCACCCGCGGTACTTGTGCAGCTCGTCGAAGATGAGCCGGCGGGCGACCGGAAGCTCGCCCCGGAGGATGCGCTCGCGATCGCCGGCCACGTCCCAGTTGAGGTAGCCCGCGCGCGCGCCGGGAAGCGACCGGGCAAGCGTGGTTTTCCCGACCTGTCGGGGGCCCGAGACGAAAACCATCTTCCGGCGGAGGTCGCGCAGGACCTGCGGCGCGAGGTACCGGCGGCGGACCGGCATGCCCGGAGCGTACTGGTTTTTTCACCACAGGTCAAAAAGACTCACGGGCATTTTCGACCGGGGGAGAAAAAGCGCGTTCGTCGCGCTGCTGCCGGTAGATGGCGTCCCGCCACGCGCCCAGGGGCGCGAAGGCGCGCGTCCGTTCACAACGCAGGCGAGCTAGGGCTCGGCTGTGCGGCTCCGACGGCGCGACTGCCAGAGCGCCCACAGGATGAGCACGCACATGACGACGATCAGGGCGGACACGTTCAACAGCACCGCGACCACGCCCTCCATCCACGGCGCCGCTCCCCCAGGCATCGAAGCGCGATGCACGATGAACATGGCGCTGGCGCTCCAGAAGGCGGCGAGCTGAGCCCCCAGCCAGTTGGCGTAGAGTCCGATCAACGCACAGTACCTGGCCGCCGTCACGACCCGCCCGGTGCCGAGCGACGGCCACACCGCCGCGAGTCCGAAGAGGAGCGCGCCCTGCAAGACGCCTATCGTGTGGGCGCTCAGCGCCGCGCGCGGCGCCTTGGCGAGGGCCGGCGTGAATCCGGAGAGAAGGCCAAGGAGCGTCATGAGGGCGGCGTGCGCCACCAGTGCGCGGTCGACCGTGGAGCTCGGGATACGCGAGTCGTCCATGGAGTCGCCGCCGCGTCACTCGGCGGCCGGCGTGACCCGGCCGCCGCGATGGCGGCGATAGGTCCCGTCCCGCCACGCCCGCAGCGGCCCGAGCACGGGATCCTTCTCCTCCAGCACCCCGAACATCGCGCGCATGCTCTCGTCGAGCGCGAAGAGCTCGTCCCCGGGGATGCCGACCAGTCCCGCCAGCATGCTCGCCACGGTGAGGTCCCCGCGCGTGAACCCGTCGCCCACCAGGTACGGCGACGACGTGACCGCACGCGCGAGGTCGGCGACCAGCGCGCCCAGGAGCCGCCCCATGCGCGCCTCCTCCGCCGGCGACCACCCGTATTTGGCGGCGAAGTGGTCCGCCAAGGGCTGCATGCCGCGCGCCTTCCAGCGCCCGATCATGAGGAGGCGCCCTGCCGGCGCCATGGTCTCCGTCGCAGCGATCTCCCACGCGCGCGCCTGCGCCCGCAGGCGTCCGTCCGCCGGCAGGAGCGCGGGCGACGGGTGGTGCGCCTCCAGCCACTCGAGCGCGGCGTCGGAGTCGCCGACGACCTCGCCCTCGGCGAGCAGGACGGGCACGGTCGAGATGCCCGTCGTGCGCCTGAGCTCCTCCTCGCCTGCCAGCGGCTGATACGCCCGCCGCGCGTAGGGCACCCGCTTCCACTCGAGCGCCCAGCGCAGGCGCTCCGACCACGGGGACGGATAGAGCTCGATCAGCTCGAGGTTGGCCATGCGCGCGACCATGGAGCGCGCGCGAAGCTGGGTCAAGGCGCCCGCTCCGCCTCCGCCTCGAGCGTCCCCCAGCGCTTGCACTCCTCGCAGTAGCCGCTCCAGGTCGCCGCCTCGCGCCGGCAGGCGGTGCAGCGAAACGGCGCCACCAGGCCCAGGTCGGCGCCGAAGACGCGCGCGTAGCTCTCCGCCGCGAGGCTCGAGTTGCCGCGCTGGCGGTGCACCTCGGCCCAGAGGACGTGCACGAGCGGGTGGCCCGCGGCGGCCGCGGGGAGCGCGTTGAGCGCCGCCTCGGCCTCGTCGAGCCGGCCCTGCGCGACCAGGTGGCGCGCGAAGAGAAGCGCGACCGCCGCGCTCTCGGGATGGCGCCGCCGGAGCCGCCGGTAGAGCCGGGTGGTGCGCTCGGGCTTGCCCTCGCTCGCGTTCAGGCGCTCGAGGCGCTCCAAGAGGACGACCACCGGCCGCCGCCGCGCGCCGCGCTCCCACACCCGCCGCGCCGTGAAGCGGCGGCCCGCACGCTCGAAGAGGTCGCCCGCGCTCACCCAGGCGGGCACGAAGCTCGGGTCCTCGCGCGCGATGGCGACCAGCAGGCGCGCCGCCCGGCGCGGCTCCGGCTCCGCCAGCGCCGCCTGGTAGCGGAGCCCGCGGAGCACCCGCTCCTCGCGCACGAGCGTCGTCGCGTCGTGGACGCGGAGCAGGATCTCGCCCTGCACGACGAGCGCCTCGGACCAGCGGCCGGCGGTCGCGTGGACGTCGCGCAGCCGGCGCGCGAGGCGCGGGCTCTCGGGGTGGACGGCGCGCGCGCGCTCGAGCGCGTCGGCGGCGGCGCGGAGATCGCCCGTGCGCTCGGCCGCCTCGGCGAGGAGCACGAGGAGCCGTGGCTCGGGCCCGGCCTCCTGGAGACCCTCTTCGAGGAGCTTGCGCGCCCCGGCGGGATCGTCGTCGTTCAGG
>Ga0209375_1003284_pt1 | contig 11328 bp, 6 predicted proteins | sample GraSoiAngelo_131_FD_185888 | JGI IMG/M metagenome (GOLD analysis project Ga0209375, IMG submission 185888) | Grasslands soil microbial communities from the Angelo Coastal Reserve, California, USA - 14_0929_02_30cm (SPAdes) (version 2) | ecosystem: Environmental > Terrestrial > Soil > Grasslands ...
CCGGAGCCTGTCCGAGGGTGACACCGTGGAGTTCGACGTCACCCAGGGGCCCAAGGGCCTGCAGGCGCAGAACGTCCGCAAGGTCTGACTGGGGGCAGGCGGATCGCAGCACGGCAACGGGCTCGCGGGGGGGCACCCCCGGGCCCGTTTCGCCTTATTATAGGGGCCATGCGGACCGCACGGCTCGCGCTTCTCGCACTGCTGTCTCCCCTCGCGCTCACCGCGCAGGCGAGCCGTCCCGACACCGCGCGCCGGGCGGCGATCGCCTTTCGAGGGTTCGCTCCCGGCACCAGCTATCGGGACTTCGCCGACCGGGCTCGCGCGCTGGCGCGCCCGGGCGCGACGCCGCTCGCCTGCAACACTTCCAGAAAGACCGCCCAACTGATGGAGTGCGGCGTCCTGATCCGGGATCCCGCGGACAGTGCCGGGTTCTACCTCGGCGCCTACGTGATCGAAGGACGGGTCGCGATGATCTCGTTCGGGGATTCGGGCGGCACGCGGCTCGTGGAGCGAATCCAGCGGGAGCTGCGCGCCACGATGGGCCCGCCGCACGCCGCCGCGCGCGGCACCTGGCAGTGGAAGAACGGGCGGCGCATCCTCAAGCTCAATTGGCGCGGCCGTGGGAGCGCCCGGTGGATCTACGTCCAGATGGAGGACGGCGACCTCCTGGCGCGCATCAGCCACTACACCGCCGCGCGGCGCTGAAGCCCTAAGGCGCCGGCTCGGCGGCCCCGATCAGCCCGTCGGCGAGCTGACGGACGCGGTCCGCACCCGCGATCAGCATGATCCATCGCGGCGGGATGCCCGATTCCCCATAGCGCGCCCCCAGCAGCGCCCCGGCCACAGCGGCGTTGGTGTCAGTGTCGCCGCCCGCGTTCGCGAGGTAGGTAAGCGAATCCTCGATGGTGCGGTCGTGGGTCGCGAACCAGAAGGCGATCTCCACACAATGGACGACATACCCGAACTCGCCCGGCACAGTGATGGGGAGGTCGTCCTGGCGCTCCCGCGGGACCCGATGCAGCGCGTCGAGCAGCGTCTTGGGGACGCGGTCGGCCAGCCGGTGCACGACCTCGTCGACGAAATAAATGTTGCCGTGAAGCAGCTCGCGGGCCGCGAGGCACACCGCCGCCGCGCCCCAGAGACAGCGGCCGTCGGCGTGCGTAATGGCGGCCTGTTGCGTGGCGACGCGGATGAGCCGGTCCGGGTTATCGTGAAAGCGGAGCGCGACGGGTACGCAGCGCATGACGGCGCCGTTGCCCGCCGCGCTCTGCGGGGCTTCGGCGAGGGCGCGGCGCCCGGCCTCGAACGGCTCGACGCCGCGCTCGACGAGTTTCAAGGCGCGGCGCGTGAGCACGCCGATGCCGCGGCCGTCCGCCTTCATCCATCGCACCCAGCGCTGCGCGGCGTCCGCGGCGTCGAAGTCGCCCTGTTCGGCGAGGGACTCGGCGAGCAGCAAGGTCATCGCCGCGTCGTCGTCGTAGGGAGATGCTTTGGGCGGCGTCGCCGGGTCGCGGACGCCGTCGGGATACGCCGCGCGGATGGCTGCGGGAGTGCCCAGGTGCTCGGTGGGAACCCCCAGCTGATTGCCGGCCACGAGCCCCAAGAGCGCTCCCCGGGCGCGCGTGACCAGTTCGGGGTCGAGCATCGGCCCTAAGCTAACAGCGTTAGGTTTGGGCATGCTACTCCGTATCCTCGTTGGAGTTATCCTCGCCTACGCCCTGCTGGTGCTGCTCGCTTGGGGGTTCCAGGAACGGATGGCCTTCCCCGCCCCGCGCGGCGCCCTCCCCGACGCCATCGAACTGAACCGGCTCGGCGCCCAACACGTGGAGCTGGTGATGCGGGACGGAACCCGGCTCGCGGGCGTGTACCTGCCTCCCCACCACGCCTCGAACCCCGTCGGACAGTCGGACGGTCGGACAGTCGGACAAAAGCACTCCGCGATGCTGTGGTTCTACGGCAACGGCGAGAACGTCGGGGCGATCTGGGATATCGTGGTCGCGTGGCAACCGCCGGGCGCGGGGGTGTTGGTGGTGGACTATCCCGGCTACGGGGCCAGCGGGGGGCGGGCGACGGAGCCGGGCCTCTACGAGGCGGCCGACCTCGCGTACCGGGCGCTCGCGGGCCGGGACGATGTCGACCCGGCCCGCGTCTTCGTCTATGGCCGCTCGCTCGGCACCGTGGCGGCGACGTACACGGCGGCGACTCAGCCGGTCGCCGGGCTGATCCTCGAGTCGCCGTTCACCAACGCCCGGGAAATGAGCGGACAGCACTACGGCCTGTTCCCGCGCTTCATTCTGCGCCTGCGGCTCGACAATCTCGGCGCGATCGCGCGCGTGCGCTGTCCGGTGCTCGTCTTTCACGGAACGGCGGATCTCCTGGTGCCGCCGCGCATGGGCGAGGCGGTCGCGCGGGCGGCGCCGGGCCCCGTCGAGCTGGTGTGGATCGAGGGCGCGGGGCACAATACCACTTACGAAGTGGGGGGGAAGAAGTACCGCGAGAAGCTGTGGCAATTCGTCACGGATACGAAGTAACCGTACGGCGTACGCCGTACGGGGTAACCCGTACGGTTGAGCCGTAGATAATCAGATCACGGTCACCGGAAGCAACTGGTCTCGTTCAGCCTCAAACAGGCTCTCGGCCTCGTCGAGGCTCCGAGCCACGGCGGGATCGGCGGGGTCGGGGAACTTGGCGCTGGGCGCGACGCGTCCGGTGAGCTTGCGCACGGCGACGAGCGCCCGCGTCACCTCGCAGCGGTCGGGGTCGGGATCGGTGTGGCCCGCGACGAGCAGCTCCTCGAGCAGGGGGAGGGCCGCGGGATCGCCGAGCACGTACAGCGACTCGAGGATCTTCGGCGCCAGGAAGCGTCGCAACAGCTGATCGCCGCGGATGCGGGCGAAGAGCGCCACCAGCTCAACCGAGCTCCCCGGGTAGTGGCGGGCCGCCTCCACGGCGCCCGCGACGAAGGCGTGATGCGCGGCCGGGGTGCGCAGATACGTCCGGAACAGCGGCCAGGCATCGGAGGGGCGGCGTTCGGCCAGCGCGAGAAACGCGAAGTAGCGGCGGGGCAGCGGCGCCCGCGTGTCGCCGATGACCGTGCGGAGCCCGGCGACCCCCCAGCGCGCGCCCACGAGCGCGGCCGCCGCCGCATGCTGCCAACGCTCGAGCTCGGCGACGCGGAAGGTGACCACGTGTGGGTCGAGAAAGGCGCGGGCGCGCTCCAGCACCGCCAGGAGGCGGCGGTCCACCTCCGCGAGCGCCGGCTCCAGCGCTTCGGTGTTCGCCCGGCGGGCGTGGGCCAGCGCTTCCCAGCCGAGCTGCTGCAGGTCCACTGCCTCCCAGGCGGCCTCGAACGCCGGCTCGTCCGGCGCCGCGAGCAGCCGTTCCAGGGCCGCGGAGAAGCCACACAGCTCCCGCAACGGATCCACGCGTGCAACATACCGCGGCGAAGGCGGTTGTCCACACACGTTGCGATTCCCCAGTCCAAGCCTTAACCTACCGCGCGCCAAGCGAAACCGGCGCCCGCGAGTCGCCCGGGAGGGGGGATTCTGCACCGACGGTTCATCATCCTGGCCGCCTTGTGCGCGGCGGCGTGCTCCCGTAGTGGGGAACCGATCTACATCGGGGTCGCGGGACCCTTTTCCCAGTCCCGGGGCGCCTCGATGAAGCTGTCCGCCCAACTGGCCGAGCAACAGTTACGCGAGCGCGGCGGCGTAGCCGGTCGCCCGTTGCGGCTGGTGTTCGTGGACGACAGCGGCGCGGATGAGAGCGCCGTTCGCGTCGCCAAGCGACTCTCCGACAGCAGCGACGTGGTCGCGGTGATCGGGCACCTGTCGAGCGGGCCTACGCGCTCGGCGCTCGCGGTCTACGACCACGCCCGGCGCCCCGTGCCCGTCATCTCGCCGTCCGCTTCCAACCCCGATCTCTCCGGACTGTCGCCGTGGTTCTTCCGGATCTGCCCGAGCGACCTCGCGCACGGAGCGCAGCTCGCGCGGTTTGCGCGCCAGCGGCTGGGCGCCGCCCGCGCCGCGGTCATCTACACCAACGACGACTACGGCCGGGGCGTGCGGCGCACGTTCGTCGCGGAGTTCACGCGGCTGGGCGGGACCGTCCTGGAGGAGGATCCCTTCCTCTCGACCCACACGACGGCCGAGCCGTACCTGGCCCGCATGCGCCAGCGCGGCGGTGTAGACGTGCTGGTATTGGCGACCCAGCGGGTGGAGGCGGAGACAGTGCTGCGCGACCTCCACGGGCTGGGACTGCGCTGGCCCGTGATGGGAGGCGACGCGCTGGTCGGGATCGAGGCCGACGGGGCGCTCGCGGAGGGCGTCCGGGTGTCGGTCACGTACCTCGCCGACCGCGCGGGCGAGCAGAACGGGGGGTTCGTGAACGCCTACGCGCGGGCGAACGGGGGCGCGCGGCCCGACCACCGGGGCGCTGGGGCGTACGACATCGTGATGCTCCTGGCCAGGGCGATCGAGCAGGGCGGTGCATCGCGGACCGCCGTGCGGGACTATCTCGCGCAGGTCGGGCGCAGCCGACAGGCGTACGAGGGGGTAACGGGGCGGATCGCGTTCGACGACAAGGGAGACGTGCCGGACAAGCCGATCACCATCGCCGTGGTGCGCAGCGGGCGTCTCGTGACGGAGTGGGCGCCGTGACCTGGCGCCGGCCGCACGAGAGTCTCACCGGCCTGCTGGTGATCGGGTTCGCGGGGCTGCTCGCCGGGCTGCTGCTCACCGCGGTGCTGGGCGTGCTGTGGCTGGGCCAGATGCGCCGGGACCTGGAGCGCGAGCTCGGCTCGCTCGAGCAGTCGAGCGAGATGGGCAACGGGCTCATCGCGGGCGCGTTCGACGAGATCCGCACCGCCGAGCAGTACCTGAGCGTGCCCAGCCGCGACGCGGAGCGGGCGTTCCAGCAGTCGGCGGACGACGGGTTTCGCTTCGAGCGCGGGCTGGAAGAGCTCCCCGACCTGAGCGTCGAGGATCGGGTGACGGTCACCCGCATCAAACAGCTGCAATCATCGATCCAGGTCGACTACGCCCTGGCCCACGCCCTGAAGGATCTGGGGCGCGACCGGGAAGCGGCGGCGCAGGCGGCGGTGGTGCGGGAGCCGGCGCAGGAGCTGACGCGCCTGGTGCGCGACCTTGGCGCCCGGCAGGCCCAGCGGTCGGTGGCGGCCGCCCAGCGACTCGGCGACCGGGCCGCGCGACGCCAGGCGCTGCTCATCCTGGTGCTGCTCGCGGTGGTCTTCGTCAGCGTCTCGGTCGCCGCCTGGACGATGCGTGAGGTGCGCGGGCCGCTCACCCGGCTGGTGACGGCCGCCGAGCGGTTCGGCGGCGGCGACCTGCGACCGGTGACCACGGGCCGGATGCTGCGCGAGTTCCGCATCCTCGCCGACGCGATGCGCATCATGGGCGACCGGCTGCGCGGGATCGTGGGCGAGGTCGTGGGCGAGGCGGACCGCATCGCCGGGTCCGCGAGCGACCTGTCGGCGGCGAGCGAGGAGGTGGCGGCGTCGAGCGGGGAGGTGGCGCGGGCGATGGTAGAGATCTCCGGGGGCGCCGAGCAGCAGCGCAACGAGCTGAACGGTATGGGCCGGGCGCTCGCGCACCTGCAGCAGGCCGCCGCGGAGATCGCCGAGGCCGCCACGCGGCTCGCCCAGCTCGGCGAGGAGATCCGCGCCGTGGCCGACCGCCACCGCGGCGACATCCAGGCCGCGAGCGGGGCGCTGCTCGACGTGCGGGAGGTGGTGCAGACGACGTCCACGCAGATCACCCAGCTGGCCGAGCAGAGTACGGCGATCGACGACTTCGTGGAGCTGATCAAGCGGATCTCGTCGCAGACCAATCTGCTGGCCCTGAACGCGGCGATCGAGGCAGCGCGGGCGGGGGAGCACGGCAAGGGGTTCGCGGTGGTGGCCGAGGAGGTGCGCCAGCTCGCCGACGACGCGGCGCGGGCGGCGGCGGACGTGGCGAGCACGACGGCGGTGATCCGCGAACAGGTGGACGACGTGACGTCGACGATGGCGGCGGGGACGGCGAAGGTGCGGGGGCTGGAGTCGGTGGCGGAGGGGGCGGCGCGGGGGCTGGCGGAGATCGTGGCGGCGGTCGAGCAGGTGGAGCAGGCGGCGGCGCGGGTCGGCGCGTCGGCGCAGCAGAACCGGGACGTCGCCGAGCAGCTGGGGGGTCAGGCGAAGGACGTGGGGGGCCGGGCGGTGAGCCACGCGTCGAGCGCCGAGCAAGTAACGGCGGCGACGGAGGAGCAGGGGGCGTCCACTCAGGAGATGGCCGCCTCAGCGGGGACGCTGCTGCAGGCGGCGGAGAAGCTGCGGGCGCTGGTGAAGGAGTTCCGGGTGTAGGCTAGGGGCGCCGCGGCCGGGGCATTGGCGGAGGCTTCGGGGGAGCGGCGAGCACCGCGGCAACTCCACCAAATCTGGCGCAACGACTCGCCGTAGGAACGCCGCCCAAGTACGTGCCGTCTTTGCAGCGCATTGTCGCGCCGGCGGGCGCGACGGCCGTTGCTGGCTGGGCAACGAGCGAAGGTGTGGCCGCGACGGCGGGCCTTGGTGCGGCCCTGCGCGGAAACACCACGCGCAGCCCACCGTGGGCGGCGCACGTGGCGGCATCACTTGGCGCGATGACGAACGCGCCATCGGTGCACCGCGCCACGGCATTCGCCGGAGGTTCGACTACCGAGACAACAGGCTTGGGCCGGACAGAATCCGGTGGAACGGCACTCGCGGGTGCCGCAATTGGTGCCTGCGCGGCGGCACGGGCGCCGACCAGCGACACGGCGAGTGCGAAGCTCAGCTGCCGCGAAAGCAGGAACGCGAGAGGAGTCATTGTATCGTGACCGCGTAGATGGAGGACGGTTGGTAGTTCGGTGCGGTGAACGTCGCGCTGCCGGTGCCGGCACTGAGGCCCTTCACATAGAACTGCACGTAGTACTGGTTCGCGGGTATCGTCACCTGCGTGATCACAGTGCTCGAGGCGCCGCCGGACCGGAACTCGATGTAGGCGTTCGGCTGCAGCGTGAACGTCGTCGCCGCGAGCACATACCGTCCGTTACCGGCCGGGTCGCGCGCGTACAAGGTGACCTCCACGGAGTCGCCCACCTTCAGTGATCCAGGCCAGTTACCGATCGGATCGATGAGTCCCTGACCAACCACGGTGTACGCCGTTGCGGCGTTATGCACCGGCGACGTCGCGGTGGCGACGAGCGTATCGGTCCCCGCCGCAGTCCCGACGATCCGGAAGTTGCCGTAGTAGGTGCCCTGGGGGATCCGGACGCCAGTGGTGGCCACGCCCACGGTGTCCGTGCTCGTCCGCGCCGGGCCGATGTGGGAGAACGCCACGTCGATCGGCGCCGCCGCGTTGTCCGGGGTGGAGACGTATTCGTCGATGTACTGTCCGATCCCCAGCGGCTGGGATCCCCAGCTGAAGGTGAGTGAGGGCGTGACGACCGCGACGTTCACTGTACCTCTGTCGTACTGGTAGTACGCCGCGCGCGCGTCGGAGGCCGAGAGCTGCGCGGTGCCCGTTACTCCGGGGCTCCACTTCGCCGTGCTCACATAGTACATACCGGCCGGAATTGTGATCGTCGCCGAATCGATGGACGCGACCGACGGCGCCGAGGACGCCAGCGTCACCGTCACGTCTTCAGTCGTATAGTGCGCTTGCCCGTTCACGTCCGCGGCGTAGATCGTGATACCCTGCGCCGGCGAGGTCGTGTTCAGCTGTGTGGCCGTGCTCATCACGAATTTCGGCCGCGTGACCTGCACGACCATGGGGAACGCCGGGCTGTAGCCCGTGGCCGTCGCCTGAATCTGAATCGTGCCGACCGTGTCCTGGGCGGTCACGTCGAAGTAGGCGTAGGGTGTCCCCGGCAGGATCTTGACCGACGCCGGCACTGTGGCGACCCGGGGATCAGTACTGAGCAGGTTCACGACCAGGGTATCCACGACGTTGTTCGGCACGGACACGTAGCTCGAGCCCGAGCCGCTGCTGCCGGTCTGGCGCATGCCGAGCACCGGAGTCCCGTTGGAGAGCGCGAGTGACGGGCCGATCACCGTGATGGTCCCCGTCGTGGTCGGGCGGTAGCCGGTGCCGGCGGAGTCGGAATATGTGATGCTCGCGGTGCCCGGACCGACGACGTTCACCGACGTATTGGAGTAGTACGCGTTCTTCGGAATGCGGAAGAACGGCTGCGCGGGGCTGACCACGGTGGGGTCGCTCGAGACTGCCGCGAACGCGATAGTGTCCATCACATAGTGGCCGTTCCCGGCGCTGTCCGTCGCGTACACGGTAATCCCGATCGGCGGGTTGGTAGTGGTCGTCGTGCTCGGCATGCAGCAGTTGGTGAACTGCGGCGTCGTCACCGTCAGGAACGCGGTGTCGGGCCGGTAGCCCGGGGCGGCCACGATGAGCGTGTCGGCGCCGGTCGCGAGCCCGTAGGCATCGAGGTACGTGTAGTAGCTGCCGGCCGGGATCGTGGGAGACGTAGTCGTGAGCGAGTCCACGGTGCCGTGCAGCTGCGTGATACTAACCGCGAGCGGCGTGGTACGATTGTCCGGCGTGGACACGTAGAAGCCGTTGTTGGTCGGGTCGAAGTGCTGCCGCCGGCCCAGCAGCGCCGAGACGAAGCTGAATTGGATCGGCGGCACCACCACGTTGATCGTCAGGGTGTCGAGCACCTGATGACCACTCGCAGAGTAGATGATCCGCGCCGTCCCGACGCCCACCGGCGTGATGTGGGCCCGGGAGTTGTTGTACTGGCCGGAGTCGATCGTCACCGTTGAGGAATCGATCGTGACGACGGTTGGGTCGGTCGACACCAGGGACACAGCGAGCGGCGTGGTCCGGTAGTGCCCGGTCCCCACGGAGTCGGTGCTGTACACCGTGATGGTGCCGCCCGGACTGAAGTTGTTGAACGTGGTGTTGCAGCACGCTGTGATGCGCGGCGAGGTCACGGCGTACACCCCGCTCGTCGGCTGGTATCCGGGTGCGGTGGCCTGCATCGTCACGCTCCCGGGTGTCTTGCCGCGTACCGTGAAATAGACGTAGTACGAGCCTGACGGAATGGTGACCGTCGTAGGCGACCCGAGCACCGTCGAGTCGCTGTTCGCGAGCGTCACGACTAGCGGGGCGGTGACGTTGTTCGGCACGGACACGTACACGTTGTTGTCGTACTGGCCCGAGCCGACGCGAGGCGTGCCGGCGCCCCAGCTGAAAGCGAGCGGCGGGCCGCTGACGGTGTACAGCGCTGAGTCGGGCTCGTGGCCGCTCGCGGTCGCGACGATGTACGCGCTTCCGGCCAGGCCGCCCATGACGAACCGGCCGCTGTTGTTGTAGAACTGGCCGGGCTGGACCGTCACCACACTGTCGAGCATCCGGATCACCATCGTGTCCGTGGAGCTCACCCGGACGACGAGCGAATTGGTCCGGGAGTGGGCCGTGCGCACCGAGTCCTCCGTGTAGACCGTCACATTTTGCTGGGGCGACGTCGTGAAGAGGCCGCCGTTGCCGCAACAGATCCCGACGTACGGCGTCGTGGAGACCACCGTGACGGCGCTGGCAGCCGTCCATCCCGGGGCGGAGAGCGTCATCGTCGCCGAGCCAGTGGCCCGCGCGGAGGTCGTGAAGTAGGCGTAGTACGAGTTGGTCGGGATCGTCACCGACGGCGTGACGGTCGCGACGGTGATGTCGGAGCTGGCGAGCGTGACCGGCACCGGGAGATTCGTGGTCGTCGGGGTGGACACATAGACGTTCGGCTCGTACTGGCCGGCCCCGAGACGGATCAAGCTGGTGCTCGGCGTGAGCACGGCCGCGTAGGCCGTGAAGGTCGATGCCGCCCCGTTCACGCCGACGGCGTTCGGCGTGATGCTCGTTGTGCCCGCAGCCAGCGCACGGATCTGGATGTCCGCCGCCAGCTGGCCCGCCGGGATCAACGCCGGATCCGGCGAGATCGACGCGATGCCCGGCGTCGAGTAATTGAACGTCACGTACGTACCGCCCGCCGGCGACGGATCGGAGAGCAGGACCTGTGTGTTCACGACGTCCGTCGCGTTGATCGCATAGCTACCGGACGCGAGTCTCATGTTTGCTGTCACCTTGACCACGGCAGTGTCGCCGTCGTAGCCCAGCGCGCTGCCGTCGGTCGCCGTCACCGTCGCGGTGCCGGCGCTGTCGCCGACCAGGGTCGCGTTGCCGGACGTGACGTTCGGCGAGATCACGATCGACGGCGCGCTCCAGTGCGCGTAGGCCGACGCCGTCAGGTTCACGGTGAGCGGCGTGCCGGCCGGCTTGCTGAGCAGGATCGGGATCGACGCGCTGGAACCGCGGCCGACCGACACCGTGTCGCGGCCGAACGAGATGAGGGCGGGCCCGCCAGCGGCAACGGTGACGGTCAGGGTGTTCGACGTGATGGCGCCGCTCCTCGCAGTGATGTCCGACGTCCCGTTCGAGACCCCGGTCACGACACCGCTCACGGAATCCACGGTGGCGACGGCCGGATTGGCGGACGTGAAGACGAACGAGCCGCCGGCGATAAAGCGGTTGTTCGCGTCCTTACCGCGGGCGACCAGGCCGACGGTACCGGTGACGGCGATCGTCGCCGTGAGGTTACTGGCCGGCGGGCTCAGCGTGATGGATGCCAGCACCTGCGACACGGTCAGCAGCGCGCCCGGCGTCGAGGTGAAGCCCTGCGCCGTGGCCCGGATTTGCGTGAGACCGTTGGCGGCAGACGTGGCGCTCGTGGTGTCGCCGGCATTCGAGCCCAGCACCGCCACCGACCCGTTGGTCGAGACCCAGGTGAACGAGACTCCGCTCATCACCGCGTCGAGCGTGTCGTGCGCGACGGCGCGGTACCGCCGCGTCAAGCCGAGCGAGGTGAGGGTGAAGGTGTCGGTCTTGAAGGCGCCAACCGTATCCACCACGACGGCAATTCGGGTGATCGGCGTGATCACGATCACGTCTGCCACGCCAGTGATCGCGCCGGACGTCGCGCGGATCTGTGCAGTCCCGAGCCCCAAAGCGGTGACGTTGCCACCAGCGTCCACCGACGCGACGGCCGGTGCCGTGGACGTCCAGGTAAACGTCGTCACGCCCGTGACGGGACTACCCAGCCCGTCCACCGCTACCGCCGAGAAGGTGAAGGCGCGCGTAAGATAGATGCTACGCGTGCCGGGCGTCACGTTGATCGTCGCGATGCGCTGTTGGACGACGATCAACGCCGAGTCCTTCGTGCCGCCGGCCTCCGTGGCCACGACGTAGGTCGCACCGTTCGCCACGGCCGTGACGAGCCCCGTGGTGCTCACCGTCGCGAAGGCCG
>Ga0209375_1003290_pt1 | contig 11308 bp, 10 predicted proteins | sample GraSoiAngelo_131_FD_185888 | JGI IMG/M metagenome (GOLD analysis project Ga0209375, IMG submission 185888) | Grasslands soil microbial communities from the Angelo Coastal Reserve, California, USA - 14_0929_02_30cm (SPAdes) (version 2) | ecosystem: Environmental > Terrestrial > Soil > Grasslands ...
CATCGGGGCCGCCCTCGATTTTTCGGCCAGACTCTCGGTGGGCGTTACTGTAGGGCGCGGTACTACAACGCGGGGCTGCAGCGCTTTGTCAGCGAAGATCCGATTGGACTCGCGGGAGCTGACCTGAACTTGGACGCGTACGTCAAAGGCAGCCCGGCAAACTACGGAGACCCTTCAGGTCTTCGCATCGAGTGGGGCAGGCGGAGGGCAGGGAAGACTCGGTGAGCCGATGCAACGCGTTTGACTCGGTTCTTGTCGCTCCACTCCTCGTTGTTGCTTTGGTTGGTTCTTCACGCCCGCTCCAAGGATCAACTACAACTCAGTTGATTGATTGCCTTCGCGCCAGCAGCGCGTGTGACCAGGCAGAGGCAATTGCGGAGCTCTCCCTCAGAAAGGAATCAGAGCCGTTGATGGCAGCGTACGCCGAGAGTATTGACGCCAACCATCGAGAGAAATTGGTCGAGGCCCTTTCGGGCATGGACGAACCTCCAGTGACGGAATTTATGCGTTCCATCACCAGACAGTCTTCTGAACGAGAGGCGTTCCTAGCGAATCTGTACCTTGCACGTCAGGGCGATCAGAAGGCGCTAGAGAACCTAAATCGTGCAGGGGGTAACGTTGCATCCTACGAGTGGGCAGCCGCCCTCAGTCTTTTTGGGAAGTACAGGTACCGTCCGGCGGTCGACACGCTGATTGAGGCATTGGGGGGCCGCCTCAGGAAACGTCACACAAGCAGCAGAGGAAAGTCTACGGATACTGTTCCCCGAGGCGCCGGCCGAGTTCCAATCGACTGAGCAAGCCCAGCGCTATTTTCGTATACGCGCTAAGAAGGCTGGAATAAGGCTCGAGCACTGATACGGAGGTACCCCTAGGGGGAAACCGACTGGTTGTCTCGCATCGAGCTGGACTTGAAGATCAACCAGCGCGCGAGCCTTCTGCTTGTCATCGGCACGGTCTGCGAGGCTGCGGGCCAAGCTCACGACGAACCCGAGAAGGTTCTGAAGATCACGCACCTTCGCTTCCCGCACGACCCAACTCCAATCGAGAGTCGGCGTGCTGCAGCACAAGCCCGCTCGGTTCGACGGCGAATGGCTTGGGAGATAGACTCAGGCATCGCGCGGGATTGATCGGCATGGCGAAAAAGTGTCGGGTCCGGTCGTGAGCGCGCGCGAGCACGCGCGCGCGATCTGGCGGGCGGCCCTCGCCGCCGGCGCCGCGGCGCCGCTCGTCCGGGCCCATCTCCAGCTGGATCCGCGTCGCGCGCGCGTCGTGGTGCTCGGCTGCGGCAAGGCGAGCGGGGCGATGGCCCGGGCGGCAGAGGACGTCCTGGGCGACCGCATCACCGAGGGCTTCGTCGTCGTCAAGGACGGCTACACGGCGCCGCTTCGACGGATCCGGCTCGCCGAGGCCGGCCACCCGGTGCCCGACGCCCGGGGCCTCGCCGCGTCCGCGCGGCTCCTCGAGCTGGCCGCGAGCGCGCGCGAGGACGACCTCGTCCTCTTCCTCGTCTCCGGCGGCGGGTCGGCGCTCGCGGCCGCGCCGGCGCCGCCCGTCATGCTCGAGGAAAAGCAGCACGTCACGCGTCTCCTCCTCGCGGCGGGCGCCACGATCGCGGAGCTCAACGCGGTCCGCAAGCACCTCTCGCGCTTCAAGGGCGGGCTCCTCGCGCGCGCGGCGTGGCCCGCGACCGTGGTCACGCTCGCGCTCTCCGACGTGATCGGCGACCCGCTCGACGTCATCGCCTCGGGACCGACCGCGCCCGACCCGACGACGTTCGCGACCGCGCTCGAGGTCCTCGAGCGCCACGGCGTGCGGGACCGCGTTCCCGCCTCGGTGCGTGAGCGCCTCGACGCGGGCATCCGCGGCGAGATCGAGGAGACGCCGAAGCCCGGCGACCGGGTCTTCAGCCGCGTGACCAACCTCGTCATCGGCAACAACACGCTGATCACCGACGCGGCGGTTGCGACGGCGCAGCAGCTCGGCTTCCGCACCTGCTTCCTGAGCCGCGAGATCCAGGGCGAGGCGCGCGAGGTCGCCCGGGAGCTCGTCGGCTCGGCCCGGCGGCTCGAGCCGCCAGCATGCCTGGTCGCCGGCGGTGAGACGACGGTGACCGTGAAGGGTCGCGGGAAGGGCGGACGGTGCCAGGAGTTCGCCCTGACCGCCGCCCTGGCGATGCGGCCGGGCGACGGCCTCACGGTGCTCGCCGCGGGGACCGACGGCACCGACGGCCCGACGAACGCCGCGGGGGCGATCGTGGACGCCGGTAGCGTGGAGCGCGGCCGCGCAGCGGGGGTCGATCCGGTGAGGGCGCTCGAGGACAACGACGCGTACCGGTTCCTCCGAGCGAGCGGCGACCTGCTCGTCTCCGGACCGACGAACACGAATCTGCTCGACCTCTACGTGCTGCTGCGGTCATAGTTCTGTAGCAGGGGCACCGATGGTCGCCGATCCGATCCTCTTCAGGGACCTCGCATACGTATTCGTCGCGGCGATGCTGGGCGGGGGGCTCGCCTGGCTCGCGCGTCAGCCGCTCATCCTGGGCTACGTCGCCGGTGGGCTCCTCGTGAGCCCATGGACCCCCGGGCCGTCCGTCTCCGACGTCCACACCTTCGAGCTCTTCGCCGAGATCGGCGTCGTGCTGTTGATGTTCTCGATCGGCATCGAGTTCTCGCTGAAGGACCTCATGCCCGTGAAGTGGGTGGCGCTCGGCGGCGGCCCGCTGGGGATCCTGCTGTCCACCGGGCTGGGGCTCGGGGTCGGCGTCTTCCTCGGCTGGGGGGCGCTCCAGGGAGCGGTGGTGGGGATGGTCGTGTCGGTCGCGAGCACGATGGTCCTGGCCCGCCTCCTGATCGACCGGGGCGAGCTCCACTCCCAGCACGGGCGCGTGATGATCGGGATCACGCTGGTCGAGGACCTCGCGGTGGTCGCGCTGATCGTCCTGATTCCTATGCTCGGCGCGCTCCACGCCGAGCGCCTCCTCGCGATGGGCGCGGCGCTCCTGACCGCCGCAGCGATCCTCGTCCCGTTCTTCTACCTCGCCAGCCGCATCGTGCCGCCGTTCCTCGGACGCGTGGCGCGCACGCGCAACGACGAGCTGTTCCTGCTGGTCGCCCTGGCGATCGCCCTCGGGGCCGCCGCGCTCACGCAGGCCGCAGGGCTCTCGTTCGCGCTTGGCGCGTTCCTGGCAGGGTTGCTCATCAACCAGTCGGACTACGCGCACGAGACCCTCGCGCGCCTCCTGTCGATCCGCGACGCGTTCGTCGCCCTCTTCTTCGTCACGGTCGGCGCCCTGATCGACCCGCGCGTCATCGTCGCGAACGCCTCGCTCCTGGCCGCGCTCGTCGGCCTCATCGTCCTGGGCAAGTGGGTGATCTGGACCGCCGTCGCCCTTCTCTTCGGTCAGCCGCTGTGGACCGCGCTCCTCGTGGGCGTCGGGCTCACCCAGATCGGCGAATTCTCCTTCATCCTGGTCCAGGTGGCGCGGCAGGCGGGCCACATCGGCGCCGACGTATACAACGCGACGCTCGCGGCGTCCCTCGTGACGATCCTGCTCAACGCCGCGCTCGTCCGGTTCGTCCCGCGCTGGATCGGACGGGCGCGCCTGGCCCACGCGCCGGCTCCGGTGTGGGGCTTGCGCTCGGGAAAGGCGCTCTCCGGCCACGTCGTCCTGGGCGGCTTCGGCCGTGTCGGGAGCGCCATCGGCGAAGCGCTGGAGACTTTCGGCGTGCCGTATGTCGTGATCGAGACCGACCCTGACGTCGTCAAGAGCCTCCGCGCGCGAGGCGTGCCCGCCGTGTTCGGCGACGCGGCGCAGCGGATCATCCTGGCCGCTGCTCAGGCCGAGCACGCCGCGTTGGTGATCCTGACGGTCCCCGAGACCGACCGGGCGCGCCTCGCGGTGCGGCGCGTGCGCGCGCTCAATCCGACGATCCCGATCCTGGCGCGCGCTCACGACCTTGCCGGGCGGGACCGGCTCGCGGAGGAGGGCGCCGCCGAGGCGATCCAGCCGGAGCTGGAGACCGCGACGACGCTGATCCGCCACGCCCTCGAGCGCCTGTCGTCGCCCCGCGACCGGGTGCTCGCGTACCTCAACCGGTATCGAGGGGCGATGGAGAGCGTGGATTCGGGGGGCGAGATCCCCGGCGCGGCGCTGCCGCGGCTCCACGAGGTCACGCTGCGCGGCGGGAGCCTCGTGGACCAGTCCCTGCGCGAGGCGCACGTCCGCGAGCGCTTCGGGGTCACGGTCGTCGCGGTCACGCGCGCCAACGGCGAGACGGTGCTTCATCCGACCGCCGACACGGTCCTGCGCGCCGGCGACCGGCTGCGCCTCTTCGGCCTGTCCCCGCAGATCGACGCGCTCCTGGCCGGGTCCGAGGTGCTCATCGGCTGAGCAAGGCGCTCTAACGCGTTGAAAAACCGTCCGCGATGTCCGGTTACGCACGCGGTTGTCCACGGGTCGGTCACAGCACGTGTGGATGGTTGGAACGGAACGTGCGCGCGGCCACAATATCGCTTAAGGTTTACTCCTAGGCTTGAACTCAACCCCGAGCGGCCGACCAATCTCGAGGGGGATGACCTCGGTCGCGGGTCGTGTGGCGGACGTCGCACGGAGGTGTTCCCATGGACCGACAACGAATCTGGATCACGCTGGTAGGCGGGTTCTTACTGCTGATCGCTGGGGGGTCTATTGCCTGGGCAGTCGTTCACCCCCCGGATGTTAACCCTGACGACTTCACACCGGTCCAGGCAATCGACAATTCGTACTTTCCGCTCCCTGTGGGAATGTTGTTCGTCTATACAGGCACCAAAGAGGGGGTGCCCACGCACGACGAGATCTGTGTCACGCCCAGGACGAAGTTAATCGAGGGCGTCCAGATCACTGTGGTTCACCACCTCTCCTTCGCGGGCAGCTCGCTGGACCTGGTCGAAGACACGGAAGACTGGTTCGCGCAGGACGTCTTCGGCAACGTCTGGTACTTCGGAGAAAATACGATTGAACTGCCGAGCGGCAGCACGGAAGGCTCCTGGCAGGCGGGAGTAAACGACGCGGACGCGGGTTTCATCATGCTCGCGGATCCGCACGTGGGAGACCGGTACTACCAGGAGTTTGCCCGCAATGTGGCGGAGGACCAGGCGAAGGTGCTCAGCCTGGACGAATCGGTGACCGTCCAAGGCACGACCTACGACCACGTCCTCCTGACCCGCGAGACGAGCCGGCTCGATCCTGGCGTCGTGGAGCACAAGTACTACGCACGGGGCGTCGGATTCGTTCTGGGCGTGACGGTCAAGGGCGGGGATGAGCGCACGGAGCTGCTCAGCCTGGGAACCTGCGGCGAGTAATTTCAGTCCCGCGCGGGTCCACGGTGCCTCCGTAGATGGCGGCGATCATTGCGCTTCCCTCCTGAAAGCGCTCAGAAGACCGACGAGCGCATTTCGGACCCACGAGTTGATGAGGGTGAGATAGCCGACGATTACAAACACCCCGACCGCGGGATACGGACTTGAGGCATCAACCCTGCACGGTCCTGCCACAGCACGTGTGGAAAAATCGCCGCGCGATCGCTCGTGGTATTCTTCCAACGATGTCGCGCATGAACGTGGTCGGTCTCCTCCCGAGCGAGCTCGAAGATCTCGCCGTCGAGCTGGGCGCGTCGCGATACCGCGGGCGCCAGCTCGCGACGTGGATCTACCGGAAGGGTGAGGTCGACCTCGCGGCGATGAGCGATCTTCCGAAGGACTTCCGGGCTCGGCTGGCCGAACGGGCGGCCGTCGAGGTCCCGGAGCCCGAGCGTGTCACGGCCTCCCAGGACGGCAGCCGGAAGCTCGTCTTCCGGCTGGGCGACGCGAGCCGGATCAGCTCGGTGCTCATGCCGGACGACGACCGCCTGACCCTCTGCGTCTCCACGCAGGTGGGCTGTGGGTTCGAGTGCCGGTTCTGCCTGACGGGCGTGATGGGCTTCGCGCGGAACCTGAGCGCGTCCGAGATCGTGGGCCAGGTCCTCGCCGCCAACCGTCTCCTCGAGGGCGGCCAGCGGGTGACCCACATCGTCTTCATGGGGATGGGCGAGCCCCTGGCCAACTACGCGGCGCTCGTGCAGGCGCTCAGGATCCTGACGGACGCCAAGCTCGGCCTCGGCTACTCGCCGCGGCGGATCACCGTCTCGACCGTGGGGCTCGTGCCGGGAATCGAGAAGCTCGGCCGCGAGAACCTCAAGGTGAACCTCGCCATCTCGCTCCACGCCGGGTCGGACGAGGTCAGGTCACAACTCATGCCGGTCAACCGTTCGTGGAACGTCGAGACACTCATCGCGGCCGTGCGGAAGTACCCGCTCGCGCCGCGCCAGCGCGTCTTCTTCGAGTACGTCCTGCTCGACGCCGTCAACGACTCACCCGAGGACGCTCGGCGCCTGGTACGGCTCCTCCGCGGAGTCCGGGCGAAGGTCAACCTGATTCCCTTCAACGACTGGGAAGGGGCCCCGTTCCGTCGGCCGGCGCTGCCGAGGATCCTCGCGTTCCAGTCGATCCTGCTCGACGCCGGGCTCACGACGACGGTGCGGTGGAGCAAGGGCGAGGACATCGGCGCCGCGTGCGGCCAGCTGAGGGAGCCGGTGTCGGCGTGAGCCCGCGCACGGTCTCGTTCGCGACGCTCGGGTGCCGGCTCAACCAGGCGGACAGCCAACAGCTCCAGACCGTGCTCGAGTCGCGCGGCTTCCGCACGGTGCCCCTCGGCGAGCCGGCGGATATGGTCGTGGTGAACACGTGCACGGTCACCGCCCGCGCCGAGTTCTCCGATCGCCAGGCGATCCGGCGCGCGGCCCGGGTGAGCCCCCGCGCACGGCTCGTCGTGACGGGCTGCTGGGCTCAGACGAGCCCGGAGGACGTCGCGCGTCTCCGCGAGGTGGATCTCGTCGTCGGCAACGCCGACAAGCACCGCCTGCCCGACCTGCTCGACGGCCTCGTCGGCGAGCGGGTTCACGTCTCCGACATCGCCCGCGCGCGGACGCTCGACGTGGCGCCCCTCGCGCGGGTCAACGGCCGGTCGCGTGCGTTCCTCAAGATCCAGGACGGCTGCCAGCATCGGTGCGCCTTCTGCATCGTGCCGTTCGCCCGCGGTCGAAGCCGGAGCCTCGAGCCGAAGGTGGCGCGCGACCAGGCGCGGCTGCTCGTCGAGGCGGGCCATCCCGAGATCGTGCTCACCGGCGTCGACATGGGCCACTACGGCGCCGACCTCGTCCCGCGGGCGACTCTCGCCGCGCTCGTCCGCGAGGTCGCCGAGGTCCCGGGGCTCCGCTGGGTGCGACTGTCCTCGTTGCTGCCCGCCTACTTCACCCCCGAGCTGCTCGAGGTCGTGACGGGGTCGCCGGTCGTGGCGCCGCACTTCCACATCCCGCTCCAGAGCGGGAGCGACCGGATCTTGAAAGCGATGCGGCGCCCGTACAACGTAGAGATGTACCGACGGCTCATCGAGCGCCTCGCCACCGCGATCCCGCAGCTCGGCCTCGGCGCCGACCTGATCACGGGATTCCCCGGCGAGAGCGGCCGAGAGTTCGACGAGACCGTCGCCCTGGTCGACGGGCTGCCGTTCTCCTACCTCCACGTGTTCCCATACTCGGCACGGAAGGGGACCGAGGCCGCCGGCATCGCCGACACCGTGGACGCGCCGACGATCGCTCGCCGCGCCCGTGTGCTGCGAGAGCTCGGGCACCGGAAGAACGTGAAGTTCCGCGCGCGGATGGTCGGGAGCATCCAGGAGGTGCTGGTGCTCGAGACGCGGGAGCGCGCGACCGGAAGGCTGACCGGCCTCACCGGCAACTACGTCGAGGTGCGCTTCGAGGGCTCCGACGCGCTCACGGGGCGCCTCGCGCGCGTGCGCGTGACCGACGCAGAGCGCGAGCGTACTCTGGGGGAGCTGGCGACCGAATGAAAGCGAACGACCCGACGATCGGGATCATCGGCGGCAGCGGGCTCTATGAGCTCGAGGGGCTGACGGACGTCCGGTGGCGCCGCGTGCGCACGCCCTTCGGCGCGCCGTCGGACGCCTACTGCGTCGGCCGTTTCGCGGGGCGGCGCGTGATCTTCCTGCCGCGCCACGGTCGGGGCCACCGGATCATGCCTACGGAGCTGAACTTCCGCGCGAACATCTGGGGCCTCAAGGCGCTCGGCGCCGAGTGGGTGATCTCGATCTCGGCGGTCGGCAGCATGAAGGAGGCGATTCGGCCGCTCGACCTCGTCATCCCCGACCAGTTCTTCGACGCGACCCGCCGGCGCGTCGCGTCGTTCTTCGGCGACGGCATCGTCGCCCACGTGGGGATGGCGGAGCCGGTGTGCGCCGACCTCGCGACGGCCCTCGAGAAGGCCGCGCGCCAGACGGGGGCCGCGGTCCACCGCGGTGGCACCTACCTCTGCATCGAGGGACCGCAGTTCTCGACCAAGGCGGAGTCGCGTGTCTACCGGGGCTGGGGGATGGACGTGATCGGCATGACGAACATGCCGGAGGCGAAGCTCGCGCGCGAGGCGGAGCTCTGCTACGCGACGCTGGCGCTCGCGACCGATTACGACGTGTGGCACGAGACGCACGCGGCGGTCTCCGTCGAGGCCGTGGTCCAGAACCTCCTGAAGAACGTCGCGACGGCGAGGGAAGTCCTCCGCGCCGTGATCCCGACGCTCGCGCCGCCCCGCACGTGCGCGTGCGGGCACCTCCTCGAGAACGCGGTGATCACGAGTCCCAAGGCCTTCCCGCCGAAGACCCGGACGCGGCTCGCGCTCCTGCTCGACCGCTACTTCCCCGCGACGGGACGCCGGCGTGGCTGACCTCCTCGTCGTCGGCTCGGTGGCGCTCGACAGCGTCGAGACGCCTTTCGGCAAGGTCCACGACGTCCTCGGCGGCTCGGCCACCTACTTCTCTTACGCCGCGAGCTTCTTCACCCAGGTCCGGCTCGTCGCGACGGTGGGCGAGGACTTTCCGGAGGCGCACCGCCGGATCCTCCAGGACCGGGGCGTGGACCTCAGCGGCCTCACGACGTCGAAGGGGCGGACCTTCCGCTGGATGGGGCAGTACAGCTACGACCTGAACGAGGCGAAGACCCTCGACACGCAGCTCAACGTGTTCGCCGAATTCCGCCCGTCGCTCGGCGACGGGTTCCGGCGCGCACCGTTCGTCTTCCTCGCCAACATCGATCCCGAGCTCCAGCTCGACGTCCTGCGCCAGATGCAGGACCGCCCCCGCCTCGTGGCACTCGACACGATGAACTTTTGGATCCAGGGCAAGCAGGAGGCGCTCCGGCGCGTCCTCACCGAGGTGGACGTGGTCACGATCAACGACGCCGAGGCGCGCCAGCTGGCGATCGAGCCCAACCTGATCCGCGCGGCACGGGCGATCGCCGCCATCGGCCCGCGAACCGTCGTCGTCAAGCGCGGCGAGCACGGCGCCCTCTTGATGTCCGACGGCGCCTTCTTCTTCGTGCCGGCCTACCCGCTCGAGTCCGTCTACGACCCGACCGGCGCCGGCGACACGTTCGCCGGCGGGTTCATGGGCTACCTCGCGGCGCAGGAGCGGACCGACGCGGCGGCGCTGCGGCGCGCGCTCGTGTACGGCTCCGTCATGGCGTCGTTCACCGTCGAGGACTTCTCGCTCAGACGGTTGACGCGCCTCGGGCCCGCCGACATCGCGGAGCGGTACGCGGCCTTTTACGAACTGATAAGGTTGGAGCCGTGAGCGGCGGAGCGGCGACGGCCCGGGCCAAGTACGGGCGCCTCGTGGAGCTCCTCCGCGGGATGGAGAGCGTCGTCGTCGCCTTCTCGGGCGGCGTGGATTCGACCCTGCTCGCGCGGGCGGCGAAGGACGCGCTCGGGGCGCGCGCGCTGCTCGTCACGGCGGACTCCGAGACGTACCCCGCGCGCGAGCTGGAGGAGGCGACGCGGCTCGCGCGGCTCCTCGGCGTGCGCCACCTCGTGGTGCGGACCGAGGAGCTCCGGAATCCCGAGTACGCGAAGAACCCGGTGAACCGCTGCTTCTTCTGCAAGGAGGAGCTCTTCACCAGGCTCGCGCCCATCGCGGAGCGGGAAGGCTGCCGCTCGCTCGTCTACGGCGCCAACATGGACGACCTCGGCGACCATCGGCCGGGGATGAAGGCCGCGCAGGAGCACGGCGTCCGCGCGCCGCTGATCGAGGCCGAGCTCTGGAAGGAAGAGATCCGCGCGGTGAGCCGCGAGCTGGGTCTCCCGACGTGGGACAAACCCTCGTTTGCGTGTCTCTCCTCCCGCTTTCAATACGGCGACAGGATCACGCCCGAGAAGCTGCGCCAGGTGGACGCCGCCGAAGAGTTCATGCGCTCGCTCGGTTTCCGCCAGTTCCGCGTCCGTCACCACGACCGCCTCGCGCGACTGGAGATCGCGCGCGAGGAGATGGCCCGGGTGTGGGAGGAGGGTCGTCACGCGGCGATCGTGACTCGCTTCCGCGAGATCGGCTATATCTACGTGACGGTGGATCTCGCGGGATTCCAGTCGGGGAGCGCCAACCTGCTGCTCTCGCTCGGCCGGAAGGCGACGGGTGGATAGGGAAGCCGTCCGCCGGCTCCTCGCGGACCTCGCGGCGGGGCGGATCGACGTGGACACGGCGGTCGCGCGCCTCCGAAGCCTGCCCTACGAGGACCTCGGGTTCGCCAAGGTCGACCATCACCGGGCGGTCCGGACCGGCGCGGCCGAGGCGGTGTACTGCCCGGGAAAGACGCCCGAGCAGGTGGTCGCGATCCTCGCCCGGCTCGCCCACCACCACACGAACGTCATCGCCACGAGGGTGGGCGGCGACGTCGCCACAGCGGTCGCGGCCGCCGGGCTGCCGCACGCGTACCACGCCGACGCGCGGCTCGTGATCGTCAGGCCGGAGCGCGGGGAAGGGGTGGGGCTGATCGTCGTGGCGGCCGCCGGGACCGCGGACCTGCCCGTCGCCGAGGAGGCGGCGCTCGTGGCCGAGACGCTCGGCAACCGGGTCGAGCGCGTCTACGACTGCGGCGTCGCCGGGCTCCACCGCCTGCTCGAGCATTACGACCTCCTGGCCGACGCCAACGCGATCGTCGCCGTCGCCGGCATGGAGGGGGCGCTGCCGAGCGTGATCGGCGGGCTCGTCGACCGTCCGGTCATCGCGGTGCCGACGAGCGTGGGGTACGGCGCGTCCTTCGGCGGTATCGCGGCGCTCCTGGCGATGCTCAACTCGTGCGCGCCCGGCGTGTCGGTCGTCAACATCGACAACGGGTACGGCGCCGCGCACCAGGCGAGCCAGATCAACCACCTCGTCGCAAAGATTCGATGA
>Ga0209375_1003296_pt1 | contig 11304 bp, 10 predicted proteins | sample GraSoiAngelo_131_FD_185888 | JGI IMG/M metagenome (GOLD analysis project Ga0209375, IMG submission 185888) | Grasslands soil microbial communities from the Angelo Coastal Reserve, California, USA - 14_0929_02_30cm (SPAdes) (version 2) | ecosystem: Environmental > Terrestrial > Soil > Grasslands ...
TCCTGCTCCGTCGGGACCGCAGATGCCGACTTCTCCTGCTCCATCGGTACCGCAGATGCCAACTTCTCCGGCTCCGTCGGGACCACAGGCGCCGACTTCTCCGGTGCCATCTGGACCGCAAAAATCTTCGCCTGTGCCGGTGAATCCGCAGCGGAGCGCGGCCACAAACAAGCAAGCGGCCGAGTTCATGCAGCGGTTGAAGCCGATTCTCGAGAAGTATTCGCAGGAGCGTTGAACGAAGCTGGATTTTGAGCGGACGGCGTCTTTACGTCGGGTGGTTAGCGCTGCACGCGCTCCTGGTACTCACGGTCTCGTTTCAGCAGACATTCTGGGTGCTGGAGGAAGGCTACACCTCGCTGCCGGGCTCTCTCGAAAAATATTGGCGAAAGGCCGAATCGTTCATGACCAGCGTTCTCGGCGAGACGTTGGGTCTCTCGAATCCATTTCGGCAAAGCGTTAACGTATACATCAATGCCAGCGGAATCGAAGGCGGCTACGGATTTTTTGCGCCGAGTGTGCCCGATAGCTACAAGCTCGTCTTGGAATTGCATTATTCCGACGGACGGGTCGAGTACGAATTGCCACACGTGTCCGACACCGCGACCGGAGTGCGGCTCGCAACGTTGCTCGATCAAATCGGCCGCACCGGCTACGACCCGTTACGCGAGATCATGATCAAAATGCTGGCCTACGCGGCTTGGCAGGATCATCCGGATGCAATCGTAGTGCGGGCGGTGTTCGGATTCGTTGCTCTGCCCAAAATGGATGACGTGAAACAAGGCAAAACGGAATCGTATCATTTTTTGTATGCCTACGACTTCAGTTTCCGCGACCACCCCGATTCTGCGCACTAAATTCGGCAGAGCGTGGTCTCGACAACTGCGCGCCTTTCTGTTCCAAAGCGATTCCGGCGAATGGCTCAGCATTCTGCGAATCGGCCTCGGCCTTGAAGTTACATTATATGCTTCATCGCTCTGGGCGGACTGGGGCCGAATGTTCGCGCGCAGCAGCACTGGCTTTCTCAATCGCGAATTTACCGAAGCGGTTCTGTCGATTCAAAGTCCGCTGGTACCACGAATTGGATGGTTCGTCTGGATGGGCGAACGCGCCGGTTTGAGCGAACAGACGACGCTGATGATCGTGTGGCTTCTCTTGTTTGCGGCCGGATGTTTTCTCGTTGTCGGTCTTTGCTGTCGCACGGCTGCAATTGCAGCGTGGTTGATTCATTTATGCTCAGCCAAGACGGGCGGGTACCTCGCCTATGGCATGGACAATTTTCTGACGATTGGTCTGTTTTATTTGGCGATTGCGCCTTTGCCGGACCGATTGGCGTTGGATCGAAAACTGTGGCGAGTGCGACCACGCGATCCGGAGGTCGTCGGATTTCTCCGGCGCGTCTTACAGCTTCACCTTTGCGTGATTTATTTTTTTGGCGGGCTTACCAAATGTTTGGGTGCAGGTTGGTGGAACGGCGATAGTATGTGGCGCGCGTTGACTCGGCCGCCATTCAACCTGATTCCGAGCCAAACGTTAATTCATGGGCAATCAATCCTGCTCATCGCCGGCATTTTTGTTTGCCTGCTCGAGCTGAGTTTCTCAATCCTGATCTGGCCAAAGCGAACCCGGCTGCCGTGTTTAATTGCGATCATCACGATGCATATCGGCATCGGCGTGATGATGGGCCTATATCTTTTCTCACTGGTGATGATCGTCTTGGATTTTGCGGCATTTGGTCCTGGCTTGCTGAGGCGGTATCCGACAACAGAAATGACGCCGAAAGTGGCGAAACGTGACAGTTAACGCTTCGTGCTGATACCGTCGGGATTTAAGTCTCGACCGCCTCAGGACGATTTGGGATCGTACGACTGAGGAGATGCGGAATGTCCGCCGAGGTAAAGCCCGACCTACAGCCGGAGATCGCTCACATTCTCCTCATTGACGCGGTCGGGTACTCGAAGCTGCTGGTTAACGAGCAGGTCGAGCTTTTGCAGGAACTAAACCGAATTGTTCGTGCGACCCCGACGTTTCGCGCCGCCGAATCGCAGGGTAAACTGATCCGAATTCCCACCGGCGACGGGATGGCACTGCTGTTCTTTCAGAATTTGCAGCAACCAGCCCAGTGCGCGCTCGAAATTAGCGGCGCGCTGCAGGATCGACCGCATTTGCAATTGCGCATGGGCATCCACAGCGGCCCGGTTAACCAAGTCGTGGACGTAAATGATCAGATGAACGTCGCCGGCGCAGGGATGAACGTTGCGCAGCGGGTTCTCGATTGCGCAGATGCCGGGCACATCCTGTTATCCAAGCATTTGGCCGATGACTTGCAGCACTATCGGCATTGGCAGCCTTACCTGCACGACCTCGGCGAGTGTGAAGTAAAGCACGGGTTGCGGCTGCACGTGTTCAATCTGTGTAAGGACAACTTCGGCAATCCGCATCTTCCCGACAAACTCAAGCGAGCGAAACGCTGGAAGCCTTCTGCGGGCGCTGGGGTTCGGCCCGTCCCTCCACCGCGTTTTTTGAGGTCAGCGCTCATAACCGCCGTTGTCTTGGCCGCCATCGCTTTAGCTTTCAGCTTCTTCGTTCTTCTTCGTAAAAGCTCGCCTGGAATTTCACGTGCTGTTCCAGAGAGGCCAACGCTCGCGCATGTTCCGGATAAGAGCATCGCTGTTCTTCCCTTCGAAAATCTGAGTGACGAGAAGCGGAACGCATTCTTTGCCGATGGCGTCCAAGACGAGATCCTGAACCATCTCGCCAAGGTCGCCGACCTCAAAGTCATTAGTCGTACGAGCGTCATGCAATACAAAGGCGGCGCGCCTAGGAACCTTCGCGAAATTGCGAACGAGCTTGGGGTAGCGCATGTGGTGGAAGGAACGGTCCAGCGCGTTGCGGATCGGGTGCGGGTTAGTGCACAGTTAATTGATGCTCGCACAGATATGCACCTGTGGGCGGAGCACTATGATCGTCAGGTCGCGGATGTTTTTGGGATTCAAACCGAGATCGCGGAGAAGGTGGTTTCGCAACTTCGGGCTAAACTTTCGCCGCAGGAGAAGGCCGCCATCCAAGAGCGACCGACTCAGGACCTTACCGCCTACGATTTGTATTTGCGGGCCCGAGATCTGGTTGACGCGATTGCTTTCAAGGCAGGTGGCAGCGAAGACTTGGCCGAAGCAACGCGGTTACTAGATGAGGCTATCGCGCGCGATCCGAAATTTTTGTTGGCGTATTACCATCTCGCTCGTGCGGACGACATCATGTATTTTCTCGGACTCGATCACACGCCGGAGCGGCTGGCTTTGGCCGAAAAGGCGGTCCGGGCAGCACTTGAGTTGCGGCCGGATAGCGGCGAGGCGCACCTGGCGCAGGCGCAACACTTTTACTCGGGTTATCGCGATTACGACCGCGCCCGTTCGGAATTGAACATTGCGAGGCGCGCTTTGCCAAACGAGCCGCTGGCGTTGGTCCTTTCCGGTTATATCGATCGCAGACAGGGGCATTGGGATGACTCTACACGCGAGTTGGAGCAAGCACTGGAGTTGGATCCGCGAAATCTCTTCATTCTTCAGCAAGTCTCCTACTGCTATGAATATCAGAGACGTTTTAAAGATATGGCGGCCGTTTTAGATCGGGTCGTCGCGATCAACCCGAATGATCTGACAACCCGCGTCCAACGCGCATTTGTTGATTTGCAATGGCGGGCCGACCCGAAACCGCTGCACCACGCAATTGAAGCGATTGTCGCTGGCGGTGACAAAGCGGCGACGTCGGTTTCAGACCGCTGGCTTTTGCTTGCTTTGTGCGAACACGATAAAGCCGCGGCCGAGCGCGCGTTGGCCATTCTGGCAAAGGATGGTTGTAACGACGAGGGAATTCCGTTTCCGCGAGCCTGGTGTGAAGGAATGGTGGCGCAAGTCGGCGGGGATCAAACCGCAGCGCACGCAGCGTTTACACGCGCACGAGAAGAAACTGAAAATCTCCTCCGCGAGCAGCCCAACTACGCCGAGGCCCTATGCGTTCTTGCGGTGATCGATGCCGCGCTTGGTAAACGAGAACAGGCGATCCAGGAAGCTCGACGCGCCAGCGAAATGCTGCCGGTGAGCAAGGACGCGCTGATCGGCGCTCGGGTGGCTGATTACCGCGCGATCACCCACATGTTAGCCGGAGACAAGAAAGGTGCGATCGAACAACTCTCGAATGCGACCCAAAGACCTGGCGGCCTTAATTACGGTGAGCTGCGCCTCCATCCGTACTTCGATAACCTCCGGGGCAATCCAGATTTTGAGCGGATCGTGAACGCGCTGGCCCCTGATAACAAAAAGGAACGTTAATCCGATTTAACGCCGCCGTCGTCCGTAGGAATATCCGCGATGCGAGCGGCCACCGCCAATCGCTCGTCGGCCACCAGTAGCTGATTCCGGTTCGAAGAGCACGGTGTAGAGATACGGAAAGTTCTCGAGTTTGAGGCGAGGAATTTTTCGACCGATGAAACGTTCGATCGCTTGCAAAGCGGCTACTTCTTCGCCGTTCATGAGGGTGAACGCGTCGCCGACGTTTTGGGCGCGGCCAGTCCGGCCGATGCGATGGACGTAATCTTCGGCGTGCTCCGGCACGTCGTAATTGATAACGTGACTGACGCCGGCGATGTCGAGTCCGCGCGCCGCGATGTCAGTCGCGACCATCACTTCATATTTACCGCTCTTAAATCCTTCGAGCGCCTCAATCCGTTCGCGCTGGGTGCGATTGGAATGCAAAACAGCGACAGAATGGTTTCCCTGTTTTAGTTTGTGCGCGATCCGATCGGCACCGTGTTTCGTTCGGGAAAAAATAAGCGCGCTATCGAAGTTGGTCCGTTCGAGCAGCGCCATCAGGAGGTCGAACTTCTGTTCAGCCGCGACCGGATAAACGGCGTGGGTCACGGTTTCGGCCGGGGAACGGCGCACACCAATCTCCACCAACTCAGGATCGCGCAAGACCCACGCGGCGAGGCGCTCGATCTCCGGCGGCAACGTTGCCGAAAAAAGAAGCGTCTGCCGATCGGTAGAAATTTTTTCGACGATGCGGCGGACATCCGGCAGAAAACCCATGTCGAGCATGCGATCGACTTCATCGAGCACGAGAATGCTGACCTGGCGCAAATCCATCGTCCGTTGCTCGAGCAGGTCGAGCAGGCGGCCGGGCGTAGCCGCCAGAATATCAATGCCGCGTTTGATTTCTTCACGCTGTTTCCCGTAACCGACGCCGCCATGGACGACCGCCGCGCGCAAATCGGTGAAACGTCCATAATCGCGGAACGCGGTTTCAACTTGCGCGGCCAGTTCGCGCGTCGGTTCGAGCACGAGGCAGCGAAATTTCCCGTGATGCCCAAGCAGGGTCAGAATTGGGAGCGCGAACGCCGCGGTCTTGCCGGTGCCGGTTTGGGCGGTACCGATTAAGTCTTTGCCTGCGAGGATGATCGGGAAGGCGCGGAGCTGGATCGGCGTCGGCTCGGTAAAGCCCATCGCCTGGGTACCGCGCACGACTTCCGGCGAAAGTTCGAAATTACTGAATGACACAGCCAAAGGTTAGTGCCTCTCAAAGAGGACGCAAAGGATGACGACGAGAATATTTTTTAGAGAAGCAGACACACAGGAATGATTAGAAATAATTTTTCCCTTCCTGTGTTCCTGCTTTCTTTAGAGATAGATGGCTCGCCTTCTTCGCATTTTCGTCCTCGCTGATACTCATAACAAGTTGCCGAAGAGGATTCTCGATCTCGCGCGCGAGGCGGATGAGATCTGGCATCTCGGCGACGTCTGCGAGCCGACCATTTCGGGTGATTTGGAGGCGCTTGGGCCGCCGGTCACGATTGTGCGCGGAAACTGCGACAGCAATTCCGAGTGGCCGCTGGTTGTCGATCTTGTTCGCGACGGTTTGAGATTTCGGCTCCAACATATTCCACCGGAGTCGCGGCCGGATGATGTCGATGTTGTCTTGCACGGTCACACCCACGTGCCGCGAAACGAGAAGCGCGGCGGCGTCTTGTTTTTGAATCCAGGTTGCGTGACGCGGCCCAATCAGGGATCGCCCGCGAGTGTCGCTTGGCTCGAGGTTCGTCATGGCAAAGCGCAGTGGCGGCTTGTTCCGCTGACATAAATTCTCGTCAGTAGAAGTTTTCTCGATAACCATCGGGCGGATGCGGACAATTATCGTCACGGGATCCGCCGGTTTGATTGGTTCGGAGACAGTCCGGCGGTTTTCGCAGGAAGGCATGAACGTTGTCGGGATCGACAATGATATGCGCGCCCGGTTCTTCGGCGCCGAAGCTTCCACAAAAAAAACGCGCGACGACCTGGTTGCGAATGTCCGCGGCTACGAGCACCACGAATTTGACATTCGCGACGGGAACGCGGTCAACGAGCTATTCAAGCAGCATGGGGGTCATATCGTGGCTGTGGTGCATACGGCCTCACAGCCGTCCCACGACTGGGCGGCCCGCGATCCACAGACCGACTTCTCCGTCAACGCCAACGGCACGCTGAACTTGCTCGAAGCTGCGAGAAATTTTTGTCCAGAAGCGGCCTTTGTTTTTATCTCGACGAACAAGGTCTATGGCGACCGGCCAAACCATCTCCCACTGCGCGAGTTGCCGAAGCGGTGGGAAATCGAAGCCGGCCACGAGTACGAGCCTGGCATTCCCGAATCGATGAGCATCGATTGCACACAGCATTCGCTCTTTGGAGCTTCGAAAGCTGCCGCCGATCTGCTTGTCCAGGAGTACGGTCGCTATTTTGACATGCCGACGGTGGCTTTCCGCGGCGGTTGTCTAACCGGCCCGGCTCATGCCGGCGCGGAGCTGCATGGATTTCTCTCGTATCTGATGATTTGCACCGTGACGGGTCGCTCTTATCGCGTTTTCGGCTACAAAGGCAAACAGGTGCGCGATAACATTCACAGCTCCGACCTGGTTGAGGCCTGTGCCGAATTCATTCGGGCGCCCCGCGCGGGCGAGGTCTACAATATTGGCGGCGGTCGTTCTAGTAATTGCTCCATTCTCGAAGCGATCGAATTGTGCGAAGAGATCAGTGGCCGGCAATTAAACTGGCGCTACGAAGAAGCTAACCGCCGGGGCGATCACATCTGGTGGGTCAGCGATGTGCGAAAGTTCCAGTCCCATTATCCTGCCTGGAAAATTCGTTACGGCTTGCGCGGAACGTTGGAGGGAATTTACCGCGCCGTTCGAAATTGATAATTATTTTTCAGCTTCGCCGGATTTTCGGCTGAACCAGCGTCGCTTTTTCTTCGGCTCTTCTGCGGCAGGTGATTCTTTCTCTTTCGCCTTCGGCTCTTCGCGTTTCGTTTCTTTCTTTGGTTTTTCTTCCGGGTCTTTCCGTTTCGTCTTCTTTTCTTCAGCCGGTTTTTCTTCGACCACGACCGCGGCGTCGACCCATTCGATGAAAGCCATCGAAGCGGAGTCGCTCTTGCGCTGGCCGAGTCGCACGATGCGGGTGTAACCGCCGTTGCGCTCGGTGGACCGGGGCGCGATCTCATCGAACAACTTTTTGACCGCGTCTTTGTGCCGCAAGGTCGAAAAAGCCGTTCGCCGCGCGTGAATTGAGCCGTTCTTGCCAAGCGTAATCATTTTTTCGGCAAGAGGGCGGACCGCTTTCGCTTTAGCCAGCGTGGTTTTGATCCGCTGGTGCTCGATCAAATTGCAAACCTGATTGGCGAGCAGCGCTTTGCGATGCTCGGCTTTGCGGCCGAGCCGCACCGTCTTTTTCTGATGTCTCATCGGTTTGCCCTGATCGGATTACTTCCGTTCGGTCACAGCGACGGCAGCTGCAGCGCCATTTCCGCTCGCGCCGTCAGGCCCGGCAACAGGTTCGACCAGGCCAGTCTCGAACTTCATACCGAGACTCAGGCCGAGCTGTTGCAGTTTGTCTTTGATCTCGTTCAGCGATTTCTTGCCGAAGTTGCGATACTTGAGCATTTCGCTCTCAGTCTTCTGCGCGAGCTGACCAACGGTGGTGATGTTGGCGTTGTTCAAGCAGTTGGCCGCGCGGACACTGAGCTCAATTTCGTTCACGCTCATGTTGAGCAGCTTCTTCAGCTTCATGTTCTCTTCGCTTACACCGGCCGGCGTTTCGTCGAACTCGATCACTTCTTCGTTGAAGTTAACGAAGACGTCGAGGTGATGACGCAGGATCGCGGAGGCCTGGAGGAGCGCGTCGTCCGGGGTCAATCGGCCGTCGGTCCAAACTTCCAAAATGAGCTTGTCGTAATCGGTGCGCTGACCCACACGTGTGTTCTCGACCGCGTATTTCACGCGGGTGACCGGTGAGAAAATCGAATCGATTGGAATCAGGCCGATCGGCTGGTCGGCGCGTTTGTTCTCTTCGCCAGTAGCGAATCCGCGCCCGACCCGGACTTCGAGCTCGGCATCGAATTTGTGTTTCTTGTCGAGTGTGCAAATCACCAGCTTTGGATTGAGCACTTCGTAGCCGGCCACTTCCTGAATGTCGCGGGCGGTGACTTCGCCTTCCTTGTTTACGCTGAGTGAGAGTTTTTTCGGCTCGTGATCTTCGGCTTTGAATTTCACTTTCTTAAGATTGAGCACGATGTCGGTCACGTCCTCAACCACGCCCGGGAGGGTGGCGAACTCGTGTTGCACGCCTGTGATTTTTACAGCGGTAATGGCGGCCCCTTCGAGCGACGAAAGCAGCACGCGCCGGAGGGAATTTCCAACGGTGTGCCCATAACCGGCCTCAAATGGCTCGGCGGTAAACTTGGCGTAAGTGTCTGTGGCTGTGCTCTCGTCCTTACTGAGAGTCTTCGGCATTTCAAAACGACCGTAACGAACTGGCATGGTGAGAATTAAGAAGTGGGAATTATGAATTAAGAAATGGCTGTAACGACATTTCGTCCTTCTTTAATTCTGACTTCTTCCTTTCGGATTGCCGGGTTTCCCCTGGCGAGTGCGGTTTCACGTCCAGCGACGGAGACCCAGGGACCAACGGCGTGTTTCAAAAACTCGCTGCGAAGCATGGAATAAAGAGCATCCCGGCGCTTTTGCAAGTGGTGCTGAAATTCTGCGCTCCTCGCTGCCTGGTGCGCGCTCCATTGTCTCGCGTAACACTCTTGCTACAATGGCCGTTTGCCATGTCCCAACATGTCTAAAGCCCGCGTTGAAAGAAATATCTACCGAGGTCCTGCTAAGCCTGAGTTGGGCGGAGTCTCTCTCGTTTTCCCAGTTCGCAACGAGTCATTCATGATTGAAATGACTTTGCGAAACTACTCCTCGGAATTGCAGTCGCGGATCGCCGATTTTGAACTGATCGTGGCCGAAGACGGCAGCACCGATGACACGAAGAGCGTTCTGGAGCGGCTAGAAAAGGAGTTGTCGATTCGTCTTTTTACCAGCGATGAACTAAAGGGTTATCAAAAGGCGCTGATCGATGCGGTTTCCCTCGCGGAAAAGGAGTGGGTTTTTATTGTCGATTCGGACTATCAATTCGCGGCGATCGATTTTTGGAGGCTCGAACCCCTGCGCGATCGTTACGACGTAATCCTCGGAATGAAAGCGCCGCGAAATGACCCTTGGTATCGAGTCTGGCTTTCCTGGGGCTATAACTTTCTTCTTCGGTTCTTCTTCGGAGTGCCTTATCACGACATGGATACCGGCTTCCGTCTTATTCGCCGGAAAGCGCTTCACGAGCTAATGCCAGAGGTCCGCCACATGACCACGTTTACCGCTGTGTTTGTGGTGCGCGCTCATTATGCCGGCTATAAGATCGTCGAAGTTCCCGTTCCTCATTACGAACGCAAGATAGGAGCTACCACCATTTACTTCATTTCGAGTTTATTTGGAATCTGCCTGCGGCAATTCCTCGGCGTGCTGAACAAGAAGCGTGAGTTTGTTCAGCGCGGCCTGAAAGGCCTGGTGCCAATGTTGGGACTCCTTGATCGTTTGCGCGAAGCCTTGACCTAAATCCGCTCGGAATTTCCGGCCTGAGAGGTTACCTCTGTTTCAATGAGCGGATCGGACGTGAAGACCTTTGGCTGGCCTGGCGTTGGATTCTTGCTGCTCATCAACCTGATCGCGGCGAGTCTCTTTTTCTCACCCGGTATGGGCGATGTCGGAACCTGGGGGACGTGGATACGCGAAATGTCGGCGTTCGGATTAGTGGGCGGCTTCGTTCACAGCGGAACGGATTATCCGCCGCTGGCGTTAATCATACTCGCCACGGTTTCGCGATCCGCCGATGTCTTTGGAACCACAGTGTTTCTAAGTCTGAAGTGTTCGCTGCTTATCTTTCTGACCGCGACTGCCGCTACTTTCTACTGGTTTTCGCGTAACCTCATCTTAACTGCGGTGCTGGAATTCAGCCTGATCTTGAACAGCGTCGCGCTCGGCTACCTGGATATTTATTTCGCGCCCTTTCTTATCGCGACGTTTTTTCTGCCTTCAGCGAGGACATTTTAAGATGGGAGTTCTGATGCTTGCCATTAGTTGCTCCATCAAATGGCAACCGTTGCTGATCGCACCTTTTATCTGCATCTGCGTGATTAGCGCCGCGGGCGAAGGTTTATCCGGGCGTGACAAAGCCTATAAGCGGGCCGTGCCGTTCATGATTGCTGTGCTTCTGGTTGTTCTCCCGATGGTCATGATGTTTGGCGCGGGGGCAATTATCAATTCGCTTCAACGCGCAATGACTCGGCATAATTTCATTTCGGGTTACGCCTTGAATTTTGGCTGGCTGCATACGTGGGCGCTCCATCTCTGGGCACCTGAGAAGTATGGAAGCCTTCAAAATGGAGAGATTGACTTGATCCAGTCACGCGACGCACTGCTGCTGCTGCCCGAAAAAGTCCTGTTTTATCTTAGTTATGGAGCGATTCTCATTGCTTTTGCGCTACAGAAGAAAACGTTCAAACAGTTGATCGTTTATTCGATGCTGGGATACCTGGCTTACTTCCTTTTCAATACGGGCGTGCATGAAAACCATTTGTTTCCGATCGCATGCCTCGCGTGGATCCTGGTCTTCATTGATTCAAGTCAACTCGTCCGTGCCATCAACTTAAGCATTGCGGCAAACATCAACCTGTTCCTTTTCTTTGGCGTCTTCGGCCAGCGCGTAAACCCGGTCATCGCCGGACTCGATATCACGCTTTTGTTTGCGCTCGCCAATCTGTGCCTGTTCGGCGGCTTTCTGTTGCACACTCTCAAAGTCGACAACGTCCGACTCAAGTTCTGGCAATCGCGGAAGCCTCAGCCATCAGACGCAGCGAGCTGAACTCGCGGTCGCGCTTTAGCTCTCGACGATTTCG
>Ga0209375_1003306_pt1 | contig 11289 bp, 7 predicted proteins | sample GraSoiAngelo_131_FD_185888 | JGI IMG/M metagenome (GOLD analysis project Ga0209375, IMG submission 185888) | Grasslands soil microbial communities from the Angelo Coastal Reserve, California, USA - 14_0929_02_30cm (SPAdes) (version 2) | ecosystem: Environmental > Terrestrial > Soil > Grasslands ...
CCTCAATCTGCTCAGGCCCCTCAGCCGCGATCAACTTGCCGACCACTGGGCTGAGGCGCGCGCCCTCGAAGGCTGCGACGCCAACCGCCAGCAGGATCGCCGCCATCCACGTCACGCCGTAGAGCGATGGGAGCATGTTCAGCACTCCGCCGCTGAGGCCTCGGAGAATTCCGAGAAGGATGGTCGCGCCGGCCACCGCCGCAACCAACCGGCCATACCTGGCTGCGAACGCCTCGATTATCCCGCGCCGCGCCTCAGGCGGGAGCCTTCGGAACGCGGGGAACACAATAACGTGGGCGGTCATCGCGGAGCCAAACCAGAAGATGCCGGCCAGTATGTGCAACCACTGCAGCGCAATGAGAAGCCAGAGCACGCTCTTTCGAGGCAACTCTATAGCTCTCGGCTGGAGGTTAACGCGCTGAGGCGCATCAGACTCCGGATCAGAACATTGAAGGAGTTGGGGAGTGGCGCAACGGTAGCGCAGCTGACTCTGGATCAGAAGGTTGAAGGTTCGAATCCTTCCTCCCCAGCCAATACCCCAGCCAATACTTCTGACGGTCCTTTTTGCGTAACTCACACGGCGGCGCGACGTTGGCTGCTTCGATGGCGCGCTCGATCAGGAGCCTTGGATGGGTTGCCCTTGTAGCCGTCGCCCTGACGGCATGCGGGAAGCTCGCCCCCGGCGCCGCGACCGCGAGCGCCTCGGGCTCCTGCTACGCGCCGGCCGTCATCGCGGGAGCGCCCCTGGCGCGCTCAAACGCGGCGTTTGCCTTCGACATCGACAAGCGCGTGATGGTGCTGTTCGGCGGTGGGAACACCCAGGAGGGGAGCAGCGGCTTCGTGGACACATGGACCTGGGACGTCCAGGGCTGGACGAGGCAGCATCCCGCGCAGAGCCCGCCTGCCACCTCACAAGCGGCCATGGCCTACGACCTGACGCATCACTACATGGTGCTGTACGAACCGGCGCCGCTTGCGGGCGCGACCCCACAGACATGGACGTATGACGGTGTCATATGGACCCGGCAGAACCCCGTCCACACGCCACCCAGTCGCGATGAGCCTGCGATGGCGAACGACCCGTCGCGTGGAGGCGCGGTCCTCGTGGGCGGTACCGCCTCCGGCGATCGGAGTGACGTCTGGGCATGGAACGGAAGTGACTGGATCGAGATCCTGCCCGACCAGGGACCCGTATTCGGCTCGGCGCACTCAGTGATCGTCTCGCCGAAGGATGGATCGCTGCTGGTCGCCGGCAGTGTGGGTGCATACCGGTTCGGAAACGCGGCGTGGTCTGCGCTCGGCGTCCCATGGCCGGACGGCACCGGCTACGTGGGCAACGTCGCCTACTTCGTGGGTACTGGCTTCGTCCGGTTCGCCGGCAACGGGGAGACCTGGACCTGGCGACCAGAACTCGACCCCGGCTGGCGAAAGGCCGCGCTTGAATGCTCGCCTCCAGCGCGCTGGGCAGACACCTACCGGCCGGCGATGGCATACGACGACTCGCGCGACGTGATCGTCTTGTTCGGCGGCCGGGATCGCAACGACACGTGGACCTTCGACGGCAGCACATGGGCGCCCGCAGCAGGCGGCGCTGCGTCGCCGGTAACTCCGAGCCCGCCGCCCCCGGCCAACGCCGGGTCGTGGGCGACATTGGCAAGGCTCGCGACGGGTCGCATCGACCAGACTGCCACCGTCCTGCAGGACGGGCGGGTGCTGGTCGTCGGCGGAAGCAAGGAGGCTGAGGCCAACCAGCTCGCCACTGCCGAAATCTTCAATCCCAAGACCAACGCGTGGTCGGCCGCCGCGTCGATGGCGTACCCACGGGCCCGACACACCGCGACGCTGCTGGCTGACGGCCGCGTGCTTGTTGTCGGCGGACTCGGGCCCGGCCGCGGCAACTCGGAGATCTACGATCCGGGAACCAACAAGTGGTCGCCGGCGGGCAACTTGATCAGCGCGCGCGCCAATCACCAGGCCGTGCGGCTGGCGGATGGAAGGGTGCTCGTGATGGGAGGCCGGCAACCCGGCCGGCCGCTTTCATCGGCCGAGATCTTCGATCCGGTGCTTCGCAGTTGGGCGTCTACCGGCAGCCTTCTCGTGGCGCGCGACCGGCCGCAGGCAGTGATGCTCCCCGGCGGCAAGGTGCTCGTCACCGGCGGCGTGTCAGTGGACACCGGCGGCTCGCTCGACGCGTCGGTGCTGGCCGGGAGCCCGCTTGCGACAACGGAGGTCTACGACCCCGCGACGAAAGTGTGGATCCCAGGCCCGACGATGTCGGTAGGTCGCGTCGGCCATGCCATGGCCGCGCTTGGCAACGGTGATGTTTTCGTGGTGGGTGGGACGCGCGATCCCGCGCCCGCGGAGATCCTTGACTCGCGGAGTGATACCTGGGCGTCCACTGCGCAGGTCGCTCCGCGCATCGCTCCCGTCGTCGGTGTTCTCGTCGGGGGCACCAGGGTCATCGTCGCGGGCGGCCTTGTCGAGAAGTACGATCCGGCAACCGTCCAGTCGACCGGCTACACGTTCGTCCTGCTGGACTCAGTCGACGTCTTCGACACTGCGCGTGGCTCATGGTCGTCGGCGCCCCCGATGGCCGTCGCCCGCTGGCTGGCGACCGGCAGCATGCTCGCCGATGGCCGCTTCCTGGTGTGCGGCGGCGGCAACCCACTGATCGCCGGAAACGATGCGGTGGAGGCGTACACCGCCTAGCCGGCGATCAATGGCAGCAGTCCGGGCCCGCCTCCCGAGAGGGCTCCCGCGGATGTCGTTGAAATGTCGTCGATGAAGTAAGCTCCGTCGGATGACTTCGGTCCTGCAGGCGCTGGACATCGCCGTCCAGGCTGCTTTTGTCGCACTCGCCCTGTTCACGCTCACGGACTGGGTCCGCCACCGCGACCGCCAGCGGCTGTGGCTCGTTGTGGCCCTCGTGTCTCTGTCGGCCCTGGTCGTGCTGACGCCTGCGGCGGCGCTCGTCGGCCTGCCGGTGCAGCTCGTCACGGACCTGGCCCTCGTCCTGTTCGTGCTTTCCGGATACGCGCTGCTGATGTTCCGAAACTCGCTCATCCCGCTCGGCAGGCGCCTGGCAGCCGCCATCACGGTCTGGACTGTGCTAGTTGCGATCATCGGCGTGGCCGCCGGCCTGTCCTCGAATCCTCAGGCACAGCAATCGCCCTTCCAGCTCGCGGCTGTGGGACTGATCGTCATCACGTGGGTGCTCTGCGTGATCGAGCCCATCTTCCGGCTCGGTCTCGCGTCCATCGGCCGTCCGTCGGTCGAGGGCTCTCGCCTGCGTTCGCTCAGCCTTGGCTACGCGGGCCTGGTGGTGGTGATCGTCGCATCCACGGTGGCCGGGCCGGCGCTGCGGAGCCCGACCGCCGCCGTCGTAGTCGACCTCATCGTGCTTGCCATCGTGCCTTTGATGTACGCGAGCTTCGCGCCGCCGCTGTGGCTGCGCCAGCTCTGGAGCCGTCCCGAAGAGGAGGAGCTGCGCAGCGCGCTGCATGAGCTGCTGCTGTACAGCGCCGACCGCGCCACGCTCGCGAGCCGCGCGCTTGCCGGTGGCGCGCGCATGGTGGGCGCGCCTGCCGGGTTCATCCAAGACTCGGACGGCTCAATGCTCGCGGCGCATGGCCTCACGCAGAAAGAAGCGGCCGCGCTTGCCGCCCAACCGGGCACCTCACGCTCCATGCTGCGAATACCGCTCGACCTGACTCAGGGCCAGGGCATGATGACGATTCTCGCGGGGCCGTTCACGCCGCTGTTCGGCCAATGGGAGATCTCACGCCTGCGCGGCTTCGCTGTAAGTATCACTGCGGGTCTGGACCGCGTCTTGCTCACCGGGCGGATCGTGGCCCTCGAGAAGGCGAAGACCGACTTCCTCGACTTCGCGTCGCACGAGCTGCGCGGGCCGATAACCGTCATCAAGGGCTACCTCACGATGATCGCGGCGGGATCGCTTGGCGACGTGCCGCCAAAAGCAGCCTCGGTGGTGCCACTTCTCGTGGCGAAAGCCGACGAGGTGAACTCGATGCTCGAGCAGATGATCGAGACGTCACGTCTCGAGGAGGGGCGCCTCGCCCTGAGGAAGGAGCGCAGCGACGTCGCGAGTCTCACCGAGGACGCAATTCAAAACATTGGGCCTCTCGTGTCCGACCACGAGGTCGACATCGATCGCCCGCCCGAGCCGTTGTGGGCCGACGTGGACCCAGACCGGCTGCAGATCGTTATCCGCAACCTAGTCAGCAACGCGGTCAAGTACTCGGCGGCCGGCGCACCGATCGCGGTCACGGTTGCGCGCCGCGACCACCACGCATTTGTTGCCGTGACGGACACGGGCATCGGCATCAACAAGGACGACCAGCGCAGCCTGTTCACGCGCTTCGGTCGCATCCAGTCCGCGGCGACCGCCCATACCTCGGGCGCAGGCCTCGGCCTGTGGCTTTCGCGCGAGATCGCGCGCATGCATGATGGAGATCTCACCGTCGAATCCGAGCCCGGAAAGGGCAGCACATTCACGCTGGAGATCCCACTGAATTCCGACTGACGACGCGGCGCCTGACGTTCGATCGCGGTTCCGGCCGCACAAGCCTCTCAACCTCGCGCTGACCCTCGCCGCCATCGGGCCGGGGCCGTCGATGCGCTTGCGCGGGGGCGAGGTGTGGCGCGCGACGCACACGCCGCAGGGACCGGCCACCCTGCACCTGGTCATGGCGGATGGCGTGGTCGACGTCGACGCCTGGGGCCCAGGCGCGGCATGGGCAGCCGAGAACGCGCCGGCGCTGTGCGGCGAGGAGGATGACGACTCAGGCTTCCTACCGCGCGAGCCGGCGCTGGCGGACGCGAAGCGTCGCCATCCGGGCCTGCGGATTCCGAAAACCCGCGCGGTTTTCGAGGTGCTCGTGCCGACGGTGATCGGCCAGATGGTGGCCACTGACGCCGCCCACGAGTCGTACAGGAAGCTCGTCTACGAGCTCGGCACCGTGGCGCCAGGACCGGCAAACCTGCGCGTGGCGCCGCCGGCCGCGGTGCTCGCCGGCACGCCTTACTGGGCGTTCCATCGATTCGGCATCGAGCGCCGGCGTGCCGACGCGATCATCCGGGCTGCAGTCAGCGCGCGGCGCCTGGAGGAAACAACCGCGATGTCGATCCCCGATGCATGGCAGCGCCTGCAGGCATTCCCGGGCGTCGGTGAGTGGACGGCGGCCAAGGTCGCGCTAGTGGCGCTGGGCGACGCGGACGCCGTGCCCACCGGCGACTACCACCTGCCGCACATGGTCGGCAACGCGTTCGACGGCACGGCACGCTCGACCGACGAGCGGATGCTGGAGATCCTCGAGCCGTTCCGTCCACATCGCGCCAGGGTCCTGCGGCTGCTCCTGCTTATGGGTGCGTCGGCTCCTCGGTTCGGACCACGCATGCCGCTGCGCGACATCGCGCGGAGCTAGCTGTAGAGCTTGTCCAGCTGCTCCTCGACCACTGACGTGAGCTCCTGCATCCCCGCCGAGTCGAAGATGAGCCGCGCCCCCGCGGCACCGTAGAGGTCGGGCAGCCGCTCGGTCGCGCCGAGCGCAAGCGCACCGCGGTAGTTGCGGACCGCGTTTACGGAGTCGCTCATGCTGTTGCGCCACACCTGCAGCGCACCGAGCTGGGCGATGCCGTACTCGATGTAATAGAAGGGGTTCGCGAAGAAGTGCGGCTGCTGATACCAGCGCGCGATGCGCTCGCGATCGAGTCCGCTCCACTCGATGACGTCGCTCTCGAACCGCCGCCGCACCTCGAGCCATTTCTGATCTCTTGCGTCGGCGTCGGCGCCCGCCTCGTCCGTGTAGATCCAGTGCTGGAATGCATCGACCGAGGCGCAGTGCGGGAAAAAGAGGATCACGCCCTCGAGCAGCTCGCGTATCGACCGCCGCGCGTCGTCGTCGGAGTAGTACCCGCCCTGCTCGGCGGAGATGTACGGCGACGTGAGCAGCTCCATGCTCATGGACGCGACCTCGGCCATCTCTGAGCCCGGGTGACGCTGAAAGATCAGCGGCAGCTTTGACGCCTCGAAGCCGTGGAACGCGTGGCCCGACTCGTGGAGCATCGTCTTCACGTCATCGTCGATGCCAACGGCATTCATGAAGATGAGTGGCATCTTCCTGTCGTTGAGCGTCGCCGAGTACCCGCCTGGCGCCTTGCCCTTGCGGTTCTCCAGGTCGAGCATGCCCGCCGCGGCCATCGTGTTGATGTAGCCGCGGAAGTCCGGATCTACGTGGGCCACGACGTCCGACGTGCGCTCGATGAATTCGCGCACGTCGCTGAACGGCCGCAAGGGCGCTCGGCCGTGCGGGTCGACGGTGATGTCCCACGGCCTCAGCTCGCCGACGCGCATTTCCTGCTTGCGCCGCTCGAGGATTCGCGTCGTAGCCGGGCGCATCGTCTCCTCGACGGCTTCATGGAACCGCATGCAGTCGTCGGGCGTGTAGTCGAAGCGATTCTTCTCGCGGTGGACGAAGTCGCGATAGTTCGCGAATCCTGCGTTGTGTCCGACCTGCTGGCGCGCGGCCAGCATCTGGTCGAAGATGCCGGCCAGCAGGCCGCGCTGTTCGAGGTACGGCTGCGCGCGCAGCTTGAAGGCCCGCTCGCGAACCGCCCGGTCGGGTGACTCCAGGTAGGGGAGCAGCTGGGGCGGCGTCTTCTGCTCGCCGTCCCAGTCCACCGTCATGGCGCCGTTGACCTTCGACCACTCGGTCTCCAGCTTCGACAGCTCGGAGACGAGCGGGACGTTTTCGTCGCGGAAGAGCTCGATCTGGTTGCGGAAGCGTTCGACCGTCGTCCTCAGGCCGGGCCGGTCGTAGCCGAGGTCCACCAGGCGCTTCTGCAGGCCGGCCGCCTGCTGAGCCACCTTCGGTTCGATCTCGCTGCCGAACCGCAGCTGCGCGGCCTCCGCTTCGGCGTCCGCGGTGTTGCAGGTGTACGCGAAGTACGCCAGCGTCGAGGCCTCCGAGACCAGCGAATCAAGCTGCGACCAGTCAGTGAGCCACTGCTCGACGGTGCTTTCGTCCAGCGACCGCGCCGCGAGCTCCTGGTAGTACGGCTCGATTTCGCCCCACGTCGCGACGCGGAACGCATCGGCCGAGTCCGGGAGAAGAAAGTTCACCGCCACCCTCGCCGATGGTAAAGGTATCGCGGTGGAGTCTTCGACGGGCATGCGGTTGCCTGATGACGTTGCTGAGGCCGCGCGCATGGCATTGGGCGGCGGGGAGATCCGCCACGAGTTTGCCTGGATGAGCTGGGCGGGGACGGTCTGGCGGCTGGAAGGCGAGTCAAGGTCGATCTATGTGAAGAGGGCCGCTCACCTGGATGACGAGCGGGACCGGCTCGAATGGCTGAAGGGACGATGGCCGGTGCCTGAGCTCATCGGCCTGTTTCACGGCTTCGGCGACGACTGGCTGCTTACGCACGCGGTGCGAGGTGTGCCGATGAACGACAGGTCGATCACCTGGGACGGCCCGACTACCGCGACGCGACTCGGCGAGATCCTGCGCGAGCTCCACTCGATCGATGCGACTGACTGCCCGTTCGGTGGCCCGCCCGAACGCGGCGAGGTGCTTGTTCACGGCGACTACTGCTCGCCCAACGTCCTGGTCGAGAACGACCGGCTGTCGGCGCTGGTCGACGTCGGCCGCGCGCGCGTCGACAGCCCGCGCGTCGACTTCGCGGCCGCCATCTGGAGCCTGCAGTACAACTTCGGGCCTGGCTTCGCGCAGATCTTCCTGGACGCCTACGGGACGCCGCCGATGACCGAGCGCGAGATCGAGCGCCTCCGGCGCAGCTACTCCCGGCGCTAGACCGGCGCGGCGTTGTCGACCGCGCGCCAGCAGTACCATGCCGCAACCGACCGGTAAGGCCGGAACAGCTCGCCCTCTGCCTGCAGCGCGCGTGGCGCCGGCGGCTCCTTGAGCCGGTGCGTCAGCGCCCAGCCCTTGCGCACGCCGTAGTCGTCGACCGGCCAAACGTCCATGCGGCGCAGCTGGAACATGAGAAACATCTCCGCCGTCCACCGGCCGATGCCCCGGACCTGCACGAGCCTCGCAACGAGCTCGTCGTCAGTCAGCGAACTGGCGTCCTCGAGCAGCACGCTCCCGTCGCCAACCTTGGTAGCCAGATCCACGATCGCCGCCTGCTTCGAGCCGCTGACGCCGACGGCTCTCATGGCGCCGTCCTTCAAGGCAAGCACCGCAAGAGGGGCAAGTCCTTCGGGAAACAGGCCGAGGAACCGGTTGTGAATCGCGGTCGCGGCTGCGCCCGCCAGCTGCTGGTACATGATCGAGCGCACCAGCGCCGCAAACGGGTCGTCGTGCGGGTCGCGCAGCTCGAGCTTGCCGACTCGCTTGATGAGCCTGGCCATCGCGGGGTCGCGTCTCGCGACCAGACGCGTCCCCTTTGCCAGCTCGACCTCGACTGGTTTCGGCGGAGCGGCCGTGCTCAGGCGAACTCGGCGATGAACTGGTCGAACTGCTCGGGCGACAGCCGCAGGTCCTTCTCGGCGAGGTCCTTCAGCGGCGCCGCCGGGATCTTTTCGGTGCTGGCGAAGTCCTCGGCGGTCGGATCGACGTAGAGCAGGCCCGTCACCAGATGCCCCTCCGCTCGAGCCTCGTCGATCACCCGCTGCGCGGCCTGGCGGTCGCGCGGATCGTGGTCCTCGCCCAGCTTCTTGAGCAGGATGTGCGAGCCGTCATGCAGCTGCACGTCGCGCACCGTGCCGGGCTCGTAGTCCACGTGCACCTCTTCGAAGAACGGGATGAACGAGACGTCGGCGATGGACTCCTCGTGGTCCTTCACCCAGCTGTAGCTCTTGGTCGAGCCGTCGTGGTCGTTGAAGGTCACGCACGGCGAGACGATGTCGAGCACCGCCGTGCCGCGGTGGGCGATCGCAGCCTTGATGAGCGGCACCACCTGCTTCCCGTCGCCGCTGAAGGAGCGCGCCACGAACGAGCAGCCGAGCGCCAGCGCGACAGCGCACGGGTCGATGGGCTGGAAAGTGTTCACCGATCCCTTCTTCTGAACCGAGCCGAGGTCGGCGGTCGCGGAGAACTGTCCCTTCGTGAGGCCGTATGTGCCGTTGTCTTCGATGATGTAGGTGCAGTCGATGTTGCGCCGGATCATGTGCATGAACTGGCCCAACCCGATCGAGGCGGTGTCGCCGTCGCCTGATACTCCGAGCATGATCAGCTCGCGATTCGCCAGCTGCGCGCCCGTCGTGAGCGATGGCATGCGGCCATGCACCCCGTTGAAGCCGTGTGCCGACTCGACGAAGTAGGCAGGCGTCTTCGACGAGCATCCGATGCCCGACATCTTGGCCAGCTTGTGCGGCTCGAGGCCGAGCTCGTACAGCGCCTTGATCATGTGGTTGGTGATGGAGTTGTGCCCGCAGCCGGCGCACAGCGTCGTGGCTGCGCCCTTGTAGGCGTCGCGGGAAAGTCCGGCTCGGTTGACGGTAACGCTCATACCGCTCCTTCCGCGTGGCGCGGCTTCGCCGCGCCACCGCCCGCGCCAAATCGTCGGAATGCGCGATGGGATGACAGGGGGGGTCTCCGCAGGGGGGGCCTGACCCCCCTGCGCTTTTTAATGCTCATACCGGGATGGCCTCCGATTGCAGGAGTGGTTCGGTGATGGCATCGGCCGGGATGGGCTGGCCGTTGTAGTGGCGGATCGAGCGCAGCCGGCCGATGAGCTCGGCGGGCAGGTTCAGCCTGATGAGGTCGAACATCTGGCCGTCACGGTTCTGCTCCACGACGTAAACGGTCTCATGCCTCTCCACGAAACCGGCGACGTCCGGTGACAGCGGCAGCGCGCGGATGCGCAGGTAGTCCACCGACTGGTTTGCCGCGGCCAGGCGCTCGCGCGCCTCACGCACCGCAGCGTCGGTCGATCCGAATGCGATGAGGCCGACTGATGACTTCCCCGACTCGTCAACCACCGGCGCCGGCAGCGCCGCCCGCGCGGTCTCGAACTTGCGGTTGAGGCGATCCATGTTGCGCGCGTATGCGTCGGCGCTCTCGGTGTACCTGGCGTGCTCGTCGTGGCCCGAACCGCGCGTGAAGTAACCCGCGGCGGGATGGTCGGTGCCGGGGAGCGTGCGGTACGTGACGCCGTCGCCCTCGACGTCCTGGTAGCGGCCCCACTCGCCGCTGAGGCGATCCAGGTCTTCCTTGCTCAGGACCTTGCCTCGGTCGAACGGCTTCTCGGGGTACTTGAAAGCAGGAGTCATCCACAGGTTCATGCCGAGGTCGAGATCCGAGAGCACGAACACCGGCGTCTGGAAACGGTCGGCGTAGTCGAACGCGTCGCGCCCGAACTCGTAGCACTCCTCGACCGAGCCGGGCAGCAGCACGAGGTGCTTGGTGTCGCCGTGGGAGATGGTGTACGCGAAGCTGATGTCGCCCTGCGAGGTGCGGGTGGGGAGGCCGGTCGACGGACCGATGCGCTGGATGTCGAAGATGACCACCGGCACCTCGGCGTAGTAGGCGAGGCCGGCGAACTCGGCCATCAGCGAGATTCCCGGGCCGGACGTGGAGGTCATCGCGCGAGCGCCGGCCCATGACGCGCCGATCGCCATGCCGATCGCCGCCAGCTCGTCCTCCGCCTGCACGACGGCGATGCGCTTCTCTCCGGTTTTGGGGTCGATGCGGAAGCGGTCCGCGTACGCGATGAGGTACTCGCACAGTGAGGACGACGGGGTGATCGGATACCACGCCGCGACGGTGACACCGCCCATCAGCGCGCCCAGCGCGGCAGCCTGGTTGCCCTCGACGAGCACCTTGCCCTCGACCACGCCGGTCATCGGCTCGAGGCGGTAGGCGTCCTGCTTGGAAAAGTTGTCCTGGTAGTGGTCGAGCCCGACCTTGATCGCGTCGAGGTTCACCTGCACCGCCTTCGGCTTGGCGAGGAACTGACGCTTGACGCCGTGCTCGAGCGATTCCCACGGGATGCCGAGCACGCCGGCCACCACGCCGACGTAGATCATGTTGGCCAGCTGCTTGCGCAGCGTCTCGCTCGCGATCTTCGCCTTCGCGAGCTTGGCGAACGGCACCGGGTAGTAGACGACGTCGGTGCGCGCGTCGGCTGTCGAGTAGCTCTCCTCGTGGATGACGACGCCGCCGGGGCGGACGGTCTTCAGGTCTTCGCGCCACGTGGTCGGGTTGAAGGCGACGAGGATGTCGACGCGGTCGGAGCGCGCCATGTGGCCCTGCGGCGTGATGCGCAGCTGGTACCAGGTCGGCAGACCTTCGATGTTTGAGGGGA
>Ga0209375_1003311_pt1 | contig 11278 bp, 10 predicted proteins | sample GraSoiAngelo_131_FD_185888 | JGI IMG/M metagenome (GOLD analysis project Ga0209375, IMG submission 185888) | Grasslands soil microbial communities from the Angelo Coastal Reserve, California, USA - 14_0929_02_30cm (SPAdes) (version 2) | ecosystem: Environmental > Terrestrial > Soil > Grasslands ...
CGATCCCGAAGTCGACGAGCACGGCCCCGCCGTCGCTCAGCACGATGTTGTCCGGCTTGATGTCCCGGTGCGCGAGGCCCTGCCCGTGCGCGTGCGCCAGCGCCTCCAACACCTCGCACCCCACGCGCGCCCCGCTGTCCACCGCCAGGATCCGGTCGCGTCGCAGCACCTGCCGCAGGGTTTCCCCCGGCACGAACGGCATCACGAACCACAGGAGGTAGTCCGTCTCTCCGCTGTCCAGCAGCGGCGCGATGCGCGCGTGGTGCAGGCGTCCGGCGTAGCGGATTTCCCGCAGGAACCGGTCCGCTCCCACCGACACGCTGAGCTCCGGGTGCAGCACCTTGATCGCGACCCGCTGGCCGCTCTTGTCGTACGCGCCGAAAATGCTGGCCGCACCCCCCCGCCCCACGGCGGTGATCACGTCGTAGTGGTCGCCCAGCGCTTTGCGAACGCGGTCGAGGATATCGCGGCCGGCCATGGTGGTCTTGTTCCCTGTCTAACGATGCGGTTGCCGCGCGGGGCACGAAAGGTACCTTGCGCGGTGCCTGCGCTTTCGTGGGCGCACCGCAGCCCTGGAGGTATGCTGATGTCCGTCCGCCGCCTGCTCGTGATCGTCGCCCTGTTCGTCGCCGCGCCCCTCGCCGGTCAGCGCCCCGCTGCCCTGCCCCGGCCGCTGCGCGGCCTCGACGCCTATGTGACCACCGCGCTCCGCGCCTGGGACGTGCCTGGCCTCGCCGTGGCGGTGGTCAAGGATGATTCCGTCGTGTGGGCCCGTGGCTTCGGCATCCGGCGCCTGGGCGACACCGCGCGGGTCACGGAGCGCACGTTGTTCGCCATCGCCTCCTGCACCAAAGCGTTCACCGCGGCCGCCCTGGCGATGCTGGTGGACTCGGGCAAACTCTCCTGGGACGATCCCGTATCGAAGTACCTGCCTGCCTTCCAGCTCTTCGATCCCTACGTCAGCCGGGAGCTCACCGTCCGCGATCTCTTGAGCCATCGCAGTGGCCTCGCCCGCGGCGACGGGCTGTGGTGGGCGACGCCGTATGATCGCCAAGAGATTCTGCGACGCATCCGGTTCCTGCGACCCAGCTGGAGTTTCCGCAGCCACTATGGCTACCAAAACATCATGTTCCTCGCCGCCGGCCAGATCGTGCCCGCCATCGCCGCGCAGAGCTGGGACGACTTCATCCGACGTCGCCTCTTCACGCCGCTCGGCATGACGGCCTCCAATACCAGCGTCACCCAGCTGCCGGCCGGCGGCGACGTCGCGACGCCCCACGAGCACTTCTCCGGCACGCTGCGGGCGGTCGCCTGGCGCAACGTGGACAACGTCGGGCCCGCAGGGTCGATCAACTCCAACGCGATCGAGATGGCGCAGTGGATCCGCCTGCAGCTCGGCAACGGCGTCTACCGGGGCCAGCGGCTCCTGAGCGAGGCTGCGGTCAAAGAGATGCGCTCGCCGCAGACGGTGATCCCGCTCGATTCCATCACCGAGCGCCTGCGACCGTCCACACACTTCCAGGCGTACGGGCTGGGATGGTCCCTGTCGGACTACCGGGGTCGGAAGGTGGTGTCGCACGGCGGCGCCCTCGATGGGATGCGCTCCATCGTGATGCTCGTCCCCGAGGAGCGGCTCGGCATCGTCGCGCTGAGCAACGGCGGGGAGGCGGGCCGGCTGCTGACCGCCGCCGTGGCGCTGCGTGTCGTGGACAGCTACGTGGGAGTCCCCATCGGCGACTGGAGCGCCGACTTTCTGCAGGTGTATCGCAACGGCCAGGCGCGAGACCGCGCCGACCAGGCGAAGCAGGACTCGGCGCATGTGTCGGGCACCAAGCCCTCGCTCGATCTCGCGCGCTACGCCGGCACCTACCGGAGCGAGATGTACGGCGACGTCACGGTGACCGCCGACAGCGCACACCTCACCCTGGGCTTCGGCCCCTTCCTCCTGGCGGACCTCGCGCACTGGCATTTCGATACGTTCAAGGCCACCTGGCGCGATGCCGAGGCCGGCACCGACCTGGTCACCTTCGCGCTCGACGCCGACGGCAAAATCGATCACCTCACATGGCCAGGCCAGGGCGACTTCACGCGGGTGGCGGCCGACACGGCGAAATGACGACCGGTCGGATCGAGGCTGTCCGCGGCGACATCACCGTGGAGCGCGTTGACGCGATCGTGAACGCGGCCAATACCTCCCTGCTCGGCGGCGGCGGCGTGGACGGCGCCATTCATCGCGCCGCGGGGTCCGAGCTGTTGGAGGAGTGCCGGACCCTGGGCGGGTGCCCCACCGGCGAGGCGCGGATCACCAAAGGCTATCGCCTTTCCGCTCGCTGGGTGATCCACACCGTCGGGCCCGTCTGGGGTGGTGGCAGGCACGGGGAAGCTGATCTCCTGCGACGTTGCTACGAGACTTCGCTGCGGCTCGCGGCCGAGCGCGGTCTGCGTACCCTCGCATTTCCTTCTATCAGTACCGGCGCCTACCGCTACCCGCTGCGCGATGCGGCCTGCATCGCTGTCGCCGCGGTGCGCGCGCACCTCGCCCGGCCCACGCCGGTCGAGCTGGTGCGCTTCGTCTGTTTCAGCGATGGCGATTTGGCCGTCTACCGGGAGCTGCTGGAGGGTTGAGCAGGGAGGTGGGCGCGCAGCTGTGCGCCGGCCTCACCCCCGAGGGTCGCCTGGCGGCCGCGAGCGGCCCGCACCTCGACCATAGCGAGGACGCGGTTGTGGGAGATGTCGAGGAGGCGTGCGACGAGGCGCGTCGAATCCGCGCCCGCCGGCCACAATTGAGCGAGCACCACGAGGCCGGCCCGCGTGCGCTGGGCCAGCTCCAGGGCGGCATGGGCGGGCGCGGCCTGCGGGTCCCACGCCGCGTCTGCCGCTGCGGCGGGAACGGCGCGTAGGCCGCCGCCGGCCGTGATCGCGGCGGCCAGGTCGCGCTCGATGCCGGGGGCCGCGGGCTCGAGGGCGAGCGCGCCGAGCGCCAGCGGCGCCACGGCCACCAGGCCGCCGTCCAGCACGCGGCCCGCGCTCCGCACCAGCCACCAGGTCCCGATCGCGCCACTCACCAGCGCTGCGGCGAGCAGGAAAGCGACGGTTTGACGAGGCGTTGAGCCCTCGCGCCGCACCGCTGCGCGGTGTGTGCGCTCGGGCTGACCAGCTGTGACCCGTCGTTGATGCCGCATGGCTACCCTGCCCTGCATATGGTGACCGTGTGCACGTTTCTGCCGCCGGCCGAGCGGCCGCGGATCGAAGCCGCGGGGAGCGGTTGCTTCGCCGCCGTCCACGCCGATTCGGTGCGCGAGCTGTTCGCTGCCGCACGACGCCACCGCGTCGATGCGCTCGTCATTTCAGTGCACCGCTGTCGCACCGACGAGCTGCCGGTGGTGGCCCGCTTCGTCCGGGAGTTCCCCGCCATCCCCGCCGTCGCGCTGGTCTCGCGGCCGGATTGCGACGCTCCGCAAACGCTGTTGCGTCTGGGCGCGACCGGCGTCCGGACCGCCGTGGACTGCACCGAGCCCGCCGGCTGGGGGCGGCTGCGCGACCTCGTCGCCCACCCGGCGTCCCCGGTCGCCGCGCGCATCCTTGCCCGCGTGGTGCCGGAGCTCGTCGAGGTGCCGGAAGACACCCGCCTGTTCTTCGAGGCGCTGGCCCGGCTCGCGCCGGTGCTGTGCACCGTCCGCGGTCTCGCCCGCCACCTGCGCGCCCGCCCCAGCACCATGATGTCGCGGTTCTACCGGGCCGGCCTGCCGTCCCCCAAGAGCTACCTCGCGGCGATGCGGCTCCTGCACGCCGCGTACCTGTTCCAGAACCCGGGGCTGTCGGTCGCGGACATCGCCTACCGGCTCGACTTCTCTTCACCGCAGAGCTTCTCGCGACACTTGAAGACGCTGCTGGGCGTCACCGCGAGCGAGTTCCGGCACCGCTTCCCGTTCGACGTCGCCCTCGCCCGCTTCTGCGATCTACTGATCACCCCGTACCGGGAGGCCCTGCGGGCGTTTCATCCGCTCAACGCGGGGATGTGGGACCAAGGACCGACCGCGGCCGCAGCGGCCTTCCGGACGGGGTGATCAGTCGGCGGCTTGCGGTTGCACCGGGCGCCGGACGCGATGTTCGGCGGTCGTCTGGTCACGCCGCAGCACCGAAAACCGCGCGATGCCGGCCCGCAGCCGCTCGGCCAGTTGGGCGAGCTGCTGCGATGTCGCCGTGAGGTCGCTCATCGAGGCGATCTGCGCGCCCGACGCCGCGGCCGCGCCGTCGGCGCTCTGCGAGGACGCGCTGGAGATCGCGGCCACCTGTTGCAGCGACTGCGCCAGCTCCGCGAGGCGCTGCGCCTGGCTCCGGGACACTTCCGCCGTCGCGTTGACCAGATCGCCGATCAGTTGCACGCCCTCGTGCAGCTCCTGCAACGCCCCGTCGGCCTCCGCCGCCACGTCGCCGATGTCGCGCACCTTCGCCTCGCCCGACTGCATCGCCCGCGCCGCCGCGTCGATGCCCGCCCGCAGCTCGCTCACCAGCTCGGCGACCTCCCGCCCCGACTTGCCCGCCTCCGCCGCGAGAGTCCGGACCTCGTCCGCCACCACCGCAAACCCCTCGCCGTGCTCTTCCGCCCGGGCCGCCTCGATCGCCGCGTTCAGCGCCAGGAGGTGGGTCTGCCGCGCGATCCGCGCGATCGTCTGCGCGAACACCCCGATCCGCTCCGACATCCCCGACAGCCCCAGCACCGTCGCCGCCGTGGCCCGTACTTCCTCGCCCACGGCCCGCAGCGTCTGGCTGGCCCGCGCCACGCGCTCGCGGCCCCGCTCGGCGGCGGCCACCAGCCGGCGGGCGTCCACCTGCATCATCTCCGCCCGCACCCGCAGCGATTCCGCCTGGTCGGCGGCTTTCGCGCTCTCGCCGCGCGCCGCGTCGGCCATCGTCCGCTGTTGGCCGAGACCCACGGCGAGCTGCTGGGCGGTGTCGGACACCGACTCCGAGGAGGCGTGCAGCTCCTCAGAGGCGGCCGCCAGCTGCTCGGCGAACGCCGCCACTTCGTCGGCCTCCCGCTGCACCGTCGAGATCGTCGAACCCATCTCGTCCAGCATCCGGTTGAAGCTCTTTTCCAGGAAGCCCAGCTCGTCCGACTCGGCCGCGGCGGCCCGTACGGCCAGATAGCCCTGCTCGGCCTCCCCGATCACGCCCCGCGCCTGCCGGATCCGGAGAATCAGCGTCGCCGGGATGCGGCGCAGCACCCAGGCCACCGCCACGAATACCACCGTCTCGAGCACCGTGGGCGTCAGGAAGTTGGGGTCTTCGCGGTACCACTGGGCGTGCAGCACGCTGGCGCCGAGATAGGCCAGGGAGCCGGCCAGGACCAGGAAGTCCCCCACGGCCTGGCCCTGGTCGAAGGTGTAGGGGAGGATGGCGAGGAAGAACGCCGCCACGAAGCCGCCATGGCCGAACCACACGATCGGCACTGCGACGAGGACCACGTCGAACACCGCCAGCACGTAGATCCCCCACCAGCGGTACCAGCCGCGCTCGTTGACCACGCCCAACAGCGCATTCCCGATCAACGCCGCCGAGAACACGATGGTGATCGAAGCCAGCGACACCTCGGCCGCCCCGAAGAACCTCCCCACCACCCCGATGACGAACAGACCGACTGTGATCACCCAGCGCCGCCGGTGGCTGCGCCGAAACGTCTCCAGGTCCTTGAGGCGCTGTTCCAGGGCCGTGGCGTCGTCGGTCCAGCCCCGCAGCCGGGCGGCGAGGGACAGGCGCGGATTGAGGGAGGGAAGGGTCACTGCAGCATCTTACAGTAGGTCGGAGGCGGCGACCAGCGCCTCTACCGTGACGCCGGCCGCTTCCAGCGCGGCGCGCCCGCCTTCCTCGCGGTCCACTACGGCGAGGACGCCGAGTACCGTGCCGCCCGCTTCCCGGATCGCCGCGACGGCGTCCCCGGCCGACTGGCCCGTCGTGATCACGTCCTCGACGACGACCACCGCGTCGCCGGACGAGAAGCAGCCCTCGATGCGCCGGCCGGTGCCGTGCGTTTTCGCCTGGCGCCGCACGCTGAAGGCGTCGAGGGCGACGCCCTGCGCCTGCGCGGCGAGGGCGATCGCGTAGGCCACGGGGTCGGCGCCGAGGGTCAGGCCCCCAACGCTGGTCGGCCGCCAGCCGCGGGTGCGGATGCGCCCCAGCCCCAGCGGTCCGATAACCGCGAGCCCGGCGCCGGACATCGTGGTGCGGCGGGCGTCGATGTAGTACTGGGAATGCTTCCCGGAGGCGAGCACGAAGTCGCCGCGCGTGACCGAGCGCTCGCGCAGCAGCTCGCGGAGTCGCTTGAGGAGGGTCGCTTCGTTGATCACGTAGTAGCCATCACTACTACTATTTTTTCCTTATCAGGGACTTGAGCGCGCCCAGGAGCCCACCCGAACCCTGGGGCGTCGCCGGTGTCCCGCGGCTCCCGGCGTCGACCGCGGCCGCGAATTCGAGGACCGTCGGCTGGCGGCGGGCCGGCTCGCGCTCGAGGCCCCGCATCAGCGCGACTTCCAGCGTCGCCGGAAAGCGGCGCCCCGGTACCGCCTCGTTGAGCGGTGTCGGCGGCTGGGTAAGCATCTGCTGGAACAGCTCGCGCGGCGTCCGGCCGGCGTAGGGACGGCGGCCGGTGAGCAGGTAATAGGTGATCGTCGCCAGGCTGTAGATATCCGCGCGTCCGTCCACCAGCGCGCCGGACAACGCTTCGGGGGCCACGTATTGCAGCGTGCCGACGAAGAATCCGGTCCGCGTGAGGCGCTCTTCCGGCGGCAATTCCGCGTCCCGCGCGATCCCGAAATCCAGCAGCTTCACGCCGCGGGTCGCCGCGTCGTAGACGATGTTCTCGGGCTTCAAGTCACGGTGGATGATGCCGGCCTGGTGGGCGGCGTTGAGTGCTTCGGCCAGCTGCCGGGTGACGGCCGCCGCCTCAGCGGGAGCGAGCGGGCCGTTGCGGTGTAGGAATTGGGCCAGTGATTCACCCCCGGCCCACTCGAGCGCGAGGTAATGCAGGCCGTCGGCTTCGCCGTATTCGTAGGTGCGGACCACACCGGGGTGAATCACGCGCGCCCCGTAGCCCGCTTCGCGCAGAAACCGCTTCACCGCGACGGGGTCGCTCCGAAGGCGCGGGCGCAATACTTTGAACGCACAGGGGCCGCGCTCGGGGTGCTCGGCGCGGTAGACTTCCGCCGTCCCGCCCTCGCCCACGCGCTCGAGCAGGCGGTAGCCGGCGATCGTCCGGCCCACGTAAGTCTCGCTGGCCATGGGGACGCGCGAAACTAACGTGCGCCTTCGAGGGTGAGCAAGTGACACGACGTCGAGCCGTGTGGGCGCTGTGCTCCGCCGGGGCGATCGCGTGCGGCACGTGGCAACGGGTCGGCGCGCCGGATCGCACGCCCCCCGGTGTCAACGTCGCGCAGCTGTTCGATGCCGGTACCGTCTACCGCTCCATGGGGTTCTTCGTCGGCGGCCCCGCGCTGCCCTTCGTGGGCACCGTCCGCTACCTCCGCGCCGCCACGCCCGATTCCTCGCTCGCCCTGTGCGCCCTCTCACTCGCCAACACGGCGCTCACCTTCCGCCGCGACGGGAACGAGTTCGTTGCCGAATACCACGTCGAGGTCGGCTTCCGCTCCGACAGCGGCGTCCCGCGCCTCGTCGCCAGCGATCAGACCGTGCGCGTCGGCACCTTCAAGGAGACGCTGCGCGGGGACGAGAGCGTCATCTTTCAGCAGTTCGTGACGGTCCGCCCCGGCATCTACCACGTCGGCGTGGTCGTGCGCGACCGCAACAGCCCGCACCTCTCCCGCGACGAGCACCTGGACACGGTGCCGAGCTTCGCGGGGCAGGGGATCGGGGACCCTATTCCTTACTATGACGGCACGGGGCGGTCTGCCCTGTCCGAGCTCCCCAAACTGGTGGCGAACCCGCGCGCGACGCTCCCCTTCGGAGGCGATACGCTGCGGTTCTACATCGAGGCCTACGGGCTCACCCCGGGCACCCGGGTCGCCGTGAGCGCTGTCGACGCCCGCGGCACTCCGCTGTGGCAGGACACGCTGGCCCTCGGGGCTGGCGAGGTCCCCCACGCGGCGGTGTCCTTGCCCCCGGGCCGGATCCCGCTCGGCCGGGCCGATCTTGTCGTCGCGGCCGTGGGGGGGATCGCTTCCCTCAAGCGCGAGACGCCGTTCGTGGTGAGCCTCTCCGATCAGTGGATCATCACGAACGTCGACCAAATGCTGAGCCTGCTGCGCTACTTCCCCCGCCAGGACCTGGTGGCGAAGCTCCGCGGCGCCACGCCCGATCAGCGCTCGGAGCTGTGGCGGGAGTTCTGGAAGACCACCGATCCGGTGCCGATGACGCCCGAGAACGAGGCCCTGGACGATTATTTCCGGCGCGTGCAGATCGCCAATCAACGGTTCCAGGAGAGCGCGGATCCGGGATGGCTCACCGACCGCGGCGAAGTGTTCATCTGCCTCGGGGAGCCCGACGAGATCATCGACCTCCGCGGGGACGTGAGTCGCGACGCCATGAGCATCCGCTGGAACTACATCCAGCTGCGGGTGAGCCTCCTGTTCCGCGACGAGTCCGGTTTTGGGCGCTTCCGGCTGACGCCCAGCTCCCGCTCGGAGTTCCAGCGGGTGCTGGCCCGGGTGCGTCGGATGCAATGACCGGGCGGACCCTCCTCAGTCTCCTCGTCGTCGCGGCGGGCCCCGCGTGGGCGGTGCAGGCCCCCAACACCGTGCTCGCGCAGGCGGAATCCCTCCGGCTCGCCGGGCGACCGTGGCACGCCGCGCAGGCGCTGTTGGCCGCCGCTGCACGATCCGAGCGGCCCAACGCCGAGTTCATCGTGCGGGGCGCGTGGGCGGAGCTGCTTGCGCGCCGCTACGATCGGGCCAAGAGCCTGCTCGCGGGTCAGCCCTGGCTCAGCGACTACCAGAACGGTGAGGCGCTGGAGGTGCTGGCCACTGCGGAGATGGCGTTGGGGGACGGCGCGGCGGCGGCCCCCGGGTTCGTGCTGGCCCGCGCCAGGAGCGGCGGCGTCCGCGCCACGCTGCTCGCCGCCCGCGCCGCCGTGGCCTTCGAAGCGGCCGGGGCGCTGGACAGCGCGGCGCGCTACTACGCGCTGGCCCGGGCCGGGGGGATTGCCGCCGTCGATCCCTGGCTGCGGCTCCGCCTCGCGCGCGTCACGCGCGACACCACCGCCGCCGTCGCGCTCCTCACCGACCTCCCCGCGCCCGCTGTCCGGCTCGCGCCCCTCGCGCGGGCCCGCGCTCTGCTTGCGGCGGGGGATTCGGCGGCGGCGCTCGACGCCCTCGCGCTGACCGGGCAGCTACTTGAGGCGGCGCGGCTCGCGGTCGCGCTGGGCGACACGGGGCGCGCTCGGGGCGCGCTCTACGATCTCATGACCAGGGCCCCGGAATCGGACGACGCGGCGGCCGGCGTGTCGCTCGCCCGTGCGGGTCTGCCCCCCAGACTCCCGGCCGAGCGCGTCGCGCTGGCCCGCACGCTGCGCCTGCACGGTGATCCGACCGCCGCCCGCATCGAAGTGCAGCGGGCGGTGGCGCAGGGCGATTCGAGCGCCGCCACGCTCGTCCTGTCCGGCGAGCTGCTGGTGCAGGCGAACCGGCTGCGGGACGCCGAGCTTGCCTACCGGGCGGTGGCGCGCGACTCCGCCCTCGGACCGCTCGCGATCTACCGTCGCGCACGCGTGCTGGTGCGGTTGGGGGATCCGGGGGCGACCGACGCGCTGTCGGGGTTTGCCGCGACGTATCCGGCTGACAGCGCCGCGCCGACGGCCCTGTACGTGATCGGCGACGTGCTCGTCGATCGCGGCGATTGGGCGGGGGCCGCGCGCTGGTTCGGTGAGTTGCTGGCCCGCTACCCGGCAGACCTGCGCAGCTCGCTCGCCAGGTTCCGGCTCGCCGCCCGCGCTGTGGAAGAGGGCCGGCCCGACAGCGCGCAGCGCCTCTACCAGACGGAGGTCGACGCAGCGGGCCCGCAGCGGAACGCGGCGCGGTTCTGGCTGGGCCGCCTCGCGCGCCTGAAGGGCGACACTGCCGCCGCGCTCGGATTGTGGACGGCCCTCGCCCACGACGATTCGATCGGGTACTACGGGCTGCGGGCGCGGCAGGCGGCCGGTCTCGCGCCGCTCGAGATCACCGCGTCGCGGCCCGCGCCGCCGCCGCCGGCCGTCGCCCGTGGACTCGCCGAGCTCGACACGCTGGGGCTCGCCGGGCTCGACAGCGAAGCCCAGGCCACGGTGCGCTGGCTGCTGGCGCGGCCGCCTCAGGATGCGAACGCACTGCTGGCGTGGAGCGACGGGCTCGCCGTGCGGGGGTGGGGTTCCGCCGCCGTCCGGCTCGCCTGGCAGGCGGCGATCCGCTCGCCCAACGACCCGCGCGTGCTGCGCGCCATCTTCCCGTGGCCGAACCGTGCCGCGGTCGAGGCCGAGGCGGGGGAGTTCGGCGTCGACCCGCTGATCCTCACCGGCCTGGTTCGGCAGGAGAGTGTCTTCGAGCTCGAGGCGTTGTCGGCCGCGGGCGCCCGCGGGCTCGCGCAATTACTGCCGGGCACCGCGGCGCAGACGGCCCGCGGCCTCGACGTGACGTTCTATCCCGAGTGGATCACGGTGCCCGATTTGAACCTCCACCTCGGCGCGGCGCACCTGGCCGAGCTGTTGCGCCGCTTCGGCGGGCGCGTGGATGCCGCCGTGGCCGCGTACAACGCCGGGGTTACGCCCGTCACCCGCTGGCTCGCGCGTCCGGGCGCCGACGACCCCGACCAGTTCCTCGAGCTGATCCCGTTCCAGGAAACCCGTGGGTACGTGCGCGCCGTGCTCCGCAACCGGGAGCTGTATCGCGCGCTGTACGCCGCCTCAACTAATTGAAACCAAGGCTGTTTACGCCTTCCTTGACAACCTCCTAAGCGCGTCGCATTTCTATGCCGGTCGGCAGCAGTTGCCGGGCAGGCGCCCGCGCCTCACATGTGACTCTGCAGGAGGCTGATCGAATGGCCAAGGGAAAGGTGAAGTGGTTCAATGACGCGAAGGGGTACGGCTTCATTGAACAGGAGGGCGGTGAGGACGTGTTCGTGCATTTCTCCGCCATCCAGATGGACGGCTTCAAGACGCTCGCGGAGGGCCAGGCAGTAGAGTTCGAGGTCCTTCAGGGCGACAAGGGACTCCACGCGGCGAACGTCACCCGCGCCTGACCGGTCCCCGCGCCGTTCGACCCCCCCCGCCTGGCTCCGCCGGGCGGGGTTTTCATTT
>Ga0209375_1003312_pt1 | contig 11277 bp, 7 predicted proteins | sample GraSoiAngelo_131_FD_185888 | JGI IMG/M metagenome (GOLD analysis project Ga0209375, IMG submission 185888) | Grasslands soil microbial communities from the Angelo Coastal Reserve, California, USA - 14_0929_02_30cm (SPAdes) (version 2) | ecosystem: Environmental > Terrestrial > Soil > Grasslands ...
GGAGGAGGTGACGGTGGTCGGCAGCCGGCGGGACTCGCCGGTCCGGGCCGACCAGAACGCCGATGCCATCACATTCAATCGCGACTTTCTAGCCCAGCTGCCGGTCGATGGCAACGATGTGCTGCCGTTGCTCTCATCGCTGCTCGCGCCGTCGGCCGCCGGGGTCGACGGCCTGTCGATCATCATTGACGGCGTCGAAGGGAGCACGCTCGATCTTTCTGCCGCGGCCATTCGCCACGTCACCGTCAATCGCAATCCGTATTCTTCGGAGTTCCGGCGTCCGGGCAAGGCGCGGGTCGAGGTTGTCACCGAGCACGGCTCTCGTAAGTTTCATGGAAGCGGCGCGTTCTCGGGGCGCGCCTCCCTGTTCGATGCTCGCAATCCGTTTGCTCAGACGAAGCCTCCGGAAAACAAAGGCCTCCTCAACGGGAGCTTCGGCGGACCACTCCATCGCGATCGGTCGACATTCTTTCTCACCGGAAGTTGGCTGAACCATGATGAGAGTGCCGTCGTGCATGCCCGGACCCTGGCGGGGGCCGGACCTGTGGTCGAGAACGTGGCCGCCCCCAGGGAGCACGCGAACTGGTATGGGCGCGTCGATGCTCGTCCGAACAGGTCTCACGCGCTGATCGGTCGGTACGATTTCACCGGCGATACGGCGCGCAATCGAGGGGTCGGCGGATTGCATCTGACCGAACAGGGATACGACACCGAGGAACACAAGCACACGCTGCAGCTCGGCTCACACGATCTGTTCGCGCCGGTGAGCAATGACGTGCGGATACAGGCCGCGTGGCAACACAAGCGCGCCGGGCAGCCCTCAGACCGTCCGGCGATGGTGGTTCACGGCGCCTTCACCGGCGGTGCGTCGCAGACGTACCACGTGAACGACGACACCGACGTGCACGTCCAGGACGTGGCCACGTACTTCCACGGCCCACACACCGTTCGGTTCGGCGGCGAAGCCCGAGCCAAGCGTGTCCACGTCGTCGACGCCTCGAATTTCGGGGGGACCTTCGAGTTCGCCGGCCTGAATCAGCTCGCGCGCGGCACGCCGATCCTGTTCCGCATCAATCGAGGGACCCCCGACATCGACTTCTCTCAACACGAAGCCTTCGGGTTCGTGCAGGACGAGGTCCGCGTCCGTTCTGACCTGAGCGTGATGGCGGGAGTGCGCGAAGACTGGCAGGCCCGCCCGGGCGCGGGCGCCAGCCTGGCGCCGCGCGCCGCCGTCACGTGGGCGCCGGGCGTCCAGAAGACCGTGCTTCGTGCCGGGGCGGGCATGTTCTACGACCGCTTGCCCGACGCGGCGATCGTACGCGCATCGTTGTTCGACGGGCAGCGGTTGCGGGAGTTCGTGATGATCGCGCCCGCATTCCCAGACCCGTTCGCGTCGGACCAGGGCGTCCTTCCGCCGTCCAATGTAACGCGTGTCGAATCGGACGTGCACGCGCCGGCGCTGCTCCAGGCGAGTGTTGGAGTCGAGCGGGCGTTGTGGCAGAACTCGCGCGTCGTCATTGAGTATCAGGCCCTGCGCGGCTGGCATCAGTTCCGCGCCCGGAACCTCAATGCGCCATCCGACCCTTTCGGGCCGCGGCCCGATCCCGCATTGCTCAACGTCGCGCTGGTGGGCTCCGCCGGTGCGATGCGCAGCGACGCGCTCGCCATCAGCTTCAACGGCCAAATTACGCGCCAATTCCTGGGAGTCGTGCACTACACGTGGTCAAAGGCGACCGACGAATCGAGCGGCTTGTTCGACCTGCCGGCCGATCCCCGAAACGTGGCCGCAGAGCGGGGTCGGGCCGACCACGATCGACGACACCGGGTGAACGTGGTCGGAACCTGGCAAGCGGGCCACGGCCTGAAGGTGGGTGTATTGGCATCGCTAGCCACCGGCTCGCCGTTCGACATCACAACGGGCTTCGACGACAACGGAGACGGGCGCGTCCACGACCGCCCGATCGGTGTCACGCGCAATACCGGAGAGGGTTCCGGACTTGCCCAGATGGATCTGCGCGTCACCAAACTGCTGGCGCTGAGGCCTGCGAGCACGCATCCCGACAAGCACGGGATGATCGAGGTCGCGCTGGACGCATTCAACGCGTTCAACCGCAGCAACTTCACGAATTTCATCGGGATTCAGACGTCGCCGTTCTTCGGAGACGCCACCGCCGCCCGGGCGGCCAGGACCGTCCAGGCCTCGGTAAAGTACAGGTTCTGATCTGAAAGGGAGAATGCGTTGGCCTTCCGTCTGATTCCGCGCGAGGTGAAGTTCTACGACGATTTTCAGGCGCTGGCCGACGAGGTGCAGCACGGCGCGCGACTCCTCACGGAGATGCTCGCGCCTGAGCATCCCATGTGGGACAAGGTGGACGAGATCAAGGAAGTCGAGCACAAATGCGACTTCCTGACGCACGAGATCATGCGGCGGCTCAACCGCACGTTCGTCACCCCGCTCGATCGCGAGGACATCCACGCGCTTGCGTGCTCCCTCGATGATGTGATGGATGCGATTGATGCGTCGGCGTCGCTCGTCAGGCTGTACCGGCTCGACTGCGTACGGTTCGGCGCACGCGAGCTCGCACACATCATTGAAGCGTCAACCCGTGAGGTGCGGCTCGCGCTCGGGGGCATGCAGAAGAACAACGGGTTCATGGCCCATGCGGTCGAGATCAACCGGCTTGAGAACGAGGGCGACCGCACGCACCAGCAGGCCGTCAGCAAGCTGTTCGACGATGAGCGGGATCCGCTTACGGTCATCCGGTGGAAAGAGATGCTCGACTTTCTCGAAGACGCCATCGATCGGTGTGAAGACGTGGCCAACGTGCTCGAAGGTGTGATGGTCAAACACGGATAACGGCCGATGCTGTACATAGAGAGATCGGGCGGATCGTTGGGCTTGTCCGGTCGGGCACCGGCCCTGGATCACACCGCGATTTCCGCGATCGTCTTGTAAGGCTTCGCGAGCTTCAGCACGATCAGCAGCTTGATGAGCGGCCAGGCCGGATCGATCTCGCTGGCGCGGAAGCTGAACTTCGGGCTGCGGGGATAGCCATGATGATTGTTGTGCAGCCCTTCGCCGCCGGTCAGCAGCGCGAGCAGGCGGATGTTGGTCGCCGTGTTCGCGAAATTCTTGTAGCCGACCTGGTGGCACAGACCGTTGATTGAAGACGACAGCACGAACACGTACATCACGGCGTGAATGCCCGCCGCCAGGAGCGCCCACCACACACCGATGACCGAGCCGACGACCAGACACAGTGCGGTCGTACCAACGCCGAGGCCCAACAACCCGCGGTTGAACACGTGCCGATCCCACCAGCCTTCCCTGATGTCGCGCGCATAGCGCTCGACAACGTCGGTGTTCTTGATCTCGCGCACGTAGTAGAAAACATTCCCGAGCTGGACGTTCCAGAAGCCTTCGATCTTCGGGCTGTGCGGGTCGCCTTCCTCGTCCGTGAAGGCGTGGTGCTTCCGGTGGACCGCTACCCACTCCTTCGTGCACTGCCCCGTCGTCAGCCACAGGGCCAGCTTGAAGGCCCACGCGACCCCCGGATGCACCGTCAACGCTTTGTGCGTGGCGCAGCGATGCAGATAGATGGTCGTGCTGAACACCGCCACCTGGATCAGGATGGCTGCCACGACGAGCGCGACGAGAAGCGGATACAGCACGACACGACCCTCCAAAAACCTTGACTGCTGACCCGTATGAGCTTGGGGGGAACGCCGGCCTGGGGGAACAAGAGATCGTATCACGGAATCGTCAGCGGCCCTCCTGGTCGTTGGCCGCTCGCGTCGAGGAAAACGATGTGGACGCTCGAAAGCCAGCGGGAGATTCGCGAGAGCGTTGCGCGCAGGATCGTGGACGTAAGCCCTGTATTATCCGTTGCTTCGCTCGAAGTCCTTCATGAAGGCGACCAACGCGTCGACGCCTTCCTCCGGGAAGGCGTTGTAGATGGAGGCGCGGATGCCGCCGACCGCCCGATGCCCCTTCAGCCCGTCGAGCCCCGCAGCGGTCGATTCCTTGATGAATCGCTTCTCCAGGTCCTCGCTGCCCATGCGGAACGTGACGTTCATCAGCGACCGGCAGTCCTTGTGCGCGGTTCCGCGATAGAAGCCGGTGCGATCGATTTCGGCATAGACCTTCGCCGCCTTCCGTTCGTTGACCGTGGCGATTCCCGCGAGGCCGCCTTGCGCGAGCAGCCATTTCATCACCAGGCCGAGCGTGTACACGGCAAACGCGGGGGGCGTGTTGTACAGCGATCCGTTCTCCGCATGCACCGCGTAGTTGAGCATGGTGGGCATCGACTTCTGCGAGCGCTCCAGGAGATCCTCTCGGATGATGACGACCGTGACCCCGGCCGGCCCCATGTTTTTCTGGGCGCCCGAGTAGATCAGCGCGTGGCGCTGGACGTCGATGGGACGGCTGAACATGTCGGATGACGTATCGCTGACAAGCGGGACGTCGCCGACAAGAGGCAGATCCTTGTACTCCGTGCCTTCGATCGTGTTGTTCGACGTCATGTGCACGTACGCGGCGTCCGGCGTGAGCTTCAGCTCGGCCTGCTCCGGCACACGCGAGTAGCTCTCGTCCTTCGTGGTCGCGGCCACGTTCACGCTGCCGATCTTCTTCGCTTCCTTGATCGCTTTCTCGGCCCATGAGCCTGAGTCGATGTAATCGGCGGTCGCGCCGGCGGTGAGCAGGTTCATCGGCACCATCGAGAACTGCAGGCTCGCGCCGCCCTGCAGGAACAGCACGCGGTAGCTCGACGGGATGCCCGCCAGACGGCGGATGTCCGCCTCGGCAGCAGCCAGGATCGACTCGAACGTCGTCGATCGATGGCTGATTTCGAGGATCGACATCCCGACGCCGGGCAGCGCGACGAGATCGCGCTGAACCTGTTCCAGCACCGGCAGCGGCAGCACGGCCGGACCGGCGGCGAAGTTGAAGATGCGATGGATGGTTGTCATGGGGCTCCAAAATGCAACCACGAAAAACACGAAAACACGAAAACACGAAAAAGATCAACAGTTTTCCGCGCGTTCGTGACCATGGTGTTCAAATCGTGACGAGGTGCAGGTCAAGGATGTCGCTGTTGCCCTTGTAAATCGTTTTCAGCAGCCCCGCAGAGGGGGCGCCGTCGAGGTTGATGCGGGCGATCGCGGCCTCGGCGCCGTCGAAGATCACGTTCTCGGTCTCCTGCACGTTGATGTCGCCGTTCCGCAGGTGATCGAACACGTGCGCGAGCACGCCCGGCCTGTTGCGGTGACGCACGACGAGCATGTGCGTCGCCGGGGTTTTCTTCGCCAGGTTCACGACGTTCGGCACCTTGCCCGTGCTTTTGTAGGACGCGACGATCCGTACGGTTTCGCAGGCGATGGCTTCCTGCGCCTGATCGGTCGAGGCGCCGATATGATGTGTGCCGTACACGTTCCCTAGCGACGCGATCGCGTCCTTGAACTCGCCGGCGGCGCCGGCGGGCTCGGCCGCGAACACATCGAGACCGACGCGAATATCGCGCTCGCGAATCGCCCGCTCGAGCGCGGCGTAATCGACGACCTCGCCGCGCGCCGTGTTGATGAAGTAGGAACCGCGTCTCAGCTTGTCGAGGACCGAGGAACCGACCATGCCTTTCGTGTCGGCGTTGAGCGCGAGATGGACGCTCAGGACGTCGCTGCGCTCGGCCACTTCCGGGGGAGAGCCGGCAAGCTGCATGGGGATCGGTTCGCCGGCGACGCTCTCTTTCCCCGTCGCAAACCGGCGGCTCCAGACGACGATGGGCATGCCGAAGGCGTGCGCCCGCTTCGCCATCTCCTGACCGATGTTGCCGTAGCCGAGCAGACCGAGCGTCCGGCCGAACAGGCCACGCGCCTTCGAGTACTCCTTCTTGTTCCAGGTGCCGGCGCGCAGATCGGCCACGTTGTCCGGCACCCGGCGGTCGATCGCGAGCAGCAGCGCGAAGGCGAGCTCGGCCACCGCGATCGCATTTTTGCCCGGGCAGTTCGAGACGTAGATGCCGCACCTGGACGCGGTCGCGACATCGATGGTGTTGTAGCCGGCCCCGGCGCGAACGACGAGCGACAATGCGCCCGCTTCGAGCATCGCGGCGTTCACGGCGGTGCTGCGGACCACGAGCACATCGGCGGCGGTATCGCGAAGCGCCTGCGTCAGCGTGTCGTCCTTGAGGTCCGGCTGATAGACGACGTCGCAGCCGGCGGCCTTCAGCCCGTCGATTCCGGTCTGCTCAAATGTGTCGGCGACGAGGACTTTCATATAGACAAGCCACAGAGAAGACACGGAGACACAGAGAATTTGAGAATCGCGGTGTTCGACGCTGCGCCGCGGAGCGGCGACGTCAGGTCGACGGGCCTGCGTTGCAGGCCGCCAGCGTCGATCACGTCTTCAATCTGAAAATCTCTGTGCCGCTGTGCCTTCGTGGCTAAGATTTCTTTTCGTCAAATCACATGAATCAGCAATCCATCCCTGAGCTTGGGCTCGAACCATGTGGACTTCGGCGGCATGATCTCACCGGCGTCGGAGACGGCCATCAGGTCGGCGACGCTCACGGGGAACAGCGAGAACGCCACCGCGGCCCTGCCCGAATCGACGAGCTTTTCGAGCTCGCCCGTCGCGCGCGCGCCGCCGACGAAATCAATCCGCTTGTCCGTCCGGATGTCGGCGATTTTCAGGATTGGGGCCAGCAGGTGCTCCTGCAGCACGCTGACGTCGAGCGACCCGATCGCGTCCGAATCAGCAGGCGGAACGCGCGGGCAGAGCGTATGCCACGCGCCGTTGACATACATGGCGATATCGCCGCGCTTGCCGGGCGACGCCGGTCCGGCCTTGAGCTCGAAGCGATCCCGCACCGCATCGAGGAGCTCATCGGGAGCGAGGCCGCCCAGATCTTTCACCGTGCGGTTGTACGGCAGGATTTGCACCTGGTTGTGCGGGAAGGCGACGGCGAGGAAGGTCGACCGATCGGCGCCATCGCAGAGCGATGTGCCCGGAAGCCCGCGGTCGCGCATCTCGGTGCGCGCGCGTGCCGCGCTCGCCGCGCGATGGTGGCCGTCCGCGATATAGAGCGCCGGGATCCGGCGGAACGCGGCGACGAGCGCGCCGCGATCGGCGCCGCCGACGCGCCAGATCGTGTGGTGCACGCCATCGGGCGCGTCGAAATCGATGATCGGCTCTCCCTCGGTGGCGCGCGCCGCCAGGCTATCGACCTCGTCCGCCGCACGATACGTGAGAAACACGGGACCGGTCTGCGCGCCGAGCGCGATCATGTGGCGCGTGCGGTCGTCCTCTTTGTCGCGGCGGGTGCGCTCGTGCTTCCTGATGACGTCCCGGTCGTACTCGTCGATCGAGAAACAGGCGGCAAGGCCTGTCTGGACATGCCGGCCCATTTGCAGCCGGTAGAAGTAGACGCTCGGCTCGTCCTCGATAATGAGAGCCGTCTTCCGCAGGACGTCAAAATTCTTCGCAGCCTGCTGATACACCTCGGCCGCGTACGGGTCGGCGCCGGGATTCAATTCGATCTCGGCACGCGAGACCCGCAAAAAGCTGAGCGGGTTCCCCTCTGCGAGCGCGCGCGCTTCATCCGTGCTGACGACATCGTAAGGGACAGCAGCAATCCGGGCAGCGTGGGTCGGGTTCGGACGCAACGCACGGAACGGGTGAAGCGTCGCCATGGGGCACGCATTATACCGCGCCTGATTTCTGATAAAGTCCGTCACCGGAGGCTCGCCGTCCATGCAGCTTCGCCGCACGCTCGCTCTGAGCGCCATCATTGCCGTGCTCGTCGGATTCCCGCTGGCCGCCGACTGGCCGGTGACGGAAAAACTCGACCTCGATGCGATCTATCGCATCAAGGAAGAAGGGCTGCAGCGCTCGAAGGTGATGGAGATCGAAAGCTACCTCACCGACGTGTACGGGCCGCGGCTCACCGGGTCCCCCAACATCAAAGAAGCCGCCGACTGGGCGCAAAAGACGATGAAGGAGTGGGGCCTGGCGAACGTGCATCTCGAGACATGGCCGTTCGGCCGCGGCTGGCAGAATCAGTTGTTCCTCGCGATGGCGATGACGCCGCGCGCCTACCCGATCATCGGGTACCCGAAGGCGTGGACCCCGGGCACCGGCGGCCTTGTCACCGGCGAAGCGATCATCGCGGTGATCAACGAAGAGAAGGACTTCGCCACGTTCCGTGGAGCGCTGCGCGGCAAGTTCGTGCTCGGCGCGGCGATGCGCGACGTGCCGGCCCATTTCGAGGCGCCGGGGCACCGGTACACGGACGCCGAGCTGGCGGATCTCTCGAAGCAACCCGAGGCGTCCGGGCGCGGAGGACGTGGCGGGCGCGGAGGCAACTTCCAGGCGGTCCAGGACTTCAACAGGAAGAAAACGCAATTCTGGATCGACGAGGGCATCGCGGCGCTGCTGGACATCAGCCGCGGGGACGGCGGCACGCTCTTCGTGCAGGGCGGCGGGTCGCGCGACGCGAAGGATCCACCGTCACCACCGCAGGTCGTCATCTCAGTCGAGCAGTACGGCCGGATCGTGCGGACGCTCGAGAAGAAGATTCCCGTCACGCTGTCGATGAACATCGACAACAGGTTCTACGACGCCGATCTCACCTCGTTCAACGTCGTCGCCGAGCTGCCGGGGACCGACAAGGCGGACGAGGTCGTCATGCTCGGCGCGCACTTCGATTCATGGCACACCGGGACCGGCGCGACCGACAACGCCGCCGGATCGGCCGTCATGATGGAGGCGATGCGACTGCTGAAGGTCAGCGGCGTCAAGCTGCGCCGCACCGTGCGCATCGGCTTGTGGGGCGGTGAGGAGCAGGGGCTGCTCGGCTCGAAGGAATACGTCAAGGCGCACTACGGCGATCCGGCGACGATGCAGTTGAAGCCGGAGCATGCGAAGCTCGCCGGCTACTTCAACGTCGATAACGGCACCGGCCTGATTCGTGGCGTCTACCTGCAAGGCAACGAGGCGGTGGCGCCGATCTTCCAGGCGTGGATGGAACCGTTCAAGAACCTCGGCATGAAGACGCTGGCGATTCGCAACACTGGCGGCACCGATCATCTGTCGTACGACGCGGTCGGGCTGCCGGGCTTCCAGTTCATCCAGGACGAGGTCGAGTACAACTCACGGACGCATCATTCGAACATGGACGTGTACGAGCGCATCCAGGCCAACGACATGATGCGCAATGCCGTCATCGTCGCGTCTTTCGTGATGAATACCGCGAACCGTGACGAGAAGCTCCCGCGCAAGCCGCTCCCGAAGCCACAGGCGCCCGCCGGCCGCGGCACGCAGCCTTGACTAAGGCGAAGAGATGGCTGATGGCGAAGGGCTGATGGCTTATGGTCGATGGCGCGTCCATCAGCCATCAGCCATCAGCCATCAGCCATCAGCCATCAGCCATTAGCCATTAGCCATTAGCTGCGTCCGTATTTCTGTGCCCAGGCCCGCAACCGATCTTTTCTCTCGCGGGCTTCCGGTATGTCATCGAGCAAGTCGGCGGGCCACGGTAAACGATATGTCCAGTTCTGCTCGTTGACGGTCGCCGGTTCATTGATGCGGTCGCGCCAGCCGAACACGTCCTGCACCGGCAGCAGCAGGAGATAGGAAGGCGAACCGAAGAGGGCCTCCAGCAGCACGTCGCGCACGGTGGTATCGAATGCGGCGCCCAGGAGAGCGGTCGCGCCCGACAGCCGCTGGATGGACGGCAGGTCGCTGACTTCCCGCCGCTCCTCTTCAGAAGCACCTTCCCACCAGACGGCGAGCGCCTCCGTGTCGTGCGTCCCCGATGTCGCGACCGACATCGGTGGATACTTTGCGGGATCGCGGAACGGCTGGCCGGCAGTGTGCCAGTGACGCTCCCATCGAAACACGCGGTACCCGGGCACGCCGAGCCGCGCGATCGAGGCGCGGACGAAATCGGGCACGGTGCCGAGATCCTCGGCGGTGATTTCGGCTCCGGCGCCGCGAAACAGCTCGAGCAGACTCTCCCCGAGTGCGAGCTGCGAGGGCTCGTCCGGCGGCGTGAAGAAGCCAACGCCGCCGTTCTTCAGGCGGCCGTACGTGCGGTAGAAGCCGACGAGGTGATCGACGCGGTACCCGTCGTACAGGTCGGCGCTGCGGCGCGCCCGCTCGCGCAGCCACCGGAAGCCTTCCGCCGCCATGATGTCCCACCGATAGAGCGGCATGCCCCAGTCCTGCCCGGTCGGGCTGAACGCGTCGGGCGGGACGCCGACCGACACCTCGAGGCGGAACTGCTGCTGGCGCGCCCAGACATCGGCGCTGTCGCCATCCACCATGAACGGCAGATCGCCGAACAGCGCGACGCCGTGCGTACGCCGGCGGGCCTGCTGCCACTGCGTGCCGGCGAGCCACTGCAGATACTGCTGGAACAGCACTTCGGTCGTGAGCTCGCGGCGCGCGCGATCGATCGCCGCCGGCTCGCGGCGCTGGAGATCGGCAGGCCATTCGGTCCATGGGCGTTCCTGCTCGCGCGCGTGCAGCGCGCGGAAGAGGCTGTAGTCCTCAATCCACCACGCCTGCTCGCTCGCATACATGCGCAGCGCGCGCGCGCGGTCCGTGTTCGGCCGCCACTCGACATCGAGAAACCGCTGGAATGCCCCGCGCAGCGCGGACTGTTTCAACCGCCGCACCGCCTGATGGTCGATTCGCGGCGTGCGCCGGACCGCGGCCAGCGCGCCGCGATCCTCCGGCGACAGCCCGGCTTCGCCGCCGAGCGCCTCGAACTCGAGCACGTCAGGAACGCGGATGAAGATCGGATCGATCGCCATCGCGCTGATGGCAGAGTACGGAGACTGCTGTCCTGGCGCCATTTCGTTGAGCGGCAGGAGTTGCAGCACGTGCTGGCCGGCGGCCGCAAGCCAGGCGGTGAGAGGCTCGACATCGCCGATGTCGCCGATGCCCCAGCTCGCCGTGGACGGACACGAGAACAGCGGGATGAGCAGCCCCGCCCGACGGCGGCCGGTCGGAGCACTCATGGACGACTTGCGCGGCACGCGAAATGGCGCAGCACGCGCACGATGCCGTCGGCGAACGACGGCGCCGGCGGCAGCAGGCTGACTACGAGGAACGACTCGCGGGGAAAGTCGAAAAAGTATCCGGGATGCGTCAGGACGCCGTCCGCCGTCAGCAGCCGGACGACGAGATCTTCCTCCGGTTCGAGAGATGGGACCTGCAGGACGGCAGACCATCCGCCGCCGCTCCGCAGCACGTCGCACGACGGCACGCCGGCG
>Ga0209375_1003321_pt1 | contig 11266 bp, 9 predicted proteins | sample GraSoiAngelo_131_FD_185888 | JGI IMG/M metagenome (GOLD analysis project Ga0209375, IMG submission 185888) | Grasslands soil microbial communities from the Angelo Coastal Reserve, California, USA - 14_0929_02_30cm (SPAdes) (version 2) | ecosystem: Environmental > Terrestrial > Soil > Grasslands ...
ACCGAGGGCAAGCGGCTGCAGTTGACGATCGATGCCGATGTTCAGAAAGCGGTCGAGGACGGGTTCAAGGCCGCGGGATTCAATGGCGCGTCGGTGGTGCTCGATCCCGGCAACGGCGACGTGCTGGCGTTCACGAGCGTGCCCGCCTACGACCCGAACGCATTTGCGGCCGGGATCGATCGCGTCACGTGGGCGTCTCTCAACAGCGACGAACTGAAGCCGCTGCAGGATCGCGCGATTCAAGGGCGCTATTCGCCCGGCTCGACGTTCAAGATGGCGGTGGCACTCGCCGCGCTCGAAGAAGGGATCATCACGCCCGATTTCCACGCGCATTGCGTTGGCGCCGCCACATTCTATGGGCGTCCGTTCAAGTGCTGGAAGAAGGGGGGCCACGGCTCGATCGATCTGCGCCATGCGATCGAGCAGTCGTGCGACGTGTATTTCTACACGGTCGCCAACCTGGTCGGTATCGACAAGATCAACAAGTGGGCGACCGCGCTCGGGCTCGGCGTCAAGAGCGGGATCGATCTTCCGAATGAAGTGCAGGGGCTCGTGCCGTCGACGGAATGGAAACGCGAGAAGATGCACGAGAAGTGGTACGCAGGCGAAACGATATCGGTCGGCATCGGCCAGGGACAGGTATCGGTCACGCCGGTCTCGATGGCCGTCTACATGGCGACGCTGGCCAACGGCGGCACGCGCGTGACGCCGCATCTCCTCAAAGCGGTCGACGACGGTCAGGGATGGAAGAGCGTGCCGCCGCCGCCGCCCCAGTCGAAAGTGGACATCAATCCCGCCAAGCTGCAGGCGATCCGCGACGGGCTCTGGAGCGTGGTCAACGGCGGCGGCACGGGCGGCCGGGCGCGGATTGTCGGGAAGGACATCAGCGGCAAGACCGGGACGGCGCAGGTGATCTCGAACACCGGCCGCGTGGCGGCCGCGAGGAGCAACAAGGATCTGCGCGACAACGGCTGGTTCGTCTTCTTCGCGCCGCGCGACGACCCGAAGATCGCCGGCGTCGTGTTCCTCGAGCACGGCATCCACGGACCGAATGCGGCGGCTGTCGCGCATCATATTCTCGACACGTTTTTCGCGAAGCAGGATGGGCGGCCGCTGCCGCCGCCGCCGACGCACGAGCAGCTGAGGCTGGACTACAAGGATCCGTACGCCAGGAAGCCGGCCGCCGCCGAGACCGGCGGACAGAACTGACCCGCCATGTTCGAAAGGCGCCTGTACTATCACATCGACTGGGCGCTGGTCGTCGCGGTGCTCGCGCTCTGCGCGCTGGGCGTCGCGATGATCTACAGCACGACCACCGACCCGACACGCGCCACCTCGCGCCTCTACATCACGCAGCTCTACGCCATCGTCCTTGGCGTGGGCGCGATGGTGTTCATGCTGACGCTCGACTACCGCACGTTCACCGACAAGTCGCACCTCATCTACCTCGCCCTGCTGGCGCTGCTCGTCTACGTCATGTTCTTCGGCACGGTGCAGATGGGCGCCCGGCGCTGGATTGCGCTGAAAGGCTTCAACCTGCAACCGTCGGAGTTCGCCAAGGTCGGCGTCGCGCTGGTGCTCGCCAAGTACTTCGGCGAGAACCGCGGCGACCCGGCCTGGACCGACCTCGCCATCGGCGGCGTGCTGACCGCCATTCCGTTCGGATTGATCGCGAAGGAGCCCGACCTCGGCACGGCCGTGACGCTGCTGCCGGTGTTTCTGGCGATCGCGTACCTCGCCGGAATGCGGATGCGCATTCTCGGCATGCTGTTCCTCTGCCTGCTTCTCGCGGCACCGGTCGCGTGGAAGTTTGCGCTCAAGGACTATCAGAAATCCCGTATCTCGACGTTCCTCGACCCGTCGCAGGATGCAAAAGGCGCCGGCTACCAGCAGATCCAGGCGCGCATCACGGTCGGATCGGGGGGAGTCTCCGGCAAGGGGTTCAAGCAGGGGACGCAGGGCCAGCTGCGCTTTCTCCCTGTCGCCCACAACGATTTCATCTTCTCGGTGCTCGCCGAGGAGCAGGGTTTTGCCGGCGTCCTCGTGGCGCTCGGCCTCTATCTGTTTGTGATTCTGCGCGCGCTCGAGGCGGCCCGTCTGGCCAAGGATCGGCTCGGATCGCACCTCGTGCTTGGCGTGCTCGCCAGCTTCACCTTCCAGGTGGTCTACAACATCACCATGTCGGCAGGGCTGGCGCCCGTCAAAGGGCTGACGCTTCCGCTCATGAGCTACGGAGGGTCGTCGATGATCGCGACGCTCGCGAGCTTCGGGCTGGTGCTCAACGTACGCATGCGCAGATTCACGAACTGAGTCCAGGGAGTTCGTGAATGACGAAGGAGATGATCGTCTCCTCCAACGGCCACGAGACCATGGTGGCCATCCTCGAAGACGACCTCGTCGCGGAAGTGTTCGTCGAGCGCGAAAGGCATCGCGGCGTCGTCGGCAACGTCTACAAAGGCCGCGTGTCGAAAGTGCTGCCCGGCATGCAGTCTTCCTTCATCGATGTCGGGCTCGAGCGCGACGGCTTCCTCTACGTGGCCGACGTCATCGACACGCTGGACGAGTTCGACAAGCTGGCCGGCGACGACGACGACGAGAAGATCGACGCTGTCAAGGGCCGGGATCGCGAGGGTTCGACGGGCTCGCCATCGCCGCGCGCCGAGTCGAGGGGCGACCGCGAGCGCCCCCAGCCCAAGATCGACGAGCTCCTCAAGGAAGGCCAGGAGATCATCGTCCAGGTGGTCAAGGAGCCGCTCGGCACCAAGGGCGCGCGCCTCACCTCGCACGTAACCATGCCCGGGCGCTTCCTGGTGTTCATGCCGACCGTGGACCACATCGGCGTCTCCCGCAAGATTGAATCGCGCGACGAGCGCAGCCGCCTCCGCGGCATCGTCCGCGAGTTCCGCGAGGCGCACGGCTTTACCGGCGGCGTCATCATCCGCACGGCCGCGAGCGGCCGTCCCAAAGAGGACATCATCGGCGACCTCGAAGCGTTCCACAAGATCTGGACCCAGATGCGCCAGCGGAACGAGTCGTCGCGCGCTCCGGCCGTGCTGTTCCAGGAGCAGAGCATCGTCAGCCGGCTGCTGCGGGACCTCCTGACCGAGGACTTTCAGGCGATCCGGATCGACAACGGGCAGGAATACCAGCGTGTCGTCGAGCTCGTCGAGCGGATCATGCCGAACCTCGCGCCGAAGGTGAAGCTCTACTCGAAGCCGTTCCCGATTTTCGACGAGTACGGCGTCCAGGCCGAGATCGACAAGGCGCTGAAGAGCAAGGTGTGGCTGAAATCGGGCGGGTCGATCGTGATCAACCAGACCGAGGCGCTCGTGGCGATCGACGTCAACACCGGACGCTACGTCGGGAAGAAATCGTCCGGCCGGCTCGAGGACACGATCATCAAGACGAACCTGGAGGCGGTGAAGGAGATCGTGCGGCAGATCCGGCTGCGCGATCTGGGCGGCATCATCGTGCTCGACTTCATCGACATGGAGGACCGGAAGAACCGGCTGAAGGTCCTCCAGGCCGTGGAGCTGGAGCTCAAGAAGGACCGGTCGCCGTCGAAGGCGCTGCAGGTCTCGGACTTCGGGCTCGTCATCATCACGCGCAAGCGCGTGAAGCAGAGCCTCGAGCGCGTCCTCACCGAGCCGTGTCCGTACTGCGCCGGCAGCGGCGTGATCAAATCGAGCTCGACGATCTGCTACGAGATCTTGAACGAGGTGAAGAAAGTCGGGCCGGATCTCAACGGCCACGGGCTGCTGCTGCGCGTGAACCCTGATATCGCGCGTGCGCTGAAGGAAGAAGAGAGCGCCGTGGTGAACGACCTGAAGCAGACGACCGGGAAGAACGTCACCATCAAGGCTGACGCGCATCTCCACCACGAGCAGTTCGATGTCATGGCGGTCTAGTCCGAGTCCAGGGTCGCGTCGGTCGGGTGAGGCCGGGCCGGGTCGCGTCGAGACCGCTTCAGCGGTGGCGGCACATCACCTTCACCTTGCCGCCGGGCGACCACGATGTTCGCGGGTTAGACCGGCAGAAACGGATTCACGTAGCTGACGCCGGTGGCAGATACGTGTTGCGTGTTTCCAGACATGCTATCAATGACAGCACGACGCCCGGCGCACACAGAAGGCCGAGGGTTCGTGCCCTCAGCCATCAGCCCCGAGGGGCGAAGCTCTCTATACGGGGAAGTGCACGAGGTAGTGGTTCCCGCTCTTGTTGATCCACAGCCGCATGTAGTCGCCGCCCTTCAGCGTCTCGACCTTCGCCGAATTGGCGCGCGGCGGCGCGTCTTTCTGCACCTTGGCGATCTCTGACTGCGGGATGATCGTCACGACCTCGCGGCCCGCGACCTTGCCGCCCTTCACGAACTCGACCCAACGCTCGAGCGTCGCCGTCTGGCCTTTGGCATCGGGCGCCGCCGTCTGCGGCGTCAGGCGCACCTGATACGTGCCTGACGGCAGCGGTTTGCCGTCGGCCTTGACCGTCTTCGGGATGCGGACCGAGCCGAGCTGCAGTTGCCCCGCCGGCGCGGCAGGCGCCGCGTCGGTCGTCGGCTGTGCCTTCGGGGCCGTGTGACCGGCGCCCTGATTACCTGCGACCGCTTTGCGCGCCGGCCTGGCTGCGGGTTTCTCCGCTGTTTGTGCGAAGGACACGCAGGTGGTCAGCGCCCCCACCAGAGCTCCGACAAGAACAAATTCCTTCATCAGTGCCTCCAAAAACGCTGATCTGAACTTCCGCTCAAGTATACAGGCGTCGGAGCAAGCCGAGTGCCGCCCCGGATGGGCTGGGAAGACTTTCACCACGGGCTGTTAGCGTTTGGCAATGACGATTTCGCCGCTGAAGGTTCGGACGGTGACCGTCGCGCTGCCGTCTCCGAATGTGGCGCGAATCGACCGGTTGTTGCCCCCGCGCCGGCGCCCACGGTCCCGATCGCGGTCGCCGCCGATGATCATCGGGAAATCGGATCGAATCGTGCCGCTGAAGCTGTTCGCGGCGAGCTCGAAACCGGGCGGGTTCGAGAGCGTGAGGCGCACGCTCCCCGAGTGCGAGTTGATCTCGTAGCGGCCGCCTTTCACGAGGGAGCCCGCGTACTCGACGCTGCCGCTCACCGACTTGATGCCCAGGCGATCGCACGTGACATCGCTGAGCATGATGTCGCCGCTGATCGAGCCGAGGTCGAGCCCGTGCGCCTTCAGCCCTCTGGCCGTCACGCTTCCACTCACGCTGGCGGCCGACAGATCGCCCTCGGCGGCGGCGCCCGTGAGCGACACGTCGCCCGAGATGCTCTTGGCGACTTCCAGCTTCGGCGTGTCGGTCGTCGTCACATTCCCGCTCACGGTCTCGGCCCGAAGCGATCCACGCACCCCGGTGACTCTCATCGAGCCGGACACCGAATGCAGATCGACCGACGCAGACGCTGGCACGGTCACGGTGTAATCGACCGACACCTGGCTGCCGCGCCAGCCGCGATTCTGCTCGCCCTCCGTGCGCACGTCGACCCGACCGGCCCGCTCGTCGACCGTGATCCGGACCTTCGCCAGCTCGCCTCGGTCCCCGCGCGTCCGCTTGACCGCCTCGATCGAGACCTCGTCGCCCGACCCGCCGGTGACCACGATGTTGCCGGCGACGTTGTCGATGCTGACCCGGGCATCGCGGCCCTGGTAGGCGCGCGCACCAGCCCGTACCGCGTCGCGCCGCACGATCCGCTGGCCGGCATCCTGCGCCCCGGCTGAAACGGCCGCCATCGCGAGCCCGGCCATCACGAACGGCAGTGTGAATCGCATGTCAGTCGCCCTTTTGTTTGAGCCCGGATACGATGCGCGCCGCTCCAGCCTCGTTGCCCTTGCGCATTTCGTTGATGAGCGCCACGGTGTCCTGCAGCAGCGCGATCTTGCTCTTGAAGTTTTCGAGGAGGCTCTGCTGCGCCGGCTCGCTGGCGGGCTCGGACCGCACCGCCGCACGGCTCTCGGTGATGGCCTGATCGATCACCGCGAGATTCCTCTGCAGCGTCGCCGCGGTTCGCGGGTCCAGCGCGTTCCGCTCGGCGCTCGCAATCTGTTCGAGCCCCTTGATGGCCTTCTCGTAATGCGCTTCGGCCTGCCGCAGCTCCGTTTCGACCGACTCCGCTCGGTCGCCTTCCGCGACCGTGGTCGTGGCGGGCGCACCGCTCCGGACACTCTCACCGCCCGACGGCATGAAGCGGAGGCCGACGGCCGTCGCGAGCACGACCGCCGCCGCCGCGGCGAGCCATGTCGCCCTCCGGTCGTGTCCGGCTTCAGCCCGACCTGTGTCGCTCGCCGTGCCGCTCGGCTGAAGCGTTCGCGCTCCAGAGGCCGGGCCTCGCGCTCCCGACGCCCTCCGGTCGTGTCCGGCTTCAGCCGGACCTGTGTCGCTCGCCATGCCGCTCGGCTGAAGCCTTCGCGCTACCGGTTCGGCGTCGTCGCGTTCGAGTGTGATCGCGCGCTCGAGACGCGACCAGACGCGGGCCGGCGGCTCGCGCAGCTCGAGCGCTTTCGCCGCTCGGAGGATCTCGCGCAGATCCTCGAGAAGCTGACGGCACGACGCGCACGATGCGACGTGCCGATCGATCCCGGTCCGTTCGGCGGCGCCGAGCGACCCGTCGACGTAAGCGTGGATGGCGTCCTCATTCGGATGCATTACGGTTTCCCGAGCAACGCGCGCAGCTTCATGCGCGCCTTGAACACCTGCGATTTCGAGGTGCCCTCGGCGATGCCGAGCAGCCTGCCGACCTCTTTGTGATCGAACCCTTCGACGTCGTGCAGGACGAACGCCTCGCGGCACCCTTCAGGCAGCCGTTCGACGGCGCGCTCCAGATCCAGGCGCGTGATCGGCGTTTCACGGCGGGCCGCCGGTTCGCATGCGATCTCACCCTCGATGGCCGACGTCAGCTTGTTCATTTTCGCCCGCCGGCTGCGCACGTAATCAAGACAATGGTTGAGCGCCAGCCGATACAGCCACGTGCCCAGCGTCGCGTCGCCTTTGAAGCTTCCCAGCTTCCGATACGCCTGGAGGAAGATCTCCTGGAGCAGGTCTTCGCCGTCTTCGGGCGACCCGGCCATCCGACACGCCAGCGTATAGAGCCGTGACGCGTGCTGCCGGTAGATCGTCTCGAACGCCTCGACGTCGCCCGCCTGACACCGGGCGACAAGGTCCTCTGCGGAACCCACCGCCGCCTCTTTAGACGGGAAAGGGATTGGCGGGCGTTGCTTAGGGGCGGTCACGCTAGCAGATACGAGAAAAACAGGCCTGAACGTTCAGGACGTTCGCGGCGCTCGCCTGCGGGTCGCGGGCCAGCGGACCCGGTCGAGCTCGCGGATGCGCGAGCCGGAGACGATCACGCCTTCCGCCGCCAGCAGCGACCGCTTGAGCGTCTCGCTCCCGCCGTATCCGCCAAGGCGCCCGCCCGCGGCGATCACGCGGTGACAGGGCACGTCGGGGCGGCCGCAACCGCGCATGATGTTGCCGACGGCGCGCGCCGCGCGCGGACGTCCCGCGAGCGCGGCCACCTCGCCATATGTCGCCACTCGCCCGGGCGGAATGCGCCGGACGACCGAGAGCACGCGGGATGAAAAGGCGTCGGGCTGCGCGCGCCTTACTGGATGCATGGCAGAGCATGACCTTCGGCTTTGGAGAGAGACAGCCCTGACAGGGCCGCGAGTGTCGGGGCGAGATCGGCCGGCGTGACCGGCTGCTGATACGTTCCCGGCTTGATGCCGGGACCCATGAACAGCAGCGGCACGCGCTGATCGTCGTCGCTCGACGACCCGTGCGTCGTGCCGGCGTTGGAGATCATCCATCCGGGCTTCGGCACGAGGATCAGATCGCCGCTGCGCCCCGGGAAGTAGCTGAGCGCGGCGGCGCGCAGCAGCGGGTCTTTCGATTTCTCGGCGCCGCGCACCTCTTCGGCGCGAAAGACGCGCAAGATGCCGGGACGCGCGGCGATGGCCGCCATCACGGCGTCCAGCAGCTCGCGCGACTTGCGAATTCCCGCGTAGACGCCAGGTTCGAAGTACAGATCGTTGATGTTCAGCATCGTGACGTGCCGTCCCTCGCCGAGCACCGGCCTCACCACCCGCTCGACCGCTTCGGAGATGGCGGCGCCATTGATGCGGCCAGCATCTGTGCTCTCGGCCACGAGCTGCTCCGGAATCGGCGTGACGCCGTGATCGGCGGTGAGCCCGACGACCCACTGATCCTTCCCGACCTGCGCATCGAGCCCGTCGAACAGCGTGCCGAGCGTCTGGTCGAGATGGGCGTAGACGTCCTGGACCTCATGGCTCCGGGGACCGAAGGCGTGCCCCACGAAGTCGGGACTCGAGAAGCTGACGGCGAGTACGTCGGTACTCTCATGTTTGCCGAGCTCCAGCGATCTCACGAGCGACGCCGCAAATCGCCCGAGATAGGCGTCGGCAAACGGGCTCCGCACCCATTGCGCCATGAACACGGCGTCCGGTTTGCCCCTGGCGCCGTTCAGGGTGTGCGGAAACTTCCGCGTCCATCCCTCCGGCGGCGCTTCGCCGGCGCCCTCATCCGGGCCGGAATACGAGGCCACCGGCAGGCGGCGATCCCACGTTTTGCCGAAATCGGCCGCCATCGGATTGGCCTCGAGAAACGCCTCGATGGCCGGTACGCGGGCTTGCGCGTACGCCGAGGAGCTTTCCCACCCGTCGAGCGTGTTACTCAGCCAGACGACCGCATCGCCGCCGTGGCCCGCCAGCATGACGGCGCTGCGGTCCTTGAGCGACAGCGCGACGACGCGGGCCTGGCGACGCGTGCGCATCTGGTCGGCGAACGTCGGCACCTGCAGCCGGTAGGCGCTGTCTCCGCCCGTCACGGGCGCGCCGTAGCCGATGGCCGTCGCCCGCGGATCCTCGGTGCACGTCATCAGCTTCCGCGCGTCGCGGTCCCACCACGTGTTCTGAAACACCCCGTGCACGTGCGGGAACGAACCGGTGGAAATCGTCGCATGGCCGGCACAGGTTAGTGTCGACAAGTACGGATACGCCGCGTGCTCGAACCAGGCGCCCTGCGTGACCATCCGCTTGAGGCCGCGTGTCCACTGGCCGTTGAACCGGTCGACGTAATCGGCCCGCATCTGATCCACGACGATGATCACGGCGAGCTTCGGCCGAAGCTCCGGTGCCGCATGCGGCCCCGGCCCGGGCAGGGTCGCGAGGGCGACCGCGGTGGCGATCTTCCGCACGTGGGCCTTCCTTCGAGCGTTGAGACGTGAACGTCCAGGCCCGAGCGTTGAAACGTGAGCCTTGAGCCTTGAGACTTGATGGATCTTACATCAGCAGCAGCGGGTCGAACTGGTAGTTGGTGGAGTCGAGCGGCGCGACGATGGACGCGGGACGCTGCGGATCGTCGCTCGTCTCCCACAGATTCAGGTCGAACGGCAGGTCGAGGCGGCTGCTGTCGCGGCCGAGGAGGACGCGGACGTGCGGGCGGTACGGGTCGGGCGCGTAGACGCTCATCACGACGGCCACTTCGCCCGTGTTCAGGCGCACGAGCGTACCGGCCGGGTAGATGCCGATCAACTGCACGAAGCGCCGGACGAGATGCTGATCGAACTGCGTCCCGTCGTTGCGCTTGAGCACCGCGAGGATCCGATCCGTTGGAAACGATTGCTGGTAGCTCCGCTGCGATCGCATGGCGTCGTACACGTCGGCGATGCTGCAGAGCATGGTGCCGATGTTGAGCGACGATCGCGACACGCCGTCCGGGTAGCCGGAGCCGTCGATCCGCAGGTGATGCTCGAAGGCGACGACCGGCGCGAGCGCCGGCACCTCCGGGGTCATCCGCAGGATCTCGGCGCCGTCGACGGTGTGGCGCTTCATGATCGCGAACTCGGCATCGGTGAGCTTCTCGGCCTTGTTCAGGATGTCGATCGGCGTGCGCACCTTGCCGATGTCGTGCATCAGGGCGGCGAGGCCGAACTCGCGCAACAGCGCGCCGTCCATGCCGAGCCCGCGCGCCTGGCCCATCGTGAGAATCGAGACGTTCACCATGTGCGTGAACGTGTAGTTGTCGTAGTTCTTGAGGGTGGTGAGCGCGAGGAGCGCCGTCCGGTTCTGCGCGACCGCCTGGGCGAGCCCGTCGATCATCGTCCGCGCGACGGTGGCGTCGGGCCGTCCTTCGCTCTGCGCGCTGTCCCAGACATCGCTGGCGACCGTGACGGCGTCGCTGTAGAGCCGCTTGATCGTCGCCATGTCGGTCAGGCTGCTCTCGACGCGCTGCTCGACGGTGACGCGGCCGACCCGGATGTGGGCCATCGGCGGGAAGGCCTCGGCGCCGTCGCCGTTTCGCGCGTCGATCGTGGTGACCGCGCTGACGAAGGTCGCGATCTCGCCGGCCGTGACGCCCCGGTCGACGGTGATCCGGTCGACGCCGCTCTGCTGCAGGCGCCGCACGAGCGGGCCGAGCGTGTCCGCCCTGGCCATCGGCATGTCGTCGACGATCACTTCCTCGCCGACCAGGCCGATGACGACCGAGGGCTGCAGGCTGTGGAGCAGCTGGAACGCGCCGGAGAGCGACTCGAGGTTGCGCCCGATGATCGGGTGGCCCGGAGAATAGAGCTGCGCCGATCGCAACGACGCGGCGAAGCGCCGGAGAACCTCGTCGGCGAGCTGAAAGCGCGGAGCGGTCATGCGTTTCCTCCGCGTCCGGCGGGCCGGCGCGCGCGGCCGGCCGTCAGCTGCGTGCGTGCGGCCGTGCGGATCCCGCGCGATCCCCGCGTGACCGCCTCCTCGAGCACCGCGACCGACTCGGGCGTGTCGATGCGCGCCAGCGCCAGCGCCACCGCGCCCCTGAGCGCCGCCGTGCGCCGCGGCGCCCACCACTCGCCCCTGTACAGGGCGTCGCGCAGCGGCGCGATGCCGGCCGGATCGCGCAGCGCGCCCAGTGATTCAATCGCGCGCAGATAGACCGGGGCGAGCGCGCCGCGGTGATCGATGTGCCCGAGGATGTAGGCGAACAGCGGCGCGGCCCGCTCGTCCCGGACCAGGCCGATCGACTGCATGATCGCCTCGCGCGAGCGCGCCGTGCCGCTGCCGAGCGCCTGTTCGAGGATGCGGTACGCGGCGTCGGTGCCGACGTTGAGGATCGCGCGCACCGCCTCGCGCTGCACCTGCTGCTCGCTGTCGTCGAGCAGCTCGGTGAGGTCCGGCAGCGCATCGCTGCCGCCGAACTCGCGCATCAGGTAGATCGCCGTCCGGCGGACCGCCGGATTCTGAGAGCCCTT
>Ga0209375_1003323_pt1 | contig 11257 bp, 16 predicted proteins | sample GraSoiAngelo_131_FD_185888 | JGI IMG/M metagenome (GOLD analysis project Ga0209375, IMG submission 185888) | Grasslands soil microbial communities from the Angelo Coastal Reserve, California, USA - 14_0929_02_30cm (SPAdes) (version 2) | ecosystem: Environmental > Terrestrial > Soil > Grasslands ...
ACACGACGACTCCCGGCTGTGCTGCCGCCGGCGTGACGAAGTATCGCTTCAAGTCGAAAGACAAGCAGCAGGTCCGCGCTGAGTTGCTCGCCCTGCGGAGTGGCTTCCTGGAGTGGTTCCGCGAAGAATACGAGAAGAACGAGGGCGGCGGCCCCCATGCTCGCCGCGGCGCAATCGACAGCGTTCGAGGGCTCGCGGATCAGTGGGACGAGTTCATCAACGTTCATCCTCTTCCCTTAGGCAGCTGCGCACGAGGCTCAGGACGATAGAGTGTGGCGTTCGAATTTGCAGGAGAGATTAACCAATGAAACGATGGCCACACGAAGGATTCAAGTGGGAGCGAAGAATAGATGAGCCAACGCCAGAAGATATGAAGGAAGTACTTAGAGAATTGCGCGCTACACGACTGCTGCTTCTCATAGCCGTGTTGATCATTCTGTTCACAGCTGACCCGTTTTGGTGGCTTCGATAAATCTGGACTCGCGCCGCGCCGAGTGCTTCGCGGCCCGCGCCGACCACGACCTGTTCCTGCCGCTAGTCTGGGTTCTGCATCATCACTGCGACGACGCGGCCGAAGCCGTCAGTGGCGCAGAGACGACGTCGCCGCTCGCGGCGTCGCTAGCGCGAGCGTGAGTTCAATGGAGCCGCGCATACACTGGGCACGCACGACGGTTACGATGTCCAGCGATTTTATCGACCACGTCTACAAGTTTTTCTTCGACTCGCTAGCTTCAGCTACGAGTAGAACCAGCGGTTACGCACGACAGGGGCGGAACTTCTACGCTCCCGCTAGTGCGCCCGCTTATCTCGCCGCAGTCGCAGCAGTGGAAGCCTTCGTCAACGAGGTCTTTCTCAGCGAGGCGTGGATCGGAGGGGCCCCGATCACCGTGGTTTCACCCGAGTCGCTCGAACGAATGAATATCGCTGTGAAAGCGATCGTGGTGCCACAACTTGCGTTAGGACGCACGCTTCCGCGTGATCAGCAGCCCTATCAGGACTTCGTCTTGCTCACCAAGGTTCGTAACGAGCTGGTGCATTACAAAATGGGATGGGCGCCGAAGTTCGTCAGGATTCTCGCTCAGCGCGGCATCGCATTCAGGGTCGAACCGGAAGCGGAGAAGGTCGGAGGCGGGATCGCCTGGGGACATCGGTTGAGCACGACTGAGGGGATCCGCTGGGCCCACAACACCGCCGTCGAGGTGGTGCAGGCGATGGCGCGGCTATTCCCTGACGATTCTCCTGTTCGCCGAATCGGCGACAGTTGGCCGATCATCACCGACGCGATGCTTGAGGCGAGACTCCGTGAGTTGGGCGTCGACACGTAGTGTTCTGGCAGCAGATCGTGGCGGCAGTCGCCTAAGTCTGCATCATAACTAACGCCGGCACGGCCCAATGATCTCATTCCTGATTCGGGCGGTAAGTACCGGCTTGCGTGCAGCGGCGCAGTTGTTCCGCAGCCGCCCCGAATCCGCCGAGCTCTCGGAACGGCTCCAGAGCTGGTATGTCGACACGGGCGTCTCGTATTACCTCGCAGCGCGGTGGGCGTTTTTCACTGGGGCGCACCCTGTTTCCGGCAATCTTTTCCATCACGCGATCGAGATGCTCCTCAAGGGCTGCCTCTGCCACGTCCTTGATGAGCGCGCACGACGTCGATTTGGTCATCATCTCCGGCGACTGTGGCGCCGATACAAGCGAGAGATGAATGATCCGACACTATCGCGGTTTGACGAGACGATCAGCAGAGTCGATCGCCTCGAGCGACTGCGCTATCCGGAAGGGCTCAGCAGCTACAGTTTCCAGTTTGGGTTGCGAGGACCCTTCGGCCCGACGATCGGGACGCATGCCCCGCCCAAGCATCGGCAATTCGAACTGGCGATAAATGATGTCGACGAATTCGTGGCCGCCATCTTCGCCAAGGCGTCCCTTAACCCCCAGTTCTTTACCACCGGGTTCCGTGCGGAGGCGCTTCAAGTCCTTCGGCGGGACAATCCGACAGGGATTTGGTGAAGCGGTAATACCCCTGGCAGCGGGTCGGTGCTCAGGTAGGCATCGTACGTGCGCTCCCTCGGCGTCCGTGGCGGGTGGTGTGCTTGACGATCGTGGAGCACGGAACGGATGATAGAGCGCGATGGAGTGGAACGAGACTGCGCTTCCTGGCTTGGGCAACATTCGCTCGACCGAGCGTGATCAACCGCTGCCTCGTCACCTGTGGCCGAGCTGGGCCCCGGCGAAGTTCACCGGTGTGTGGCTCACCCTGCTCAGCGACATCCGCTGCCTCTCGACGGGCATGCTGTCGACCGGCGACGCCTGGGCCCACCTCGACGTCGAACGAAGGGACCAGCGGTCGCCGTCCTACCGCTACTACCGGCACGTCCTCAGCAGGACGATCGACGGGCGCGTGTTCCAGTTCGGGCCGTTCACGAAGAACCTTGGGTACGAGCACCACCTCGCCGCGCGGCCGTCCTGGCTCCACGCGCACCCGACGTGGTCAACGTCATCGTCGGGATGACGTGCTCGCCACCGGGCGACGGGACGACGAGTGAGGCGGCCGGCCGCCACGGCGCCCCGGAGCGTGTAACGTTGGTCGGGTCCCCGCCGGCGTCACCACCCACACGACGGCGGGAGACGGCATTGAACAAGGGCTTCACGGGCCAATCGTCATGGCCCTGGGCGGCTGGAAGACGAAGCGGATGATGCGCCCTACGCAGCGGTCACCAATCAGCCGCTGCGCGCGGCGGCCGAGGCCGGGAGGAGGGAGCGCCGCCGCATCGACCGCCGCGCCGGGATGGAATCGGCAGCCTTCCACGTCCGCAGATCCCTCTGGGCACTCTTGAAAATTTTTCTCTAACCCAGCAGGCGGTCGGGATCTTGATGTAAGTCTTTCAATGTGATTGTCGGGTAACATGCTGAAACTAAATAACTTTTCTTCTCGTACAGATCTTGCTCAACTCGTCGATTGCGACGAGGTGCTAACATGAGTAGTCCAATGGCTTTCTATACGGACATCAGGCTCCGGATAGGGCCCGCACTCACATCCCTTCCTCGACTGCGCGTTGTCTACGCTACGGCTTCGGAGCCGCCTGCGCGCGTGGAATTCATGGTCGTGCTTGACCGCGGGCACTATGTCTCTGAGCGACGAGTCCGCCGCCTCGCTGAAGTACTGCAAAGAGAATTTAGCAACGTGCAGACTGAAGTCTCAGTAGTGACTCTTGACGGACGCGAGCTCTCAGACGTCGCTCCGAAGCACTCCACGGATACAATGTGGCCCGATCGACGCCGCTCGTCCACCGAGCCGACATTTGGAAGCGTAGGTTATGCCAACGTCGCATCGCGAGTAAGGCATGACTTCCTCCTTGTCGTGCGCAGAGCCGACATGAAGATTGAGCGAGTCGTCCAAGGACCGGAAGAGGAATCCGTTTCTTGGCGTACGCTTCATGTGGCACTGAAGAACAAGCTCGCTGAACTTGATGAAAAGTTTCCACGTTCCGAATACGAAGTGTTGATCGGCCAAGGAAGTCTTGATGACGTTAAGAATTCGCTGCCGAACGTCACGGGATGGGAGTACGTTCATCCGCAAGGACTTAGTATTCAGTAGCTGTTTTGCGCGGAGGGGTATGGCCGACCCCGAGTTTAATTCCAAGGTTTTGCAGCTCCTCGGTGACCGATCACTCATCGCACTCCGCGCACAAACTCAAGCCGAGCGGTACCTTCAGCAGGTTATCAACACGCTGGCAGACTATTTCGGTTATTGGCCTGTCTTTGTCCCGCGCGCCGTGATCAAGAGTCGGCCGAGGTTGATCGAAAAAATTCAGGAGAGCAAGAGTAAGGAGCCAGCGCTTGCCCCCGAGAACGCGGTGGAGACGATTAAGGACTTGGCAGCCGGACGGATACTCGTCAACGGCCTTGAAGATATCGGAATCGCGCAACGATTCGTCAAAGACTACGCTGATCGAACAAGCAATATAAAAATCATCGGGATCCGAGACTTCGTACATACGCGCCGAGAGTCTGGCTTTCGAGGCTTGTATTTAGATCTCACCATCAAGTTCAGCCTTTCTCCCAACTTCCCAGTCGAACTCCAGATAATGACGTTTTTGCAGCATGCGTGGGATCAGCTACAGCATAGGATTTACGAGATGACCCGAGTTGGGGGCGTTGTGCCGCCAGCCTTAATGGAGCGCTTCGTTGCGCTTAGCGATCGTCTTTACGAAGCAGACAAAGAGATCGACGATTTGCGGTTCTGACCTGTTTTCTGGTCCGGAGTACTGTGCAGTGTCGTTCCCGATAAACTCGTCGTTTCGAGCCGTCAACCAGACCGCCCAGTCGAGCAAGTGCGCATTTCGGTCATCGTGATCACTCAGATCGCTCTATCGTGATCAGCGAGATCGGCGGATCGTGATCGGAGCGAAGCGACGCGAGGCCGTCGATCAGCTGTCGAGCTTGGCCTCCTTTCTCCGTGAGGGACCTTTTAGCACGAGCCGGTGCGCGTTGTGGAGGAGACGATCGCAGATCGCATCGGCCAGCGTCGCATCGCCGATGTGTTCGTGCCACTGGGCGGGCGGCAGCTGGCTGGTGACGATCGTCGAGCGGGTGCCGTAGCGATCTTCCAGGATCTCGAGCAGATCGCGCCGCTCTTGCTCCTGGACCGGAGCCAGTCCCCAGTCGTCGATGACGAGGACGTCGAGGCGGGCGAGCTTGGTGAGCACGCGGACGTAGGTGCCATCGGCCCGGGCCAAGATCAGCTCGTGAAAGAGGCGGGACGCGCGCCGATAGAGGGCGCGATAGCCCTTGCGGCAGGCTTGATGAGCCAGCGCGCAGGCGACGAAGCTTTTGCCGACGCCGGTGGCCCCGACCAGGATGACGTTGTGGTGTTCATCGATCCACCGGCAGGTGGCGAGCTGACGGATCACCGCCTTGTCGAGCTCGCGCCGGGCCGGGTAGTCGATGGCTTCGAGGCACGCCTGCGGGAACTTCAGCTTCGCCTCCTGCAGGGCGCGGCCGAGCCGTTTGTTTTCGCGCGCGATCCACTCGGCCTCGACGAGCAGGCCCAGGCGCTCGTCGAAGGCGAGGCCGGTGGCGTCGGCGTGCTGCTGTTGGTCGGTCCACGCGGCGGCCAGGGCGTCGAGCTTGAGGGCGTGGAGTTTCTCGAGCGTGGGCGCAGTGAGCATCGGCGCTCCTTCACTGGTAGTAGTCCCGGCCACGGAGATGTTCGTGGACAGGCGTGAGGGTGAGTTGCGGAGAGGCCGTCGGGGGCGCGAGCCGATCGAGGCCGTGCTTGAGGATCGAGTCGACGTGGCGGTAGGAGCGCGCGTCGACCGCGCCAGCGCGGGCGCAGGCGGCTTCGAGCCGCTCGGCGCCGTCGCGCTTGGCCAAGCGCAAGATCCCGAGGCACGAACGATAGCCCTGCTCGGGATGCGGCCGATCCGCGAGAATCGCTTGGACCAGCGCGGCGGTGTGCGGGCCGATGGTGTGAGCCCAGTCGATGAGGCGCGAGGGCGTCCATTCAAGGTGGTGCTGATGAGCCTTCGGCATGTGCGCGGGATCGGTGGTGTGTTGGCCGCGGGCGGTCCGCCGCGGATGAGCGGCGACGCGCTGGCCGCGATGAAAGATTTCGACGGTGGTCGCGGTCAGGCACGCGTCGACGTGCTCGTGCACGAGCGCGGAGGGGGCGGAGTAGTAATGGCCGTGGAGCTCGATGTGATAGTCGATGTTCACGCGGGCGCCGATCTTCCAGTCGCTGTAGACGAAGGCCTCGGTGGGGAGGGGGCGGAGCGCGGGCTGGTCGAGCCGCGCGAAGAGCTCGCGGCGACTGGCGCGGTAGAGGCGCATCGGGCGCGCGTTGAGCTCCGCGAGGAGCTCGGCGATGCGGGCGTTGAGGGCGGCGAGCGAGAAGAACGTCTCGTGCCGGAGACGAGCGAGGATCCACCGCTCCACGATCTGGACCGCGACTTCGATTTTCGCTTTGTCCCGCGGTTTCGCCGGGCGCGCGGGCAGGATGACGGTGCCGTAGTGCTGGGCGAAGTTGTCGTACGTCCGTTGCACGCCCGGCTCGTAGCGGCACGGCACGACGACGCCGCTCTTGAGTTGATCGGGCACGATGGCCTCGGTGACGCCGCCAAAGAACTGGAACGCGCGCTGGTGGCTCGCGACCCAGTCCGGGACCTGCTGCGTGCGCGTGGCTTCGGCGTAGGTGTAGTTCGAGGCGCCGAGCACGGCGACGAAGAGTTCGACCGCGATCACCTCGCCGGTGGTCGCGTCGATGATCGTCGGCTTCTTCCCGGCATAGTCGACGAACAGCTTGGCGCCCGCGCGATGGACCTGGCGCATCGACAAGCCCCGGCGCCCGAGCCAGCGGCGGTAGCACTCACAGAACTGCGTGTAGCGGTAGCCGTCGGGATGCTGCTCGAGATATTCCAGATGGAGCAGCTCGAGGGTGACGCCGGGCCGGCGCCGCTCGGCATGCAGGTAGGCGCAATCCGGGACGGCGCGATGATGCGTGGGCGGGGTCGGCGGTCCGTAGACCCGCGCGTGCAGGACGTCGTCGCTGAGCGTGTCGACCTGAGCCCAGTCGAGCCCGGCCGCGCGCGCGCGCAGCACCGTGGTGCCGACGGCGCCGGTGCTGATCCTCAGGCTCTGGGCCACCTCGCGGTGGGTCCGCCCGAGGCTCCACTTCTGGCGCAGGATCTCCCGTGTCTGGCGCATGGACAGTCGCTCGGCGGCCATCCCTCCCCCTTTTGGGGGGCGGGCGGCCCGGCCGACGGTCCCGCGTCGCTACGCTTCGGCCAGCGCCCTGATCACGATCCTCCGATCCCGGTGATCACGAGGCCGATTTTCTTGATCACGATCGACCGATCCTGGTGATCACGATGCTCCGATCTGGCTGATCACGATGGGCCGACGCGCGCAAGCAAGCAAGCCGTACTGCGCCGTGGCCCTCCCCCCGCATGGCAACAAGCACGTATCTATGCCGCGCGGTGCTTCGGTACGAAGCCGCGAACCGGTGCGTTTCCAAAGGTAGCGAATCCCCTTGGGGAATCGAATCCTGTTGGGGCGCTTTTTAGCCGTGCAGCAGCGAGTCGTAACGCTGCACTAAGTCGCTGTAGTAGCCACGCGGAGCACCACGATGCGCCGGGTGACCAGCCGGAACTCGTCGAGAAGGGCTTCGTAAAGATTACGCATAAACTCGCCCTAGCTCAGCGACCGATCGCACTTGCTACGATTTTCTGTCCTAGGATGTGGCAATCTCGGCAGCGCATCGTCTTCCGTTTCCCTACGGTCGAAGCAGCATGGTTGCATGGGTAGAGGATGGCGTAGCGAGTGCCGTTCTTCGCATCTGCAAACGCTCTTATCTGACGCTTCGGCCATTGGCGGCTTGGCATAAGTCGGCCCTCCCGAGTGCTGATCCTACCGCGATCCAGTCAGGGGGAGGTGAGCGACGAGAAAGGCGGCGGGCGTGTGCACTGCGCAGGAAGTTCGCGCAACCCGGTGCACCGAGTTGACCGTAAATCGAGGATTCTGGTTGTGCCCATTGGTGTGCCCGCGACGCTCAAAAGCAGCCTCATTCGGCCCAATTTGAGCCAACGCTGTTGGAGCCCTAACGGTGGCCGATGTCTTTAAGAGCCGACGAGTTAGGAGTAACTGGCGGTGGGTCTTGAAATCCGCTTGGCCTCGACCTTGGCCTAAAGGTTAGCGCGTCGGTTGCCATCAACCAAGTAGTTAATGCGCATTTCTGTTTTATGGTGCGTAACGCGTGAAGACAAGGTCTCGAGCTTTCATCTGTTGGTGGCAGACGAAGCAGGTTTTCATCATCGCCTCGTCGGTTGAAGGTTTGCCGTCTTGAAAGTGACCGAATCCCCACCCGCCGGTCGCGGCGTACTTCTTTGAGTCCTTGACCATAAACTGAATGTTCGTGGGGGAGCCCGCTACGAAAGATTGGTCACGACCAAAGACCTTGTTGTTTTCCTCGGACGGAACGTGACGATAGTGCAAAGCGGCAATGATTGTGCCGTCCGGGAACAAGAGTTTCCCTTCGCGATAAGCCTTGATCGCGACATCGTTGCCCAAAACGGCAGCAAAACTGTGAAGGTCGCCTTCTTCATGGGCCACGGAGATCAACCTCCAGTCTCGATATCCGGAGGGAATTTCGGTTACGAAAATCGGCGCGGCTTCTTGAGCCGCGGCGTGTCGAGGTGCCCGCGCCGTGAAGGCAACAACGCCGGCCAGAGTTGCAACTGCAATCAACAAGGGAGTGAGTCGTTTCATCGTGATGCCTCCCTCCAAAATGCGTATGCTCCCGATCGCACTCACAACTCTCCCCGAGAGCGAAGCAGGGTCACGGATGGAGGTGTCTCGGGTCAAGTCCTGAGTCTGCTGGATAATCGCGCGGTGACACACCTGGTGCGTCCTGCCTGAAGTGCCAGGCCGGCGGTCTGTGCCGCGAGTGGTACGCTCTGCCATGGCTCGGTGGCGGAAGAAATGGCACCTACGCTTCGTACTGGGTTTCATCGGCGTGATAATGCTGGAGTCGGTCGTCGACCAATTCGTTGAGCCCCGATGGATTCGACGGGTGGTTGAAAGCTGGATGATCGGAGTATATGGCCTCGGCTGGCTCGTCGTGTGGTGGCGGCGCCCCGACGTCTTTGACGAGTAGTGACAATCGATGGGTCCGTCGACTCTTATACCGACGCGGCGGTCGGGCTCCGGCATTGGGGGGCCCGGGCCAAGTCTATCGCAAGCGCTAGCATGGGGCGTCCTTCCACGGTCGCCGCCAGCCAGGCACCCCAGACGTTTCCGTTGGGCCCTCCACGCCCCAGAGCCCGTCTCATCGAGCGGCGAGCGCGAGAACATCGAGCGGCAGGCCCGCAACAGTCCCTTCGTTGGTTCCCGTTGGGGATTCGAACCCGTGTTTTCGGGGTTCGGCTATAGCAATCAGTTTTCTTCTCAGTCCTCCTTTTCGCGATACACAAGTGACCGCCGCGCGACCCGAAGCGCCGCGCCTACCGCCCAAAGCTGCGATCGTCACGGGCTTGAGAACGGCCGCGCCGGCCGAAGGTCATTCGGCGGTGGCGCTGCGCGCAATCCGAATCTGGGTGCTCTGTCGCCCCCTCCTGTCCTGGGTGAGAGGGGAGCTCCAGAGGAGTTCTTGATTCGCTAGGTCCGCGCTGCTGGGCGGTGGACCTGGTGGCTGGCGGCGGCCCCGCTGTCGCCGGTCGGAGTAGGCGCCCGGTCAATACGCGTAGGGCAGCGGGCTGACCACAAGGAACCCGCGCCCGCGCCGCAGTAGGAGAAGGAACGATGGTCAACAAGGTAACGCTCATCGGCAACCTCGGACGTGCCCCCGAACTGTTCCACACGCAGAGCGGACAGCCAGTGGCTAGGCTCTCGATCGCGACGAACAAAGTATGGACAAAGAACGGCGAGCGTCAGCGTCGAACCGAGTGGCATCGCGTGATGGTGTGGGGTCTGCCAGCCGAACGCCTTACGGCGCAACTGCACGAGGGCAGGCTCGTCTATGTCGAAGGCCGAGTCTGCACGCGCACCTTCACGAACGCCGACAACACGCAGCAGACGCGCACGGAGATCTACGCGCACCGGTTGATGTCGCTCCGGAGTGCGATCATGCACAATGCCGCATATTCAGCCGCCGAAGCGGACGGATTCCGAAACTGAGACGAGGAGGAGAAGGCGGAGGCCCCGTGCGTCGGCCTTCTCTGAGCTTATGGCGAAGGCTTCGTCCCATCCGACGGAAAAAGCAGCGCCGGCGACAGACGCCAATCGAACGACAAATCTGGGACTGCCCGACCTGAAAAGTTCGGGCGGGCCCTGATGTCCGGCACGATCTTTCTGGTTGCGCGGGGGTTGCGTGTCCTGCCGCGATATGCCACGATTTGCCATCCGGGGGCTCGTAAAGTCCCGTGATTGGCGGGGGCCGGAGCAACTCATAACCCAAAGGTCGCTGGTTCAAATCCAGCCCCCGCAACCACGTAATGTCGCGAAACCAAAGGGGCCGAATCGCTCGGCCCCTTCGGTGTTCTTCGACGGACTATGAAGGTTTTCGACCGTTGCGCCGCACACGACAGCCAGCCGACCGATCGTTAGCTTGAGAAATCCGGCCGAAACGCGACAGTTGCTTGGGCGAGGGACTGCGCCGTTCGATCTCGTTGTTTCATAGAAGCTTCGGAGGGCCTTGAAAGCGTAGTGCTGACGATGGCTTGCAGTAGCGCGTTGGGTTGTAGCGGAGCCTTGGGTTAGGCACCCAAGACTCGGACGAGGGGCTAAAGTGTCGCCGTTTCTATGTCGAGGGTCCAGGCGCAGGTCGATCACGTCGCTGACTCTCAATCAGTCGATCCCAGGTTCGAGCTCCGGACGGCACCATTTTCTTTGTACTGCCTTGCGTGATCGCGGCCCACGATCTATATTGATCGTACGATGCCGAGGAAGCGCCCTAAGACCACCCGACGCCGCCTGGTCCTCAGTGGAGGACGCAGGCGGGTTCTTGTGGTCTTGTTCGTCCCGAGTGTTGAACGCGATGGGGTGACAGCCGTTGACCAGCCACGCTGGGTCAACGGCGCTTTAGAGATGTTCGGCCGTGTCTTCGGCGGCGCGACGGCGTACCCGAAAGCACAAGGCATCTGGCGCGACGATGAACGAAGTGGTGCACTCGTGAAGGACGAGCCGGTCGTCGTGCATTGCTATACGACACCGGCCGACATCGAAGATGCCAGGAACCTTGCCGAGCTCGGAGACTTCTGCAGGAGGATGGGTCGCGACGCTCGCCAAGGAGAGGTCGGTTTGGTGGTCGGCGACGAGTACTTCGCCATCCGGGACTTCGCGGAGGAGTAGACGATGAAGAGAAAGCTCGACATGGATCGGATCGCTAAGGGGCTCGGAGCCGAGCGCAGGGGTAAGGTTTCCGCGACGGGCGGTTACTTCGGCGCGATGCAGCTTCTTGCGGACGTCGAAGCCAAGTTCCGCGTACCGGCGGGCGGTGGGCGGCCGACGGATCCTCGGTGGACGGAACGGCGACTCGTCCCCCTCGCCCTGGAGACGCTCGAGCGTTTAGAGGACATCACGGCCCGGGTGCGCAAGCACGGGGGAATCAACGTCGAACCAATGCAGCTCGCAGCGCTACTACTCGAGAAGACAACGAGGCAACTCAGCGAGGCGGAAGCCGAGAAGCTCGTCCGGCCGCAGCGGCGAGCGAGTCGTTGAGCTAAGCGGAAGACCGCAGGCCTCGCGTGCATATCGCAAACGCGGG
>Ga0209375_1003325_pt1 | contig 11247 bp, 7 predicted proteins | sample GraSoiAngelo_131_FD_185888 | JGI IMG/M metagenome (GOLD analysis project Ga0209375, IMG submission 185888) | Grasslands soil microbial communities from the Angelo Coastal Reserve, California, USA - 14_0929_02_30cm (SPAdes) (version 2) | ecosystem: Environmental > Terrestrial > Soil > Grasslands ...
GCAGGTCTGGGTAAACGCGGCTGTGGGGGACGTGTTGGCCGGCGCCACGGTGATGCTCTGCGACGTGGAGCCGGTGCCGCCGCCGTTGTCGGTGACGGTGAGGCTCACCGTGTAGGTACCGCCCGCGGCATAGGTGTGCGACGGGCTCGCAACGGTGGCAGTCGCGCCGTCGCCGAAGCTCCAGCTCCAGGCGACCACGCTGCCGTCGGCGTCGGTACTGGTGCTCGTGAAGGAACAGGCGAGCCCCGTGCAGCTCTGCGTAAACGCGGCGGTGGGCGGCGTGTTGGGCGGCGTCACCGTGATGCTCTGCGACGTGGACCCGGTGCCGCCACTGTTATCGGTGGCGGTCAGGCTCACGGTGTAGGTGCCGCTCGCGGCATACGTGTGCGAGGGGTTCGCAACGGTGGCGGTCGCGCCGTCGCCGAAGCTCCAGCTCCACCCGACCACCGTGCCATCGGGGTCGGTACTGGTGCTCGTGAAGGAGCAGGCGAGCCCCGTGCAGCTCTGCGTGAACGCAGCGGTGGGGGGCGTGTTGGGCGGCGTCACCGTGACGCTCTGCGAGGTTGAGTTGGTCGTGCCCTTGTTGTCGGTGACGGTGAGCCTCACGGTGTACGTGCCGCCTGTGGCATACACGTGCCCCGGGCTCTGATCGGTGGAGGTGCTGCCGTCGCCGAGGCTCCAGCTCCAGGCCGCCACGCTGCCGTCGGGATCGATGCTCGTGTCCGTGAAGTGGCAGGTCAGGCCGGTGCAGCTCGACGTGAACGACGCAGCGGGCGGCTGGTTTCCCGGTGGTCCGTGGCAGGGAGCGGTGCCGGTGTCCGAGAAGACCTGGCCCGCCTCGGAGAAGAACCTCCATTGGTACCCGGTCGGGCGCAGCACCAGGCGCAACACCCCGTGCGCGCTATTCTGCACCACCTCGCTGTTCGGCTGGATGGTGCCGAGGGCTTCCAGCCCGGCTCCGCCGGTGCCGACCACGAACTCCCGGATCCCAGTCGTCGGGTCCGCCACGCCGTTCGGCGTCATCGGCGCGAACCGCTCGTAGGTGTGCTCGTGGCCGTTGATGATGACCTCGGCGCCTGCTTGATAGAGGTCCTGCCACAGGGCGAGCCAATCAGTGTGACCGTTGCCGTGGAGAATACCGGAGCTGAACGTCGGCTCGTGCCAGATCGCCGCGGTGCACTGCTTGGAGCTGGCGGCGAGGTCCGCCTTGAGCCACTTCTCTTGGGTCGACCCCGCGCTCGCGTCCACGTAGTTGTTGATCGCGATCACGTGCCAGGCGCCGAGGTCGTAGCTGTAGTATCCCTTCGTCGGGTCCCCCGCAGCGGCACCGAAATAGTTGTAGTAAGCCGGAGCGCCCGCGGTGGTATAGTCGTGATTGCCCGTTACCGGCCTGGTGCGCGTCTTGTGCCGCCCCCAGGATGGACCGTAGCAATTGGTAAACTGGGTTGCCGTCCCGTCGGGATAGGCGTTGTCGCCCGTGGTGTACACCGTGCCCTGGATGATGTCGAGCAGCGCAGCGGTGGCTTCGTCCTCTGGAGAGTCGCAGACGGCAATGTCGCCGGCCCCGACGAGCGCCGCAGCCGTCGTCGACACCACGGTCACCGTGTTGCTGCCGGTCACACCGTCGCTCGTCGCCGTGATGGTCGCGGTTCCCGCGGTCCACCCGAAGACGTCGCCGCCGCCGGAAACCTTCGCGACCGCGGTGTTGCTGCTCGCCCAAGAGACGAGCCGGTCGGTCAGCGGGTTGCCGGCGGCGTCTCTCGGCGTCGCGGTCAGCTGGACGTCGAGCCCGATCTCCACGCTCGTGGGATTGGGAGTCACGTCCACCGACGCGACGGCCGGGCCCGGCGTGTTGCCATGGCAATCGCCGGTCCCTGCGTCGGTGAACGTGAACCCGGTGATCGGGATGAACTGCCAGGCGTAACCGTTGCTGCCGAGCGTGAGCTTCAACACTCCCGGGGTGCCGCTGTTGCGCACTTCGCTGTTCGGCGCCGTGGTGCTGCTATTGAAGCTGTTGACGCCGATTCCCCCGGTGCCGACGGTGAATTGCCGGATGCCGATGAGATCAGTGCCGCCATCAGGCCGCTGCGGGGCGAAGCGCTCGTAGACTTCGTAGTGCGAGTTGATCACGATCTCCGCCCCGGCGGCGTAGAGATCATTCCACAGCGGCCTCACGGCGTCGTTCACCGCCGGCAGGCCGTTGCCGGACGTGGAGCTGAAGAGGGGGGCGTGCCACATCGCGAGCGTGCATTGCGCCGGGTGGTGCAGGAGGTCGTCCTTGAGCCATTGCTCCTGGGTCGAGCCCTTAAGGGTGGAGATGCCGCTGTTGAGCACCACGATGTGCCAATCGCCCAGGTCGTAGCTGTAGTAGAACTTGCCCGAATCGCCGGCGGCGGCCCCGAAATACTTCCAGTACGTGGCGGACCCGGGGCTGAACCCTTCCATGTGCCCGATGGTGGGTCGGGTGCGGTCCTTGTGCTTTCCCCAGGAGGGGCCATAGCAGTTGTTGAAGTCCGGAGGGTTGCTACTCCCACCCAAGACGTTGTCACCGACGGTGAAGACGGTGCCGGGGATGGTGTCGAGCAGCGACGCGGTGGCCTCGTCGTTCTGCCGATCGCAGCGCGCAATGTCCCCGGCGCCGACCAGCACCTGTCCCACCACGGTCCCGACCGACGCCAGGACGCCCGGCCCGATCGGGGCACTGGGGCCGATCGATCGGTCGCCGGTACACGTGGTGAGCAGCACCGCTGCCGCCAGGGCGGCGGGCACGGCGAGAATGGCTCGGGGGCTTAGCCGCACGGGAGCAACCTCCACTGCGAGGAGTGAGGGCGCACGACCCTCACGTCATCCGTGCCTGGGAAGCATGACTCGTGCGCGGCTGCCGGTCGCCTAACCGCAAGCGGCGTCGCCGCTTTCCCGGCCGCACGGTCGCCGCATCGGGTTACTTGCTGCACCGCGCCTACACCTTCGCTGGCGGGCTGATACGGTCGCCCCACTGGCGCCCCAGCAGGGCCCGGGCCTCGGGCATTTCGGGCGGATCGGGAAACCTCCGGCGCCCGAAAAGCGTGGCCGCGATCACGAGGAGCGTCCGCCCCACGATGGTGGCGTCATACCAGAGGGACGCCCGCCGCACGTACACCCGGTCGAGCGCCAGCACGAGGGGCAGCAGGCGCTCCGCGTACGCCCGTTCCGGATCGACGCTGCCGACGAGCGGCTCGCCGTGCGTCGAATCGTACAGGCTCCCCGGGCTCGCGAGACCCGGGCGGACCCGGAGCGTCTCCCCATGCTCGGGCGCATAGTAGCTCCGCACGATGTCGGGGTGCTGCGGACGCGGGCCCACGAGGGACATGTCGCCCCGCAGCACGTTCAGGAGCTGCGGCAGCTCGTCGATCTTGAGCCGGCGCAGCGGGCGGCCGAACGCGAAGACCCGCGGGTCGTGTTGCGCGGTGATGACGCTGCGGGAGCCGCGGGCGTGCAGGTGCATGGTACGCAGCTTGTACATCGTGAACGGGTGCCCGTCCCGGCCGACCAGGCGCGCGCGGTACAGAATCGGGCCGGGACTCGAGAGGCGAATCCCCACCGCGGCCACCAGCAGGACCGGGACGGCGGCCACGAGGCCGAGCGCCGCGACGACGACGTCAAAGAGGCGTTTGGCCACCGCGCAGGCTCCGTCGTACCGTCATGAACACCTCGGCGGCGTCGAGGCAGCAGTGATTCCCCCAGGCGTGCGCGCGATGCCGCAGCGCCTCGAGCGAGCGGGGATGGGGGTACGGCCGGACCTCGCTCTCGTAGCACGCCATGGCGCACAGCTTCTGCTCGAGCGTCTCGGAGATGTCGATCCACGTGTCGGGGACGAAGGCTCGCGGGTAGCCCCACTCGGTGCTCGAGGCCGTGTCGAAGGCGTACACCGCCTCGAGGTACGGCTCGATCGGCCGCGTGGCCACGAGCGCGGCGCGGAACAGCAGCTCGTGGTCGCGGTTGGCGTCGCCCCCGAACTGGCAGTAGACGACCGCCGGGCGCACGTCGCGCACCACGCGCTCGAGCGGCGTGATGAGATCGACCAGCGACAGCGTGTCGAGCCGCTGATCGGCGAAGCCCAGCTGGCGGGTCTCCCGCAGGCCGAGCGCCCGGGCGGCGCGGCGGATATGCTCGGGCTGCCCGACGCCCTCTGGTCCGTAGCGGAGCGACTCCCCCTCACACGCGATCACGGCCGTCACCTCGTCGCCCGCTCGGACGTGCAACGCGGCCGTGCCGCCGCACCCGAGCACCTCGTCGTCGGGGTGAGCCGCAATGATCAGTACGCGGTGGCTCATCGGCGTCGACCTCAGCGGCGGTACCGGCGCACGATGTCCAAGACGGCCGCGATCACGTCGGCCGCGTCGGCATCGGAGACCCGGGCGCTGAGCGGGAGGCTGAGCATGCGGCGGTAATTGCCGTAGGCCACGGGGAAGCTCTCCGGCCCGTAGCCATACTTGTCCCGGTAGTACGGGTGCAGGTGGATCGGAATGAAGTGCACCGACGTACCGATATTGCGCTGCTTCAGCTCGTCGATAAACACGTTGCGATCGATGCGGAGCGCTTCCTCCCGCAGCCGGAGGACGTAGAGGTGCCACGCATGCTCGACGTCCGAGCGCTCCACGGGCACTTCCAGCGCGTCCTGGTCGGCGAACGCCTCGGTGTACAGGCGCACCACCGCCCGGCGCCGCTCCTGGAAGCGGGCCAGCTTGCGCAGCTGCCACAGCCCGAGCGCGGCCTGGATGTCCGTCATGTTGTACTTGAAACCCGGCGCGATGACTTCGTAGAACCAGCTCCCGCCGCGGTCGTACCGGCTCCAGGCGTCGCGGCTCATGCCGTGCAGGCTCAGGGTCCGCGCGCGCTCGAGGAACGCGGCGTCGCCGGTGAGCATCCCGCCCTCGGCGGTCGTGAGGTTCTTCGTGGCGTAGAAGCTGAACGCGACCGGGTTCGCGCCCGAGCCGATGGCGCGCCCCTTGTACTTGGCGGGCAGCGCGTGGGCCGCGTCCTCGACGACCGCGAACCCACCGGCGCGCGCGAGGTCGTCGATCGGGTCGAGCGCGGCGGGGTGGCCGGCGTAGTGGACCGGGAGGATCGCGCGCGTCCGGGGCGTGACCGCCGCGGCCACGAGCCCGGGATCGAGGTTCAACGTGTCCGGCTCCACGTCCACGAGGACAGGCCGGGCGCCCACGTGCTCGATCACGTTCACGGAGGCCGCAAAGGTCATGGGCGTCGTGATCACTTCCGCGCCTGGCCCGATCCCGAGCGTGACGAGGGCGGTGTGCAGCCCCGCCGTGCACGAATTGAGGGCCAGCGCGGCGGGCGCCCCGAGATAGGCGGCGAACTCCTGCTCGAACCGCTTTGCTTTCGGCCCCGTCGTGATCCAGCTCGAGCGCAGCGTGTCGACGACTTCCTGGATCTCCTCGTCGCCGATCAATGGCGCGGCGAACGGCAAGAAGCCGCGCTCCCGGGTGGCGACGGGCGGGGGCGGAGGCGGGGGCGCGGCCGTGCGCTCGGAAACGGAGGCGGCTCGCGGCGGTCGTGTGGTCATGACGTCCAAGTCAGTGGGTGCGTGGCCCGCCATTAGCACGTCCTGTGCGCAGGTTCGACGCCTTGCAGACGAAGGACTTACGGCCGAGGTGCGGCGCGGACGCGGGGAGGGATGCCGCGACGAACTTACAACTGCGCTGGCGTTGTGCGACGATGCGCACGCGCCCGCTTCGGTCGATGGACGTGCACGTCCCCGAGCGGGTCGCGGAGCCGGTCGAGCGGCGCTGTGGTCTGCCGCCCCCGTTGTGGCAGGTTCCTTACAGCGCGTGGAGCGAACCGGACAGGCGCCGCAGACGGTGTCGGCTATCTCCCTGTTGCACGAGGTTGCCCCTGCCCGAGCGGCGAGCCCCGCGGTACCGACCTTGCGCAGTGTGCGCCGTCTGAAAGGGACGCTAACGCATGACGACCGGCAGCTTACCCGCACGGCTGGACACACCGAAGGCAGAGGATCGCAACGCGGTGGCGCGCCCGGCTCCCGCGCTGCCGCCCGACGCCGGGGACTGGCTCGCCGACGCGCAGCGCTACCTCCGGTCCGTCCGGCGGCATAAGTGGCTGGTGCTCAGCCTCACATTGTTCGCCACCGCCGCCGGCATCGAGCTGTCCGTGTACGCCCTCCCGCCCAATTACGCCGCGCGGGCAACGGTGTGGATCCAGGTGCCGGCGCACCAGGCTCGGGATGAGGGCCCGATCTGGTCGGGCCATCTGCCGATCTCGTCGGGTTGGATCGACCTGATCCGGACCAACATCGTGCTCGAAGAGGTAGCGCGGCGGGAGCGGCTTTACCTCGTGAACGTCTCCGGCGACTCGGCCGCGCTGACGAGCTTCGCGATCAAGGAGCGGGTACGTCCGGGCACGTACCTCCTCGCGGTGGACACGGTGGGGACGGGCTTTACGCTCACCGACGACGCGGGCGCGGTGCTCGACCGGGGCGCGGTCGGCGATTCGATCGGCGCGGCGCTCGGCTTCGCGTGGGTCCCACCCGAGGGAGTACTCCTGGCCGGGCACGTGGTGGAATTCACCGTGACGACGCCCGCCGAGGCCGCCACGCGGCTCCGACGAGAGCTCAAGGTGAGCTCCGATATGGACGGGAATTTCCTGCGGCTCGAGCTCACCGGCCCGGACGCGGCCGGGGTGACCGGGACGGTAAACGCGGTTGCGTCGCGCTTCGTCGCCGCGGCGGCGGACCTGAAGCGCGACAACCTGACGCAGCTGACCGGCATCCTCGGCGCGCAGCTGGAGCAGGCGCAGGCGAGGCTGCGGAGCGCCGAGACCGCGCTCCAGCGGTTTCGCGTCACGGCCGTCACCGAGTACGCCGAGGGCGCTGCGCCGGTGACCCCGAACATGCAGTACCCGCAGGATCCGGTGTTCGCAGGCCTGCTCGACCTGAAGGTGCGGCGGGGCGACCTGCTCCGGGACCGGGCGGCGATCAAGCGGATCCTCGCCCAGGGCCCCGAGTCCGGGCTGATGGTGGATGCGCTCGCGACGCTCGCCTCCGTGGAGCGGTCCACCGAGCTGAGCCAGGCGCTACGGGACCTCACCGCGAAGCAGGCGGTGCTCCGGGCGCTGCGGGTCCGCTATACCGCCGAGGCTCCCGCGGTGCGCCGCGTGGCCGCGGAGGCGGCGACGCTGGAGCGGCAGACGATCCCGCAGCTGGCGACAGGGCTCGCGCGGGAGCTGGAGCGGCGCGCGGCCGAGCTGGGGCAGCGCGCCGACTCGGTCGCGCGCGATCTGCGACGCATCCCGCCGCTCGCGGTGGAGGAGACGCGGCTGCAGCGCGACGTGACCCAGTCGGCGCAGACGGTGGCAAACCTGCAGCAGCACTACGAGGAGGCGCGGCTGGCCGAGGCGAGCAGCATTCCCGACGTGCGGTTCGTGGACCCGGCGCTCGAGCCGCAGGAGCCCACCGAGAACTGGGCGCCGGTGCTCGTGCTGTTCACCCTGATCACCGGCCTCGGCGCGGGGGTCGGCAGCGCCGTTGCGCTCGACCACCGCGACCGGCGCGTGCACGACCCCGAGGACATCACCCGCACCATGGGGCTCACGATCCTGGGCGTCGTGCCGCACCTCGAGCGCAAGCGGCGGGCCAAGCAGCCCGAAGACGGGCTTCCGGTGCTCGAAGCGATGCGGGGGATCTGCCTCAACGTGCTGCACTCCCATGGCGTCGGCCCGGTGATCGTGACGGTGACGAGCCCCGGCCGTGCCGACGGCAAGTCGTTCGTGGCATCCAACCTGGCGGTCGCATTTGCCGACGCCGGGTACCGCACCCTGCTGGTGGACGGGGACGTGCGGTGCGGCAGGCTGCACCGGACGCTCAAACTCCCCCGCCGACCGGGCCTCACGGACCTGCTCCAGGGGCGCGCCAGCAAGGAGCAGGCGGTCCAACTCTCCGCGTACGGCATGCTGTCGTTCCTCGGCTGCGGCACCCGGACCCATGACGGACCCGCGCTCGTCAGCTCGGCGGCGCTGCCGCGCGTGCTGGCGGGCCTGCGGTCGAGCTACCACGCGATCATCATCGACAGCTCGCCGCTGGCCGCCGGCGCCGATGCGTTCGCGCTCGGGACCGGCACGGGGACCCTGCTGCTGGTGCTGCGGACCGGTGTCAGCGACGGCGGGCTGGCGCTGGCGAAGCTGGAGGTCATGAGCCGTCTCCCGATCCGCGTCCTGGGCGCCGTGTTGAACGACGTCCGGGGAGGCAGTCTGTACCGCGACTACTCGTACTACCTTGAAGGCTACGAAACGCAGGACGAACCCGACGAGGCACGCGGGCAGGTGCTGCGCGCGCCGGAGTACCCTTGAAAGGATCACCCATGCCCCGACCCGTTTCATTCGTTCCGGTGACGCTCGCCCTCGGCGTCCTCGCGCTGTGCGGTCTCACCCGGAGCGAAGCGCAAACGGCTTCGCCGGCGGCGGCCGCCCACCGCTTGACCCAGCGGCGGGCGGACCTGGAAGAGCGACTGCGGCGCCTCGTCGGGATGGCCGCCACGGGCCGATACGAGAACGGGGTATCTGCCGCGGTGGTGCGCGCCGAGACGACCTACATCCAGCGGCGGCTCAGGGAGGGCGACTTCCGGGTGGGCGACCGGGTGCTGCTCGCCGTCGAAGACCCGGAGCCACCTCTGACGGGAGCGGCGACGCCGGTCGTCAAATCGAGCGAGCAGCAGCTCTCGGACACGTTCACCGTCGGCTCGCTCCAGGAATTGACGCTGCCGGTGGTCGGAGTAGTGTCGCTGCGCGGTGTGCTGCGCACGGAGCTCGAGCCGCGGCTCACCGTGGAGATCGCGCGCTACATCCGGGACCCCGTCGTGCACGCCCGCGCGCTGGTGGGCCTCGCACTCTCGGGGGAGCTGGCCCGCCCCGGGTACTACAGCGTGCCGGCCGACGCCGTCATCCCGGCGGTGCTGATGGCGGCCGGAGGGACGACGCACGAGACCAAGCTCAACAAGTTGAAGATTCAGCGCAACGGCCAGACGATCTGGGAAGGGGACGCACTGCGCCGCGCCATCGCCGCCGGCAGTACGGTCGATGACCTCGAGCTGCAACCCGGGGACGCGATCGTCGTGCCCCGCTCCGGCTCGATCGGCGGCCTGTACGGTCCCGCGCAGCTGGTGGCGGTGCTGCTGGGCATCCCGGTGACGATCTATACGCTGACGAGGATCTTCAAGTGAGCTGGCGGCTGGGCGCGGCGCTTCTCTCGGCGCTCGTGGTGGCGGCGTGCGGTGCTGCGCGTGACAGCTGCGTCGTCGGGGGAGGGGGAACGGCTGGAGCGGCAGCGGGAAGAGGACCGGGCGCTCGCGGGCCGTTCGGGCACGTCTTCATCCTCGTCGAGGAAAACGCCGACTACAACGCCGTCATCGGCGACTCCTCGATGCCGTATCTCAACGGCCTGGCGCGGACGTACGGCCTGGCGACCCAGTACTACGCCAATGCGCACCCCTCCATCGGCAACTACTTCATGATGACCGTGGCGTTGGTCGCGGCGGGCAAGACGTGGAAGTCGTACGCCGAGGATCTCCCGTGCGTCGGGTACCGGGGAGTCGGCGTGGGCCGCTACGCGCGCAAGCACAACGTCTTTGCCCTCTTCTCGGACGTGGTGGCCGACACCGCGCAAGCGAAGAACCTGGTGCCGTTCGCCCAGCTCACCACCGACCTGGCGACGCATGCCCTGCCGGACTACGCCTTCATCATTCCCAACCTGTGTAGCGATGCGCACGATTGCCCGTTGCGCACGGCGGACACGTGGCTGCGGCACAACATCGATCCGCTCGTGCAGAGCGCGACGTTCCAGGAGGATGGCTTGTTGATCATCGTGTTCGACGAAGCCGGCCTGACCGACTCCACGAACGGCGGCGGTCGGATCCCCTGCGTCGTGGTGAGCCCGAAGGCGAAGCGCGGCTACCGATCGACCACCATGTATCAGCACCAGAGTCTCCTGCGGTTGTCGCTCAAAGCGGTCGGTGTGTCGGCGTTCCCGAAGGCGGCAGCCGGCGCGCCGGATATGTCGGAGTTTTTCGACAGGGGATATCTCGCGAGCAGGTAGGCACTAGCGTTTCTCCGCGCCGCGCCGCATGCTCCACGGCAATTGCTGCGCGCCCCGTGTGCATAATGAAACGCCCTTACGAGAGTCCGCCCGCCTCGCGCGAGCAACGGCTGAAGGACTGGTTTGTCCGCTGGATCCATCCCCGTTTGCCCCGGGAGCTCGATCGCCAGCGCGTCAAGCTGCTCTACTTCGTCTGGGGTTACTGGCCGCTGCTGCGGCTTCGAACCCTCAGCGTGGTCGATCGCGTCAAGCTGCTCGCGCGCTTCATCAGGATCGACTGGCATGTGTTGCATTCGCATCAGCCCTCTGAGATCGCGAGTGTGTGCGCCGTGTTGGCGCAACGTCGCGCCCGTCGTGGCGAGGTGGTGGTCGAGGCCGGGTGCTGGAACGGAGGAGCGTCCGCCAAGTTCAGCCTCGTCTGCGAGCTGTACGGCTATCGGCTCCACATTTACGATTCGTTCGAGGGCGTGGAGCCGATGACCGCCCAAGAAAAGCAGCGCGGCTACGACTTCTCGGGCGAGTATGTCGCCTCGGAGGCGACGCTGCGCGCCACCCTCCAACGGTTCGGGGCGCCGGACGTGTGCTCCATTCACAAGGGATGGTTTGCCGCGACGCTCGCCCGCAGCCCGGTGGCCGACGTCGTCCGCGTGGTGTTCATCGACTGCGATTCGGCCAAGGGAACGCAGGAGGTGCTGCTCGGGGTGGTTCCCAGCCTGGCCAGCGACGGCGTGGTGTTCTCGCAGGATTTCCACATCGCGCCAGTGCGCGAGCTGCTCCTCGACCCAGGGACGTGGCAGCGGTACGGCCGGGGCGTCCCAAGCATCGAGCGACTGCGCGGCCACCTCGCCATCCTCCGCTCGCGGCGGCAGAGCGAGCGTCGGGTGCTCGCCAATCGCCGCCTCGGTGTGGAGCGACGGGTTGCGGAGCGCCGCGTCGCTGTAGCAGTGGCGTGAGCCGAGCGGCGCGTGGCGCGCCCCCCGGCAATCTTGTAGCAGCTGCGTTACACGTTACGAAGGAAGCAGGACGACCGCCCACCGGCCGCCGCGGTATCGACCTTGCGGTGGTTCGCTTAGGTTAACGAGGAGACCCCCAGGGGCATGACGACCGGCGATCTACCCGTCCCGTTCGAGCCGGTGCGAACGGAGGTT
>Ga0209375_1003326_pt1 | contig 11239 bp, 13 predicted proteins | sample GraSoiAngelo_131_FD_185888 | JGI IMG/M metagenome (GOLD analysis project Ga0209375, IMG submission 185888) | Grasslands soil microbial communities from the Angelo Coastal Reserve, California, USA - 14_0929_02_30cm (SPAdes) (version 2) | ecosystem: Environmental > Terrestrial > Soil > Grasslands ...
CGACATGGACGAAGTGTCGAAAAAGACCGGCCTGGCAGCCGGTGAAGTGGCGAAAAGGCACGCCGCAGCCGAATACCGCGTGCTGATGATCGGTTTCGCTCCGGGCCATGCCTACCTCGGCGGGCTCGACGCGCGCCTCGCCGTGCCGCGGCGCGCAACGCCGCGCGCCCAGGTACCGGCCGGCTCGGTGGCGATCGCCAACGACCAGACGGTGGTCTATCCCTATGCGATCTCCGGCGGCTGGAACGTGATCGGTCGCACGCCGCTCGCCGTGTTCGACGCCGGGCGGCCGCGCCCGAGCCTGTTCGCGCCGGGCGACCGCGTGCGTTTCCGCGCCGTCACCGGGAAAGAGTTCGCGCGGATGGCGGAGCAGCAGTGAGCATCCATGTCGCGCGGCCGGGTCTGCTCAGCACGGTGCAGGATCTCGGCCGCCACGGCGAGCAGCACCTCGGAGTCTGCCCGGGAGGGGCAATGGACCCGGTGGCGCTGGCGCTCGCCAACGCGCTCGTCGGCAACCCGGTCCACGCGGCGGCGCTCGAGATCACCATCCTCGGGCCCGAGCTGCGCTTCGAGCATGTGACGCTGGTCGCCCTCTGCGGCGCCGAATTCGACAGCGGCCTGCCGCGCAACCGCCCGGTGCTGCTGGCGCCGGGAACACGCCTGTCGATCGGCCGAGCAGCCCGCGGCGCACGCGCCTATCTTGCCGTGGCGGGCGGGATCGACGTCGCGCCGGTGCTCGGCAGCCGCAGCACCTTCCTGCCCGGCCGCTTCGGCGGCCTGGAAGGACGCGCGCTGCGGCGCGGCGACGTGCTGCCGCTGCCGGAAGACGCGGCGGCGCTGTCACAGGAGCGCTTCGGGGCGCTGAAAAATACCGATGGCCGCAGCGTGCGCTGGTCGGCGCCGCCGCAGACCGTGCCGGACCGCGAGCCGGTCCTGATGCATGCCATCGAAGGGCAGCATTTCGCGGGCTTCGACGCCGCCGCGCAGCGCGCCTTCTTCGATGCGGTGTGGTACATCGCGCCGGAGTCGAACCGCATGGGTTTTCGCCTCATCGGCCCGGCGCTCGCGCGCGGCGACGGCGATGAGATACTATCCGGGCCGACCGCGCTCGGCACGGTCCAGGTGCCGGCGAGCGGCGCGCCGATCGCGCTGATGGCGGACCACCAGACGACCGGGGGCTATCCGAGGATCGCCGAGATCGCCTACGCCGACGTGCCGAGACTCGCGCAGCTCGCTCCCGGAGCGACGCTGCACTTCGCGAAGTGCAGCCTCGACGTGGCGGTCGAGCTGCGCAAGGACGTCAAAGCGCGCATCGATGCCGTGCTGCAAAGCATCGCGTGGGAATACGGAACTTGACCCGCCGCCAGCCGGCCTTAGTCAACGCATGAGGGGTCAAGTGAAATCAACTCGGGGTCATCGCACGCGACGGCACGTCCCTGCGCCGTTTGGGTTTCTGCGTAGCTCACCACCGCGCCTTCTTTTTTCAGCAGATACTCCGGCAGCAGGTACTGCTTGAAGTGCGGACCCTCGTCCTCACGGTCATGCTTGACCAGCGTGGCGTCAAAGAAAGTGTTGGCAAGCTCAAGAATCACCGGCAGGGCGGTACGCGTATCGAGCTGCCGCGGCACGTTGGTTGGTGTGACATCGAACCCGGTCATGGTTTTCACCACGGGACGAATATCGACCGGATTGACGAAGGAGTCGAAGCGGCAATAGTCGATCGGCGTACCCGAGTTCGTGCTTATCATGATGTTTTCCAGCGTCAGCTGCTCCCCGATGGCGCGCGGCTCGGCCTGAAAGATCGCTCCCGCAGCCTGCATGTTCGCGCAGCGGTTGATGGCGTAGACGCCGTGCTCGGCACGTTCGAAGATGACGAGACCCTTCGCTTGGCTGGACACCATATCGAATGCTTCCACCGAGATCGCCATCGGCGTGTTGCGGTCGATTTTTCCGGCGACGAAGAGCGATGGAATGGAAACGTTGGCGAGATCCATGGAGAGCGTGGCAGGGCGCATGCCGATGGCCATCATCATGATCGCATCGATCCGCGGCTCGGGCTTGATGTTGAAAGCCGTGCTGCCCCCGGCCGCCGCGAGCGCGGTCAGGACGCCTCGCGACTGGCCGAGCAGACCGACGCGCTGCATATGCACGCGATCACCGAAATAACCGGGGATTGCGTCGAGGAGCGCGACGATGTCCAAGGCGCGGTTCTCTACCGCCTTCTGCAGGGCAGCGTCCAAGCATGGACTGGGGCCGGCATCGAAGCACTGCAAGATCTTCCTTCCAGCGAGCTGGTTGATGACGTCGATGATCCGGTCGTCCTGGGTATCGCCTTCGTGCCATGGCGCCGCGATTACGTAGCCCTGGCTCGCCAAGCGCTCCAGGGTCGGGGTAACGTTCTGCGGGTCGCTCATCGCCGGGTGAGAAAAGACGATGAGCGGGAAGCTCGGTCCGCCCTGGTCGACAGGCAGGCCGTGCCTCGCCGCTTCTGCCGCCACCGTATACGACATCGGCACCCAGCGGCCGGGATTGTTCGGATCGACAAGCGGTATGCCATTGAGGCGCGATGCGTAGACGCCAAGTGGGGCGCTCTCGTAGGCCATCCTGTCAGCGGGATAGAACAGGAGGACATCCATGGGGCGATGCTCGCCCACCGTACCTTTCAGATCGATGTGCATGCGCGCGGAACCGACTTTGAACTTGCCCCAGCTGCCCGCCGAGCTCACTTCATCGTTTGCTGACGCGACGCCCGGTAATCCGAGGCACGCGATAAGCACTGCTGAAAGAATCGAATTGCAGATCCACTGGTAGCTCATTGGTTTCTCCCTTATGCCGACCCAGTTGCGATCGGCGACGATTTGCGGCGACGACCCGCGTCACGACCTCAACTGCGTACAGGCAGCTTCGGATAATCGCGGGCGGGATAGCTTGCGCGGGTTGTGCGCAGTGAAAAGCAGGGTTTTCATGCCCCTCCTCCCGGAACAGGACCCCGCCAATACGCTACGCCGGGTCGATATGAGAAACAAGCCCTACGCGGCAGCGCTCGGCGTAGTTGGAGGCGGGTGAGATACTATCCGGGCCGACCGTAGGAGTTCCGAAGCTGAAGCGCATCGATCTCAACTGCGACATGGGTGAGAGCTACGGCGCCTGGAAGATGGGCGACGACGCCGGCGTGATGCCGCTCATCAGCTCGGCGAATATCGCCTGCGGCTTTCACGGCGGCGACCCGGCGACCATCCGCAAAACCGTGCGCCTCGCGGTCGATCACGGCGTGGCGATCGGCGCGCATCCGTCGCTCCCCGACCTGCAGGGCTTCGGCCGGCGCGTCATGAAGATCGAGCCGCAGGAGATGTACGACCTGGTCGTCTACCAGGCGGGAGCGGTCGAGGCATTCGCGCGCGTGGCGGGCGCCAGGCTGCATCATGTGAAATGCCACGGCGCGCTCTACAACATGGCGGCGACCGACGAGGCGCTCTCGGAAGCGATGGTGCGGGCGGTGAAGGATTTGGGCGGGACGATGCTTTACGCCTTATCCGGAAGCAAGACTCATGAAACAGCAAAAAGGGCCGGCATCCGGGTCGCCGGAGAGGTCTTCGCCGACCGCGGCTACGCCGCCGACGGCACGCTCGCGCCGCGCGAGCTGCCGGGAGGCCTGATCGAGGACCCCGCCCAGGCGGTGAAGCAGGCGCTGGCGATGATCGAGCAGGGCTATGTCACCAGCCTCTCCGGCCGGCGCCTTCCGGTTGCCGCCGACACGCTGTGCCTGCACGGCGACCAGCCCGGCGCCTTGGCGTTTGCCAAGGCGCTCAGGCAGGCCTTTTCGGAAAAAGGAATCTCGATTGCCGCTCCCTAAGCTCTTCACTCCCATCCAGCTCGGCGGCGTCACGCTGCCCAACCGCATCGTCGTCTCGCCGATGTGCCAGTACTCCGCCGACGACGGCTGCATGAACGACTGGCATCTCGTCCACCTCGGCCATCTCGCCTATTCCGGCGCCGGGCTGCTGATGGTGGAGGCGACGCATGTCACGCGTGAAGGACGCATCACCCACGGCTGCACCGGCCTCTACAACGACCACAATGAAGCGGCCATGGCGCGGGTGATCGAGGTCTGTAAAAGGCTTAGAAATGCTCCCATCGGCATCCAGATCGGACACGCCGGGCGCAAGGGCTCCTCGCAGGTGCCGTGGGAAGGGCGCGAGGCGCTCACCGCGGCGCAATCGCCGTGGCAGACTGTCGCGCCTTCGCCGATCCCCATGGCGGAGGGCTGGCATGTTCCGCGTGAACTTGAAATCAACGAAATTAAAATTCTGGTGGAGAATTTCGTCGGCTCCACGCTCCGCGCCAGGCGCATCGGCTTCGACGTGCTCGAGCTGCATTCGGCGCACGGCTATCTCCTGCACCAGTTCCTGTCGCCGCTTTCGAACCAGCGAAAAGACGCCTATGGGGCCGACAGAAGCAAGTTTCCCCTCGAGGTCGCGGCCGCCGTGCGCGAAGCCTGGCCGAAGGAGCGCGCGCTCGGCGCGCGCATCAGCGCGAACGACTGGGCCGAGGGCGGGCTCGGGCCCGACGACGCGGTGACCTACGCGTGCGAGCTGAAGCGCATCGGCTTCGACTACGTCTGCGTGTCGAGCGCCGCTCTGCTCTCGCATGCGCGCGTCAAGGTCGAGCCAGGCTACCAGGTGCCCTACGCCGCGCACATAAAAAAATCGGTCAACATCAACGTGCGGGCGGTAGGGATGATCGCCGACCCCGAGCAGGCCGAGGAGATCATCGCTTCCGGCAAGGCCGACATGGTCGCCATGGCGCGCGCGTTCCTCGACAACCCGCGCTGGGTGTGGCACGCCGCCGAGCGCTTCGGCGTGAAGCTCGAGTATCCGCCGCCGTACGCCCGCAGCCACCCCGAGCTGTGGCCGGGCGCGAAGCTCGCGAGACCGCGGGAAACGGCATGAAACATTAAAGGAGGTGCGACATGACCTTGTGCCCGATCGCCATCGTAGCCACCTGCAAGAAATGCCCGGCATTCAGCGTCTGCCCCCTGAAAGGCGTCATCGGCGATTACAAGAAGCCGGAAGAAACGCAGAGCAAGCCCGACGAAGCGCGGAAGGAGAAATGAGATGCACACGATCATGGTCGTGCTGGGAGGCTTCCTTTTGCTCGGCGCCTGCCTGCTCGCCGGGCGCTTGATGAAGACGATGCCCATCGCCGCCCTGATCTTCATTCCGATCTGGCTCGGCGCCGCCGCGATCAACATGTGGCTCGGCGTGTCCCGCGCCGGCTATTCGGTCGGCGAGGAGTTGCCGGTCTTTCTCGTGGTGTTCGCGATTCCCGCTGTGGTGGCGTTGTTTATCTGGTGGAAGCTTTCGTAGCAGAAATGCTGAAATCGAAGAAGCCCAAGCCGCTGGCGGTGTGCAATGTCTGCCACGCGCTGACCGATCGCCATGATGTCATCAACCACCGCTGCAGCCAGGTGGTCAACGGCAAGCGCTGCTATGGGACATTCAGGAGCGCTCTTACGGATCTGTGGGACGAGTGCGGGTCCTGCCATGGCGTCGGGATGGTCGGGACCCAGGTGTGCGGCGAGTGCGCCGGGTTCGGCTGGAAGCTCTACGGCTAGCGCGCAGCGAGCGCACCGTGGCTTCGAAGGCGGAGACCGTCGCCAGCATCTCGCCGGCGGGGATCGGGTAGGGTGCCAGTCGCTCCACGGCATCGGCGAATGCCTCCAGTTCCGCCTTCACGGAGTCTTCGGGCGCGAACGCGATGCGTTCCGCCGGTCGCCCGCTCATCCGCAGCACTAGCTCCGTCTCCCCGAGCACTTCGGCCGAGCCCGAGCTGCCGAAAACATGCACGCGCCAGTAAAACGGCGTCGCGCGCACCGTGGCGAGCGTCCCGCTCAATCCGCTGGCGAAGCGGTACATCGCGACCAGCGCATCGAGCGGCGGCAGGTCTTCCTTGTATCTGTTCAGCTGCGCATGCACGCGCTGCACGGGCCCGCACAATCCGATGAACGCGTCGAGCACGTGCAGGCCGGCGCCCGTCAGCCCGCCGCCGGGCGATTCTTCCTCGAGCGTGCGCCAGCCGCCGGTGACCTGGTTCGAGTTCTCGTTGCTGTTGTGGCCCTCGATGTGCAGCAGCCGGCCGAGCTGCCCTTCGGCGAGAATGCCCTTCAGCGCCCGCATGGCCGGCCAGAAGCGCCGGTTATGACCGACCGCCAGCACCACGCCGGCGCGCTCGCAGGCCCCGATCATCGCGCGCGCGTCGGCTGCGCGCAGCGCGAGCGGCTTTTCGCAGAAGACATGCTTGCCGGCTTGCGCCGCGGCGATGGCCTGGGCGCGGTGCATTGAATGCGGCGTGGCGAGAACGACCGCCTGCACCGAAGCATCGTCGAGCGCGTCCTGCAGGACGCTGCCGCAGGCGATGTCCACCTCGCGCACGAAGCGGATGCGCTCGCTCTTGCCGTGCACGGACCGGACCAGCGCGCGTCCCCAGCGGCCGAGGCCGACGATGGCGGCGTCGATCACAAACCAAGGCCGATCAGCCCTACTCGGGCTGGATGCCGGCCTGCCTGATGTCCCGCGACCACTTCGCGATCTCGCTCTTGATGTACGCGCCGAATTGATCCGGGCCCAGCGGCGCCGGGTCGACGCCGAAGGCGGCGAAGCGCGCCTTGAAATCCGTTTTGTCCATGTTCGCCGTGACCGCGTCGTAGATCCTGCCGATTGCCGCGCGCGGCGTCCCCGCCGGGGCGACCAGGCCGTACCACAGCACGACTTCGTAGCCGGGGATTTCTTCGCCGATGGCCGGGATGTCGGGCGCGAGAGGCGTGCGCTGCGCCGAGGTCACGCCCAGGGCCTTCAGCTTGCCGCCCTTGATCTGCGCGAGGCCGACGGCAAAGTCGGCGAAGGTGAACGAGATCTGGCCGCCGAGCACATCGGTCACCGCGAGCGGCACGCCTTTATAGGGCACATCCACCGCCGCGAAGCCGCCGCCCGCCTTCAACTTGGCGATCGAGACCTGCGAGCCGGCCGAGCCGTAGCCGGCCGTCAGCGCGCCGTTTTTCGAGCGCGCGAGGGAAATGAACTCCTTCAGGCTGTGCGCCGGAAACTCCGGGCGTACGAGCAGGATCATGGAGGTCTTGCTGATTCGCATGATCGGCGCGAAGTCCCGAACCGGGTCGTATTGCAGCTTCCTGAACAGGCTCTCCGCCGCGGCCAGGGTGGAATTGGTCGTCATCAGGATCGTGTGGCCATCGGGCGCGGCGCGCGCCGCCTCCGCCGTGCCGATGACCCCGATCGCGCCTGGGCGGTTCTCGATCACGAACGGCTGGCCGAGCGAGTCCTGCAGTTGCGGGCCGATCACGCGCGCGATCTGGTCGGGCAGGCTGCCCGGCGGAAAGGGGACCACGAACCTGACGGGGTGGCCCGGGTAGCTTTGCGCGAAGGCCGCGCAGGCCATTCCCAGCGACGCGAGCAATGCCAGGATTTTTTTCATGATTCAATATCATGCACCATCCGGAGGGAAACCATGGATACGCGAGAGCTTCACCAGCAGGGCCTCAAGCTGCGCAAGCGGATCTTCGGCGACGAGGCGGTCGAGGCGCGCATGCGCGCCCTGGGCGATTTCGGCGCGCCGCTGCAGCACATCATCAACGCCTACGCCTACGGCGACATCTGGAGCCGCCCCGGGCTCGACAACAAGATCCGCAGCCTGGTGGTGCTCGGCATGACCGCCGCGCTCAATCGCCCGGCGGAGTTCGGCGTGCACGTGCGCGGCGCGCGAGCCAACGGCTGCAGCGCCGAGGAAATCCGCGAGGTCCTGCTGCTGATCGCGATGTACTGCGGCATCCCGGCCGCGAACGACGCGCACCGGCTGGCGCTGGAGGCGATGGAACCACGCAAGGGGCCGGGCCGCGAGTGAAGATCGCCGTTCGCCCGCTGGTAGAAAGCGATCTCGCCGCGGCCGACCGGGTGTTCCGTCTCGCTTTCGGCACCGAGTTCGGCCTGCCCGAGCCGATGGCCTTCCGCGGCGACTCGGACCTCGTGAAGACCAGGTGGCGGGCGGACCCCTCGGCGGCGCTCGGCGCCTTTCGCGGCGAGGAGCTGCTGGGCTCGAGCTTCGCGGCGCGCTGCGGCAGCTTCGGCGTCTTCGGCCCGATCACCGTGCGGCCCGATTGCTGGGAAAGCGGGATCGGCAAGCGCCTGCTCGAGCCGACGCTGGCGCTGTTCGAAGCGTGGCGCATCCGCCAGGCAGGGCTTTTCACCTTTCCGCACAGCCCGAAGCACGTGGCGCTGTACCAGAAGTTCGGCTTCTGGCCGCAGGCTTTGACGGCGGTGATGTCGAAGCCGGTGGAGCCTCGGCAGGAACGCGGGCAGTGGTCGTGCTGTACTGGCAATCCTGCTTCACTCAGAGCGTGCGCCGAGCTGACGGAGCAGATCTTCCCGGGCCTGGATCTTCAGCGGGAGATCCTCGCCATCGGCAACCAGAAGCTTGGCGAGACAGTTCTCCTTCCCGACGGAGGCTTTGCTGCGTGTCACATCGGCAAAGGGAGCGAAGCCGGAAGCGGGGTGACCTATGTGAAGTTCGGCGCCGTGCGTCCCGGTCGCGATGCGCCGGCCCTGTTCGACCGGCTCCTCACGGCTTGCGAGGCGCTGGCGGCAGAACGCGGCTGCTCAAAGCTCGTCGCCGGAGTCAACGCCGCGCGGCATGCCGCGTACCGCCGCATGATGGAGCGGGGCTTTCGCGCGTTTCTCCACGGCGTCGCCATGCAGCGCCCGAACGAGGCCGGCTACAACCGTCCGGACTGCTTCGTCATCGACGACTGGCGCTGAGCATCGCTGCCGCAACCTGCCTCCTCGAGGATCGGGCAGTGCGGCCGGTCACCCGTCCTGCAACCCTCCGTCAATTGCCGGAGTGCGAGAAGCATCGCCTGAAGAACGGCGATCCGTGTCCGGATCTGCTTCACGTGCCGCTGCGCGAGCTTTTGGACCTCTCCGGCCGGCCGGTCCCGGTCCTGCCAGAGATCGAGCAGGGCGCGAGTCTCGCCGACGTGAAAGCCCAGCGCACGCGCCCTGCGGATGAAGCACAAGCTGTGCACGTCGCGCTCGCCGTAGGACTTGCGCTCGGGCAGCAGCCCGATGGCCCGGTAGTGGCGCGCCCGCTTTAGGCTGATGCCTGCCCGTCTTGCCGCTTCAGCGATGTTCAGTTACGAGCCCTTCACGACCTTGATCTGGTTGTCCACCGACCGAACGCCGTCGACTCTGGAGGCGACGCTCTCCGCGCGCTTGCGTTCAGCGGCGGTGGCGGCCGTTCCCCACAGCGACACCCTGCCGTCGGCTGCCGTGACATCGATGCCCGCGGCCTGGATCTTCGCCTCGCGTTCGAGCGCCTTCTTCACGCGCGCGGCGAGCTCCTGGTTCGGATCGGGCTTCGGCGCTTCGGGGGCCTTTGCTTGAGGCGCGGGCGCGGGAGCGGGAGTGATGGGTTGAGGCAGCGCCTGCGGAGCGGGTGCCGGCGCCGGCTTGGGCGCCGGCGAGTCGCCGCAGGCTGCGGCGCCGAGGAACAGAACGGCTGCAATGAGTTTTTTCATCGTCGTCCTTCAGTGGTAAGGGAACAGGTCTGCGATCGCTCGCGCGTCGAAACGGTACTCGTGGTTGCACATCTCGTTGCGGATCACCACCTCGCCCTGTTCGGCGAGGATGGCTTCCAGTTCCTCGCGGCCAAGGCCGCGCAGCATGTCCTTCACTTTCACCTCGTCGTAGGGGCAATGATATTCGACGGAGTAGAGGCGGAACACCCTCATCAGCTCCTCCGGGAACACTCGCGTAAGCAGGTCATAGGGCTGCGCGCGGCGTGTCTCGTCTAGCGTCAGCGTCGCGGCGAGCTGCGTGACCCGGCTCCAGCCGTCGGGATCGCGGCTGTCGGCACCCGGCAGTTTTTCCAGCAGCAGTCCGCAAAGCGCGCCATCGTCGGCGTACAGCCGCAGGTACGCCGGCAGCTGCTCGGACTGCGACAGGTAGTGCTGGAAGATCTGCTCCAGCGTCTCGCCTTCCAGCGGCACCAGGCTCTGGTAGAAGCGGCCGCTTTGCAGGTCCTCCAGCGTCACCGACAGGCGACCGTCGCCCAGCAGGTTCCTTTCGTTGGTCTTTCGCAGCCCTTCCTTCCGGTAGTGCGCCATGCCGCGGATGCGCAGCTCCGCCGTGCAATCGGCGACCAGCAGCCTGACCGGCCCCGAGCCCTGCACCTGCAGCGTGACCCGGCCCGCGCCCTTCTGGTTGGCGCCAAGCAGGGTATTCAGCGCGGTGGTATGCCCCAGCAGGGACGCGATATCCTCAGGGTAGTCCCTCCCATCCAGCATCCGCTGCCAGGCGCCGGTCAGGCACAGCAGGCGGCCCCGGATGTCGAGCTCTTCGAAAAGGAAGCGCTGCACGTAGTCCGTTTGCATGCCGAAAGTATATCGACACCACACCTCCGAGCCGTCAGCCCAAGGTGTCAACTAATTCGGGGGAACCTTGGCGTTCGCGAATGGCTATGCTGCCACTTAAAATATCCGTTTCCCGGCCGAAGCGGTCTCTCGAAGAGAACCCACACGCATTCAATTCTGTTCGCGCTTCTACTTGCGCTTTCTCCGGCCGGGCCACGGTAGCTCGATCTCCCCGTCAACGCACCGGCGGCAACGCTTTCGGGTCGGAGGTGTTGATGCAGGTGGGATGACCAAACCCTCCAGCGCTAATGCCGGTTCCACCGGACGGATTCGGCGTGATGTCGAACACGATATTGTCTGGACGCGCCGGGTCGCCGCTCACACCGGCAGGGACGTGATCCAATTTGAGATTATTGCGGACGCGCCAACCGATGTTGTGGTCGGCGCACGAGGTGTCGCCGCTTACCCCGACGGCCCCGACTACGCGGCTGGCACCCTTGTACAACGCGAGTCCTCCACCGAAGACGTTCACGCCGCCGATTTTTCTGCCGACCATCGGATCGCTCGCCGTGCCGTAGCTGGCCGATGGCCCCATGTACGCGACGCTGGTGTCGACCGGATTGCTGTGCTGCAAGCCGTAGAGGCTGCCGCCGGGCTGGACCGCCGAATAAAGATTGGCCGTCGATAGCGCGAGCCCGTCAAGGCTGAACGCGTTAGCCGTATTCGCCTTCTGCGCTGAAATCACGCGGCTCCCTGGCCACTGCGACCCGCGATCGGCCCCTGAAAACGCGACCGCGCACACCACGCCGTCGCGGTCGACGA
>Ga0209375_1003328_pt1 | contig 11237 bp, 8 predicted proteins | sample GraSoiAngelo_131_FD_185888 | JGI IMG/M metagenome (GOLD analysis project Ga0209375, IMG submission 185888) | Grasslands soil microbial communities from the Angelo Coastal Reserve, California, USA - 14_0929_02_30cm (SPAdes) (version 2) | ecosystem: Environmental > Terrestrial > Soil > Grasslands ...
CGGCGGTGGCGTATTAAGTTGTTGAGTGACGGCGCGCCCGTAGCTCAGGTGGATAGAGCAGCAGCCTTCTAGCCACTTATGGGGGAGCATGGAAACATGCTTCCGATCGACTGGGTACCGGAGGGGGTGTGATGCGCCTCACCAGTTGCGGCATTTCCGCCCCTAGATGCCGCAAGACCGCCCTTGGCGGCTACAGACTCTTTCCTACATTGGGGCCACCCCACGAATCTGGAGGACTGGACATGCGCTGGCCTTGGCCTGTGGTGCTCCTCGCGGCGTGCGTCTCGACAAACGCCGCGGTCATGAACCCCTCTTTGAAGCTTCAGCCCGTCTGCCCCGACGGTGTACAGGTGTTCTCGGATTCCAGTAGGGTGGGCAAGCCTTATACCGAGGTCGCCGTCCTGAACTCAAAGGGCGAAAGCGACATGACCTCGGAGAGCGGGATGATTAAGTCGCAGCGGAAGAAGGCTGCTGAACTAGGTGCAAACGGCGTGATTCTTGGTACGATGAAAGACCCGAGCACCGGGGCTAAGATCGCGAGCAGCCTCTTCGGCACGAGCGCAAACCGAAAAGGCAACGCGATCGCGATCTACATTCCTGGAGACAGCACCCGCGTCGCGGCGGCGTGCAAGACCATGAAGTAGGCTGGCCGGACCCCCAAGTCGGTCGATTCGTCCGTCGAGTGTCGGCCTATATAGGCCGGCCGACACTGACTGACATTCGACCTTTGTCACCTGACCGTCGGCTGACGACGGAGGGCTCGGACGAAGGACCTGCGGAAGCTCGTGGCCGGGGTCGCGGCGGAGGCAGGGCTGACGCAGCACATCACTCCGTACATCACGCGGCACACCTACCGCGCCGCGCGCTTGCAGACGCTCGACGGCGACGCACCCGTGTCGACCTACACGGTGGGGAAGTAGCTAGGGAAAGCGGCGATGCACCGTGCGCCGCGTCTACGGCCATCTGGGCACGGTGCGCCACCGGGGGGCTGTGGTCGAGCACGCGGTCGAGCGGTTGACCGTAAAGGCCGGTAAGCGGATGTTTGCCGTACGTGCGGCAAACATTCAGAGTCGCAGAAATTGCGTAAACTGTTCAGGCGCCCGTAGCTCAGGTGGATAGAGCAGCAGCCTTCTAAGCTGTTGGTCGGAGGTTCGAATCCTCCCGGGCGCACTACCCGCCGGCAACCCTCCGTCCTACCGGTTGCCCCCCCACACGCCCCCCGCCCGCGGCTCCAGCCGGTCGAGCGCGAAGCGCAGCCGGAACAGCGCCGCGTCCAAGTCGCGGCGGTGCTCGTCGTCCAACTGGTGCGAGTCGGCCACGTGCTCGATCAGCTGCAGCGCGTTGCGGATGTGCTCGGCCGCCGACTCTTCGCCGCGGCGCTCCGGCGGGGCGCGCCGATCGCTAGGCGAGGACTCTTTGCGGCGGGAGAAGAGCACCCTCGAATCTGCCTCCGCTGCCGGTTTCCGGCCAGCGGGCCCCTCCGCGAGATTCCCCTGGGGCAGTTCTCCATGGGTGACGCGAAGTCGGGGGGGGGCGGGGGGCATCGCACGCGTCACCCACGCAGAGCTTCCTTGCAGGATGATGAGAGAATAGAGGGATGCGCCGGGATGTTCCCACGCTGAAGGGTGGGCTCGGCAATGCACTGTGCTGAAGCACACTACGCTTCAGCGTAATGTCTAGCCGAGCCCATCCTTTAGGATGGGAACTGCGATGCCCGGGTAGCGCTGGCGCCCGCCGGGCCGTATTACTAGCCCACGCCTGGATACTGTGGACACCGTCATCCTCCAGGAGGTGGCCCGTGGGTTCGAACCGCGTCCTTTCACTTCTCTCGGCTGTGTTCGTGACGACCGCGCTCGCCGCTCAGCAGACCGGTACAGTCTCGGGGACCGTCGTGGCGGCCGGATCAGCGGCACCCCTGCCGGGTGCCAGCGTCGTGATCGTCGGGACCGCGCGCACCGTCCTCACCAACGAGAAGGGGCAGTATCACCTGAGCGTGCCTGCCGGGGCGCACACCGTGCGCGCGCGCCTCATCGGCTATGACGCGGCAGAGCAGCGGGTGACGGTAACGGCGGGACAAACCGTGACCAGTGACTTCAAGCTCACGGCGTCGCCGCTCTCGCTGAACGAGGTGGTCGTCGTCGGCGCGCGCACCTCGCGCACCGCCGTCGAAACACCAGTGCCAGTGGACGTGATCTCGTCGCAGGAGATCGCCGACAACGGCCAGACCGAGGTCAATCAGATCCTCGCCACGCTGGCACCGTCGTTCAACGCCTCCCACCAGACCATCGCCGACGGGTCGGACCACATCAACCCGGCGAGCCTGCGCGGCCTCGGCCCCGACCAGGTACTCGTCCTGGTGAACGGCAAGCGGCGCCACTCGAGCGCGCTGGTGCATGTCAACGGCACCTTCGGTCGGGGCACGGTGGGCGTGGACTTGAATGCGATACCGACGGCGGCCATCGACCGGATCGAGGTGCTGCGGGACGGCGCCGCTGCGCAGTACGGGTCGGACGCCATCGCCGGCGTGATCAACATCGTCCTCAAGCAACAGGCCGAGCACCTCGATCTTACCACCACGGCGGGCACGACAGCCGGTGGCACGAGCGTGTCGGACATCGGGAGCGCGCACGATGGCGACCAGATCAGGACCGAAGTCGATTACGGGTTCAAGGTTGGCGACCGCGGCTTCTTCAACGTCGCCGGCGAGTACCTGGACCGCGGCGCGACGAGCCGGGCCGCCCCGTACTCGGGCAACGACATCTTTCGCGGCGTCACGACCCAGGCGGGCACCGACTCGGCGCTCACCGCCAACGGCCTCACGCGCCAAGACTTCACCATCCGTCTCGGCCAGGCGGCCGCGACGGAAGGGATGGCCTTCTACAACACCGTCGTGCCGCTCGGCGAGAACGCCGAGTTCTACAGTTTCGGCGGTATCTCCCACCGTAACGGCGTGGCGGCCGGCTTCTACCGCTTACCGAGTCAGGAAGCCCGCGTCGTGCCGCAGCTCTATCCGTTCGGCTTCCTCCCCGAGATCCGCACGATGCTCGACGACAACTCGGGCGCCGCCGGCGTGCGCGGCGGGCTCAACGGTTGGGACGTGGACTTCAGCGTCACGCACGGCACCAACGCGCTCCATTACTTCGTGGAGCACTCGGACAACGCGTCGATGGGTACGGCGAGCCCGACGAACTTCGACGCGGGCCGGCTTACGTTCGGCCAGACCGTCGGCAACCTCGACCTGGTGCGGCCGCTGGGCGCGCGGGGCGGGTTTCGGTCGCTCTCGTTCGTGGCGGGCGGTGAGTTCCGCCGCGAGGAATACCGCATCGACGCCGGCGAGGTAGCGTCCTGGCAGCTGGGCAACGGCGGCAGCCGGCCGGGCATCGATTTCGATACGACCTCCGCCGGTAGGCCGAAGGAATCGGGGGCCCAGGTGTTCCCCGGGTTCCAGCCGGCCAACGAGCTCGACCGCAGCCGCAACAGCGTCAGCGTCTACGGCGGTCTCGAGAGCCAGGTGAGCGAGCGCTTCCTAGTGGACGTCGGCGGCCGGCTCGAGAGTTACAGCGACTTCGGCCGCAGGTTCAACTGGAAGGTCGCCTCCCGCCTGGAGGTCGCGCCGCGGATCGCCGTGCGCGGCGCGGCTAGCACCGGGTTCCGCGCGCCCTCCCTCGCCCAGGTGTGGTTCAACAACGTGAGCAATCAGTTCGCCATCGACGCCAGCGGCAACCTGATTCTCAATCGCGTCCTCACGAGCAACAACCAGAGCCGGGTGACGAAGGCGTTTGGCATCCCGGATCTTGGCGAGGAGACATCCGTGAACCTGAGCGCGGGGATCACGGCGCAGCCGCGCTCCAATGTGTCGCTCACGGCGGACTTCTATCGCATCACGATCGACGGTCGCATCGTGCTCACCAGCCAGTTCTCCTCCATCCCCGCGACCGAGCCTAACGCGGCGATCCGCACCCGGATTGCGCAGATCCTCTCGCCGTTCCAGGCTCAGGGCGTAACCACGGCGCAGTTCTTCACCAACTCGGTGGACACGAAAACCGTGGGCGTGGACTTGGTCGCGTCGTACGCCACCGCCCTCGGCGGGGGGACGCTGAACCTGACGGGGTCGGCAACCTTCACCAAGACGGATGTGGAGCGTGTGAACGTGCCCCAGGCCATGGCCGACAGCTTCACGAGCGGCAATCTCGACACCGTCCGCGTGCGCATTCTTAACCCGGAAGATCGGAACCGGCTGGAAGACGCGCTCCCGCGTCAGAAGGGTTCGGTCCAAGCGCGCTGGCTGCGTGGGCGGCTCGGCGCGCTCGGGCGAGCGACGTACTATGGAGCGATCGAGTATCACAACCCGACCGGCCCGGCCAACGACGAGCACTTCGGCGCCAAGACCCTGTTCGACCTGGACGTGGGCTACCAGGTGAGCGCCGGTGTGCGACTCGCCGTGGGCGGGAGCGACATCTTCAACACGCTCCCGGACCAGCAAAAGAAGGCCACGAACATCAGCCTCGGCCGCTTCATCTACAGCCGCCGGGTCACGCAGTTCGGCATCAGCGGTGGGTTCTATTATGCGCGCCTGCAGCTGACCCTGTGACAGCGGACGTCTTGACACCCCACGGCGTGCGTAGCATTTCGTAACAAGGAGGCAGCTTTCCTGATTGTCGCTGGTTCCGTGTGGAGACCCGACAGGAGCATCGCCTATGACACATCTTCCCTGGTATGTCGCGGTCACGCTGAGTCTCGCCGTCATCGCGCGCCCGCTCGGCGCGCAAACTGGCTCGGTGGAGGGGACCGTCACCGCCACTGCGACCAATGAGCCCGTGGTCGGTGCCGAGGTCACCATCGCCGGCACGAACATCGGCGTGCGCACCGGCCCCGACGGCCGCTTCACGTTGGGCAACGTCGCCGCGGGCTTGCGCGAGCTGCGGATTCTCGCCATCGGCTACCGCCTCGCCACGCTGCGGGTGACCATCACCGCCGACCAGGTCACCCGGACCAACGTTCAGCTCACGCCGAGCGTCCTGCAGCTCGATGCCGTCGTGGTGACCGGGACAGCGGGGCTGGCACGCGTCCGCGAGGTCGGCAACTCGATCGCGCAGGTGAACCTGTCGCAGGTGAAGGATCCGCCCGCCAACATGGACCAGCTGCTCCAGGCGCGGGCGCCCGGCCTGAGCGTGATGCAGACGAGCGGGATGGCCGGGGAGGGAGCGCAGATCCGGCTGCGCGGCGCCGTCAGCGTCAGTCAGAGCAATCAACCGATCGTGTACGTCGACGGCATCCGCGTCCGCAGCGAAGGGTATCGGCGCAACCGGCCCCCCTTCGATGACTCCAACGGATTCCGCGGCGCGAACTATCAGGCGAGCCCGCTCAACGACATCAACCCCGCCGACATCGAGCGGATCGAGGTCATCAAGGGCTCAGCGGCGAGCACGCTGTATGGCACCGAGGCCGCGGCCGGCGTCATCCAGATCTTCACTAAGCGCGGCGCCGGCGGAGCACCGCGCTGGTCGTTCGAGACGGGGCAGGGGTTTGCGCAGCTGCGGCCGTTCGGGACGGACTCGGTGCCGTACTTGAACCTCCGCCCCGCGAGCCCCGGCGACTCCGGCGGGCAGTGTCACGTCACCCCCATTGCCGGCTGCTCCTGGATTCGCAACGCCTACCGGCAGCGCTACACCGGCTCCGTGTCGGGTGGCGTGAGCGGGGCGGCTGGATTTCGCTACTTCCTCTCCGGCACGTCGGAGGACAACGACGGCGTGTTGCCGCTCGACAACGAGAAGAAGTTTTCCACGCGGGGCAACTTCACCTTCAACCTGTTCGACAACGTGCGGGTCGACTGGAACACCTCGTACGCCAACACCGACCTGTCGAACACCCCCGCGGGGAACAACGCCCACGGGCTGGTCCTCAACGTGTATCGGCAGGAGCGGAACTATCGCAACTCGGGCGATCCCAGGGTGATCGATTCGCTGCTCAACCAGTCGATCACGTCGGGTATCAAGCGGCTCATCACCGGCGGCACGGTCACCTACACGCCATTGCCGCTGTTCTCCAACCGCTTCACGGTCGGCTACGACCTGGCGCAGCAGGAGAACCGGAACCTGCGACCGTTCGGCTTCGTGGCCGCGCCGCAGGGCATCCTCAACGAAGAGCAGATCCGCTACTCGATCCTCACGGCGGACTACGTCGGCAACCTCGATTACCGGCTCGCCAGCGACCTGGCCTCCACGTTTTCGTTTGGGGGACAGAGCATCACGTCAGAAGAGGTGCGCACCACGGCGTATGGCGAAGGGTTCCCCGGGCCGGGCCTGCCCGTCGTGAGCAACGCCGCGCTGTTCGTTGCGCGCGAGGCCCGCCAACGCGTCGTGAACGCGGGGTTCTTCTTCCAAAACACCTTCAAGCTTCGCGACCGCTACTTCCTCACGGGGGGTGTGCGCTTCGACGGGAACAGCGCTTTCGGGCGTGCCCTCGGGCTGCAGGCGTATCCCAAGGTCAGCGGGTCGTACGTGATCTCGGACGAGCCGTTCTGGCCCGCGAATCTGGGCGAGGTGAAGCTCCGCGGCGCCCTCGGGTGGTCGGGACGAGCTCCGGGGGCGTTCGACGCCGTGCGGAGCTGGACCGCGGTCACCTCGAGCGGTCAGTCGGGCTTCGAACCAGGAAGCGTGGGTGACACGCTCATCGGCCCTGAGCGCACACGCGAGGCGGAGTTGGGCTTCGACGCAGCCTTGTTCCGCAATCGGTTGACCCTCGAAGCTACGTGGTACCACCGCCTCACGAGCGACGCGCTGTACTCAGTGCGGCAGATCCCGTCAGTAGGCTGGCCCGTCTCGCAGCTCGCGAACGTAGGCAGTATGTCGAACACCGGCGTTGAGTTGTCCGTGAACGGGACCCTGGTGAACCAACCCGACTGGGGGCTCGATCTGGGCGGCAGTGTGTACACCAATCACAGCTTGGTGCGTGACCTCGGGCGCACAGCGCTCGGTCCTACCGTACCGTTCGCGGCGGGCGGGGGCTGGGTGGAACCGGGCTTCCCGGCGATGGCTGCGCGTGGGGTCATCATCAATAACCCGAACGACATCGCTGCACCAGACACGGTGTGCCGCTCGTCCTGCACCGCCGACGGGTTCCACATCTTCGGACCGCAGCAGCCTACGCTGATTCTGGGCCAGCAGCTGACGCTGCGCCTGCCCAAGGGCATCACCGTCTCGGCGCGGGCAGAATACCAGGGTGGGGCGTGGATCCAGGACGGCGCTTCCTTCAACGCCCTCTCGCGCTCGGTGCGCTGGCCGACGTGCAGCCGGGCGTACGCGGTGGCGTACACGGGGGTCAACGGAGCGCTTGATCCGACCAAGATCTCGCTCCTCACGGCCCGAGAGCGTAAGGAGTGCATCCCCACGAACACCAACGCGGACACGTTCTGGTTCCCGCAGGACTTCTGGAAGCTACGCGACGTGACGCTAACGATTCCGGTCGGTTGGGCCGTGCGTCGAGCGAGCTCGGCAACGCTCAGCATTACGGCGCAGAATTACCTGAAGTGGATCAACCGGGAGCTGCGGCTGTTCGATCCCGAGATGGTGGGCCGCGACGCGCTGGGCTCGCAGAACCGGGACATCGCCGAGCACATCCCGCCGCCAGCCGTCGTCACCGTCAACCTCCGCGTCACGTTTTGAGAGAGGAGCGAGCCATGCGCATCCACCACGACTCGACGATCCTCCTCGTCGCCGGAGCGCTGCTCGGCGCGCTCGCGTGCGACACCTCCATCACGAACCCAGGGCTCACCCCCGACGAGGACCTCGACAATCCTGCGGCCTGGCCCGCCATCGTCGTCGGCGCGCGCCGCGCGTTGTCCGACGCAATCGGCTCGAGCACTGGACCGGTCAGCCAATTGCTCTACTGGGGTGCTGCAGTGACTTACGAGATCAACCCCGCCGGTTCCACAGGCAGCTATGGCATTCCGACCGACGTCCAGGCGGGGCTGCCCACCGACGCGACGATGAACGGCGATTGGACGCAATCGAACGTGGCCCGGTACAGCGCTGAAGCCGCGGTGGCCCGGTTCCGGCGCGTCATGCCCGACACGCTGTTCCCGAAGTCGCCGCTGGTGGGGCAGGCGTACCTCTACGCCGGATTCGCAAACCGGTTGCTCGGCGAGAATTTCTGCCAGTCGGTAATTCCGGTGGTGATCCCCGACAACGTGCACTACGTGCTGGCACCGGGGAGCCTCGGTTCCCACACGCTCTACTTTCTGCGTGCCGACACCGCGTTCAGCAACGCCATCGCTGTCTTCACCGCGACGGGTAATACGGACGCGCAGACGACGAGCTTTATCCTCGCTGCGCACGCAGGGCGGGCCTCGGTGCGCACCGACCTCGCCACCTACGGCCTCGCGACCTGGGCGGACGCCGTCGCCGAGGCGGTGTTGGTCCCAAGCACCTACAAGTTCGAGGTCCCCTACTCCTCTGCCTCACCTGATCAGTACAACTATCTCTACTGGGCACGAGCGGACCAATCGTTCCGTGCGCACACGCAGTGGGGCACGTTTTACGAGGGCTACTATCGTACGACGCGAGACCCGCGCGTGCGCTGGGACACTACGGCGGGCACGATGAAACCCTTCGGTGACGCCGCGGTGGCGAAGTTCGGCGGCCGCGTGCCGTTCTGGCCGGAGGCCAAGTACACGAGCACCTCGGACCCGGTACGGCTCTCGAGCGGCTGGGAGATGCGGCTCATCGAGGCCGAGGCGGCGCTCGTGGCGGGCGACCTCGCCAAGGCGCAGAGTAACATCAATGCACGGCGCAGGGCGCTCCGCGCCGATACGACCCTGGCAAAGACCCTCGACACGGTGGTGGTCGCGACTCTCGTCGATGGCTGGGCCGCACTGAAGCGGGAACGCGCCCTCGAGCTATGGCTCGAAGGGCGCCGACTCGGCGACCTGCGCCGGTGGATCGAGAACAATGTGCCCGGCGGCTCTGACGACGGAACGTATCGCGCGTCGACGACCGATATTCTCCACACGACGCCGCTCGAGACCATGACAACACCCGTGGCCCGCGCGCTGTGCTTCCCCGTGGGCCGGAACGAACGCGAGACGAACCCGAACGTGCCGTGACGCGGACACTCGCTCGCTGTGTGGCGCTCACCGCGTCCCTCGGCTGCTACACGTACGTGCCGGCGACTCTCGACGTGGTGCCCGTCGGCGCGAGAGTGCGCGCACTCATCTCCACCGAGGCAGAGCTCAGGTTGCGCGACTCGCTGGGGCTCGACCTCCGGGCGCTGAACGGCACGCTGGTGGAGCGGGACGACGCGCGCCTACTCTTCGAGGTGCACACCGCGTCCGGGTCTTCTACCTTCGGGGGGCAGCCCCTGTACCAGCGGATCGCCCTCCCCCCGGCGGACGTGCTGCGCGTGGACGTGCGGCGGGTGAATCGGTTCCGCACGGGGGTGCTCGTCGCCGGGCTCGCCGGGGCCGCGGTTCTGATCGTGGCGGGCGCGATCGGCGTGCTCCGGCCCGGCACGCCCGACCAGGGCGGGGGTGGGCCCCCTGAGTTGCGACGGCCGTGGTAACGGCTTGCGCCGAGGCAGCGGTTGCGATCGGGCTGCCAGTCACCGTCCCAACGACAGCACCCACGCCTCCGGGTGCAGCGCGGTGAAGTAGTAAATGAGCAGCGCCGCGCCCGCCAGCGTGACGTTCTTCATGAAGTGGGCCATCTGATTCGCTGCCATCATCGGATCCTGCACACCCCAGAAGCGGTGCATCAGAAACGCCGTCGGGATCAGGAACAAGACCAACAGCAGCGCACCGGCCTGCGGCGCCACGCCGAGCAGGATGCTCAAGCCGCCGGCGAGAATCATCAGGCCGCTGAGCGCGACTGCGAGCTTCGGCGCCGGGAGCTTCTGGCTCGCCGCGTACTGACTCATCGGCGTGAGCTTCGTGAGGTGGGCGATGCCGGAGTTGATGAACATCGCCGCGAATAGGATGCGCCCGATCAGGAAGACGGCTTCCATGACGTAACCCTCCGTTCGATAGGTTGGTCGCCTGCAGCCAGCTGCTGCTCCCCTCCCGGTTCCGATCTACATCGCAAAGATTATTGCGTCATGCGCCGCGCCTATCATGGTGGACGGGCCGACCGTCGGACAGTGGGACGGACGCTGATCGGGATGGTGTTCCTGTTCGTCGGTGCGCCCGTCCGCCCGTCCGACGGCCAATCGCCCCGCGCCGCCAACCCGGAGCGCCCCACCGTGGCGACGCATGCCTACGCGGTCGCGCCCGGCTACTGGGAGCTCGAGCAGGGCTTCCGCGTCTATGGCTTCGGCCGCCTGTCCGAAGGGAGAGCGTGGGATTTCAACCTCAAGATCGGCCTGCGCAATCATGTCCAGCTGGGCATCGCGGGAACGGGCCTCGCGTGGACCGACGGCGTATCGGGAATCGGCGATCTGGGCCTCGCCCTGAAGTTACGGACGGGCGTCGGCGAAAGCGCAGCGCTCGCCGTAGTGCCCGGCGCGACGTTCCCGACAGGGAACCAGTCGCTCAGCCTCGGCGCCGGGCGCGTGCTCGGCAGCCTGGTGGCGATCTGGAGCGAGGACATCAACACGGTTTTCCACACGGATATCAACGTGGGGCCGGTAGGAATCGGCGCTGGCGAGCCGGTGTTGTTCACATCGATCGGGCTGAGCGCGGCGCTGGGGCGCTGGGGGCTGGCGGGAGAGTCTTTCCAGTTCACGAGCGGCGGTGTCGGGCCGGCCCAGCACGGGCTGCTTGGCGCGGTGCTGGTGACGCTCGCCGAGTGGATCGTGGTGGACGCCGGCGGCGTGTGGGCGCGGACCCGGGAAACGCCCGACCAGCTGTTCGTGGGCGTGACCGCCAACCTGGGGCGTATCTTCAAGTAGCAGCACCCCTTGACTCGGTTCAGGCCGTCGGGTTAGCATTCCTTTCTGCGCCCGAAGTTTTTCGTGCGGCGCGGTGCTCTTTGAGAACTGATGGTCGAGCGTGTGGAGTGCGGCCCCGATACGAGCGATCACGTGGTCAGACGCGTGACGCCATGGGGTTTCAACTCTGACGTGATTCGGACGACAACACGAACAACAGTCGTTCGGTTTCGAGCTGTTCGAATTCTCTTTCATTGGAGAGTTTGATCCTGGCTCAGGACGAACGCTGGCGGCGTGCCTAACACATGCAAGTCGCACGGGATTGGGGGCAACTCCAGTTCAGTGGCAGACGGGTGCGTAACACGTGAGGAACCTGA
>Ga0209375_1003329_pt1 | contig 11234 bp, 7 predicted proteins | sample GraSoiAngelo_131_FD_185888 | JGI IMG/M metagenome (GOLD analysis project Ga0209375, IMG submission 185888) | Grasslands soil microbial communities from the Angelo Coastal Reserve, California, USA - 14_0929_02_30cm (SPAdes) (version 2) | ecosystem: Environmental > Terrestrial > Soil > Grasslands ...
GCCGCGTGAAGGTCGGTCTCATTCCTCGCCATGACGATCAGGGCGTACCCTTGCTTCGCGAGGAAGCCCGCGAGGACCCGGCCCAAGCCGCGGCTCGCGCCCGTAATCAGAGCGATCTTTTGGACGATGGCTGGAGCAGAATTCATTGAAACCGTCGAATGGCTTCAAGCGAGCCCGTCGAAGATATCCTTTTCAGGTTACAAAGGATACAAAACGGAGAGATCCGAACGGATCGCGATGCCTATCGACTGCGGTAGTACCCGGGATACATGCGTGTGTAGTAGTCCTGCCAGGCCTGCCACGCCTCTCGGTCCTTGTCCTCGCGTTTCATGCGAGACGTGACACCGAGGGAACAAAGGGCAGCGATACCCAAGATGACGATTCCGGTCGTGGTGGCGAGAGAGACGCCGCCCACGAGCCAGCCCCTCAAGGCTGCGTAGGATCCGAGGAGCACCGTCACGATCGTGAACGTGATCGAGCCTGCGATTCGTCGCGTGATCCAGCCCATCGAAGGACGCCGTTCACGGGCCGCGCTTAAAGGATTCCGCATAAAAAATCATCGGTGCCAATTCTGGCCGCAAGATGACAAGCGGCTCCGGCGGCATGATCCCGCCCAAATCCGGGCGCCCATTGACGGTCGACCCGTTCTCTATCCGTGTCCGGATAAGACGCTCCCGTTCCCTCCACGAACGGTCGCAGCTCCGTACAACTGCTGTGGAGGTGTATGAATGTTACCAGCGAATCTCACGCGCCGTAAACCGTGTAACCGCTGGCCTGTTGGAAATTCACGAGATAGCTCGTGGGAACCAGTTCTGCGGAAGCTGTGGTGACCGTTCTCACGACGTTTCCCGCCGGGTCCTTGATCGTCAGACCCGGACCGGAGATTGCGACCGGAGTCGGACCGACACGGTAATCCGTCCCCGCAATCGGGTTGGCGGAGTCTCCGCCCGCGCCGACGAATTGCTGGTTGGCCGTATTCTTGAAAGGGGTCGTGAGAGGTCCGAAGGGAGTGAGCGGCGAAATCTTCCCAAGGTACACCCGGAAGTATGTGTGCTGGTTCGGGATGCCCAAGGCGAGCCCCTCCGGCTTGGGGCCATCCTTGTATCCGGAGTTGATCCTCAGCAGTTGTTCTCGCGTCATCCATTGGGTATTCATGTTGTTCACAATGTAGACCACACGGTTCAGCGGAGTCTGCGATTCGTCCGAGACCGAGAGCTCCTCGACCGTGGCGATAAACCATGCCGGACCCGTCGCCGCGTCGATTGTGAAGAGGTAGTGAGGCGACGTGTAATGTTGCTCGAAGAAGAGGTTGCTTAGGTGCAGGAGTCGGACGCCTTTGTTCGTCGGCTGGCTCTGCATGTAAATCGGCTTCAATGCCGCGCCCGCGGAGCGTCCTATCTCGATTATTGAGAGCGTGTCGAACCGGATGGGTCCGCCGGTTTCGACGCCTGTGCTAAACTGGATTCCCACCGGAGAGCCTGTTGCGTTTCCCCCAGTCTCGATGATCGTGTGACCGCTAAAGTCGATATGGCCAGACGAGTTGTTCGCGTTCGCAAACTCGATTGCAATAGGGTCGACGCCGTCGATGTCAAACTCGAGATTGTGGCTATTGATGTACTGCTGATATCCTGCGGATCCCAGGAACTGAAGTCCCACGCTTGGGAACGAAGGTCCTTCCGGATGCAAGGAGATGTTCTCTAGGCTCATCTGCTGCTGGTTGTCGGTCCCGTCGAATGCGATTTGGCGGCAGTGCAACCCGCGCAGGACGCCTCCCCGGACCTTTCCCGTGTATTGGATTTTCATGAGATGGGGCCTCGGAAGGTTGGTTTGGCGAGGTCCCACCTTACGCATTGCAAGAAGCGAGACGTTGCTTCGATCGATCGTGATGTTGGCGCCCGTATCGTTGATGTCGGTCGAGAGCCAGACCTCGCCTCCAACGGAATTTCCGTTGACGTCGTTCGGCGGCAGCGCATTGATCGCTTCCTGGACAACTAACCCCGCAGCAGAGTTGGCGGTCCCTTCGACCAAACCCGTTTTGAGATTCGTCTTCCGGAATTTCGAAATGTCTCCATCGAGCCAGACCAGATAGGAGCCATACTGCGGATAACCCTGAGCGGGTGCTACCGCCACCGCAAACGGAGCCGATTTGAGCAACGCGACTCCGCCGAGGGCTGCTCCGCCCGCGATTGTTTTCTTTAGAAAGCCGCGCCTAGGCCCCCGTTCTACTTCCATGGTCCTTTCTCCTCACATGCCGAAAACCGTGTAGCCGGTCATCTGTGCAAAGCTCACGAGATACCCGGTCGGAACGTACTCTCCGGTTGCGGTCGTGACTGTTTTTATCGTGTTTGCCGCCGGGTCCTTGATCGTCAGACCCGGACCGGAGATTGCGACCGGAGTCGGACCGACACGGTAATCCGTCCCCGCAATCGGGTTGGCGGAGTCTCCGCCCGCGCCGACGAATTGCTGGTTCGCCGCACTTCTGAAAGGATTTGTGAGGCGTCCGAAGGGAGTGAGCGGCGAAATCTTCCCAAGGTACGCCCGGAAGTACGTATGTTGGTTCGGAACGCCGAGGGCGAGTCCGCCCACATCTGGTCCGCCTTTGCATCCCGAGTTGATCCTCAGCAGTTGTTCTCGCGTCATCCATTGGGTGTTCATGTTGTTCACAATGTAGACCACACTTGGAGACGGGTCGTCCCACACCGCGAGCTCCTCGACCGTCGCGATAAACCATGCCGGACCCGTCGCCGCGTCGATTGTGAAGAGGTAGTTCGGCGATGTATAATGCTGCAAGAAGAAGAACTCCTTAATATTCAGCTGTCGGAGGCCCTTATTCGTCGGCTGGCTCTGCATGTAGATTGGCTTCAACGCCGCACCCGCGGAGCGTCCCTGGTCGCTGATTGAGAGGTTGTCGAACCGAATTGGCGTACCCGTCTCAACACCCGTGGAGAAGCGGATTCCCACGGGAGATCCGGCGGCGCCAGCTTCCGTCGCGATGATCGTGTGACCGCTGAAGTCGATGTGGCCTGATCCGTTGTTCGCGTTCGCGAATTCGATTCCAATACCGTCCGTGCCATCGAGGGTGATCTCGAGATTGTGGATATTGATGTACTGCTGATATCCTGCGGATCCCAGGAACTGAAGTCCCACGCTTGGGAACGAGGGTCCTTGCGGATGCAATGAGATGTTCTCTAGGCTCATCTGCTGCTGGTTGTCGGTCCCGTCGAATGCGATTTGACGGCAGTTCAATCCGCGTAGGACGCCGCCTCGGACCTTGCCCACATATTGGATTCTCATGACGTGAGGTCTTGGTAGGTTTCCATTGCGGGGCCCCGTTTTCCTCATTGCAAGAAGCGAGACGTTGCTTCGGTCGATGTTGACGGTCGAGTCAGTATCGTTGACATCTGTCGATAACCAAATTTCGCCGCCAACCGAATTTCCGTTCGCGTCGTTCGGCGGTAGCGCATTGATCGCTTCTTGAATCACGGTAGCTGCGTCGGAGTTGGCGGTCCCTTCGACCAAACCCGTTTTGAGATTCGTCTTCCGGAATTTCGAAATGTCTCCATCGAGCCAGACCAGATAGGAGGCATATTGCGGATAACCCTGAGCGGGTGCTACCGCGGTCGTGATCGGTGCGGCTTTCAACAGTGCGGCGCCCGCGATGATCGCACCTCCCGCAATCCCGGCCTTTACGAAGCTCCTACGCGACCTCCGGACCCCGCCGCTTGCGCGTTCCATGGCTAACGCCCCGATGTGCTTCAGATGAGCGGGCGGAGGGAAGTTCGTTCCGGACCCGGCGTCAGGACCCAGCGTCGGGACTCGGCGTGGGGACCCGTGTTTCGAAATTCGACCGAAGTTCGGCGGCCACGGGTCACGCGGGGATCGTCTAATCTCTTGGATGGAGGCGGTATTTCCTCAGGAACTGGTCGACGTAATTCGTGTAGTCCCCACAAAAATCGTACCCAGCTTGCGTGACCGACAGGTTCGTGTCCACGAGGCCCAGCTCCTTCAGTTCGCCCAACCTATCCTTGAGACGACGGTTCGGGACAAACGCCTCGTATCCGATACGGGACACTGTAATCCGTTTGCCTGCTTTGCCGATGCGGTGGATGCTGCGGAGTATGTCGTAATAGACCTCAGCAGTCCACCTCTCCTCGAACGGCAAGCTCCCTCTCCCTCCTGTCGACCGCGAACGATTCGCCGGCTATTTAAGCCGACTGGCAACGGTTCTATTTTGGCGTCGCCTCGACGCCGGCGAGCCGATTACGGTTTCTCGATTGGCGTCCGCACGAGGTTCCCCCACTCCGTCCACGAGCCGTCGTAGTTGCGGACGTTCGGGTAGCCGAGCAGGTACTTCAGGACGAACCACGTGTGGGACGACCGCTCGCCGATCCGGCAGTAGGCGATGACCTCCTTGTCGGGAGTCACGCCCTTTGGCTCGTAGAGCGCCTTGAGCTCCTCGGGCGTCTTGAACGTCCCGTCCTCGTTGACCGCTTGTCCCCAAGGGATGTTCTTCGCTCCGGGGATGTGCCCGCCGCGCTGCGCGTGCTCTGTTGGATATTCCGGCGGCGCCAGGATCTCGCCCGTGAATTCCTTCGGACTGCGAACATCGACGAGGACCTTGTCCGATTGCCGATACGCCTCTCGGACGTAGGGGAGGTATACTCGGACCTTCTCGTCCGGTTCCTTCGCCCTGAACGAGGCCGCCGGGAACGAGGGGAGATCCTTCGTCACGGGCAGGTCCTGCTCGATCCACTTTTTCCGCCCGCCGTTCAGCAGGACGACGTTGTCGACGCCGTAATACTTGAAGACCCAGAACGCGAAGGCCGCGAACCAGTTGTTGAAGTCGCCATACAGGACGATTCGGTGCTTGTTCGTGATCCCGAGGCGGCCGAAGAGCGACTCCAAGTCCTTCTTCGAAACGATGTCCCGCGTCACGGGGTCGTTGATGTCCTTCCGCCAGTCGATGAGGCCGGACCCGGGGATGTGACCCAGGTTGTAGTTCGAGGTCGGATCGTAGTCGACCTCGACGATTCGGATGTTCTGGTCCCCCAGACTGCCTTTCACCCAGCTCGTGTCGACCAAGACTTCGGGATGCGCGTATTGTGCCATGCAACGTTCCTCGGGAGGCTCCGAAGTAATACGCTGTTATATTACTTCCGCCAAAGACTATTCCAATACGCATTTCATGAGGCAATAAACACTCCGATTGGAATGGACATCGACAATGGTCGATGAACGGCGGTCCGAGAGCCGCGACTTCATATGGCGGTCCCCCTATCCCCCTCGCGGAGGGTTGCGAGGGCCGTCGCTCCGCTCCGAGGGGGAGGGAGCATTGCACGGCCGTCGCGAAATCCTGCTAGCGTTAGGTGTCCTGGCGATTCTGACCGGTTCGTCGTCGGGTGCGGCGGCGCTGGTCGACGACTTCGAGACGGACTTCTGGCTGCCATACACGGATTTCCTCCTCGGGGACAAGGCGTCGGCCGGGTATTCGTCCACGTACGTTCGGTCGGGGATGCGGTCGTATCATGTGGACGTCTCGGGATATTCGATCCTGGATTTCGGGTCCGCGTACGGGTACGCGGTCTACGCGACCCGGGGAGCCGCCGTCACGGAACTGCGCGTGTCCTTGCTCTATGATCATCTCCAGGATGCCAGCGTCTCTCCATGGGATGCGTATGCCTCGGGCGTCGCGCTCGATCTGCTGGACAAGGACTACCGCAGCCTCGATCGCGTCCGATACATCACCTCGTTCCAGGCGAGCCGGAAGCTCTCTCTTTGCGGGCCGACGAAGGCGGACGTGGTCCTGGCGCCTCCGAGCGGCCTTGGCGTCTGGACGGACCTCGCGCGGAATCCCGCGGTGGACTTCCCCGCCGCTCATTGGACGAACGCGAAATTCGTCCGGATCGCGATCGGCTTCCACTGCACCGCCGGACTGGCGGGCGCCTCCTACTCGATGTACTTCGATGACTTCATGCTCGACACCGGTGCGGGCGACGCGGACGGGGACGGACTCAGCGACTTGGACGAGGAGACGCGAGTGTACGCGATGTCGGTCACCTCCGGCTCCATGCCCACCGCGGTTCCGGCCGCCGGGACGGCCACAATCGACGTCCATGCGCCGCCCGTGGAAGGCCTTGTCCAATGGGCCGGGATCGCGATGGAGATCGATCATCCCAGGCCGAACGATCTCTCGGTCGAAGTCAGCCTGCCCGATCGACCCGGATCTCCCTCCCAGTTGCTGTGGGATCCGGGCTTCCACGCGCGCGGGGCCGCGATCCTCGAGCCCGCGAGCGGAGCCGCCGTCCGAGGGACCGTCGACGTCCGCGGCAAAGCTTGGCAGCCCAATCCGTTCGTCCACTTCTACGTAGACGACGTATGGATTTCAGGCTCCCAAGGCACTCCGAGTGGCAATTTCACCGTCGCTTGGTCGTCCAACGACTGGTCCGAGGGAACTCATCGGCTGCGGGTGGTCGTTCAAGCGATGGATGCGGGCGAGCTCGTCACCCGGGTCGGCGAGGAGATTCCCGTGGTCGTGGACCGGACGCCTCCGATCCTCGAACTGATTCGACCGGCCAAGGGAGACTTGGTCCGCGGTCTCACGGTCATCGAGGCCGGGGCCCATGACGATCGTGGATTGGCGGCCGTCGTCTTCCGCGTGGACGGGATCCCCGTCGAAATCCGACACGAGGAGCCCTTCACGTTCTTCTACGAGACGACCAACCTCGTGCCGGGGACGCATGCGTTCGGGGTGCGAGCCGTCGATCGGGCCGGAAACGAAGCGGTCCGCGATGTGGACGTCCGTGTGGGGGTCTCCCTCGAAGGCGTGCCGCTGCCATGCACACCCGTGTGCAACCTCCGGAGCACGGCGTCGTCCGGGAATCTGCCGCCTTTGGCCGCAGGAAAAGCCCCGATGTCCGTCCCCCTCGCGGGCGGAGACAGGCTGGAAGTCGTCGAGGCCTTCCGGGCCCCTTGGGTGACCCGCGCCGACCGAACGGACTCGGGCGTGTCTATCGTCTTGGACGGCGCGAGGAACCGCACCTTGCCGGAGTCTGATGGTCTCGTCGGCTCGCGGTTCGGTTTGGAGGATTTCGGGCGCGTCGGGCACTGGCGGATCGTCGTGCGCGATCACGGATCGGGGAATTCGGGCGTCGTGCGCGCCGCACGAATCCTGATCGCGGCCCGAACGTCACCCGCCGCCCTCGACACGGACCTCGATGGTGTGGCGGACGGCCTCGAACGGTCCGCGGTGGGCACGATCCCGGTCCTCCCCGACCTGGACGCGGACGGCCTCCCAGACGGAGTAGAGATTGCACCGCACCCGGTCACATTCACGATCGATGGGATGTCATCCGTGAGGACCGTCCTGACGAACCCGATCGACTTCGACACGGACGATGACGGCCTTCAGGACGGTCCCGAATTGTTCCCGGGCGATGGCCGGAATCCGTCGGACCCGACCGATCCCGACACGGATCGAGACGGGCTGTCGGACGGCGCCGAACGGCTCGTCCATGGCTCGGACCCCACCCTGACGGACACGGATGGGGACACGCTGTCGGACTACCGCGAGGTGACACCGCGATTGTTGGAACTGGCGATCGACGGCCTCGCAGAGTCACGACGCATCGTCACATCGCCGTCTTCCGTTGACACGGACGGGGACGGCCTTCGAGACGAGCAAGAATGGAACGGATTGTCGTTGTACGGATTCCTCACGGATCCTTCCGACCCGGACACGGATCACGAGGGCCTCTCGGATTTCGACGAGGTGATCGGGGCCAACCGAAGGCCCACGAATCCCCTCGAGTCCGACACCGACGGCGATGGTCTCGTGGACAGCCTCGACCTGTCGCCGACCGAGCTGTGGGACTTGTCGTGGCAAGGGACGTTCGAGCCCGGGATGATCCGGTTCACTCAACGGTTCGACGTCCGTGGGGTGCAGGGCCTATCCGCCCAGATTTGGACGTATAATCTCGGCGAGAATGCGTGCGTGTTCCTCTCCGATCACACCGCCGACGCGACTCGCAGCAGCGACGAATCCGCGGCCAATGTGCTCACCACCTTGAATCGGGTGCTCTCCGACGGCGGTGAACACAACTTCACGGCCACGGCCGCGAACTTTGTCCGTGAGGAAAGCTGGGGCACTGCCTCGTCCGCGTATGGTGCGTGCGATCTCGGACATCCGCGCCAGTACCGATTCGAATATCTCTACGACAGCAACAGTTTCGACATCGACTTCGTGAACACCGCCGAGGCCGCCGTCCGCGATGATGACGGGAACCTGTTCTACCATACGACCCTCAGCGTCCCGATTCAATTGTCGAAGCCTCAGGGAGTCGTACTGCAGCTGTCCATGGAACCCAGCTCGAATCGGGGCGGTGATGCGGTGATACCCGCCTTCGTCTATTCACTCGTCCGAGGGACGGACTTCCTTGCGACGCCACCATTCTACCGGAACCTTGCGGTGGGTGTTCCTCTTGACGACCACTCGTACGAATTCCAACTCCGGATTCCGAAGGAGGTGGCCACAGACGCAAACATCGTCATGATTGACGGAGTGCCAATGGCCACGCTCCTCCTCATGCCAATGTGGCTCTCAAGTGGTCCCTTTGGGACCACCCGATCGGCCCTTGACGCGACAAGCATCACCGTAGGGGCGGCGATATCGCGGGTTCGGGAATCCGCGGAGCTCGTCGTTGCTCGACTTGCCACGGACATGGAGGCTCTCCAAGCGACCCTGCCCACGTCAGTCGAAGGTTACGCAACCGGTTACTTCCGTTTCGGCGGTTACTCCGTGTACCTGTATCGTTTCGGTGACGAATTTGACTCAGGCGCACCCACGTCGGCTGACGCAATCTATCTCGTTGGTGAGTCGGAGGAACAGATTGGGACCTTCCAACAGACCATCGTTTGGAATCCAGATGGGGCTTGGGCTCGGAAGTCCGAAGATGGCTTCGGCCTCTTCCTCCGGACTTTCAAGATCATTCGTAGCGGCATTTCGCTGACGAATCAGATTGTCGGGAAGATGTTGCTCCCGATTCTAATTCTCCCTTCGGGAGGCATGGAACAGATGTCGTTCGGCCGATCGGCTTTCGTGGCTACCAAGCTCACGGATATCGAGACGGGCCGGCCATACTATGTCATCGGTTCTACGTCTGTACAGACCGTGAAGATTCGCGTTCCGCATCCCGAGGTTCCAGGCCTCGCGCTTACGGAGGTCCGCACGATCGAGCGAGAGGTCCGCGGTGAAATAGTCGACGACCTGTCCAGTTCTCGATTACTGACGGGCGTGAGGTATGCAAGTCTTAGATCGGCTCTGCGTGGCGCTTCGGTAGGAGCAACCCTCGCGCTCTTCGGGAGCCAAGCAATTCTGGCTTTTCGCGATGGAGACATAGTCAAAGGGAGCGTCTTTGCGCTGGCAGGAACCACTGCGGCCTTTGGAATTGTGAAGTCGGACGTTGTCCTGACGGGTAAATTGTTCAGCGGCAGGGTTTCAAATTTTGGTCTGCGTATAAGATTCGGAACCGCCGCAACCATTGCCGTGACTGGAATCTTGGCGTCTTACGAAATCTTCCAAGCCGTACAGACATCCGACCCGATCAAGCGCCTATCGCATTACGAAAGTGCCGCAGCAGGCGTCGCTGATTCAATTGTTGTGGCGGTACCGCTGTATGGGGCGGCAGCAATGCTCGGTTGGCAGCTCGGACTCAATATCATCGTGGGCCTCGAAGCTCTTTTGGGTGTTATGCCGGACCGCCTCGCCATCAAGATCGTCAGCAGCCCAGGAAGTACCGTAACATTCCTGTTCGAGTACGTCTTCGCGGTCGAAATCCCGTCCGATGTCGCGCAAGACGCGTTAATTCAATTGTTGAATTTCTTGGCGGAAGTGGCAAGACATAGCAACTCGTTGGACCCCCCCGTTCCGACATTGCTATTGGTGCCTTAACATGGAAGCGACAAAAGACCAGCGCCCCGTCGTACGAGCGGGAGATCTTGATGGCCTGGGGAAAGTGTACTCCGAATGGGGAGGCCTGATTACGAAATCTGGAGAAGAGCTTCTGAAAACCTTCGAGGGTTGGGACTTGGACGTCAGTTCACCCTGGCGCAAAGTTTTGCCGAAAACAATATTCGCAGGATTTGGAGGCAACGCGTCCAGCAAACTCTTCGTTACAACCGACCGGATTGTCCTGGTGAGGGAGATCGATGTCTGGAGAGAACTTAAGGAAGAGCTCTCGCCCTTGGGTGTTCCTGCCGCGGCGGCCAAGGAAGTTCACTTACGTAGGCTGAAGTCTGCGGGGGTGCGGCAATTCTGCGAAATTTGGCCACGGAACTTTCGAGTCGTGAAGATGAAAAGAATCGACAAGCGTTGGTCATCATTGGACCTTCGTCTCGTGGGAATCGACGGACGCAGATATGAAGTAATAATCAGCAAGACGGATGGCCTCGATCCACTGACTCTTACATTCATCCAGTCTCAGTTCACAGGTTAATCCATCCTCGCATCGAACTGTCCATCCGTCGATCCCGACTATTAGTTTATTTACCGAGAGGAACCTTTTGTGCCGCCTTGCCGCCAAACAACACTGACAATCAAGTCGAGTCCATATCGACGGACCTTCTTGCTGCCGCAGGAATAACGCAACTCAATCCGATGCAAGTCGCTGCGATCGCAGCGATTCGTCGAGGTTCGGACGTCATCGTTGTCGCTCCTACAGGGTCCGGAAAGACCGAGGCCGCCTTGTTGCCCGTTCTCGAATCGCTGCAGCAGAGCAACCGGCCTGGCATCCAAGTCCTTTACATAACACCCCTGCGGGCCCTCAACCGCGACATGGTCGACCGCATCAAGCGTTTAGTTATTTTCACCAAACTCACAGTTGCGGTTAGACATGGGGACACCCCACCGTCCGAGAGACGGAAGCAGGCCGCAGTTCCGCCAAGCGTTCTCATCACGACTCCCGAGACTTTGCAGGCGATTCTTCCCGGAAAAATCATACAACGTCATCTCAGGGAGGTCCAGTTCGTAATCATCGATGAAGTCCACCAATTTGCGCATGACCGGCGTGGTATCCAACTGACGATCGGTCTGCAACGATTGCGTCGCCTTGTCGAGCGCGACTTCCAGCGGATCGGCCTCTCCGCTACCGTCGGCCATCCCGAAGCGATTGCCGCGGTCTTCGGCGGCGAGAAACCCTTGACCGTGCTCCAATCGAACCTCGAGAAGAAGTACGAATACC
>Ga0209375_1003331_pt1 | contig 11232 bp, 11 predicted proteins | sample GraSoiAngelo_131_FD_185888 | JGI IMG/M metagenome (GOLD analysis project Ga0209375, IMG submission 185888) | Grasslands soil microbial communities from the Angelo Coastal Reserve, California, USA - 14_0929_02_30cm (SPAdes) (version 2) | ecosystem: Environmental > Terrestrial > Soil > Grasslands ...
TGAACCCGCCGAGGAACGGCCCCTCGGCGAGGTCGTTTTCCGCTGAATCGTACGGCGTCAACTTCGAGAGCGCTGGATGCACTCCCGGACAGTGATAGCACTCCGAATAATTTTCGAAGATCAACTTCCAGTTGGCCCGGACGTCATACTCAATCCGTTTCGCCGAGCGCAGCTTCGCCAGATTCCAGTGAGAAAATTTTCCCGCCAACGGAGCGAACACTTCCTCCAGCGGAGCGGGGGAGTCTGCCAGACTGACGAAAATGAATCCTTCCCACAGTGCGAGGTTCACGGCGTGCAACGAATAATCGGCCTTATCAAAACCTGGAACCTGGTCCATGTGCGGCGCACCGATCAATCGTCCGTCGAGTGCATACGTCCACGCGTGATACGGACATTGAATCGCAGACGCATGCCCGCATGCGTCCTCCTTCAAGCGCGTTCCGCGATGGCGACACACGTTGTAAAAGCCGCGAATCTCTCCGGTTTTGTCCCGGATAACGATTAATGATTCACCGATAACTTGCTGGACGACGTAGTCGCCAGTGTCCGCGATCTGACTCTGATGCCCAACCAATATCCATTGCTTCGCGAAAATTTTCTCCTGCTCCTCGGCAAAAATCTCCGGTGAAACAAAATACTTTTGTTCGAGCGTTTTCGCTCCACCCGCGAAAGTTTCAGCCGTCTTGCGGAATGCCGTGATCATAGGAAGGCATAAATCCTAGCCACAGATCGCCACAGATAAACACGGATTCGGAAAATTTCTGATTTCCTGGTTCCCAGATTGTTTCTCTAATCCGTGAAAATCCGTGTTCATCCGTGGCTGATGCCAGTAAGGCTCGCAATCGCCCCAACCTTTCGCGCCCCCTCAACTATTTGAGCACTGCTTGATGAAATTCGTACCAATCGTCGAGATTGTTCAGGCTCACCGCGTCTCGCGGAGCGGAAGCGTCGTCGCTCATGCCGCACGCTGCCAGAATACCCTGGCGCGTGGCGTCATCGGCGTTATAACCGCGTATCGCGGCGTTGTGCTTCTCGATCGCTTCCCGGGTTAGTGACTTGGCATTTTGCTTTACCCAATTTTCGAATTGTGGATAGGTCGGCTTGTTCTGTTTGATGTAATCTCTCACCGCCTCTTCATCGAGTCCGAGTGCGGCAAGAGTCATCGCATCGAAGCCTTTGCCGACGGCCGGATAGCCGGAAGCAAGTTTACCCGTCGCCTCCAGAGAGACTTTTTGCCAAAGACGCGGGAGATGCACAACGCCAAGTGGACCGGCAACGCCGGAGCTTATCAGTGGGACGTAGGTTTCGCTCATAGTAATCCTTTTGATGTTTATGTTCTGGTTTACATCCCCGGAGCAGGCGACTGCTGGGAGATGGATTTTGACCGAGCCCGCTGGTCGCGCTTTTTCTTCGCTCGAGCTTGAGGGCCAATCGAGATTGCGTGCTGAAGCCGCACGGTCGCACATCAACGCGCGATGTGGCGTACCCAGTGCCGGTCCGACTCGGATAACTCCTTCATGTGGATACAATTTGAAAATCGTTAGCTGATGTTTCTTTTGACAACAACGCACGCGTGGTCCCAGCCAGTGCCTGGATCGTTGGATGTGCACTGGAACGAAGGCGCTCCAGATTGCAAACTAACTCCACAAGATCCCCTTCAAGTCCACACTTACGAGCCGCAAACTTTTATCTTGCGCCAGAGTCCTTGCGCGAACTTCGAAGCGAATTTTCTCTATCTTCTCCTCGGCTCCGACAAAGCTCTTCTCATCGATACCGGCGCCGTCGCGGATCCGAAAGAGATGCCCTTGGCGAAAACGATCTTGGAACTATTGCCGGATAAGGACCACAAAAAGCTTCCACTCCTGGTTGCGCATACCCACAGGCACCTGGATCATCGCGCCGGCGATCCTCAGTTCGCGTCGCTTCCATCGGTCCAGGTCGTGCCCATAGATTTGGAGGGAGTCCGAGCGTTTTTCCGTTTCACTAATTGGCCCAGCGAGATTGCCCATCTGGGTTTGGGTGGCCGAACTGTGGACGTAGTTCCTACGCCCGGACACAACTCGACCCACGTGGCTTTTTACGACAGCAGAACCGGGATTCTTTTTTCCGGAGATTTCCTGATGCCTGGCCGATTGCTGATTGAAGATGCCGCCGCGTACCGCGAAAGCGCGCTGCGGGTTGTCGACTTTCTGAAGACGCGTCCGCTCACCCATATTCTGGGCGGACACATCGAATTGAACACAGCGGGGCAGGCGTACCGATTCGGATCTCACTACCATCCCAATGAGCACCGGCTCGAGTTGGCGAGAGAAGATTTAACAGCGTTGCCAGCCGCGTTTGATGGCTTCAACGGCTTCTACGCGCGACACTCGAATTACATTCTTACCAATCCCATCCACAACCTTCTGGCTCTGGCGATTATCGCGGTTGCGGTATTGATTCTCATCGTGTGGGGAGTGCGCCGGTTGCTGCGTCGGCGCCGTCCGCGCTCGAGCGGCGTGAGCAGCTTCTCCAGATCGAGATAGTTCGCGTAAGTTGACGGCGGCGTCCTGTGTGAAGAGTCCACGTCGCGGACGTGCGCGTCAATCCGCGATGATGTTGCATGGCTCTCGACATGCATAATCATTCCCGAAAGGTTCCGCTACCATCCTGATTAATGCGGTACTCAATGGAGACGGAGTCATAGATGTCGCCGTGGCTACGTGCTTTTACATCGACGATCTTGAGAACTGCGAAGTATTCCTTGTCATTTTGCAAAACAACCACGTCTCCCTCATGCGGAGTTTGCACGCGCGATGACATGTCGTACGCGCTGGCGTCGCGCACATCCGTGAACGATTTCGCACCGTGCGCTATTCCAACTCCGCGAAGGTTGGTGCTGTCTTTGTAAACGTGGATGGAGCGGTTGCTTGCGTTTGACCATCGCGTCTCAAAAAGCAAGTTCCCGTGGCCGATCGTATACTTACCGTCATTTTGCGTGAAATTGAAGGTAGCCTCGCCGGCGAGCTCGGGATTCGCACGGAACGCGTCAATGAACGCGCTGTTATCTGCCCGAATCTTGTCTCGAAGATCGGCAGGAAAGAATTCGATGACGACTCCACTTTCGCGAAGCTGGGTAATACCAGCGAATAAATGCGAGGATTAGGATCCAGCATCCCCACGAAGACGCAGCCGACTTTCCTCTCCACGATCCACTCTGCACAAGTCTTGTGCGCCTTTCTGGCGGTGCAGGGCTCTAGCGTTGTGAACAAGATCGATCCGCTAAGGTTTTCACCGGCCAATTTCTTTTGAAGCAGCGTGAATTCGGCATGATCGCCAGGACCGAGCTCGCCACGGAAGGCGCTCGCGAGTATCTGATCGTCGCGCACTAGAACTGCACCTACCTTTGGGTGCAGACGAGCGTCTTCAGCATCAGCTTGCTTAGCGATGGATATCGCTAATTCCATTGTTTTCTTCGCGGACGGCGTCAAGTGTTTCACGAAAGAGGTATCTGGGGAGCCGAAATTGGAGTTGACTGCTTCGTAAGCTTTGCCCCTGAGTGTGCAGTTCAGCAGACCAAATCGTGGTTCCAAGACATCTACGATCAGCAACTCGGTTCTCGCCAGCGCATCAAATTCTTGAGTTCCAATATTGCTGAAGCGAAAACCTGTTTTCTCACGCGGCTTTTGTACAAACACTCCTCCTTCGCCATCGCGAAAGACGGTAAAGTTTTCGCTGAGTTTCCGCTCTCGAATTAAGCGCACGATGCTCGAGATCAATTCCTTTTGGCTAGGCGTGAGGTTGTACATGTTTGGACCGTACGAATTTCGGTGAGGCTAGAATCTCCTTTAATGCAATCGGGAGCTGACTCATATGCAGTAATGACTTGGTGACGAAGGCCAGGAGAAGGCCAATTATTTCGTAGAAGTCTCACCAAGGCGGAACACGCGCAGCGGATCAATAGCTTCGATTGCTTGGAGAAACTTTAACGAATCTTGCATGCGGTGTGCGGTAACGGCGTTTCGAATATCGTGATAAAGGAATTGATGATGCTCGTTTTTGAAAGCGTTGAGTCGTTTGCAGACAGTGTTGAAATCCTTAATATCGATTTCCTTCAACTCGATGGCAGCGAGGGAATCACGAAAATCTTTGCCTAGCACAGTAGTTAAGTCGTCGCATGACTCGTACAACGTTAGCGCGATTTGCCGACTTGCGAATCGCAGTAGCCAAGGATCGAAGGATGACACCATCAGTGTCTTGAGGATCGACAAGTCACGGTCGATTAGCAGGACGTAGAGCGCGACATTATAGACTCGGCTTCGGTGAATGAGTTCCTGCGCTTGCGCTTTGGATTGCTCGCTCCGAATGATGTCAATCGTGCGGTCTAGGACCAAAAGCCGCTTTCTTTCACGTCGCCACGTACGAAATCGATTGCGAGTGACGACTATGAAAACTACAAATTTTCCGAACCATCGCCAACCTCGAGCGAAATCGAGATGACCCGGTATGGGCAATTCTGAAAGTGCCGTTATCATCGGTTATGTAGGCACGGATCAATGCGGTTGGAAGTCAAACAGCAAGATCGACAACGCTAAGATCGAGATCGTCACGATGATTAGTCCGGCGAAGGACGATGCCGTCCTGGTGCCGCGCGCGTCGAGCGGCTTGATTCGCAATTTCCCAATTGCTCTCCGTTCGTCCGAGCGGCCATGCAGTCTATCCGGCGGCTTCCGGCACGCCGTATTCAAGCAGGTGATCGAGTTTTTTCTTCGCGCGAAACGCGCGCGACGCGGTCTTGTCGCGCATCTCGATGAAATTCTGCACGGCGAGATTAACGAGCACATCGGCATTTATCGCCGATTTACGCGACTCGGTTGCTTGGCTTCACCGCCGCTGACAGCGCCGTTCATACATCATAAGCGGCTTATGATGCCGACGAAATAGTCAGCAAGATGTGGAAATCAATTCCGTAAGGCGCGAACCGGATCGATCCGCGTGGCGCGCCATCCCGGCAAGAAACACGCGGCCAATGCGACGATCATCATGACGACGAATGCCGATCCAAACGCGAGCGGATCGCGCGGGCTCACTTTGTAGAGCAGGTTGCCCATTAGTCGGGTGAGGATGAGCGCCGCCGTCACTCCGATGATGATCCCAGCGATGGTGAGTCGAAGTCCGCGTGAAATCACCAGCCGCAAAAGATCGTTGGTGCTGGCACCGAGCGCCATCCGAAGACCGAGTTCGCGCGTGCTTTGCGAAACTGAGTAGGACATGACGGCGTAAAGGCCGATTGCAGCGAGGAAGAGCGCCATTCCACCAAAAATCGCCAGCAACGCTACCGCCAGTCGTTGCGTGTAACTCATGCGATCGACTTGCTGCTGCAAACTGATGGTGTCGAGCGGCGCGAGATTCGGATCGAGCGCGTGGATTTCGCGGGCGAGCGCGTTCATGATCGCGGCCGCGCTCTGGTTCGTCCGAATAATGAAGCCGTTTTGGACGAGAAAGTTCTGCCGAACCGGCACATAAAAGAATGGTGTCGGCTGCTCAAGCTTGGTCCGGTAATGCGCATTTTTTGCCACTCCGACGATCTCCATCCATTTGTCTTTCACCTTGAGGCGCTGACCGACCGGGTCTTTCCCCGGCCAATATTTTGCCGCCATCATCTCATTGACGATCGCAACCGGTGGTGCGTTTTCATCATCGTTGCGGGTGAACTCACGGCCGGCCACGATCGGAATTCCGATCGTCGCGAAATACTCTTCGCCAACTTGGTTGTAATCCGCCGCAACCTGCTCATTGCGCGGCGGCTGATAACCTTCGATCTCCAGCGGTGCTGACGAATAATCCGCGTAGCTGAAAGGCCTAACTCCCTCCAATGTTGCCGATTGAACGCCGGGCAGTGCCCGGACGCGCTCGAGCAATTGTTCGTAAAAAACTTTGGCCCGATCGGGTTTGTAGCCGGCAGAAAAAAGATCTGCCGCCGACACGACGACGTTTCGTGTCGAAAATCCGGGATCGGAATTTTGCATTTGCACCAGGCTTCGAAGCAGTAATCCAGTTCCGGCAATGAGCACAAAACTCAGCGCCACTTGAACGAACACAAGTACCGAGCGCAGTCGCGATCTGCCGCTGCCACCGACGACACTGCCGCCTTCGCTTTTCAGCGCGCCCGAAAGATCGACATGGCTCGCTTGAATTGCAGGTACCAACGCGAACAGCATTGTCGATCCGATGCAAATCGCGACGCTGAGAGCCAGAACACGCCAGTCCAGCTGTCCGGGATAATCAATTGTGATGCCCGGAATCCGGGTAGGAGACACCAGCACGAGAGCGTTACGACACCAGTACGCGACCATGATTCCACCGGCGGCTGCGATTAGAGAAAGAAGCAGGCCTTCAGTGAAAAGTTGTTTAATCAAACGCCGGCGCCCGGCACCGAGCGCGAGACGCATAGTCATTTCATGACGGCGAATAAGTGAGCGCGCGAGCAGAAGATTGCTGACGTTCGCGCAGGCGATTAAAAGAACAAAAAACGCGACCCCGGTTGTGATCGCCAGCGTAGGCGACAGATTTCCGACGGCGTTGAACGGCGTTTTCCACAGCGGCCAAAGTTCAAAGCCCTGCCCGCGGTTTGTCTGCGGATAATCATTCTCCAACCGTTCCGCGATCGCCGATAATTCCGGCTGCGCCTGCTGTCGCGTTACGCCCGGCTTCAGGAAGGCGTAACTTTCAATCCATTGAGCCCCGCGATCTTCCAGCTTATAGCCAGTCGAGTCGAATGTCTCCTGCATCGACGTCGGCACCCAGAAGTTGAACGAATATCCGATGAAGGTGCCGTGAAATTTTTCCGGCGCGACGCCGATGATTGTGTGCTGGACTCCGTTGAGATATTGCGTTTTGCCGATAATCTCCGGGTCGCCCTTGTAGCGGTCCTGCCAGGTTAAGTAACTAATCACGGTGACCGGATGCGCGTTTCTACCAGTGCCTTCTTCCGGCCGAAAGCCGCGGCCGAGAATTGGCCGCACTCCGAGCGCATCAAAATAATTTGCGGAGACGATTCCACCCGTCGCGCGTTCTGCACGATCGCCCACGCTCAACGTCGTGCCCGTGATCTTATCGATGATGAACGATTCGAACAGCGTTGAGTTTTTTCCAGATCGAGAAAGTCCGGATAAGAGAGCCCGTGGCCGCCAGTGACTCCGCGCGTCGTGCCGCCCGAGCGCGACCATCCGGTCCTGATGCGCAACTAGCGGATAAGGACGAATCAGAATTCCTTCGATCCAACTCAAGGCCGCTGCATTTGTGCCAATTCCAAGTGTGAGACAGAGAATTGCCAGGATCGAGAATCCGGGATTGCGGAAAAGCATTCGCGCGCCGAACCGCAAATCTTGAAGAAATTCGTCCGCCCAGCGCCACACCCGTTGTTCGCGCGCGATTTCTTTGACCTGTTCGACTCCGCCGAACTGTCGCAAAGCCGCATTGCGCGCTTCATGGGGCAACATTCCCGCGGCAATGTTGCGCTCGATCAAAAGATCGAGATGCGCTTGCATTTCTTCCGACATCTCAGCGTCCCGTTTGTTTTTTTGAAACAAACCGATCAATCGAGAGAACCAGGCCCGAAGTCGCGGCATAGTTTATTAGCCTCCGGCGAGGACGAGATCGATTCCTTTGGTAATGCGGAGCCAATGCTCCTTTTCTGCGGAGAGCTGCTTGCGCCCGGCCGCGGTCAATTTGTAATAGCGCGCTTTGCGGTTGTTGTCGGAAACACCCCACTCAGCCTTGATCCAGCCTTGCGCCTCCAACCGATAGAGCGCCGGGTAAAGCGAGCCCTGCTCGACGCGCAGAATATCTTTCGACATTTGCTCGATTCGATCCGCGATCGCGAGCCCATGCCGCGGATCATACTGAAGCGCTTTCAGGATCAGCATGTCGAGCGTGCCGTAAACGAGATCAGTTTTTTCTTTAGCCATAATTTGTATTGTTACCTAGACAGTCTCAGTGAACAAACTGTTCAATCATTTACCTAGACTGTCAAGAGGAGTCTTGCTGATTATCGAAACAGCAGGGTCAATGCCATTAAGATCGACATCGCTAGAAGGAGGAGCGCAGCGTAAACGATGCGGTCCTGGCGACGTGCGCGACGAGCGGCCTTCGCGTATGGAATCCCGGTGAATGTCACCATCGTATAAAGAGGTAGATAGATACCGGGCAGCAACGCCTCGAGTAGGTGATCGAGCTTCTTTTTCGCCCGAAATGTCTTCGACGCGGTCTTGTCGCGCATCTCGATGAAGTTTTCGACAGCGAGGTCGGCCAGCGCATCGGCGTTCTCTTTTCGCCGTGCAAAATATTCCGCGAACGCGCGCTCCCGGTTATCCGAGAATTTGCCCAAGCATTCGTCCAGCACGACGCAATCTTCGAACGCCGCGTTCATTCCCTGGCCATAGAACGGCACGACCGCGTGGGCGGCATCACCGACGAGCGCGACCTTATCTTTGTAGGACCAAGGAGCGCAACGGATCGTCACTAACGATCCGGTCGGATTCTCGCGGAAGTCTTCGAGCAGCGTTGGCATTAGCGGTACGGCGTCGGGGAATTCTTCGTCGAAGAATCGGCGGACATCCTCGTCGGTCTTTGTTGATTCAAAGCTGCGCGGCCCTTTGAATTCCCAGAAGAGCGTGCAAGTGAACGAGCCGTCGGGGTTCGGCAGCGCGATCATCATGAAACTTTTGCGCGGCCAGATATGGAGCGCCTCCTTTTCCATCTGCCACGAACCATCCGGTCCGGGCGGGATGGTGAGCTCCTTGTAACCGTGAGCGAGATAACTCTCGTCGTACTCGAATTTTTCTATTTTTTTCTGCATCGATTGGCGCACGGCAGAGAATGCGCCATCGACGCCGATGACTGCCTCTCCGCGCGCGGTGATTATTTGAGGCTCGGGATTTGCGGCCGACACGGCCGCCTCTACAGAAGGCGTTTCCAAATAGGCGACCGCTTCGGTCAGATCGACATCGGTGCAGCGATGATTGAAATGGACTCGCACGTTTGGATAACGCTGCGCTGCTTGGATCACAGTCGTGTTGAGCGCGGCACGACCGATCGAGTTTATGTATTTGTTTGGATCGACATCATACGGCGCGAAATGCAGACCGCCGGACTTATCATGGATCATCCGGCCGCGCATCGGAATCGCGTGCCGTAGAACTTCGTCGGCGATATCGAGTTGCTCGAGTGCGTGAATGCCGCGTGTTGAAACCGCGAGATTAATCGATCGCCCGCCGACGATGTTCCCTTCGCGCGGGTCAGCCCGTCGCTCGTAAAGATCGACCTCGTATCCGCGCCGCCCCAAATACGCGCCAAGCAATCCGCCAGCAAGGCCGCTGCCGATGAGAGTGAATTTCGTTGGCATTCACCCGAATTCTTAACCGCGGATTACGCCGATATCACGGATATTCAGATCAAGCAGCTTGCACAAAGTTCGCCAATGACGCAGAGCATCGTTGCCTAATGCGCTTAAAATGCCGACATAATGCTGGAATCCTGTGAAGTAGCCCGAGAATCATGAAAATCTTGTCAGTGAACGTCGGATTGCCGAAGGAAGTAAGCTGGCAAGGCAAGCTCGTCACGACGGGAATTTTCAAAGAGCCGGTGAACGCGCCGGCCATGTTGCGCACGTTAAACCTGGATGGAGACCAGCAAGCCGATCTTACTGTTCACGGCGGCGTTAGCAAAGCGGCTTACGCTTACCCGTCGGAGCACTATAGCTATTGGCGAGCTGAGTTGCCGGGAATGGATCTGCCCTGGGGAATGTTCGGCGAAAATTTCACGACTGAGGGATTGCTTGAGAAAGCCATTTACATCGGGGACAGATTTAGAATCGGCGAAACGGAAGTCATGGTTACGGAACCACGAATGCCCTGCTACAAACTGGGCATAAAGTTTGGACGCGCTGACATCATTAAGCGGTTTCTGGCCAGTCGCCGCACCGGTTTCTATTTTGCCGTGGTTCGCGAGGGGATGGTTGGTACCGGTGACGCGATAAAATTAATCGGCCAAGAGCAACAAGATATCAGCGTGGCCGATATCACTCGTCTTTATGCTTTTGAGAAGGACGATCTGAAAAGTTTGGGCCGAGCAATCGAAGTCGAGGCACTACCGGAAAGTTGGAAAGGCTATTTTCAACATCAGCTCGAGAAGCAGATCGGTTAGTTCCAATGAGAAGAAGCTTCGCCGTCCGGAAAGAGAAAAACGGGCATCAACCGGATTCGGTGGATTTTGTATATTCTAATTCGGGTCTAGTCCGGAAATCCTGTTGGAAATGAAAAACGCTGTAATGTCTCACCTCCGATTCATCATTCCGCTGATTTGCACTTTCACAATTGGTCAATCGTTGCCTGCTCAAGCACCTAAGGCTGAAAAACCTAAGCAATTCATCTATGTGTTGCGGCTCGTGCCGCGGCTCTATTCGGATTCGAATTGGACGAAAGAGGATGAAGCGGCGCTTTCGCGACATTTCGCTCGGTTCAAACATGCAATTGAGACTGGTGAATTAATTCTGGCAGGCCGCACGTCGGAGTCTGGGGACAAAACATTCGGCATTGCGATTTTCGAAGCGAAAGACGAACCAGCCGCTCAAGCGTTTATGGAAAGCGACCCGGCTGTTGTAGCAGGGCTGATGACTGCCGAACTCCATCGTTTCGCGGTGGCCCTTGAGCGCAAGAATCCCTAGGGGCTGCCCTAACAGTGCGGATTACCGGAATACCGAGCAGATTCATTTGCGGCGCATCCCAAGAATGCTGACGAAAAAGCTGGAGAAGACGGTTTGAAACCCCAGGGCGACGAGTGTCGCTCCTGGTACGACGAATCGCATCGTGTGGGCGTAATCCAAATGGCCAAAACCAGTCAGCCACCATTGCCCGATGGCAGCCAGCAGCAAACTGCCACCCACGAGCATCGCCAGCGCTGCTACGACCAGCCCTTTTTCCAAAGTCGCAAACTCGAAAAAGCGTTCCAACTGCCGGTCTGGTGGAAGGAGTCCCTCGGTGATGGCAAATGTCTTGGCGAAGATGGCAAAGAGAATCCACTGGTATCCGCATAAGATAGCCAGGCTGGCGAACAACAGCGTGTGGGCGTCGAAGGTGCTGTGCCCTATGCTCAGACCCGGCAGGGCCAGAAGATAACCAAGCAGGCCAAAGGCGATGAAAGCGCTGCCGGGAACCAAAAAGAGCCGACGTGGACTGCACATTAGAAAATAAC
>Ga0209375_1003333_pt1 | contig 11230 bp, 17 predicted proteins | sample GraSoiAngelo_131_FD_185888 | JGI IMG/M metagenome (GOLD analysis project Ga0209375, IMG submission 185888) | Grasslands soil microbial communities from the Angelo Coastal Reserve, California, USA - 14_0929_02_30cm (SPAdes) (version 2) | ecosystem: Environmental > Terrestrial > Soil > Grasslands ...
GGGCGCGGCGCTTGCGCCGGCCGGCGCCCCGCACCTTAAGCGCGGTCCGTTAGGCTGCCCGTTTAGGCAATCGAACCGATGGCTCTCCTCCTCGTCTGCGTCCTAGCCGTCGCTCCTTGGCTGGGGGTGTTCCGCCTTCGGCGGACACGCCGATCGTCGTCTGGGCCTGTTCTGAAGCGTATCCCGCTCCGCCCCTGGGTCCGCCTCCTCAGTGTCGGCGCGATCGCCATGCTCCTCTACCAAGCGAAGTCGCCTCTTCGCGCAGTGTTGGCCGGTTGGTCATCCCTGACAGAAGCCGTCTTCGATCTAGCTCTTCTTAGCTTCGTAGCGGGCATGGTGAGTCTCTTCTTCCTTTACCTGCGACACGGCCACATTGAGCTGTCTGCGGATTCCGGAGTAGTCTTTCGCGAGTGGGCCTCATGGCGCGAGGTGCAGCAGATAGAAGAATCGGGCGCTCGTCTCCGCCTCCGGTTTGACGATCCATCCATGGGCCTGACAATACTCCGGATCTTCTATCGGTGGACGCCGGACGACGTGACACTCATCAAGCGCCTCCACCGTCAGGCACTCGGACCGGGCAGCCTAACAAGCGCTTGAAGCTGCCGGGCGGTGCTCGCTTTAAGGGAACCGGAGTGTTTGTGCCCTGGCGGGCACGGACTGTCGTCCAGCGGCCTTGCGCCGGCGGGCGGGTCGCCCGCAGCTTAAGCGCGATCCGTTAGGCGGACGCCACACCGAGGACAACAACATGTGCCGCTATGCTCAAATCTCCGGAGCGTTTTTCACTCTCGTCGCGCTTGCACAACTGACGCGCACACTGCTGCAGTGGCCCGTTCAAGTGGCTGGCGTTCCCATTCCGGTCTGGGCTTCTGCAGTCGCGTTTCTCATCGTCGCGACCTTTGCCGTCTGGGGTTTTCGCGTCACGAGGAGCGCCGCCTAACAAGCGCTTGAAGCTGGCGGGCGGTGATCGTTTTAGGGGAAGCGGAGTGTTTGCGCCCTGGCGGGCGCGGATCGTCGTCCAACACTCTTGCGCCGGCGGGCGAGTCGCCCGCAGCTTAAGCGCGATCCGTTAGGCAGCTACCATCCCACGGTCGGGTCTGTAGATTCTACGATGCTGGCTGCGCCAACGAGCACCGGTGTTTGTCCCGGCGTCACGCGGCGCGGCTCGGGTGGTGGAATTGGTAGACGCGCCAGGCTTCGTAAGGAGTACTGGTGGGGAGAAATCCCCGTGCGGGTTCGAATCCCGCCCCGGGCAATCCTTCCATGAAATCCCAGCTGCCTAACAAGCGCTTGAAGCTGACAGGCGGTGATCGTTTAGGGGAACCGGCGTGTTGTGGCGCCCGCCGGTATCAACTCACGTTCCGTCTCCGTTGCGCCAACGGGCAGGCGCCTGCAGCTTAAGCGCGATCCGTTAGGCGGCTGAACATGCTCACGTTCGATTTGGCAAAGCCCCGCGCTCGTGAGGCCAGGGTAACTCTTCGCAGGCTCTTGAGGAACAGGCTTGTCCTCGGGCTCGCGGGAGCCGCTCTCGGTGTGATCGCGATGCAGATGAATCTGTGGGCGGGTCTCTTCGTCGTCGGTATCGGTGCGTGGGAGGCCGCACATGCGCTCGTGGTGCGGACCCATCCCTACCTTGCTCAGCCGCCTAACAAGCGCTTGAAGCTGCCGGCGCGCGTAGATTAAGGAATGAATCTGTCTTCAGCGCGCCGCAGCTTAAGCGCGATCCGTTAGGCGGCGGCTCCAAATAGATCCCATGAGCGCTCAACCATCGCAATCTCAACGCGCCGAATCTCTGCGCGAGGTTCGCAAGGCGACCGTCATATGGGACGCCCTTCTCGTGTGCGCCGGGGTCTACCTTTGGATCACCTTCCCGCAGCGGTGGTGGGGCGGCGCAATAGCGATCGCTGTCGGTTTTTTGATGCTATGGCGCCATGTGACACGCTTGCGGCGGAAAGGCCGCCGCCTAACAAGCGCTTGAAGCTGACGGGCGGTGATCGCTCTAAGGGAAGCGAAGTGTTGTGCGCTGGCGCGCACGAACTATCGTTCCACTACCCTGCGCCCTGCGGCCGAGTCGCCCGCAGCTTAACCGCGATCCGTTAGGCAGCGACTTATGACAGATCGTCTACTACCCGGGTCCCTTCGCTCTGCGGCTGACCTCCTTCAGAAGGTGCGCCGTGACGCAGCTCTGTTGGACGAGGAAGTCACGTCCGATCGCTTCTTCAACTTCGTCGTCACCGCCTATTCGCTCGTTGACTGGATCGACCACGATCCCACCGTTCCCATCACGGCCAAAGCACCTGCTGAGATAGCGGCCCTGCGTGCCGACCAGTGGCTCCTCCTCTGTGGTGACGCCGCGACGGGCGCCAAGCACTTCAAGCTCACCCGGCGCACACCTACCGCTGCTAAAGTCAGTGTCGCCTCAGGGTACGGCGTGGGCCGTTACGGTAAGGGGAAATTCGGCGTCGGAGAGGAACACATCACGGTTCACATGCCCGATGGACGCGTTTACGGGGCGCTCGAACTCGTCCGGGGAGTTCTCGCAACGTGGGCGGCGTTCTTCTCCCGTCATGGAATACCAGTTTCGTGAAGCGATGTCGCTGCCTAACAAGCGCTTGAAGCTGGCGGGCGGTGATCGCTCTAAGGGAAGCGGAGTGTTGTGCGCTGGCGCGCACGAACTATCGTTCGACTATACCGCGCGCAGCGGGCGAGTCGCCCGCAGCTTAAGCGCGATCCGTTAGGCCGCATCCCGCAATCGCCTAGCGAGGCTCCGTGGACCTAGTCTTCCCGCTCATACCAATCGCAGCGCTCTGGGCCATCATTCGGTACGGCCCCTTCCGAAACCGGTGGTGGCGCGGCGAGCGTCCGGTCGGCTTTGCGCTGTGCGTCGGCGCCGTCACTTTCCTCCTCGGGTTCGTCGGCCCGATGATCGTAACCCCGAGCGCCAATCAGGGCCCGCTGCTCGGCATCTTCATTTCGGGACCGCTCGGCCTTGCCCTTGGTCTTGTGTGGGGTCTGATCCGCGCGACGCGTCGCCGAGGGTCTGGACCGGATGCGGCCTAACAAGCGCTTGAAGCTGCCGGGGCCGGCTCTTAGAGTAAGCGCACGTTTATGCGCCAGCCAGCCGTTACCGCAGGGCGGAGCGCTTGCGCCCGCTGGCGCTCGCCCCGCAGCTTAAGCGCGATCCGTTAGGCAGCCACTCGACGTTGCGTGCCCGTCACGCTTCACTCGCGCTATTCGTAATTGCCGCGGCTTGCCGCGCGAAAGTCGGTGACGCTCTCGTTCCGCCTGCCACGTTTCCCGTCCGCGGTATTGTCGCCGATAGCACCCACGGCTCCCCGTTTCGTGGTGCTCTAGTCCGCGCGTCGCGCCGCCGCGACCGTCGCTGTGAGCGCGTTACGGAGCATGCTGGCCGCACGGATAGTCTTGGGGTATTCATTCTGCAATTGCCCTCTGGCCGCCACTATATTTGCGCCGCAGTGATCGGATACGTGTCGCAGACGTTTCTCATCACGCTGCCAGCTGATTCTGGGAGGCTACTGGATTTCCGGTTGCCGCCGATCCCAATAAAGCTTGCGCCGATGTGATAGGGATTGGGCACGCCGGGGTGGCTGCCTAACACGCGCTTGAAGCTGAACGGGCGCTGCTAAGTAAAGTAGAATTCCATTTGTGAGCCCGAACGAGCACGGTAACTGCATCAGCCACCAGCGCGCCTGCGCGCTTTGCGCCCGCAGCTTAAGCGCAGGCCGTTAGGCAGCGCACGCGCTCTTCGATATGGCCAAGTACCGCATTGGCTTCGCTTTTCGCATCGCAGCGTGGATTCCAGCACTCGCCTTTACGTTTCTTGGCATCGCGTGCGGACTGATCGCGAACAAGGAACTGGGCCGAGCTCCTATATGGGCCGTCGCAGCACTCCTTCTGTTCGGTCTGCTTGTGATCGCTCTCGGTCTCGTATTTGCCAAAGTCGCCTGGACAGGACGCGTATCAGCGCCGTGGAGGAGTACGGCCTCGATGATGTTCAGGACATTGAGCGGATGCGCTCAACTGCTCGATCGCAGGGAAGGCTTGAGGAGTAGATTGGAGCGCGCGCAGCCTAACAAGCGCTTGAAGCTGACGGCGCGCGTAGATTAAGGAATGAATCTTTCTTCAGCGCGCCGCAGCTTAAGCGCGGTCCGTTAGGCCGACGCCCTGACAGCCGAGACTACATGCGAGAGTATCTGCAGTCCCGCTGGGTTCGCGTCGGCCTCGGTCTCCTCATCCTTGGCTGCGGGCCGCAGATCCTCATCATCGTGGCCGCTGCGATCGGGCTGTGGCCCGATCCCAATCCGAATCCCATCGGTCCAGGCCTTCTTGCTTTCCTCACGTTCTGGCCGAGTGTGATTTGTCTAGCGATTGGTGTCACGCGAGTCCGACTGCGCCGCAACAAGGGCGCGGCCTAACAAGCGCTTGAGGCTGGCGGGCGCTCACAACTAGGGAGGAATTGCGTTGCCTCGCTGGCGAGCCTTTTTGTCTGCGGCTCCAACTCCTTGCGCCCGCGGGCAGTGCGCCCGCAGCTTAAGCGCGGTCCGTTAGGCAGCCCCATCGAACAACTGGTGTCGTCCTCGACGGGATGACACTTATGCGCGAGAATTAGCCGGTCAGCCGTCAATGATCTCCGCATCCAACCAATAGCCGGGGGGGCAAATGAAGCGCGCGTGGACGCTCGCTGCAGCCGTCGTCGCTGTGGCCGTGACGACGGCGGTCGTGTTTGCAGATCAGGACCAAAGTTCCGGCGTCATCTTTGCACGTTCACGAACCGCGAAATACTCACCGCTAGTCCCGGGGGTCTCGAGCTACGTGGCCTGGGGCGATACGGCCAAGGGACCGTTCGGGGGGTTTACGAAGTTTCGTCCGGGATACGATGCAGGGATGCACACGCATACGGCGGACGTGTTGCTTGTCGTTTTACGTGGCGCCTATCTGTACCGGGATGATGCCGGTGCCAAACGCGTCGGCGCGGGCGATTTCATCCGAATTCCGGGTGGTCATAAACACTGGAGCGGCGGAGATCGCAAGGAAGGGGCGCTGTTTTATCAGGAGACGTTCGGCAAGTTTGATTTGATCCCGGTGAAGTAGCCGAGTCTGGGAATGTCTTTGGCGCGGGCTGCCTAACAAGCGCTTGAAGCTGGCGGCGCGCGTAGGATATTGAATGACACCTTTTTCGTCAGCGCGCCGCAGCTTAAGCGCGATCCGTTAGGCAGCCCCGATCCGAAACCAACACTCGTGCCGGCTGAGCCCGAAGCCCCCGTTTACATCGTCGCCTACGACCAGAACTGGCCGGCGCTCTTCGAGGCCGAGCGAGCGGTCCTCTCGAAGGTCCTTCGCCCCTGGCTTACGGGACCGATTGAGCACGTTGGGAGCACGGCCGTTCCTGGACTGCCGGCTAAGCCCGTCATCGACATCATGGCCGGAGTCCACACCCTCGTGACCTCACGTGAGGCCCTGCTTCCGCTGCGCGAGTTGGGCTACCAGTACTCCCCCTACCGCCCCGATCTCATGCACTGGTTTTGCAAACCCAGTTTCGCTCACCGAACGCACCACTTGCACTTGGTACCGCTCGGCAGTCCGATATGGAACGACCGTCTCCGCTTCCGCGACTGCCTTCGGTCAACTCCGGCGGTTTCCAATGAGTACGCAGCGCTGAAGTATCGACTCGCCGAGCTCCATCGCTTTGATCGTGAAGCCTACACGGAAGGTAAGGGGGCCTTCGTCGCTCGCATTCTGCGCACGCTCACGGATGAGCGACATCTGACCTGAGGACCCGATGGGGCTGCCTAACAAGCGCTTGAAGCTGGCGGCGCGCGTAGGATATTGAATGACTACTCTTTCACCAGCGCGCCGCAGCTTAAGCGCGATCCGTTAGGCGGCCTCCACCCCGCCGGGAGTCTCCATTCATGGCCCAGATCATCAAACAACGCATGACGGCGCGGCTCGACGGCGAGTTTGTGGTGTTTCTCATTGGCATGCGGATCAACCGATTCTGGAAGCTCCACAAGTGGGTGCCGGTGGCGCTCGCCATGCCACGCATGTTGGCTGAGTTGGCTCGAAAGCCCCAAAGTGGATTTCTCGGGGCGCAGATCTATGGAGGAATCCCGCCAGTGATGGCGCAATACTGGCGAAGCTTCGCACATCTAGAGGCGTACGCGAAGGATCCGACTGCAGAGCACTTTCCCGCTTGGCGAGCATTCAACCAGCGCGTGCAGCGCAACGGGGATGTCGGAATCTGGCACGAGACATACTTGGTCCGGCCTGGCCAATACGAGACCATCTACAACAACATGCCGCCGTACGGTCTTGGCACGGTGGGGCAACTTGTGCCCGCGATCGGTCGACTCGAGTCTGCCGGCAGCCGAGTGAGTGCCGAACTGGCGGCGTCAGAGAAAGGAGGCCGCCTAACAAGCGCTTGAAGCTGGCGGGCCTATCGTTCTTAACGGAATCGGAGCGTTTGTGCGCTGGCGCGCACGAACTATCGTTCAACTACACCGCGCTCGGCGGGCGCGTCGCCCGCAGGTTAAGCGCGGGCCGTTAGGCAGCTGCACACTACGCATGGTATCTAGCCTTGTCAGAGTCGCTCTTGCCGGGGTCCTCGTGAACGCGGCCTGTGCGCGACACGCGGTCCCTTCCGTGGCGCCCACTGATTGTTCTTTCGCTGTCGCCTCGGACGCTACCCGCTTCGATGCTGACTCACTGCGGGCGTTAGCGGGTGAGTACAACCTGATTCAGGTTGCCTGGCAACCAGCTCCGCCGACCGTGACTCGAGGTCGCCTCCACCTTGAGGTGCCCGACTCTCAGTGGCGCGAGGTCCCGTGCGGCTTTCGCAGAGTCCGGCGCGATCTCATCGGGTGGTACCGCCCAGCGGACCCAAGCCCCAACCAGTGGCACGCGATCATCAGCTCCCACGACCCAGCTCATCCTGGAGCCGTAGTCCAAGGGTCGGTGCTGAGAATAGGCATGCACTGTGTGCTCGATGGGGGCGGCGACAATTTCACGATAACAGCCGTGTCGGCACGGGGCTTCTGGGGTTACTGGGAGACCGACATGGGGATCGCGGTGGTTATGGACACAGCGACGCACAGGATCCTTCCAGACGCCACGGGGTTTTTTTGTGCCTTGCGCGAGGAGAGCCACTGAGACCGAGGCAGCTGCCTAACATGCGCTTGAAGCTGGCGGGCGCTCTTGTGGGAAGAATTGCGTTCCCTCGCCGGCTAGCCTTTTTGTCTGCCGTTTCACCGCCTTGCGCCGGCCAGCGTTGCGCCCGCAGCTTAAGCGCGATCCGTTAGGCGGAGGCATGATCAGATGCCGGTGAGCATCAAGTGCGGCTCCCTCCTGGCCCTCGCCAGTGCCGCGTGGCCTGTTGTCGCGTTAGGCCAGCGCACCTCGGCGCCCTCGCTTCCGGTGTGCACCGTCCTGAAGGTCGACGCAACAGGCTGGAAAGAGCTCACGTCGCGAATCGCGCCGGTCACGTTTCGTGCTCCAGCGGACTTTCGTTGGTTTGACGATCCATTGACTATCGAGTCGACCGACCCGCAGATTCGCATGCGCAAAGAGGATTGGCTTGGCGAGACCCCACCCTACTTCATCAATTTGCTTCGTACCACATTCTTGGCAGGAGCCCGCCCTACGCGAAGCACGACGCGCGCTCGCGAGCTAATTTACTGCCTTGACTCTCTCGGTGGGGTCCCTGTCGTTATTAGTGCCACGCCAAGGCTCCCCAGTGTCGGCGCGTCAGATACCACCTACTATGCCGATGGCAGGCTCGGGCTGGGACCAGGGGACAGTCTACGAATCTTCGGGGCAGCTTACGATCCCGCGGGCCAGGCACTCGTACTGGCCATCATTCGGTCCGTCCGTGTGCAGACGAAGGCCTCCAAGTAGAAGGCCTCCGCCTAACACGCGCTTGCAGCTGGCGGGCGCTGATCGCTCTAAAGGAAGCGGAGTGTTGTGCCCCTGGTGGGCACGGACTTCGTCCAGCACTCTTGCGCTGGTGGGCGGGTCGCCCGCAGCTGAACCGCGATCCGTTAGGCGGCCAGCCGTGACCGGGCGCGAGTCCGGTGGGTATATATACCAGTAGCACTCTCGCGACGAACTGCCTCACGTATGCTTCGCCTAGTCTTCATCGCATCGGTCGCTCTCGCGGCGTCGATCGGCGCATGTACTAGCGGTGCGACCTGCGGGGGCACGGGCCCCACCTGTCCCTTCGCCCCACCGAGCCACCATGCAGTCGTCACGGGCCTCGTCGTGGGCGCCAGTGACCAGCCGCTCGCAGGCGCCTACGCCAGCGTCGCCTTCTCGAACGGGCTGGTCTTCGTCGCCGGGCCCCAAACCGACGCGACCGGTCGGTTCACCATCACCGTACGACGCGACCTTTCTGCAACGGCGCCCGATACGCTCAGCGGCTGGGCCCGCGCCGCTAAGGAGGTACCTTCGCCGACTGGGTCAAGCGTCGGCACCCTAGTGAAGGACAGCGCAAGCGTTCTCATCCGATTCCGGCCTCGCACCGATCCCGCAGTGGTGACGGAAGCCACGGTCCACCTTCCTATTGCGCCCTGAACGCCTCCACGTCCGTACTTCGGGCGCCGCGCTGGCCGCCTAACAAGCGCTTGAAGCTGGCGGGCGTTGATCGCTCTAAGGGAATCGGAGTATTGTGCGCTGGCGCGCACGAACTATCGTTCAACGACCGTTGCGCTGGCGGGCGAGTCGCCCGCAACTTAAGCGCGATCCGTTAGGCGGAACACAACGTTCATGGCACTAAAGGCACGAAAGCTCGAGCATTCGGGCGCGAAGAAAGGTCGCGGGGCCTTCTACGGGCGGAAGGTTGAGGCCAAGCGCGCCAGTAATCGCCGCCGACGCGCGGCTGATAAGCACGCAGCGAGGAAACGTGGCCCATCATAAGCGCAAGCGCCCGAAGAACCGGCGAGCTGGCTGCCTCATGTGCAAGCCATGGAAGGTGAATGGATTCGCGAAGAGCCGAGCTGGCGCTGAGCAGTTCGCGGATCATCGCCGCCGGTTGTTTGCCGAGCGCGCGGTGCGCTCAGCTCGACAGGGCGAGTTTGATTGAGCGTCCGCCTAACAAAGCGCTTGAAGCTGTCGGGGCCGGCCTTCAAGGGAAGCGGACGTTTGTGCCCCAGCCAACTGATACCGCAGGGCGGCGTGCTTGCGCCCGCCGGCGCTCGCCCCGCAGCTTAAGCGCGATCCGTTAGGCAGCAGCGCGACCAAGGAACTCAGCTGTGCCACAGCGCTTCATCGAGTACCGCGGCGTCCGAATGGTCGAAGGGTGGCCGGATCGTATTACGGAGGCCCAGCAGATCCGCACCTACTCCGGCGACGGCCGCGAGATTGCCCGAATCCCGTACGGTTCCGAACGCGATGACTGGGGGGCCGATGAGAAGCCCTGCCACGACTGCCGCGTGTTCAAGGGGGAATTGCACGTGGTGGGCTGTGACGTCGAGGAATGCCCACTTTGTCATAACCAGCTACTTGGGTGCGACTGTCCCTTTGACGACCGGCAATAGTGGATGCTGCTGCCTAACAAGCGCTTGAAGCTGCCGGGCGGTGATCGCTTTAACGGAAGCGGAGTGTTGTGCGCCGATGCGCACGAACTAACGTTCAACAATGCGGCGCACTGCGGGCGGGTCGCCCGCAGCTTAAGCGCGATCCGTTAGGCGGCAAGCAACAGCCGATGAGTGTCGGTGCCATCATCTATATAGCTGCGATCGTCGTCGTGCTCGGGCTCATTTTCTGGCGGCTTGCACGATCGGGCGATCGCCCCCGTGGCGGGTATGGTCCCGACGATGACCTCACTGCGGGAGGCGCAGGCTCTCTACCAGCTGACTCGCACGGCTCGAGCGACGCCCCAGGCGACGACGATGACTAGCGTGCTCGTCTCGGGTCCGCTTGCCGCCTAACAAGCGCTTGAAGCTGGCAGCGCCTGGCAGTTGGGGTAAACGTCCATTCGTGACGAACCAAGCTAGGCGCCGCAGCTTAAGCGCGGGCCGTTAGGCGGCGCAACAACCAACCTCGAGGCTCTCGATGCAGGCAATGGCCGTCGCCACGCTGATTACCGCCGTTGCCGGGCTTCAGACCTGCGCGTCCCCGCATGCTCCGTCCCCGTCACTACCTCCGTCCGGCGACCTGGTCCCTGACGTCACTCGTGTCGAAGGAGCGCCGAAACCACTCGTGCAGACGGCCCCAGACTATCCAGATAGCTTACGTCGGGCGCGCGTTCAGGGCCGCGTGACGTTTCGCTTCGTGCTTGATACCATGGGCGTGCCTGAGGTCGAGACATTCAGGATTGTTTCGTCTCCTGATGTCGCGCTGTCAGAGGCTGTCCAAGCAATCCTACCGTCCTGGCGCTACACCCCCGCTCGGCTCGGTGGCCGCAAGGTCCGCGTGCTGCTGGAGCAGTGGGTCAACTTCGCGGTGCGATAAGCTGTCGATGCGGGTGCGCCGCCTAACAAGCGCTTGAAGCTGGCGGCGCGCGTAGATTATGAAATGAATCGTTCTTCAGCGCGCCGCAGCTTAAGCGCGATCCGTTAGGCGGCAACATGAGGACTCGGCAATGAAAGCATCCGTCTTTGTTGGCACCAGCCTCGACGGCTTCATCGCTCGAGCCGATGGCTCCTTCGATTTTCTCCCAGCCGAGGTCGAACCTCATGGATACGAGGAATTCATGGCCACGGTGGATGCACTGGTCATCGGCCGAAAGACCTTCGAGACGGCCCTCGGCTTTGACGAGTGGGCCTACGGAAAGAAGCCGGTCTTCGTGCTCAGCAGTCGTTCGATTGCTACGGCTCCGCCTGGGGCAGTAGTGGAGCAAATGTCCGGAGCTCCGGCCGACATCGTGTCGCAGCTCGAGGCGCGCGGCATCCAGCATATCTACGTCGATGGCGGGCTCACGATCCAGCGGTTTCTGCAGGCCGGCCTCATACACCGGCTCATTATCACCCGTGTTCCGGTGCTCATCGGTACGGGCATCCCGCTGTTTGGCCCGCTACAGCGTGATATCTCCCTCAAACATGTCGCCACTCGCCATTTTCCCAGCGGCCTTGTTCAGAGTGAGTATGCTGTTGCCGCCTAACCAGCGCTTGAAGCTGGCGGGCGATAATCGCTTTAAGGGAAGCGGAGTGTTGTGCCCCTGGTGGGCACGGACTGTCGTCCAACACTCTTGCGCCGGCGAGCGAGTCGCCCGCAGCTTAAG
>Ga0209375_1003335_pt1 | contig 11225 bp, 13 predicted proteins | sample GraSoiAngelo_131_FD_185888 | JGI IMG/M metagenome (GOLD analysis project Ga0209375, IMG submission 185888) | Grasslands soil microbial communities from the Angelo Coastal Reserve, California, USA - 14_0929_02_30cm (SPAdes) (version 2) | ecosystem: Environmental > Terrestrial > Soil > Grasslands ...
CGTCCGGGGCGAAGGGACACTAGTTGGCCGCTGCCAGCCGCAGCTCGACCTCCGGGACCTCGCTGACCAGATACCGCTCGGCCAGCGCGATGGCGCGGCGCTCCTGGTCGGGCCGGGCGGACAGCAGGTCGACCACCCGCGCCCAGCGCTCTCGATCGGCGTCCCCGAGCTCGTAGAGGCGGATTGCCGCCTCGAAGTTCTTCCGCTGGAGGGATCCGTCGCCCAGCGCGAGCAGCTGCGCGCGCGGCACCGGTACGCCGCCGATCTCGCACACGCGTATCGCGTCCACGATCCGATGACGGTCCATCAGGCGCTCGACCAACAGCGCCCAATCGCGCTTCTCGACCAGGGCCGCGTGGCGGACGAAGAGTCGCATCGCCACATCGAGAAACCCGCGCTCGAGATACCGGTGCCCGATGAGCACCGTGGAATGACCCGCATGCATTGGCTTGAGCCTCATCGACATCCTCATGGCGGGTGGATGACGCAAGGTCCGTGCCGGGCCGGACGGCCAAGGCGTGCGGGGGCAAGGTGTGTCGGTGGGGGCGACAGGAGGCACATGCCAGGGCCAAAGTGGCTCAGTGTGCTCCCGGGCAGGACTGCAGGTGCCACTGTCGCCGCCGACCGGGTCAGCTCTGTCCGGAGGCCTGCGCGGCGTGCCGGCCGATCTCCTGCGGGGAGAGGTCCTCCTTGTGGGTGGCGATGCCCCAGCGGACGCCGAACGGATCGACCACGCGGCCGAACCGGTCGCCCCAGAACATGTCGGTCTTCGCAGCTCGACGATCACCGGCAACGAGGGCGATGAGGAGGGGGCGATAGTACTCCCCCGCCGGGCACGAGCGGCGTTGCGGGCCCGGCGACCCCTGGCGTTGCCCCGCCGCCCCCGGCTACATTGCCCGCGCCGGAGGTCGCGACCATGGATCTGTCCTACACCGCCGAGGAGGAAGCCTTCCGCGCCCGCGTGCGCGCGTGGGTCGAGGCGAACGTCCCCGCCCAGGGGTCGCTCAAGACGCTCGACGGCATGCGCGCCTGGCAGCGGAAGCTCCACGTCGCCGGGTTCCTGGGCGCCGCCTGGCCGAAGGAGTACGGCGGCGCCGGGCTCTCCGAGATGCAGCAGGCGATCCTGAACGAGGAGCTCGCCCGCGCCCGCGCGCCGCAGGTGGTGAACGCGATGGCGATCTGGTGGGTCGGGCCCGCCATCATCCGCTACGGGACGGACGCGCAGAAAAAGCGCTTCATCCCCCCCATCCTCACCGCGGACGAGATCTGGGCGACGGGCTACTCCGAGCCGACCTCGGGCTCCGACATGGCGGCCGCCCGGACGCGCGCCCTGCGCGACGGCGACGTTTACGTCGTCAACGGGCAGAAGATCTGGACCACCTATGCGCACATCTCGGACTGGTTCTTCGTGCTGGTGCGCACCTCGACGGAGGGGCCCAAGTGGGCCGGCCTCTCGCTCCTCCTGATGGACCTCCGCAGCCCGGGCATCGACATCCGGCCGATCAGGCAGATCGACGGCAGCGCGGAGTTCAACGAGGTCTTCATGACCGACGTGCGCGTGCCGGTGACCAACCTCCTCGGCCGCGAAGGGCAGGGCTGGGAGGTGGTGTCGAGCGCGCTCATCAACGAGCGCACCGGGATCGCGGGGAGCGTGCGCTTCGACCTCGCGCTCGACTGGCTCGCCACCACGGCGCGCAGCCAGGGGAAGGAGCGGGACCCGCGCGTCCGCCAGCGCATCGCGGAGCTGGCGACCAAGGCGGCGATCGTGCGCTACGCGGGTCTCCGCACCCTCACCGACTCGCTGCGCGGGCGCATGAACCCGCACCTCTCGGCGGCGATGAAGCTCTCCACGACGCAGCTGACACAGGAGTTCTCCGAGACCGCGATGGAGGTGCTGGGCCCCTGGGCCGCGCTCATGGACGATCCGCACGCGCCGTCGAACGGCCGCTGGGCGAAGCAGTACCTCGGCGATCGGTCGATGACCATCGCCGGCGGCACGAGCGAGGTGCAGCGCAACATCGTCGCGCAGCGCATCCTCGGGCTGCCGCGCGACCGGGCCGTGAAGAGCTGAGACGCCCGCTTAAGGCGCGGAGCGCTCGGGGTCGTCCAGGAAGGCGCCGCTCGGCGAGGCGGCGCCCTTCATCAGCGTGAAGGTCCCTCCCTTCACCTTGCCCTTCTTCACCCGTGCGAAATGCCCCGTGATCGTCGGCTGGGCGGTGGTGTCGAGCTTCCCGCTCAGCAGGATGTGACTGCCGTCGTCGCACGGCTTGAGGAGTATCTTGACCTTCTGATGACGCTTCTGCCTCCCCTTTGCGGTGCACGTGGTCGTCCCGTCCGCCGACGTCGACGACAGCGTACCCGTGAACGTCTTCGGGACGGTGCCCGTCGTGAAGTCCGCCGCCAGCGTGACCGGCGACTTGCCGGTCTGCGTGGCGCTCCCCGTCCAGTGACCCGTGAAGTCGTACGGCGTGGTCTGCGCCAGCGCCGCGACCGTTCCCGCCAGCAGCGCGATGCCGAGCGCCGCCACCCTCGTCCCTGAGCCAGAGCCTGATGTCCGCATACAACCCTCCCCCTCTCCCCCCAAAAGCTCGTGTGCCGGCCCCTATAGCCCAAACACCGCGTTCAGCGCCAGCCCGAGCACGAAGAGGCCGCCCGCGAGCTTGTTGTGATAGAAGGCGAGCGACACGTACCAGAGCGGCCAGACGCGGTAGCCCGGAGGCGGGCTCGCCGGCTTCGGCTGCGAGTACGCTCTCAGCACCTGGCGGAGGCGCGGCAGCGCCGCCGCCACGATGAGCACGCCGACGCCGAGGTAGCCGCTCACCACGAGCCCGAGGACGATGGCGTAGAAGGCTACCATCGCAGCCTGGTTCAGGCGGAGCGAGAGCTCCCTGCCGAGGAGCACGGGCAGCGTGTGAATACCGCGCGCCTTGTCCTGCTCATACTTGTCGACGTGCTTGCCGATCAGCACCGTGGTGACGGCGAGCGCGTAGGGCACGCTCGCGAGCCACACCCACGCCGGGAGCGCGCCGGCGGTCACGTAGTACGTCCCGCCGATCATGAGCGGCCCCCAGACCACGAACACCCCGGGCTCGCCGAGGCCGTGGTGCTTCAGCTTGAGCGGCGGCGCCACGTAGAAGACGCTCACGAAGAGGCCGGCGAGCGCGAAGGCGGCGACCGGCCAGCCGCGCGCGGCCACCAGGGCGGCGAGGATCGCCAGGTCGGCCAGGTTGACGGCGGCGATCGCCGCCAGGAGCCCGCGCTTGGTGATCAGCCCCGAGAGGATCGGGTGCGGGGCGTAGAGCGCGCGCGTGTACTCGGCCGTGTCGACCCCGCCCGAGAGGTCGAAGTAGTCGTTGATCATGTTGTTGGCGGCGTGGGCGATGACGAGGCCGAGGAGCGCCAGCGCGAAGTACCCCCAGCGGGGCGCCCCGGCGGTCGCGGCGGCGAGCAGCCCGCCGATCAGCCCCGAGGTGAGCGTCATGCTGAAGACGCAGGCGCGCGTGATGAGGAGCCAGCGCGAGACGCCGTCCATCGCGCGCCCCTTCGGCAGGTTGCCGGTGGCGATGATCTGGCGCCAGCTGTCGAGCAGCGTCCCGAAGCCGGGGGTGGCGAGAGCGGGCTCGCCGGGAGCGACGCGGATGTCGGCCATGGTCGGCCTTTAGGTGGTCGCGCCGGGCGAATCAACCCCGCGTCAAGCCGCCGGCAGGGCGGGGACCGGCGCGGCCGCCGCGGGCTGGAGGACGCGGCCGAGCGTTGCGCGCGCGACGCGGCCGAGCACGGACGGCGCGAACAAAGCGGTCGGGCGGCGGAGCATGTGGATCACCTCACCGACCAGCCGGCGGAGCGCGGCATCGTCCGCCGCGGCGTTGAAGAGCGCGTCGAGGTAGCGGTTGAAGACGCCGATCAGCGCGGGCCGCGCGCCCGTGGTTCCCGGAAAGCGGAAGTCCGCGCCGGTGGCGAGGCTCCACGCGTCGCCGAGGAAGCGCGCCTGGGCGCGGAAGAACGTGCGCGGCAGGGCCGGGCTCGTCGGCCCCACCCGGTCGAGGGTCTCCGCCAGCAGGGTCGCGGCACCGGCAGCGGTGGTCATGCCCTGCCCGTAGACCGGATTGAAGGCGCACACCGAGTCGCCGACGGCGAGGAAGCCGTCGAGCCGCTCAGGCCAGCGCTCGAAGTGCCGGAAGCGGTTGGCCATGGCGCGGTTCGAGTAGACGGGGGAGATCGGCTCGGCGAGCTGGACCGCGTGCGCGATGATCGGCGAGCGGAGCCGGCCGAGCGCGGCGCCGAACCCCGCCTCGTCGCTCGGCGGGTAGTGGCCGGCGATGCCGGCGATGGTGACGATCCAGCGCCCGCCCTCGACCGGGAAGAGGACGCCGGCCGTCATGTGCTCGGGCTCGTGCGGGTCGACCCAGATGCCCTTCCACCACCACCACTGCGCGGGCCAGCGCGCGGGCTCCGGCGCGCGGTACCAGCGCGTCGCGTAGCCGGAGTGGGAATCGACGAGGGTCTCGGCGGGCGGCGCGAGGCCGAGCGCCCCGAGCCAGTCGGGCGCCTTCGAGCCGCGGCCGGTCGCATCGACGACCAGCTCCGCCGGCAGCTCGCCGTCCGCGAGCCGGACCGCGCGCACCCGCGCGCGCCCGTCCCGCTCGGCGACCAGACCCGTCACTGCCGTTCGCTCGATCAGCTCGACCCGGGGCAGGGCGCGCAGCAGGTCGCGCACGATGGTCTCGAGCAGCGTGCGGCTCGCGAACAGCGTCCGGATGCCGCTCTCCTCGCGCACCGCCCAGCTCGCGCCGCGCAGGGTGGCGAAGTCGCATCCGAAGTCGATCTCGTGCGCGCCCGCCGCCACCATCCGCTGCTCGAAGCCGGGGAAGAGCCGCTCGAGGTCGCGCCGCCCGCGCGCCAGGAGCGCGTGCACGTGACGGCCCTGCGGCACGCCGGCACGATCGAGCGGGCCCGCGGGATAGGCGTCGCGGTCGAGGACCGTGACCCGGTCGAAGTAGTCGGCGAGGACGCGGGCTGCGCACAGCCCGGCGATGCTGCCGCCGATCACCACCGCACGCTGCATCGTCATCGCGGGCCTCCCGGACCATCTCGGCGGTCCGGCGGGGGTGAGTCAAGCGGAGCGGGCCCATGGAACATCGTGGTCGTGAGCGCCGCCGCCGGGAGGCCGGGATTCCGGGCGATGACGCTCGCCTGCAGGAGGTAGACGAACGGCATGTCCACGAGGCAGACGTCGACGCCCACCAGCGCGGCGAGTCGGGACGACCGGCGGGTCGCCCAGAAGACCGCCGTGGCGATCAGCCAGTAGGCCGCGTAGCGGCGGAGGTCGGACTGGTAGGCCTGCATGGCGGGGACGACGAGAGGCAGCAGGAGGTTCAGCGCGCCGGCGATGGAGATGCCGACGAAGCGGAACAGGCCGACGAAGCGGATGCTGCGCAGGCGCTCCGCGGCGATCGCCTCGCGCGAGGCCTCGGCGCCGGGGTCCGTCATGCGGCCGCCGGGACCCACGTCTCGACCACCGCGGACCGTCCGCGGAGCTGCGCCGGCCCCGCGGGCGCGAAGGCGAGGGCGTCGCCCGCGAAGCGGCGTGTTTCCTCGGAGACGAGGATCGGCAGGCCGAGGGTCTTGGTGAGCTCCTCCATCCGCGCTGCGACGTTCACCGCATCGCCGATCGCCGTGTACTCGCGCCGCCGCGGCGCGCCGATGTCCCCGACCACGACCGGGCCGCTGTGGATGCCGATTCCCATGCGCAGCGGCGGCTCGGTGCGCGCGCTCCGCTCGCGGTTCAGGCGGCCGAGCTCCTCCTGCATCGCCAGCGCACAGCGCACGGCGCGCACCGCGTGATCCGGCTGCGTCACGGGTGCGCCGAAGTACGCCATGATCCCGTCACCCATGTACTTGTCGAGCGTCCCGCCATGGCCGAAGATCGTCTCGACCATGCGGGCGAGGTAGTCGTTCAGCAGCGCGACCACCTGTGCCCCGCTGAGGCCCTCGCTCAGCGCGGTGAACTCGCGCAGGTCGCTGAACAGGATGGTCACCGTGTGCGTCTCGCCGGCGGAGCCGTGTGGATCGCCCTCCAGCACGGCGGCCACCTCGGGCGAGAAGTAGCGAGCGAGCCGTTCGCGTCGGCGCTGCTCCGCGGAGACCGTGTCGACGAGCGCGATCGACCGTCGGCTGGCGTAGGAGCACATCGCCCCGGTGGTGGCGAAGAGGAGGACGCAGGTGAGCAGCGTGCCGCCCGGAACATCGGTGCGGTAGAGGAGGGCGAGCTCCAGCACGGCGCCGACCGCGGCGGTGATACCGATCACCCGATCGTCCAGCGAGATGATGGCGGCCGGGATGACGAGCATGATGAAGAACCCGACCGCGAACGCCGCCGGGCCGATCGGCTCGGGATCACGCTCGAAGAAACCGGAGATCAAGAAGAAGATCATCGGCATGTGGAGCAGGGGGATGCTGAGTGCGCCGTGACGCGCGACGCGGGGCGCGCGCCGACCGAGCCAGTAGAACGCCCCCACCAGGAGCCAGTAGACGCCGAAGAGGCGGGGGATGCCGGCCCAGTAGGGGATGCCGAGCACCACGCCCAGGAGCAAGAAGAGCGCGAAGAAGACCGAGACGGCGATGAAGCTGAGGAGCCCGAGCCGCTGGACGTTCAGCCGCCGCTCGTCTTCGAGGGCACGCGCGAAGGCGTCGTCCTCGCGCCCGAGGGGCTCGCTGGCCACGATCGTGTCTTCTTCGCAGACCGAAGGCCCCGCCGGCAAGCGCTCGCGGTTTGACCCTCCCCGGGCGATCCACTATCTACGATTTCGCACACCTGCCGCGGTTTTCGGCGAGGGGCGGAGGAGGACGCAGGTGGCGTCAGGCATGGACTTCCCACGCATCAAGCGGCTCCCGCCGTACGTCTTCAACGTGGTCGGCGACCTGAAGCTCGCCGCCCGCCGCCGCGGCGAGGACATCGTCGACTTCTCGATGGGCAATCCCGACGGGGCGAGCCCGCCGCACGTGGTCGAGAAGCTGATCGAGGCGGTGCGCAAGCCGGCAAACCACCGCTACTCGGTGTCGCGCGGCATCTACAAGCTGCGGGTCGCGATCTGCGACTGGTACCAGCGCCGCTTCGCCGTCGACCTCGACCCCGACGCGGAGGCGATCGTCACCATGGGCTCGAAGGAGGGCATCGGGCACCTCGCACTCGCCATGCTCGGCCCCGGCGACGTCGTCCTCTGCCCGAGCCCCACCTATCCCATCCACCAGTACTCGGTCATCATCGCGGGCGGCGACCTGCGCACCATCCCGCTGCTGCCGGGTACCGACTTCCTGGCGAGCCTCCAGGACGCGGTGCGCACCACCTGGCCCAAGCCGAAGGCCCTCATCATCAACTTCCCGCACAACCCGACCACCGAGGTGGTCGAGCTCGACTTCTTCCGCGGCATCGTCGCGTTCGCGCGCGAGCACGACTGCCTGGTGGTGCACGACCTCGCCTACGCCGACCTCTGCTTCGACGGCTATACGGCGCCCTCCTTCCTCCAGGTGCCGGGCGCGAAAGACGTCGGGGTCGAGTTCTTCACGCTCACCAAGAGCTACAACATGCCGGGCTGGCGGGTCGGCTTCATGGTCGGCAACCGGGAGATCGTGGCGGCGCTGGCGCGCGTCAAGAGCTACCTCGACTACGGCATCTTCCAGCCGGTGCAGATCGCCGCCACGCACGCCTTGAACGGCCCGCAGCACTACGTCCAGGAGATCTGCGAGACCTACCGCAAGCGCCGGAACGTGCTCTGCGACGGCTTGGGTCGCCTCGGCTGGCACGTGCCGAAGCCCAAGGCGACCATGTTCGTGTGGGCCGAGATCCCCGACGCCTTCAAGGCGATGGGCTCGCTCGAGTTCTCGAAGCTCCTCCTCCGGGAGGCGAAGATCGCGGTCTCGCCCGGCATCGGCTTCGGCGAGCACGGCGACCACTACGTGCGCTTCGCGCTCATCGAGAACGAGCATCGCACGCGCCAGGCGGTACGCGGCATCCGCCGCGCGCTCGCCGGCGGGCTCGCCCCCAAGGTCCGCGCCAGCGCCGGGTGAGCGTGGCGGCGCCCGTCAAGGTCGGGCTGATCGGCTTCGGGACGATCGGCGCCGGCGTGGTGAAGGTGCTGCGCGCCCATCGCGCCGAGATCGCGCGCCGCGCGGGCCGGCCGATCGACGTGGTCGCGATCGCCGACCTCGACACCACCACCGACCGCGGCATCCCGGCCGCGCCCGCGCGGCTCACCAATGACGCGCGCTCCGTCATCGAGGACCCGGACATCCCGATCATCATCGAGCTGATCGGCGGCTACGAGCCCGCGCGCCGCTTCGTCCTCGCCGCCATCCGCGCCGGCAAGGACGTGGTGACGGCCAACAAGGCGCTGCTCGCCGTGCACGGCGAGGAGATCGTCGCGGCGGCGGAGAAGCACGGCGTGCGCCTCGCCTTCGAGGCGAGCGTCGGGGGCGGCATCCCCATCCTGCGCACGCTGAAGGAGGGGCTGGCGGGCGACCGGACGGTGGCCGTGTACGGCATCGTCAACGGCACCTGCAACCACATCCTCACCACCATGACGCGCGAGGGCCGGAGCTTCGCGGACGTGCTCGCCGAAGCGCAGCGTCTGGGGCTCGCCGAGGCCGACCCGTCGACCGACATCGACGGCATCGACTCGGCGCACAAGCTGGCGCTGCTCACCACGCTCGCCTTTGGCGTGGTACCGCGCTTCGAGCGCATCCCGCGCGAGGGTATCCGCCGCATCGAAGCCGTCGACATCGCCTTTGCGCGCGAGCTCGGCTACACGATCAAGCTGCTCGCCATCGCGCGCGACGGCCGCGACGCGATCGAGGCGCACGTGCAGCCGACCATGATCCCGAACGGCCATCTGCTGGCCGACGTGGGCGGCAACTTCAACGCCATCTTCGTGCGCGGCGCGGCGCTCGGCCCGACCATGTACTACGGCCAGGGCGCAGGGGCGCTGCCCACCGCCACCGCGGTGATCGCCGACCTGATCGCCGCCGCGCGCGACCGGGCGATCGGCGCCGGGGTGCGCCTGCCGCCGTGGGGCGTGCCCCAGCGGACGCTCCGCCGCCTCCCCATCCGCCCGCTCGCGGAGCTGGAGGGCGAGTACTACCTGCGCGTGATGGCGCTCGACCGGCCGGGCGTGCTGGCCCGCATCGCCGGCATCCTCGGCCGGTGCGACATCTCGATCGCCTCGGTGATCCAGCGCGAGCGGCGCGCCGGCACCACGGTGCCGATCGTGCTGCGCACGCACCAGGCGCGCGGCCGCGACCTGGCGCGCGCGCTGACGGCGATCGACAAGCTCGCCGTCGTCCGTGGCCGCCCGGTGGCGATCCGCATCGAGGAGGGGCTGGTGTGAGGAGGTACGAGATCCGCGCCATGTCTCTGGGGGAGATGCTCGACGGGGGCCTCTGGCTCCTCCGCGACCACGCCCGCGTGCTCGTCGGCGCGGCAGCGCTGCTCCACGTGCCGATGGCGTTGCTGCTGACGGCACGGCCGCAGCGCCACGTGAGCGCCGCGTTGATCGCGCTGGTGTTCCCGCTCGTCCACGCGGCGGTCACCTGCGCGGTCGATCTCGAGCATCTCGCCCGCCTCGTCGCAGGCGAGCCGCCCGCGGTTCCGGCGCCCGCGTGAGCGATGACAACGGCTGGCGTATCGGCCATGAACCGTATCGAAGAGCAGCCGGTGCCTCGGCGATCCTGGCAAGCAGGGAGGCTGACGGTGTAAGCTGCCTCGGGCACCCTCCAGGGGGCGGAGGGCGCGAGCGAGCGGGAGGTGCCGATGGGCTACGAGATCCGTGCCATGTCCTTCGCCGAGATCATGGACACCGGCTTCCGGATCGTCCGGCAGCACTTCGGGCTCATCATCGGGATCGCCGCGGCGCTCTACGTGCCGATCGCGATCCTGGGCGCGCTGGTCGCGCCCGAGCCCGTACCGGGGGCCGGGCCGTGGGGGAGCGTGGGCGCCGGGCGGCTGGGCTTCCTGGTCGGCCTGGTGCTTTATGCGGTCGTCGTGTCGCCGATCGTGTCGGCGGCCATCACGTTCGCCATCGGCGAGATCTACGTCGGCCGGAGCGCCACGGTCGGGCAGTCGCTGCGCGTGGGCGCCTCCATGCTGCTGCCGATCGCCGGCACGTCCATCCTGGTCGGCATCGCCGTGATGATCGGCTTGGTCCTGCTGGTGATCCCGGGGGTGTACCTGTTCCTCTGCTTCCTCCTCGTGTGGCAGGTCATGGTGCTCGAGCGGCGGTACGGCTTCGCGGCGATGGGCCGGAGCCGGGAGCTGATGCGCGGGAGCCTGCTGCGCGGCTTCGGGATCACCCTCGCGGGGGGCATCATCGTGAGCGTCGTCGGGGGCGCGATCGGTCTCGTGGTGGGACACGTCCCGCTGCTCGGGCCGATCGGGGAAGGGGTCGCCCGGGCGGCCGGCGTCGCCTATACCTCAGCCGTCGCCGTGGTCCTCTACTTCGACGTCCGCTGCCGCAAGGAGGCGTTCGACCTGGAGCACCTCGCGCGCCTCGTCGCGGGCCCCGAGGGATCGGCCCAGGTCGTCTGAGGCCGCATGACCGCGCTGCCCGCGCCGCCGGACGAGCAGGTCCGGGCCCTCGCCGTCGCGATCCTCAAGCGCAGCGAGTTCGCGTTCTGGCACGACACGCCGTGGCTCATCTCCTTCCTCGCCTGGCTATCGGGGCTCTGGGAGACCAACCCCGTCCTCTACTATGCGATGCTGGTTGGCTTGGTCGCGGTCGCGCTGCTGCTGCTCGCGCACGTCACCTGGGCCGTCCGCCGTGCGCTCGCGGTCGCTCCGCCCGCCCGGCCGCCGCGTCCGGACGGCGCGGCCCCGCCGTTCCTCGAGGAGGCGGATGCGCTCGCGCGGCGGGGCCTGTTCCTGGAGGCCGCGCGCCGGGTGCAGCTCGCCGCCCTCGACCTCCTCCTCCGCGCCCGCGTGCTCGAGCTGGGGCGGTCCGATCCGAACCGGACCCTCCGGCGACGGCTCCGGGACGCGGCCTTGCCCGAGGCGGAGCGCGGGGATCTCCTCGCGCTCATCGACTGGCTGGAGCAGCGGTGGTTCCGGGACCGGAGCGAGGAGCGCGAGCTCTACGACCGGTGGCGTTCGCTGCACGCGCGCCTCGGGGCGGTGCTGAAACCCGCATGAGGCGGAGCGGGCTCATCGCGCTCGCGGCGGCGTGCGGCCTCCTCGT
>Ga0209375_1003353_pt1 | contig 11198 bp, 7 predicted proteins | sample GraSoiAngelo_131_FD_185888 | JGI IMG/M metagenome (GOLD analysis project Ga0209375, IMG submission 185888) | Grasslands soil microbial communities from the Angelo Coastal Reserve, California, USA - 14_0929_02_30cm (SPAdes) (version 2) | ecosystem: Environmental > Terrestrial > Soil > Grasslands ...
CGGCGCGCGGTCGCATCGACGGAGGAGAGCCGGCTCGACATCGTCGTCCACCGGCGGGTGATCGACGACATCCCGTTGCAGCTGGTGACGCGCATCGAGCTCAAGGTCGCGGGGCCGGGCCGGGAGATGCTGCTCGGGCGGGCGCTGCCCGACGGCTTCGTCCCGCTCTCGCTCACGAGCGCGCTGCCGAGCCGCCTCGAGCCCGACGGCCACCTGCGGGTCCAGGTCCGGCCCGGGACGTGGGTGCTCGAGCTCGCCGCCCGTCACGAGGGACCCGCGAGCGCGCTGACGCTCAGCGCCGCAGAGGGGCCGTGGGGCGCGGAGGAGGTCTGGGTCTTCGACGCGCGCCCCGACCTGCGGCTCGCGTCGGTCGAGGGCGTGCCCGTCGTCGATCCGCAGCAGACCGAGCTTCCCGAGGAGTGGCGGCAGCTCCCCGCCTATCGCCTGGCGCCGGGCTCGACCATGCGGCTGGTCGAGAAGCGCCGCGGCGACTCGGACCCCGCGCCGGACCGGCTCAGCCTCCAGCGCACCTGGTGGCTCGACTTCGACGGCGGGGGGTTCACCGTCAAGGACCAGATCTCCGGGACGACGAGCCGCAGCTGGCGGCTCGAGATGGCCGAGCCCACCGTCCTCGGCCGAGCTGCGGTCAACGGCCGCGAGCAGTTCCTGACCCGCTTCGGCGATCGGTCCGCGGTGGGCATCGAGCTCCGCGAGGGCCAGCTCCAGCTCGAAGCGGACAGTCGCGTCGAGGGCGCCGTGTCACGGGTTCCAGCGGTCGGCTGGGACCACGACTTTCAGGGGGTCTCGGCCCAGCTCAACCTGCCGCCCGGCTGGCAGCTCTACTACGCCTCGGGGATCGACGGCGTCTCGTCGTCGTGGGTGACGAACTGGACGCTCCTCGACCTGTTCGTGGTGCTGATCGTCGCCATGGCGGTCGGCCGTCTGTGGAGCTGGCGCTGGGGCCTCGTCGCGCTGGTCACGCTCGCGCTCACGTATCCGGAGTCGATGGCGCCGCGCTGGCTGTGGCTCGCCGTGCTCGCGGGCGACGCGCTGGTGCGCGCCCTGCCCGCGGGCCGCCCACTCGGCTACGCCAAGCTCTTCCGCCTGGGCGCGATCGTGGCGCTCGTGATGATCGCGCTCGGCTTCGCGGCGGATCAGCTCCGGGTCGGCCTCTATCCGCAGCTCGCGGCGCCGCCGCCCGCGGCGGAAACGTTCACGGGCATCGGCGGGGCGGCGCCGGCAGCTCCCGCGGCGGAGGGGAGGGAACGTGACGAGCTGAGACTGGAGTCCGCGGAAAAAGCCAAACGTCAGGACGTGGGCGAGGCGAAGTCCTTCTCGCGGGCCGTCCGCGCCGGCTACGAGGACCGCTACAACGCCTACCGCCTCGATCCGAACGCGCTCATTCCGACCGGCCCCGGGCTGCCGCGCTGGAGCTGGCAGACGGTCTGGCTCAGCTGGCGCGGGCCGGTGGAACGGGATCAGCGCCTTCACCTGATGCTCGCCTCGCCCCGCGTGAACCGCGTGCTCGCCTTCCTGCGGGTCGCGCTGACGGGCCTCCTCCTCGCCTGCGTCGCGGGTGGCGCGCTGCGCTCGGGAGGCGCGCTTCGCCTGCCAGCGTCCGCCGCGGGCGCGCTCGTGCTCGTCCTCGCCGTCCTCGGCGCCGCGGGACGCGCGCGCGCGGAATTCCCGTCTCCGGAGATGCTCGGCGAGCTGCAGAAACGCCTGCTCGAGCGGCCGGAGTGCGCTCCGGAGTGCGCCTCGAGCCCGCGCCTCCGCCTCGAGGTCACCCGCGGAGCGCTCAGCGCGAGAGTGGAGATCGTCGCCGCGACCGAAACCGCCGTCCCGCTCCCCGGAAGCGCTCGCCACTGGTCGCCGACGCGGGTCCTCGTGGACGGACAGCCGGCGCAGGGGCTCTGGCGCGCCCCGGACGGCATCCTCTGGCTCGAGGCCGCCGCCGGAACGCACCAGGTGCTGCTCGAGGGCCCGCTGCCGGACGTCGACCGAGTCGAGATGCCGCTGCCTCTGAAGCCGCGTCGGGTGGAGGCGCATGCGGAGGGGTGGACCGTCGAGGGCCTCCGCGAGGACGGCCTCGCGGCCGACAACCTCGAGATCGTGCGCGTCGGCGAGCGCACCGAGAGCACAAGCGATGGTCTTCGGCCGGTGCCGCTGCCGCCCTTCGTGCTCGTCGAGCGCTCCCTGTCCCTCGGGCTCTCGCCCCAGGCGAACACCCGCGTCGTACGCGTGACGCCGCCCGGCTCGGCCATCGTCATCGAGGTGCCCCTGATCCCGGGCGAGTCGGTCGCCACGCCCGACGTGCGCGTGCAGGGCGGCAAAGCGCTGGTCAGCATGGGGCCGGAGGTCTCGGAGGTCAGCTGGCACTCGATTCTCGACCAGACGACCTCCCTCGTGCTGCGCGCGCCGGAGGCGGTGGCGTGGACGGAGATCTGGCGGCTCGATGCAAGCCCGATCTGGCACGTGGAGGTGGAGGGCATCCCGGTCGTCCATCGCCCCGCCGAGGCGAGCCCGAGGCTGCGCGAGTGGCATCCCTGGCCGGGCGAGGGCGTGACGATCGCGATCGTGCGGCCGGCCGCGGTTCCTGGTCCGACGCTCACCGTGGACCAGGCCGTGCTCGAGACGACGCCGGGCCTCCGCGCGCGGGACACCACGCTCACCCTCGAGATGCGGACGAGCCGCGGCGGGCAGCATGCGCTGACGCTGCCCGAGGGCGCGGAGCTCCAGTCGGTGTCGATCAACGGACGGATACAGCCGATCCGCCAGGAGCAGCGTGTGGTGACCCTCCCGCTCGTGCCGGGCACGCAGACCGTGGCGCTCACCTGGCGCGAGAGGACCGCCATGGCGATGGCGCTCGCCTCGCCGGAGCTCACGCTCGGCGTGCCGAGCGTGAACCTCGAGACGCGCATCGCCATCCCCGCCGACCGCTGGACGCTCTTCGTCGGTGGGGCCCGCCTCGGCCCGGCGGTGCTCTTCTGGCCGCTCCTCGTCGTGGTGGCGCTCGCCGCCGTCGCGCTCGGCCGCTCGCGCTCGACGCCGCTCGGCACACGCCACTGGTTCCTGCTCGGCGTCGGGCTGACGCAGGCGCCGCTCCACGTCGCAGCGATCGTGGCCGGCTGGCTGTTCACGCTCGGGTGGCGGAAGGAGCGCGGCGGGACGCTCGGCGACGGCGGCTTCGATCTGCTCCAGGTGCTGCTGGCACTCTGGACCCTGCTCGCCCTCCACGGTCTCTTCGCCGCGATCCAGCACGGGCTCCTCGGCCTGCCCGACATGCAGATCACGGGCAACGGCTCGAGCGCGGCCCTGCTGCGCTGGTACCACGACCGTGCGGGCGTGACGTTGCCGCGCACCTGGGTCGTCTCGGTTCCTCTGATGGTCTACCGCCTGGTGATGCTCGCCTGGGCGCTCTGGATCGCGTGGGCGGTCCTCTGGTGGCTCCGCTGGGGCTGGGCGTGCTTCAGCGAGGGCGGCCGCTGGCGCCCCGTGCGCGTCGGATGGCGCTGGCGACGGCCGGCGCCGGCACCGCCCGTCGCGCCGCGTGCGGGAGCGTAGCGGGCCAGGTCGGGGCCGCCGCCGGTTGACGCTCCCGGCAGCAGGGGCCTAGCTCTCGACCTTCACCCCGCGCCAGAAGGCGACGTAGCCCTTGATGTTGCGCGCCGCCTCCTTGGGCTCGGGGTAGTACCAGGCGGCGTCGCGGTTGGTCTCGCCGTCCACCAGCACGTCGTAGTAGCTGGCGACCCCCTTCCACGGGCAGGTCGTGTGCGTGGCGCTCGGCTTGAAGTACTCGCGCTTCACCGCGTCGGGCGGGAAGTATTGGTTCCCCTCCACCACCTCGCAGCGGTCGCTCTCGGCGAGCACGACGCCGTTCCAGATCGCCTTCGGCATGGTCCCTCCTTTCACGTACGCGACTCTAGCTCATCGCCCGTGCTCATGCGCCCCCTGGCCGCCTGCTCCTCCCCCCAGTCCTCTCCCGGGCTTGTCAGCGGGGACACGCGCGCGCATCCTGGCCGTTTCATCACGCAGGAGGGTGCGATGCCGGTATCGCGTCGAGGTTTCATCAAGGGCGTGGGTGCGGTGGCGGCCGCGAGCATGTTCCAGGTGCGCGTCGGCGCTGCCGAGCAGGTGCGCGCGGCTCCTCCCGGCGCAGGGCGGATACGCTTCGGCGTGCAGCCGAGGCCTGAGCATACGACGTACGACGACATCCTGCGTTGCTGGCAGACGTGCGACGAGCTCGGCTTCGACTCGGCGTTCACGTTCGATCATTTCATGCCCATCGACGGGAAGCCCGGTCCGTGTCTGGAGGGCTGGACGCTCCTCTCCGCCCTCGCGGCGCAGACGAAGCACGTGAAGGTTGGCGTGCTCGTGACCGGCAACACCTACCGATACCCGGCGGTGCTCGCCAAGATGGCGGCGACCGTCGATCAGGTGAGCCACGGACGCTTGATCCTGGGCATGGGCGCCGCCTGGTTCGAGGCCGAGCACACCGCCTACGCGATCCCGTTCTACAACAAGGGCGAACGAGCCCGCCGCCTGGTCGAGTCGGTGCAGGTGGTGAAGGCGCTCTTCACCCAGGACAAGGCGACGTTCACGGGCAAGTACTACCAGCTGAAGGACGCACCGTGTGACCCGAAGCCGGTGCAGCGCCCGCATCCGCCGATCCTGATCGGCGGGATGGGCCCGAAGGTCATCCTGCCGCTGGTCGCTCGACATGCCGACGTCTGGAACTTCTTCGCACCCGGCGACCCCGCGCAGGCGAAAGAGACCATCGCCAGCTTCGACGCTCTCTGCCAGAAGGTCGGCCGGGACCCAGCCGAGGTCGAGAAGCAGACCGCGCTGCACCCGAAGGAGATCGCGGGCCAGCCGGCGAAGGAGGTGCAGAGCCGCGTCCGGGCGCTGGCGGCCGCGGGCGTCCGGCACTTCGTGATCTCGCTGCCCGCGCCCTACGACATGACGATGCTGCGCGCCTTCGCGAAGGATGTCATGCCGGCGCTGCGCGACTGGCAGGCGTAGGTGTCCCTCCTTCAGCGTGTGAAGCGATGCAGCGCGATCCCTGATGCGGTGGCGACGTTCAGCGAGTGGCCCCCGCCCGCCATCCGGATCGCGACGAGGACGTCGGCGGCCGCGCGCGCGGCGGCGCTCACGCCCTCGGCCTCTGCCCCGAGGAGCAGGGCCACGCGCTCGGGAACGGGGCGGCTCGTGCCGAACTCGGCGATGTCGGCGCCGCCATCCGGCGTGAGCGCGACGATCGTGAAGCCGCGCTCGCGCAGCCGCACGAGCGCCTCCGGCCACGACGCCGCGGCCGCGAACGGCACGACCAGCGTCCCGCCCATCGAGACGCGGATCGCCTTCCGGTAGAGGGGATCGGAGCATCGGGGCGCGAGCACGACGCCGCCCACGCCGAAGGCCATGGCGTTCCGGAAGGCGCCGCCGATGTTGTCGGGGTTCGTGACGCCCTCGAGGACGAGGAGCACGCGCGCGTCGAGCAGGCCGTCGAGCGCGAGCTCGGCGCCGCGCTCCCCGACCGCGAGGCACCCGCGGTGGATGTTGAATCCAACCACGCGCTGGAGCGTCGCCTCGGGCGCCACGTAGACGGGGAGCCCGTCGGTGAGCACGTCGCGCAGGTCCTCCGCCGCCGCCTCGGCGGCCAGCACCGAGCGCGCGCGGAAGCGCGACCCGCCGAGGAGCCGGCGCACCACCTGCCGGCTCTCGGCGATGAAGGTCCGGTCGCGCCGGCGGCGCTCCCCGTCCCTCAGGTCACGATAGTCCGCGAGGCGCGGATCATCGACGTCGCGGACGCGCTCGACCCCCATTCATATCTGCAGCCACACGCTCTTCACCTGCGTGTAGAGGTCGACCGCGTAGCGGCCGAGCTCGCGCCCGTAGCCGCTCTCCTTGTAGCCGCCGAAGGGCGAGCTCGGATCGAACACATTGTAGCAGTTGACCCACACCGTGCCCGCGCGGATGGCGCGCGCCACCCGGTGCGCCTTGCTCACGTCGCGCGTCCACACCCCGGCGGCGAGGCCGTAGGCGGTGTCGTTGCCCTGCAGCACGGCGTCGTTCTCGTCCTTGAACGGGATGACGGAGACCACCGGGCCGAAGATCTCCTCCCGCGCGATCTTCATGTCGTTCCGGACGCCGGTGAAGACGGTGGGCTTCACGTAGTAGCCCTTCTCGAGTCCCTTGGCCGTGTTGCGCTCGCCGCCGATGAGCGCCTTCGCCCCCTCCTTCTTCCCGACCTCGAGGTAGCCGGTGACGCGCTCGAGCTGCTCCTGGCTGACCAGCGGGCCGATGCGCGTCTCGGGGTCGAGGCCGGGGCCCTGCTTCATCCCCGCGGCCGTCTTGGCGAGCTTGTCGGCGAACTCGTCGTGCGTCTTCTGCTCGACGAAGAGCCGCGTGCCGGCGCAGCACACCTGCCCGGCGCAGAAGAAGACGCCGAGCAGCGCGCCCTGCACGGCGGCGTCCATGTCGGCGTCGCTGAAGACGATGTTGGGCGACTTGCCGCCCAGCTCGAGCGACACGCGCTTGAGCGTCGATGCGGTCTCGCGGTGGATCTCCTTCCCCACCTCGGTCGAGCCCGTGAAGGCGATCTTGTCGACCATGGGATGGCGGACCAGCGCGCCGCCCGCGGTCGGCCCGAAGCCGGGCACGATGTTGACCACGCCCGCCGGCACGCCGGCCTCGAGCAGCAGCTCGCCCAGGCGGAGCGCCGTGAGCGGGGTCTGCTCGGCGGGCTTGAGCACGCAGGTGTTGCCGCAGGCGAGCGCCGGCGCGAGCTTCCACGCGCACATGAGGAGCGGGAAGTTCCACGGGATGATCTGCCCGCACACGCCCACCGGCTCGCGCAGCGTGAAGTTGAAGAAAGCCGCGTCGGAGGGGTTCGTCTCGCCGTAGATCTTGGTCACCCAGCCGGCGTAGTAGCGGAAGGTCTCGGCGGCGGCCGGGATGTCGACGTGGCGGCTCTCGGTGAAGGGCTTGCCGTTGTCGAGCGTCTCGAGCTGCGCGAGCTCGTCGCCGTTCGCGTCGATCAAGTCGGCGATCTTGAGGAGCAGGCGCTGGCGCTCGCCCGGATTGAGCCGCGCCCACCTGCCGTCGTCGAACGTGCGGCGCGCGGCGCGCGCGGCGCGGTCGATGTCCTCCTTGTCGCCCTCCGCGACCCGCGCGAGCACCTGGCCCGTGGCGGGGTTGATGGTCTCGAACGTCTTCCCCGATGCCGCCTCGACCCACTTGCCGTCGATCAGCATCTTGCGGACCGGCGCGCTGACGAAGCGCTCCACCGCCGACTGGAGCTGAACCGCTGCACCCATGGCGAGTCCTCCTCTGCGTTGTTTGGGTTTCGGGCCACATCGTAGGCCCGCGGGCGCGGACCGGTCAACCGACTTCCCGCGCGCCCGAGGGCGGGGGACCATGAAAACAGGTACCGCCCCCCGCTGGCGACAACGCTGCGGTTGCCCTACGGCCTTGATCGTGCCCAGCGCTCCCCCACCACGCCTCCTCGATCTGGTTCGCGGAGCCGTGAGGCTGCGCCATCTGAGCTGCCGCACCGAGAAGGCCTACGTCGGATGGATTCGCCGCTTCATCCTGTTCCACGCCAAGCGCCACCCGATCGAGATGGGACCGGCCGAGATCACCCGGTTCCTCTCGGCTCTGGCCACGGAGCGGAACGTGAGCGCCTCGACGCAGAATCAGGCGCTCGCGGCCCTTCTCTTCCTGTACCGCGACGTGCTCGACCGCGACGTGCCGTGGCTCGACGAGCTGGTGCGCGCGAGGCGACCCACCCGGCTCCCCGTCGTGCTCTCCCGCGACGAAGTTGGCGTCGTGATCCGCGAGCTCCAGGGCGTTCACCGGCTCATGGCGACGCTACTCTACGGTGCCGGTCTCCGCCTGCTCGAATGCGCCCGGCTCCGGGTGAAGGACGTCGACTTCGGGCGCAGTCAGATCACCGTTCGCGGTGGGAAGGGAGATCGGGATCGACTCACCGTTCTCCCCGCAACCGCGCAGGCCCCGCTCGCGCGGCACCTGCTGCGCGTGCGCCATCTGCACGAGGCCGATCTCCGCGCCGGCGCCGGTTGGGTCGAGCTGCCCACGGCGCTGGCGGGAAAGTATCCCCATGCAGGCCGGGAATGGGTGTGGCAGTGGGTCTTTCCGGCGACTCGCGGTTACCTTCATCGTGAGACCGGACAGCAGCGCCGCCACCACCTCCATGAGTCCGTCCTCCAACGTGCCGTGCGCGGGGCGGCCCAACGCGCCGCGATCCCCAAGCGCGTGACCTGCCGCACGTTCCGGCACTCCTTCGCGACCCATCTCCTGGAGGACGGCTACGACATCCGCACGGTGCAGACGCTGCTCGGCCACACGGACGTGCGCACGACCATGATCTACACGCACGTGCTCAACCGCGGCCCCGCCGGTGTCCGCAGCCCCGCCGACGTCGTCTTCGGAGCGGTCACCCAGTCGAGCGAGCCCCGTGGTTATCTGGACCACGCCCGCAGCGTAACAACGACTTCGCTGCCGCCGCCACGGGCGATCACCAAAGAATCTCGGTAGGTTACTCCTGAGGCGGCGGTGGCGTCCTGGTGTTATGTGGGCGGCCGGGTGGTACTATGCGGGTCTGTCGAAGTGTAGTTGAACTAAACCGCTGCGCGGTGGGCGAAGAGCCGACGGCGTAGCGCGGTACCCCGATCGCGCCGCTCGCTTCCGTGTAGCGAGGCGCGTGGATGACACTGGCCCCTTCACGCGGTCGTCGCCCCGCGGCGGGCGCGGCCCCAACGGAAGGGAGGGCAGCATGGGTGTCCTACGCACGCGCATGGAGCAGGATCTGGTGGTCCGCGGCCGTTCCCCGAGGACCCGCGAAGCGTACCTGCACGCCGTGGCGGCGCTCGCACACTACTACCGCCGGCCGCCGGATCAGCTCACCGCCCGGGAGGTGCAGCAGTACCTGCTCCACCTCATCGAAGAGCGCCACCTGGCCTGGAGTAGCTGTCGGGTGGCGGTGGCGGGCCTACGCTTCTTCTACGAGATTACCCTCGGCCGGGCGCGCGCCGCCTTCACCGTGCCGCTGCCGAAGGGAGCGCAGAAGTTGCCCGAGATTCTCAGCCGCGAGGAGGTCGCCCGGTTGTTGGCGAGCGTGGCGACCCTCAAGCACCGCGTCTTGCTGATGACGACGTACGCCGGCGGCTTCCGCGTGGGCGAGGTCGTGCGCCTGCGGGACACGGACATCGACGCCGAGCGGATGCTTATCCGCGTCGAGCAAGGCAAGGGGCGAAAGGATCGGTACACGCTGCTCTCGCGCCGGCTCCTCGAGGAGCTGCGGCACTACGAGCGCGTCTATCAACCGACGCCGTGGCTGTTTCCGCAGCGCCATCGGCCGGCCCCGATGGACCCCAGCAGCGCGCTACGGATCTACCACGCCGCCAAGGCGCGCGCGGGCATCCGCAAGCAGGGCGGCATTCACGCGCTCCGCCATGCCTTCGCCACGCATCTGCTGGAGAGTGGGACCGACATCGTGACCATCCAGAGCCTGCTCGGGCACGGCAGCATCAAGACCACGCTGCGCTACGTGCACCTCAGCCGCCACCGGGTCGCTGAACACGTCTCGCCCCTGGACCAGTTGCCCCTCGAGCCGGCATAGCCCATGCCCTCGCCGTCGTCGGGCGCGACGACGGCAGGAGGCGAGCGGCCGCGCTACGAGGTGGCGGATATCGTCCGCGCCTACGGTGCCGTCTACCAGCGCACGCACGGGGTCTCCGCCGCGCAGGCGGTGGTGCTGCGCGCCCTGACGCGGTGCCGGACCGCGGCGCTGGGCGGCCACATCGAGGCGTGCGAGGCCTGTGGGACCCGCCGCATTGCCTACAACTCCTGCCGGAATCGCCACTGCCCCAAGTGCCAGGGCGGCGCGCGCACGAAGTGGCTCGCCGCCGAGCAGGCCGTGCTCCTGCCCGTCGAGTACTTCCACGTCGTCTTCACGCTGCCGCACGAGCTCAACGCGCTCACGCGCGTCAACCCGCGCCCGCTCTACGCGCTGCTCTTTCGAGCCGCCGCGGCCACCCTGCAGACCTTCGCGCGCGACCCGACCCACCTGGGCGCCGAGCTCGGCGTGACCGCGGTGCTCCACACCTGGGGGCAGACCCTGACCCAGCACGTCCATGTCCACTGTGTCGTGACCGGGGGCGGCCTGACCCCCGACGGCCGGCGCTGGGTCGGCTCGCGTCCCCGCTTCCTCTTCCCGGTGCGAGCGCTCAGCCAGGTTTTTCGCGGCAAGTTCCTCGCCGGCCTGCGCCGCCTGCGGGCGCACGACGCGTTGCGCTTCGCGGGCAACAGCCTCGCGCTGGCGGATCCGGCCACCTGGACCGCGTGGCTTGCCCTGCTGCGCACGCGCAACTGGCTCGTCTATGCGAAGCCGCCCTTCGGCGGCCCCGACCGCGTGCTCAAGTACCTCAGTCGTTACACGCATCGGGTGGCGATCGCCAACGAACGCCTCGTCTTTGTCGGCAACGGCGAGGTCCGGTTTCGCTGGAAAGACTACGCCGACCACCATCGCCTGAAGCTCATGACCCTCGCGGCGGAGGAATTCCTGCGCCGCTTCCTCCTCCACGTCGTGCCGTCGGGCTTCATGCGCATTCGGCACTTCGGGCTGCTCGCCAACCGCCATCGCGCGACCAAGCTCGCTCAGTGCCGCGCGCTGCTCGGCACTGTCTCCCCGCCCACTACGCCCCCAGCGCCCCCACCACCTGTCGCCAAGGCTCCACCACGTCCGGGTGCCGACCGCTGCCCTAGCTGCGGCGGCGGACCACTGCGGATCATCGAGACGCTCGCCCCCCTGCGAGGCGTTCCGCCATGACCTGCCACGCTGGCGCCCCGTCCCCCATCCCCTCTCGCCCCCGTCGCGACGTCTCGCCGCCCGCGACTCGGCACCCTTGCGTCGTCCTGCCGCTCGCCCACTGCCGCCCCCCACTCCCTCCCCCGCCTTGTCCGCTTCCCCCTCCCGCCCCCAACTCCACTCGCCGAGCGTCCTCGACGTCGTCCGTCCTCCACTCCGGCGTGGCTTCGTAGCCCTCCCCTCGATACAATCCCCATAATGCCCAACCGTCCGCGGGCAGCGGTTCAGCTCAACACGGTTTATCCGCCATCCGGCACCACGCCTCCTCCCTCAACCACCGCGCCGGACAGCGGATCAAACCCTCTTCGTT
>Ga0209375_1003354_pt1 | contig 11197 bp, 9 predicted proteins | sample GraSoiAngelo_131_FD_185888 | JGI IMG/M metagenome (GOLD analysis project Ga0209375, IMG submission 185888) | Grasslands soil microbial communities from the Angelo Coastal Reserve, California, USA - 14_0929_02_30cm (SPAdes) (version 2) | ecosystem: Environmental > Terrestrial > Soil > Grasslands ...
GTACCCGCGCCGGTCGCGAGCGGCGTCAACTTCGGCTGGAACATCATGGAAGGCCGGCACTGCTTCAACACGGCGAACTTCAACACGCCGCTTTCGACCTGCACCATGACGGGGCTCACGCTGCCCGTCCTCGACTACTGTCACAGCACGGCGCAGAACGGCTGCACCGGGGCCGAGACGACGCACCCGACCGGCTGCTCGGTCACCGGTGGCTTCGTCTACCGCGGCTGCCGCATGCCCGATCTGCGCGGGCGCTACTTCTACTCGGACGTCTGCAGCGGGTTCATCCGGAGCTTGAGCTCCGGCGATCCCGGGACCGCGCAGGATCACACCGCGGCGCTGTTTCCCGCCGGCACGCTCAACGTGAGCTCCTTCGGCCTCGATGCGCGCGGTGAGCTGTACGTCGTCCACCACGGCGGCGGCAGCGACGGCGCGGTCTACGAGATCGTCCCGGGGCCCTTCTCCTGTGGGGACGTGAAGGGGGATGGGGTAGTGGACATTGGCGACGCCCTGTTGATCGCGCAGTTCGACGTAGGTGCCCGTTTGTGCTCCGCAATACCGTATCCCGCGCTGTGTGACGTGAACCGGGATGGCGCCTGCAACATCGGCGACGCCCTCAGGATCGCCCAATGCGACGTAGGGCTCATCCCCTGCGCCTTCACGTGTGGGACCTTCGACTGCACGGCGACGCCGTCGGAGGTGGTGCGACCTTGATCTCCCCTCCGCAGTGTTGCCCAGCTGGGCGTGCAGTACGACATGGCGCCCATCCCCCGCGCCATCATCACCCCACGTGTAGGTCGAGGTGCCGATGACGGTAGAAGGAACAACCCTCTCGTTCGACGGAGGCCGATGCACCCGCGCTGCTCGCTAGCTGCCCTCGCCGTGATGCTCGCGCTCGCCAGCGTCGCCCTCGCAACCGACCACCCGATCGCCGGCGACTTCCTCTTCCTGAAGGATCCGATGTCCGCGGCGAACCCCAGGGTCCGCTTCAAGGCGACGCGTGAAACCGCCATCGATCCCAGCCAGGCGGGCGATCCCCGCGCGCTGGGCGCGACCCTCGAGATCGCCGGCGAGAGCACCGGCGACGGCATGACCGGGCCGATCGCGCTCGACCCCATGCTGTGGACGGGCCTCGGCAGGCCGGCGGGCAGCCGGGGCTACAAGTACTTCGACCGCAGCCGTTCGAACGGCGTCAAGAAGATCGCCTTCCGCTCGGGCCCGCGCGGCGGGGCGCTCACCGTGAGCGGAGGCGGCAGCGCGTGGCCCTACCAGATCGCGCAGGCGCAGGGGCCGATCGACGTGCGCTTCACGCTCGACTCCGACGTCTACTGCGCCAGGTTCGTGAGCTTCCGGCGCAACCAGGCGGGCCGCGTGTCGGCCACGGACGCCAGCGCGCCGCCCGACTGCGCCGACCCGCCACCCCCGACGTGCGGCGACGGCGTCGTCGAGGGCACCGAGGAGTGCGATGACCACAACACGACGAGCGGCGACGGCTGCTCGGCAACCTGCCGGCTGGAGAACACCTCGGCCATCTGCGCCGGCATCCCGACGGTCGGCGGAACCGCGATCAAGTCCGTGCTCGTCGCCTCGGGCCTCGCGCACCCGACCTACGTGACCGCACCGCCGCTCGATCCGAACCGGCTCTTCATCGTCGAGCAACCCGGGCGTGTCCGCCTGGTGAAGAACGGCGCCCTCCAGACGACCGCGTTCCTCGACATCGGCGCGAAGGTCGAGAGCGGCGGCGGCGAGCAGGGCCTCTTCAGCGTCGCCTTCCACCCCGACTTCGAGACGAACGGCTTCTTCTACGTGAACTACACGAGCAAGCCGAGCGGAGCGATCGCCGACGGCGACACGGTGGTCGAGCGCTACCATGCGAGCCCCACCTCGGATCAGGCCGACCCGCTGAGCGCGCAGCTGGTGTTCACCGTCCACCAGCCCTTCTCCAACCACAACGGCGGGCTCAACCTGTTCGGCCCCGACGGCATGCTCTACGTCGGCATGGGCGACGGCGGCAGCGGCGGGGATCCGCTGGGCAACGGGCAGAGCAACTCGAGCCACCTGGGGAAGCTCCTGCGCTTCGACGTCTCGACGCTGCCCGCCACGCCGCAGCACTTCGCCAAGGGGCTGCGCAACCCGTGGCGCTACGCCTTCGACCGCGCCACCGGCGATCTCTACATCGCCGACGTCGGGCAGAACCTCTTCGAGGAGATCGACTTCGTACCCGCGCCGGTCGCGAGCGGCGTCAACTTCGGCTGGAACATCATGGAAGGCCGGCACTGCTTCAACACGGCGAACTTCAACACGCCGCTTTCGACCTGCACCATGACGGGGCTCACGCTTCCCGTCCTCGACTACTGTCACAGCACGTCGCAGAACGGCTGCACCGGGGCCGAGACGACGCACCCGACCGGCTGCTCCATCACCGGCGGCTTCGTCTACCGGGGCTGCCGCATGCCGGACCTGCGCGGGCGCTACTTCTACTCGGACTTTTGCACCGCGTTCATCCGGAGCTTCAAGGGCGTGAGCGGGGGCGCCGCGCAGGACGTGCAGGGCCACACGGCGGCACTCGCGCCGGGCGGCGGCCGCTCGATCGACGCGGTGAGCTCCTTCGGCGAGGACGCGCGCGGCGAGCTCTACATTGCCGACTGGGGCTCGGGGAGCGACGGCGAGGTCTACGAGATCGTTCCGGGGCCCTGAGCCTCAGGGCTTCGCCAGCGCGGCCTGCACCGCCCGCGCCCGCTCCGCGTCCGGCACGTGGTCGCTGTGGCAGGCGTGCTTCCCGTCGACGACGGGCAGCGCCGCGCCGCGCTGGCGCAGCAGCTCGCGTCCCTCCTCGCCCACGCCCGGGCTCCGCTGCGCCCGTCGCTCCGGCTGGAAGCTCGCGTCCTTGCCGCTCGCGAACGCCTGGATCTCCTTCGAGATGCGCATGCTGCACCAGTCGTGGCCGCACATGGCGCAGAAGTCGGTGTCGACCTCCAGGTCCTCGTCGTGGAGGGCGCGCGCCGTCTCGCCGTCGAAGGCGAGCTCGAACTGCCGGGGCCAGTTGAGCGCCGCGCGGGCGCGCGAGAGGTCGTCGTCCCACGCGCGCGCGCCCTGGACGCCGCGGGCGACGTCGCCGGCGTGGGCGGCGATCTTGTAGGCGATGCAGCCGGCCCGCACGTCCTCGGCCTTGGGGAGCCCGACGTGCTCCTTGGGCGTCACGTAGCAGAGCATCGCGGCGCCGGCGCGCGCGGCCTCGGTCGCGCCGATGGCGCTGGTGATGTGGTCGTAGCCGGGGAAGGCGTCGGTCACGAGGGGGCCGAGGACGTAGAAGGGGGCATCGTCGCAGATCTCCTGCTCGATGCGCATGTTCCACGCGATCTGGTCGAGCGGCACGTGGCCGGGACCCTCGACCATCGCCTGCACGCCGGCCTCGCGCGCGCGCTGCACGAGCTCGCCGAGCGTGCGCAGCTCGGCCAGCTGGGCCGCGTCGCTCGCATCGGCGAGACACCCGGGGCGGAGCCCGTCGCCGAGCGAGTAGGTGACGTCGTACTCGCGCATGATGGCGCTGATCTCGTCGAAGAGCTCGTACATCGGGTTCTGCCTGCCGTGCTGGATCATCCACTTGGCGAGCAGCGAGCCGCCGCGCGAGACGATGCCGGTCACGCGCGGGCCGACCAGCGGGAGGTGCTCGTACAGCACGCCGGCGTGGATGGTGAAGTAGTCGACGCCCTGCTCGGCCTGGCGCTCGATCTCCTTCAGGATGACGTCGTAGCTCAGGTCCTCGATCGCCCGGCCGACGATCATGCTGTAGATCGGCACGGTGCCGATCGGGATGGTCGCGTGGTCGATGATCGCCTGGCGGCAGGCGGCCAGGTCGCCGCCGGTCGAGAGGTCCATCAGCGTGTCGGCGCCGTACTTCTGCGCCCACTCGAGCTTCTCGACCTCCTCCGCGGTGCCGCTGGTCACCGGCGAAGCGCCGATGTTGGCGTTGATCTTGGTGGTGATCATGCGTCCGATGCCGGTGGGATCGAGGCGTCTCGGCGCGCGCTCGCCGCGGAGCACGCTCGGGTCCCTGATCACCTCCCAGCGCTGCGCGACCGTCTGGTTCACCCACAGGCGCGCGTCGGCCGCCGCGCCCGGGTGGCCGACCGCGGCGTCGGGATAGGTGCGGTCGCGGCCGTTCGCGGATGCCGCGCCACCGCTGCCCGCGAGGTGCCGTTTGTTGGCCGGGATGACGAGCCGCCCGCGGGCCACCTCGTCGCGGATGAACTCCGGCCGGGCGCATTCCCGCTGCGCCACCCGCCGCATCTCCCCGGTGATCACGCCCTTCCGGGCCGCTTCGAGCTGTGTCATGTCGCGCTTCCCTCCGCCGGCATTACCCGGGTCAGGTTCGAGGGGTCAGCAGGCTCGCCCTGCTTTCTCAGCCGCCTCGAGCGGGGCGGCTCCCCCAGCGTCGTGTCCTCGTGCTTGAGACCATTACCCCGAGGGCGCGTCAGGTCAAGGGAGCCCCGGCGCGACCCGAGCTACCACTCGCCCGAGCGACCACTCGTAGGACGGCGCCGGCAGCTCTTCCAGGTGCCGGTGGCACATCTGGCAGCTGGTCACGCCGTGCGCGCGCGCGGCGGGATCGAGCACCTCGTCCACCCAGCGACGGAACGTGCGGTAGTTCCGGAACACGACCTGCGGGTCGGTCCCGACACGCCCCAGGTCGTAGTGCGGGGCATCGATCTCGGCCGCGAACGGGCAGGCGTGGAAGCGCCCCTTCGTGGTCAGCACCGGGAAGCAGCGCACGCAGCCGGTGCCGAGGCCGTGGAACTCGGCCTCGCGGTCGCGGTCGTACTCGAGCGCCGCGCCCGCGCCGGCGTGGAAGAGCACCTTGTAGCCCTGGAAGATGCGGCCCGGGTGCGCCGCGGCCCACGCCTCGAGACGGGCCTTCGCATGCGGCGGCAGCGGCTCCGCGTCGCGCCCATGGTAGATGGAGTAGTTGAGCACCGCCTCGCTCCGCGGGTCGCTCTCCAGGATGTCGATCAGGCGCTCGGCCTTGACGCCGTTCGAGAAGATGGTGACCAGGCCGCGGAAGCCGCGCTCGCGCACGTAGCGGATCGCCCGCTCGATCTCCTCGGCGTGGAGCGTCGGCTCGCCGCCGTAGAACTTCAAGTTGCCGTCGGGGGCGAGGGTCGCGAGGGCCTGGTCGAGGACGGCGGGCGAGTAGCGCTCGTACCAGCCCTGGGGCGAGCCGTTGATCGTGCACCAGGCGCAGGTCCGGTTGCAGAAGTTCCCTTCGTAGAGGTGCAGCTCGCGCAGCTCGGTGTCGCCCTCGGCGAAGTGCTCGACCGGCTCGTGGAAGAGGATCGGCCCCAGGTGCGGCGTCCGCGCCGCGTCGTTCAGGCCCCAGTCGTAGACGTTGTAGACGACCTCGTAGTCGGCGATCCGCTCGAAGGCGACGCCGGTGTGCCGGGCGACGAAGCGGAGCACGCCGCGGCGGTACTCCTCGGTCGTGCCGGCCTCGCCCGCGAAGTCCTCGGCGTACATCTTGAAGATGCGCGAGACGAAGATGCGCTGGGCCGCGTGGTCGATCCGGCAGTTCCACTCGCTGCCCAGGAACTGCTCGGCCGCCGCGCCGAGCGTCTCGCGGAGCCGCGCCCCCTCGTACGCCGCGGGCCGCATCGGCGGACAGCCGTTCGAGCCGCAGTTGATGGCGAAGTGGATGCGCGGCTCGGCGAACTGGCCACGCAGGATCTCGTGCTCGATGTCGTCGAGGCTGACGGCGCGGCCGCCGGCCACGTGGCGACGGCGTTGGAAGAACTGGCCGTCGCGCGTCTTCCACACCGAGGTGATCGGGTACTCGGCGAGGATGGCGTGGAGCGTGAAGGCGTTGTAGGCGTTCAGCCAGTAGGCGAGGCGGTCCTCTTCGGTCGGGAAGCGCGCGGGGTCGCTGTCGGGGCTCGCCGCGCCCAGCTCGGCGACCACCCGCTCGAGGAGGTCCCGGTCCTCGGCGAGGCGGGCGTAGTCGACCTTTCCCTCGGGCGTGACGACGTCGGCGAGCAGCGCGCTCCACACGTCGTAGCGGAAGGGTTCCGGCATCAGCCTTTCGCACGCTTGCGACCCGCCCGGCGCTTCCGCGGCGCGAACGTGGCAAGGAGCGTGCGCAGGTCGTCGGCGTGCTCCTCCTCCATCTTCAGGATGTTCTCGATCAGCACGCGCGTGGTGGGATCGTCGTTCCCGAGCCAGCGGGTGATCTCGGCATAGGACTCGATCGCGATGCGCTCGGCGACCAGGTCCTCGCGGATCATGTCGAGGAGCGACGCCTTCTCGTCGTACTGGGAGTGGCTCCGCTGGGCGAGGCCCTCGGGGTTCAGGTTGGGCGCGCCGCCGAGCTGCACGATGCGCTGCGCGACCCAGTCGGCGTGCTGCTGCTCCTCGTTGGCGTGCTGCAGGAACTCCTGCGCGACGGGCTGGGCGTTGATGCCATCGGCGGTGAAGTAGTGCCGCTTGTAGCGCAGCACGCACACGATCTCGGTGGCGAGCACCTCGTTCAGCACCTCGATCACGCGCGGCAGGTCGGCCTTGTAGCCGCCCGTCACCGGCCCCTTCTCGATGTGCTGGCGCGCGCGCCGGCGGATCGCGGCCACGTCGGAGACGAAGTCGCCCATGCCGAGCCCTCCCTTCCGGGGCCCCCTTAGACCGCCGTCCGGGACGTGGTTCAATCCCCCGCGGGAAGCGGCGCTCAGGCCTTCTTGGAGGCGAGATACATTGCGCCGGTCGGGGACTGGACACCCTCCGCGGGCTCGAGCGTCACGGCGAAGACCTCGACCGTCGCCACGCCCGCGAGCGGCGCGACCGCGAGGCTGCCCTTCCCCTCGGCGTCCACCGTGAAGAGGCCGGCCGGGAGCGGCTTGCCACCCGCGATGGCCCACAGCTCGTAGACCTTGCCCGCGGGCGGGGGCGGCAGGTCGGCCGCGACCAGGAGCCCGCCGGCGCGCGCGTTCCAGATGATCCGCCCCTGCGCCTGCGGGCGCGGCTCCAGGCCCGCGAGCGACACGAGCCGTGTCTCGGGATCGCCGAGGAGCGCGAGCGTACGCTCCTGCGCGGCCGCCTGCGCCCTCACCAGCGTGAGCGTCTTCTCCTGCTCGTCGAGCTGCCGGCGGAGATCGGAGACCGCGTGCACCTGCTCGGCGAGCGCAGCCCGCAGCCCGGCCGCCTCGCTCGCCAGCTGATCGAGGCGCGCCTCGTAGCGGGCGCGGACCCAGCTCGCGCTCACCACGGCGGCGATGCCCGCGGCGAGCGCCACGCTCGCCACCCACCCGAGCGCCAGGCCGGCGCGCGAGCGGCGGGCGGGGGCCTCGCCGACGCGCTGGAGGAGCGCGTGCCGCACGCGCGCCGGCGGCGCCTCGCGGAAGTCGGCGGCGAGGCGCGCGAGCGCCTCCTGGTACTCGCCGATGGCGCGCTCGCACTCGGCGCACCCGCCGGCGCGATGGGCCGCGAAGCGGCGCGCGTCCTCGCCCTCGAGCGCGTCGAGGACGTGCCCGGCGACCAGCTCGTCGAACGGCTCGTGCGCCGCGCTCATGTCCGCGACCCCGCCATCCCGCGCAGCCGCTCCAGGCCGAGCCGCATGCGGGTCTTCACGGTGCCGAGCGGTAGACCCAGGTGCGCGGAGATCTGGCTCTGCGTCATCCCCTGCAGGTACGCGAGCGCGATCGCCTCCCGCTGCTCGGCGGGGAGCTCGCGCAAGAACCCGCGCACCATCTCCCGCTCCTCCACCAGGGCGCCCGGATTGGCCATGGCCTCGGGCACGGCGGCCGCGGTCTCGTTGAGCGGGGCGACGAGCATCTCCTCCCTTCTACGAACGGAGCGCACCCGGTCGATTCCCCGGCTCCGCGCCCGCACCGTCACCCACGCCTCGGGCGAACCCCGCCGCGGGTCGTACTCCCCGGCCGCGCGCCAGAGCTCCCAGAAGACGTCCTGCAGCACCTCGGCGGCCTCGTCCACGTCCCGCAGCATGCGGCGAAGGAGCCCGAAGGCGAGCGGGGCGTAGAGGTCGTAGAACGCCGCGAGGGCCTCGCGGTCGCCCCCGGCCATGCGGCGGATGAGGTCGACGCCGGGGCTCACCATCTCGCCTTACGGGCGAGGCAGGGTCGCCGGATCTCCGCCGCCAAACCAGGCCCCGGCGATGATTCCGTCCTCGATCCAGCGCAGGAGGAGCGCGGCGGCCTCGGCCGGAGCGTCGAATCCCTCGCAGACGGCCGCGAAGGGCTCGCCGGCGGCCAGGCGCTCGAGCGCCGCCTCCTCGGCCGGGTCCATCGCCGTCTGGTAGACGAGGAAGCCCTCGCGCCAGACGCGGAGCAGGGTGCGCGCGGGGGCGAGCGCGGCGGCCGCGTCGACCCACAGGCGATGCACGGGCCAGGTGGTCACCAGGCGCGCGCAGGCCGGGACGAGCGTGAAGCGGAGCCCTGGCCACTCCTCCACGGCGATGCGCCGGAGATCGCCGGCCGTGAGCGGCGTCGCATCGGGCGCGTCGAAGACCTGGAGCCGCGTCCACTCGAGGCGGGCGAGGTCGGCCAGGTACGCGGGCTGGTACCCGGCGAGGAAGTCGGGCAGCGCGCGCCCGAGGTGACGGATCGAGGGCGCGGTCGAGGGATGGGCTCGGATGTACCCGCGCACCAGGTCCGCGAAGCCGCCGTCGCCGAGGACGGTCGCGAGCTTGGGGAAGTCCTCGCGCAGGGCGTCCACGAGGCGCCAGAAGTACATCCCGGCGTAGACGTGCACGCGCTCGGCGGGTGCGAGCGTCGGGGTCGGCGGAACCGTCTCCAGGACGAGCGGGTCGGGGACCGGCGCGGCGCCCGGCTCGCGGGCGATCGAGCGCCAGAAGGCGCCCTGCAGCTCACGCAGAGAGGGCGTCGGCACCCAGCACCTCCGCCTCGGCCGCGCGCGCGCGCTCGGCCTCGGCGAGCACGACCTCCAGCGCGGGGATGTGGTCGTCCCACTCGACGAGCGTCGAGACGCGCCCGAGGCGGCGCACGGCGTGGCGGTAGAGCCGCCACACGGCGGGCGCGACCGGCGCGTCGTGCGTGTCGAGGAGATGCGTCCCCTTGTCGCTGTGCCCGGCCAGGTGGATCTGCCCGACGCGCGCGGGCGGGACGCCGTCCAGGTACGCCTCCGCCGAGAAGCCGTGGTTCACGGCGCTCACGTAGACGTTGTTCACGTCGAGCAGGAGGCCGCAGTCGGCGCGCTCCGCGACGGCGGCGAGGAACTCCCACTCGGGCATGGTCGAGTGCGTGAAGGTGACGTAGCTCGAGACGTTCTCGACCAGGAGGCCGCAGTCGGCGCGCTCCGCGACGGCGGCGAGGAACTCCCACTCGGGCATGGTCGAGTGCGTGAAGGTGACGTAGCTCGAGACGTTCTCGACCAGGATGCGCCGCCCGAGGCGCTCCTGCACCCGCGTGATCCGCTCGACGACCACGGCCAGCGCCTCTTCGGTCCAGGGCAGCGGCAGCAGGTCGTGCGCGTAGTGCCCCCCGAAACTCCCCCAGCACAGGTGGTCCGAGACCCAGGCGGGCTCGAAGCGCCGGGCCAGCGCGGCGAGCTCGCCCAGGTAGAGCTCGTTCAGCGGATCGGTCGAGCCGATCGACAGCGACACGCCGTGCAGCACGAGCGGCGCCTCGGCGCGCACGCGCTCGAGCACCGCGAGCGGCCGGCCGCCGCGGATCATGAAGTTCTCGGAGATCGCCTCGAACCAATCCGCGTGCGCCGTGCCGTCGACGACGCGCGGGAAGTGCGTGGTACGGAGGCCGATCCCGTGACCCAGGTATGGAAAGGACTCGGGCACCGGGATGGACGGAGCGGGGACGGGCGAGCGCCCGCCCCGCTTCCCATCGATTTACTTCTTCGGCTTCTCGGCGACCTTGCCGCCCTTCTTGGCGCAATCGGCCGCCGACATCTCGACGACGCCCTTACCCTTGCACGCGTTCTTTCCCGCGCACGAGTTCTCGGCGCTGGCGCAGCTGCCCTGCCCCTTGCAGGCGTTGACGCCGGCGCAGTTCACCATGTCGCCGCCCGTCTTGCCCTGGTCCGCGCGCGCCGTCAGCGCGCCCGCCATGATCAGGCTCGCCGCCGCGCTCGCGATCAACATCCCCTTGTTCACTCGCATTCGCTCCTCCTTGGTTGCCGTGTCGACCATCATTCGGGCTGCCCATCAGCCGCGAACGGGGCCCGTCGATCGTGCCTACGCCGCCACACGGCGATCTGGATCTCCCCCGAACGCAGCGAACGGCGCCGCGCTCGAACACGGTGGCCACACGATCGTTACCAGCGTCGGGGTCCACTCTGTCTGCCTGAGTGGCGTCATCGGACCTCCCGCTGAGATGCCGGGGACCGGTTACACGTTTCAACGGGTCGCGCCGCTCATAATCCAACGGCCGGGCCGGGCGCAACGGAGCAGGCGGGCGGGGGTCGGACGACGCCGCCCGCCGAGACCCTCCGCGGCACGCCCCTTGCTGCCTCCCATCCGTTGCCGTGGCGCCCGCCTCACGGGCCTGCTCGGGGGGCGCGGTGCGGCGAGAAGATGACGCTCGGCATGGATTCGGCGGCCCGACGGGACAGCGGGCCGGACATCCGCGAGACGGATCGCGAGGCGCTGTCGGCACGCGCCCGCGTCGGCCTCTGGATCGTCCTCGTCGCCGTCGCGGCCTTCACGCTCGCCGATCTGAAGCTCGTGCAGCATGGCCTGCGCTCGATGCTGCTCGTGCGGGTCGTGCAGCTCGCGCTGATCGGCGCCGCCTCGCTCGCGCTGCGGGTCCGCATGAGCGAGCGGCTGCGTGTGGCGTCGACGGTCGCGTTCGTGAGCGGCATCTACGTCACCTCCGCCATCGCGGGGAGCCTCCGCGGGGGGATGTCGACCCAGCCCATCACCGACCTGGCGATCGCCTTCGCCACCGCCACGACGCTCCCGTGGGGGCCGTGGCCCCAGCTCGCGTCGGTGACCGTCGCGGTGCTCGCCATCGCGCTCGGCGAGTACGCGGTGCACGGCACGCTCGCGGGCACCAGCCCGCACATGACCGCCGGGCTCGGCGTGGCCTTCCTGGTGTCCGTCTACATCGCGCATCAGCTCGCACGCTACCGGCGCGAGCGGGACGCGGCCGAGGCCGCGGTACGCCGCAACGAGGAGCGCTTCCGCTCGCTCATCGAGCGCGGCTCCGACGTCATCACGATTCTCGAC
>Ga0209375_1003356_pt1 | contig 11193 bp, 10 predicted proteins | sample GraSoiAngelo_131_FD_185888 | JGI IMG/M metagenome (GOLD analysis project Ga0209375, IMG submission 185888) | Grasslands soil microbial communities from the Angelo Coastal Reserve, California, USA - 14_0929_02_30cm (SPAdes) (version 2) | ecosystem: Environmental > Terrestrial > Soil > Grasslands ...
CATCCGGCCGCGACGGATGAACGCACGATCGCTTCTGTGTGTGACCGCTACCTGGCGTTGCTCGCGCGGGAGCTGGAGAACCCGGCTCGACACACGCGGCTGTTCGACGGGGTGCCCGAGCTGCTCGCCGCGCTCGTGCCCCACGAGACCGCGGGTCGCGCGCTCGTCGGCCTGCTCACGGGCAACCTGGAGCGGGGAGCCGTGATGAAGCTGCGGTCGGCGGGCCTCGACCCCGCGCGATTCGCGGTCGGCGCCTACGGCTCCGATTCCGGGCACCGGCCCGACCTCCCCGCTATCGCCGCCGAGCGCGCCGCGCGGCGCACCGGCCGGGCGGTCGCCAGCGGCGACGTCGTCATCATCGGCGACACGCCGGCGGACGTGGCGTGCGGGCGGCCGATCGGCGCCCGCACCGTCGCCGTCGCGACCGGTTCGTACGGCGTCGCGGCGCTGCGCGCGGCGGGCGCGGCACACGTGTTCGCCACCCTCGCCGACACGGCTCGGGTGCTGGACGCGGTGCTCGAGTGAGCGACGCGCACGACGAGCTGGAAGTGAAGGCGCGGGTGGACGATCCCGCGGCGGTCGAGCGCGCCCTGGCGGCCGCCCGAGCCGAGCCCGTGTTTCGCGGGGAGATGATCGACCGGCGCTTCGACCGCGGTGGCGCGCTCGAGGCCAAAGACGAGGTGTTGCGCCTGCGGATTTACCGCCCCGCGGACGGGGGGGGGGGCGTCCCGTACGGCGTCCTGGGGTGGAAGGGCCCCGTCGGCCAGCGCGGCGAGTACCGCCACCGGGAAGAGTGGGAGACGCGCGTCGCCGATCCCGAGGCGGCGCTGGGGCTGTTGGACCGTCTCGGCTTCGCCGTGGTGCTGCGGATCGATCGCACGATCGCCGAGTACCGCCTGGGCGCGGCGACGGTGCGGCTGGAGTGGTATCCGGCGATGGATGTCCTGGTGGAGGTCGAGGGCGCCCCGGAGGCCATCGAGCGCGCGGCACGCGCCACCGGCCTGCCGCGCGCGGCGTTCCTCCCAGAATCGCTGCCGCACTTCGTGGCCGCCTACGAGCGGCGCACCGGCCGGCCGGCGCGGCTCGCCGCGGAGGCGCGGTGAGCCGGCTCCTCGTCCCGGAGCTGGCGCCGTCGCTGGGCCGCCTGATCGTGCCGCGGCGACGCGCCGAGCCGTTCTTCCCGCTGGACGACATCCGCGAGCGGCTCGCCACGCGGGTGCTGGAGCTGGGGGGCGCGGCGCGCGTCGCGGCGGCGCAGGAAGAGCGTGCCGCCGTGTTCGCGGCGCTCAGCCGCAACGCGTGGGTGGACGCGTGGGAGCAGGCGGTGCGGCAGGCCGCGGATCGCGTTGCTGAGGGAATGGATCGCGCGATCGAGCACGCGGCGCGCCAGGCCCGCATGCCGGCGCGACGCTGGCGGCGTCTCCTCGTCACGCCGGGCGAGCGGCGGGCGATGGCCGCCCGGCTCGCAACCGGCGGAGGCCCGCTCCTCGACGCGCTCGAGGCCCTGGACGCGGTCGCGGTCGTCGATGCCGAGTCGCACGCGGCGTGGCAGGACGCGCTGCGCACCGTGGCGCGCCGGCTCGAAGCCGCGTGGCTCGCGCTCGAGGAGGCCGCCGCGGCCGAGCGCGAGCGCTGGGCGCCGGAGCTGGCGGAAGTCGTCGCATGGCGTCCGCCGTTGTGGCCCGTCGTGGTATTGTGGGTTCCCCTCGCCGCGGCGCTGCTGTGGTTGGGGCTGATCCTGGGCCGCTTCGTGCCCGCGCCCGCATGGCTCGCCGAGCGCCTCGGCTTGTAGCCCTGTGGTGCCTCGCCGCGGGTCCCGCGGCGGCACAGCTGCGGGTCACCGCGGTTCCGATCGGCGGCCCGGCCGGCGTGGACTCGCTGGCGCGCCTGGGCTTCGAGGTGGCCGAGGTGCGCAGCGTGGACGGGAGGCTGTTTGCGGTCATCGTGAGCGAGCCGCGCTCCGAGCAACGCCTCGCGGCGGTCGGGTACCTGGTCCAGCCGCTCGCGATCGCGCCGACCGCGGCCATCGCGCCCGCGGATACCTACCGCGTCTACCGCTCGTTCGAAAAGCCGGTGACGGGCATCCGCGCCACGCTCGCCGCCTGGGCGGCGGCCGACACGCTGATCCACGTGGATTCGATCGGCGCGTCGCTCGAGGGCCGGCCGATCCTCGCGGTGAAGATCGGCGCCGCGACCGACGCGCCGGGCCGCCCCAACGTGCTGTTCCTCGGCACCCACCACGCGCGCGAGTGGATCTCGACGGAGGTGGCGATGCGGCTGATCCGCTGGCTCGCGGATTCGTTGCCGCGCTCGCTGCTCGCGGCGCGCGACATCTGGGTCGTTCCCGTCGAGAACCCCGACGGCTACCAGTACACCTTCACCGCCGACCGGCTGTGGCGGAAGAACCGCCGCCCCAACAGCGACGGCACCTTCGGTGTCGACCCGAACCGCAACTACCCCGGCCTCTGGGGCGTGGACAACGCGGGGTCGAGCCCGGTGCCCGGGGCCGAGACTTACCGCGGCACCGCACCCGCGTCGGAGCCCGAGACGCAGGTGATGGTCGCCTTCCACGCGGCGCATCCGCCGGTGGTGGCGGTCTCGTATCACAGCTACACCGGGCTGGTGCTCTATCCCTACGGATTCCGGCCCGGAGAGCTGGCCCCCGATCAGGCGGTGTTCCACGCGCTCGCGGGCAGCGATCTCGTCCCCTTCGTCCGGGACAGCGTGCCGGCGTCGATCCGGTCCGCGTACCACCCCGGCCCTGGCTGGACGCTGTATCCGACCAACGGCGAGTACACCGAGTGGGCGTATCGCGCCCACCAGACGATCGCGTTCACCACCGAGCTGACGAGCGGCTGCTGCACCCCGGATTCCGGCTACTATTACGGCTTCGCCTTCCCGGACGACAGCGCGCTCGTGGAGCGGGTATTCCGCGACAACCTCCCCTTTGCCGTGGCGGCGATTCAGGCGGCGGGCGCGCTTCCCGTCGCGGAATCGCGAGTCGAGTCCGTGTGGCCGGAAGTGCGGGTGAGCCTCGACGCGGCGGCCCCCGCTCCGGCGTCGCTCACCGTGCGCAACGCCAGCGGCCAGCTGCTGACGCGCAACGCGCTCGCCGATTCGCTGTGGCGAGGCCGTCTGTGGTACTCCTGGCGCAGCGACGTCAGCGTGGACACCGCCCGGGCCGTGCGCGTGAACGGCGCCGGGGGGGGGCTCGCCGCCGAGCTGATCACGCTCGCGGGGGCCGAGGACGGCGATGGCGGCTGGACGGGATGGACGCGCTCGCCCGAGGCGTTGATGGGGACCTGGTCGTGGAGCGCGACGGGCGAGGACACCCTCACGTCTCCCAGCGTTGATCTGCGGGGCCGCACCCGCGTGTGGCTGCAGCTCTGGAACAAGCACCGCGGCTCGGTCTACCAGCCCGCGCAGCGCGGTCTGGTGCAGTTCTCGGCGGACAGCGGGGCGACGTGGAGCGATGTGTACGCCGTCACGGGCGACGGGCCGGCGTGGTACCCGGTGCGCGTGGACCTGCCGGCGGCGAGCGGCACACCGCGCGCGCGCGTGCGCTTCGTGGCGACCGGGGGATTCGCGTGGTGGGTCGACGCCGTCGGTTTCGCCACCGATTCGACCAGCGTCTTCCAGGTGCTCACCGTCGCCGCCGCCGTGGGCGTTTCCGAGAATCCAGTGCGGAGCGACCAGGTGGTGGTCTCGTGGCCGCTGGGGGTGACCGCGGCGCGGGTCGGCATCTACACCTTCACGGGCGACCGCCTGATCTCGGCGACCGTGGCGCCGCCCAACAACGAGTTCGTGTGGGACCTGACCGCCGGCGGGCGCCGGGTGGCGAACGGCGCGTACCTCGTCATCGTCCAGGTGGACGGCCGCGTGTCGCGGCAACGGCTGTTCGTGACGCGGAGCGGACAGTGAGCGCGGCGGGGGTGGGCGTCGATCTCGTCGAAGTCGCGCGCGTGCGCACGATGCTCGCCGACAAGGGCGCGCAGGTGTTCGACCGGCTGCTCACGCCCGACGAAGCCGAGTATTGCCGCAGCCGGCCCGATCCCGCGGAGCACGTGGCCGTGCGGCTGGCGGCGAAGGAAGCCGTCTACAAGGCGCTGCAGGGGAGCGAGGCCGCGCGCGGCATCGGGTGGCGCGAGATCGAGGTCGTGCGTTCGGCGGACGGCCGGCCCGACGTGGTGTTGAGCGGCGTCGCCGCGCAGCGCGCCGCCGAGCTGGGCGTGCACCGGGTGCTGCTGTCGTTGTCACACACGCACGAAGCCGCCATCGCGATGGCCGTCATCACCGGCTGACGCGCCCGGACTTGGCAGGGTCGCTCCGTCGCCCTGGATCGCTGTTCAATGGAAATCGGCAGGCGTAAGAACTCGGAGCAGGGGGTGACCGCCTATGTTGGCGAGGGGCAGGTAGACTCTGTGCGTGCCGGGATCCACGGCAACCGAGTGCGCCCCCGGCGCCCGGTACCACCCGAGCTGGGCGAGCGTTTCCTCTCGTTCCTCGAACACCGCCACGACGCCGGACTCGGCGGCTACGTACAGCCGCCCGAGCGCCGGGTCGAACGCCAGGACGTCAGGATCGCTCCCGATTGGAAGCACCTGGCGCAGCTGAAGGGTCCGGAGATCCAGCACCCCCAGCGTGCCGCTCTCCTGACCCGCAATGAACGCCAACCGGTGCGACGCGTCGACGAACACGCCGTGCGGATACCGGACCGCTTGGTCGAGCGTGATGCGGCGCACGATGGTGGGAGTCGCGGGGTCGATCACCGCGAGCTGGTTCGCAGTCTGGACCGCCACGATCACGCAGTGCGAGCCGATGTCGTACTGGGTGTTCCCCGCCTCACCGCCGAGCTCGATCTGCGCGACCACGGTGTTGGTCGCCGCATCAATCACCACGCCCCGCCGCCCCGATTCGTCCGAAACGAAGACCCGCCGCTCCTCCGGAGCATAGGCGATCCCGTCCGGGAACCGGGGCCCTGGTACCCGCGCCACGATCTGGAGCGTGGAATCGTCCACGGCCACGACGGCGTGGTCACCCGTCGCGGAAGCATACGCGCGGTGCTCGGCCGGAACCGCCAGGACGCCAGTCACGGTGGGAAACCCGTCCAGATTCGCGATGACATGGCCAGCTCGAACGTCGAAGACAACGAGTTGGCCTGCGCCCATATGCGAGATGAACAGTCGCCCGGTGCCTGATTCGAGACTCTGGTAATCGAAGCGGGAGGCGCTTCCAGGCAGAGGGAGGTCCGCGACCACCTGGAGGGGAGCCGCTGCCGTCGGTGCTCGGGGAATCGTGCCAGTCCAATGCGCTTCGACAGACGGCCCGGCGAGCCTGCAAGCAGCAGGCGGCGCCTGGCGCCCGGCGATGAGAATGAGCACGGTGAGCCAGAAGGCAAGCATTAGCGTGCCTTTGTGGCCAGGGGCGGTGCGGAGGTAGCGATCATGGCGCGAGCGTGGTGGCGGTGAGGTCGTCGAACAGGGTGTGCGAATCGGCTTTGGTCCACACGCCAACCTTGCCCGGCGCCGTGAACCGTGAATCCTGGACGTCGATCAGTTTCTTTCCGTTGAAGTAGACCTCGACGTGATCGCCGCGCATGTCCGCCCGCAGCGAATGCCAGACCCCCGATGCGACGGGCACATGCACGCGCTTCACTTCAATGCGGCGGCCATTCTGCACGTAGTACCAGCAGACGTTGTCCTCGAGAGCATTCGCCCGCGTGAGGTAATAGTTGTTTTCGTCCTGGTACCGCCACACGATGCCGCAGGCGCGATCCACCCGACCGCTCACCGGCTTGCACCGAACCGCGACGCTCACGTCTCCAAACATGGGCCCGTCGGCAACCGCGAGGGGGAAACGGTAGTCTGTCCGATCACTGTCTTCCTGCGCGAGCACGTTGGGCCCGCTGGGCGCGTCGGCCGCAGCGCGGACAACCCAGCGTCCGGGGCGCCCCGACCCGGTCCGGCCGAACGTGAAGCCGGTGGGTGGCTGCCCGACGCTCGAGCTGTCGAATGTCCAGCTGGCGGTGGCTTGCGAGGTGCCCGGCGAGGGATTCAGTACTGCGGCCGTGGTCCCGATCAAGGCGAGGCTAAACGCGACGAGAATCGGGAGCCTGGCGTCTGTCGATCTCATGGTCCGTCCTCCCTCAGTGACCTGCATCGATTGCCGCCCGGAGTCCGCGCAGCACGTCCGGGAGCGGGCCGTCGGCCCAGAAGTGGATGTAATTCAGGTGGGGGGAGTCGCCGATCATATGGCTGTGCACTGCGGTCGCCGTGATCCCGTGCGCGGTGAGCGCGTCTACCACACCGGCGACGCTGGAATCTCGCACCGCGAAGTCGCCGGTGGCGACGGCGCGCGAGGGGCTCACCATCTGCACGTTCACGGGCGAGCCGTAGGCCAGCGCGGGGGTCATCGTGCGGCCGCCGATGGTGACCGTGCCCGAGACCAGAACGAACCCCACTTGGGCGACGTTGCCGCGCGCGGTGCCGTGACGTCCCAGAGCCGTGAAAACGACGGCTGTGTCAATCGTCAGGGGAACAGGTGGAGCCGCCGCGACAGGGCGCGGGGTCCCCGTCTTGGTTAGGGCCCGATCCAACCGAGTCGCCAGGTCGAGCGCGTTTCCCTGGCCGAGGATGTGGACGTAAATGATCTCCGGCTCTTCGCCGACGACATGATTGTGGATTGCGCTCACCCCGATGTGCTGATGCGCCAACTCGGCGAGCACCGGGCCCAGCTCCGCGGCCGTGAGAACGAGGTCCCCCATCATGGTCGCGTCGTTGGGCTCTCCGCTGAACCCGGCCCAGGCTCCGAGCGCGAGCGCCGGCACGACCGTGACGTCCCCGATCCGGACGGTGAGGTCGCGGCGGGGAAGGTTATAACGGATGTAGCCAGCCGCACTCGTGGGAGCCGTTCCGAGAATGCGGCCGACCGAATCCCAGGCAGCGGTCGACGGCTGTTGCGCGAACACCGGACTGGCTCCAACGGCGACGAGGCTCAGAAATAGAGTTGCCTTCAGGAGCTTCTTCATGGATGAACTCCTCCGTTTGGTGATCATGGCCGCGCCTACAACGCATGCTTCAGGAGCAAGCCCACGACGCCGGACGCCGCGATAAGCGCGGGTTCGGGCACCCGCTTCATCGACACAATGACAGCGAGCGTGACCGAGCAGATCAGGGCGGTCGGCAAATCGACGAGCGCACGCCGGCCGAGCACGATCACTGCGCCGGCAATGGCCCCGGTAGCGGCCGCCGTGACGCCGTCGACGAATGCCTTGATGCGTGCGCTCTCGGCAAGACGGCGAAAATGTGGTGCCGCAAGCACGGTCACGAAATACACGGGCGCGAACACACCGATGGCCGCCACGGTCGCCCCCAGGGGTCCCGCAACGAGGTAACCGATGAACGCCACGGTGATCACGACCGGACCCGGCGTGATCATCGAGACGGCGACCGCATCGAGAAACTGTCGCTCCGTGAGCCAATGGAACTGCTCCACGACGCCCCCGTGCAGGAACGGCACGATCGCGAGGCCGCTGCCGAACACGAACAGTCCTGCGGCAGCGAAGTACCAGAATACTTTCCAGAGCACCCCCACAGACACCGCCCCAGTGAGACCCGACGTGAGCCACGCGGGCCACGGGGCGACGAGCAGTGCCTTGCTCGGCAGTGACGGCCGTGCGCGGGTGCGGGCGAGCAGCGGGATGAACCCCGAAGCCACGAAAAGCCAGATGATCTCCCTCGCCGTCCAGGCTGTGACGGCGAGGCTCACAGCGAAAATCCCCCACAGCAGTCGGTCCCGCCCCAGCGTCGTGCGCGCAAGCCGCGTGGCGCTCCACGCGATGATCGCGATCACCGCGGCCCCGATGCCGTAGAACAGCGCCTGCATCCAGACAAGGCCGCCGAACTTGAGGTAGAGCGCCGAGAGGACCAGCACCATGAGGAACGACGGCGCCACGAACGCGATCCCTACGAGTGTCGCGCCCAGGACGCGGCCACGCACCCAGCCGAGGTAGATGGCGAGTTGGGCCGCGAGCGGGCCGGGGGCAAGCTGCGCGAGCGCGAGCCCCTGCTTGTAGTCGTCCGGCGCGATCCACCCACGCCCGTCCACGAGATCGCGCTGCATGTAGCCCGCAAGCGCGATCGGTCCGCCGAACCCCAACGTGCCGAGCTTGAGGAAGTAGATGACGAACTCCCGAAGCGTGGCACGGGACGGCGCGGGCTTCATCGCGATGACTGGTAAAGGTTGTCGAACACGACCGCGCCGAGACGGAGGCGCGTCGCGTCGGTAGCGTGCTTCCGGGCGATTCCCGCGAGCAAGCGCTCGACACCGGCAGCCTCGGCGCGGCCGAACTTCGCGTCCTTGCAGTCGATGTCGTGCACGATCTCGCCGATCGCGCGCAGCGCGGGGTCGCGCAGTCGAAAGCGCCGGACGAGCGTTTCGAACGTGCAGCGGTCGCCTTCGTGCGTGTACTCGGCTTCGAACATGTCGAAGCGCAACTCGCCCCTGCGTGGCGTGTAGCCCTCGGGCGCCACGAATTTGAACCGCGCCGCCGGGTCGATGAAGCGCTTGATCAGCCAGGCACTCGCGATGCGATCCACGAACACGCCCCGGCGCGTGACCCACGTCCGCCCGCGCATCCGCCCGGCTCGGCGGCCAGCACGGGCCCCCCGATGTTCGGGCAGTTCCGTCCGGCGCACGCGTGCCTCGAGGTGCGCCAGCACCCGCCCAGCCTTGTGCCGGTTGGGCGCGTGGAAATAGTCGATCGCGGCGACCTCGGCCAGCCGGTGATAGAGACGTGCCACGTCGACGGGGGCCGCCTTGCGCGTCAGAGATTTCGCATCGCGCGCGATGGCGGCGTAGTCCGCCGCGCGGGCTTTGTGGAACAACGCTTCCACGTCACGGTTGCTCAGGCCGTCCACGAAGTCCCCTCGGCACACCGACCCCTCGCCACCACCATCCACGATTTCCTGCAGCAGCCAGCGAAAGTCTTCGACCGCCTGATCGTTGTACGGGAGGACCCACACGGAATTCTTGACCGCCACCGCGCCGATCCGTTGCAGCCTGCGCCACACCTTCACACGGAAGTAGTCGGGCTTCGGCGGGATCTGGTGGAACAGCAGGAGCCAACGCCCGGCCGCGGGGTCGTTCACGACATCAGGCCTGGGCGGGGACGCGTTGCGGGTTCCAGGAATGACGCTCCCCCTTGGCGTGCAGGAGCCACGCATACAGCGCGTCGTAGATGACGAACCCGCGGACGAGCAGCTCGCGATCATCCGGGAACAGTCGCGATAGGCCCAAGGAGATGGCCAGCAATCCCGCCGCCTGTGGTGCAAGGTCGAGGCGGTCCGTGTCCGCCCCGCGGACGATCCCCGCCAGCTCGGGCAAGGCGAGCACCGTGGTGACTATAACAACTGTATCATCGATAGTTCCAAGGGGCTAGGGCAGCAGTATCGGGGGATCACATCAACACGACGAGGAACGCATAGCTTGTCCCGGGACCGGCGCAGGCCGTGCTGCTGTCCCTGTCGCACACGCACGAGGCCGCCATCGCGATGGCCGTCGTGGAAGTGTGACGTGGGACTTGCGCGGGCCGTGGCGGAGGGTGAATTGTAGTCCCTGCAGGAACTCGAGCGGGTCGGGAGTGCCTTTCCCCACGGAGGGACCCCATGAAGCTCTTCGCCAAGGTCGAAAACATCTGCGCTGCCGCATTGATTCTGGCGTTTTTCCTGCCGTGGGTGAGCATCGGCGGCTTGTTCACGATTCCCGGCTACAAAATTCCCGACATCGTCCAAGCGCTCTCGGGGTTGGGGAGCTCGCTCGCGGAGATGGGGAATGAGACCGGTCAAGCGAGCCAGGGGACTCCGGCGGTGACTTATGCGATCTATGGACTGTACCTGATCCCTCTCCTCGCCGTCTATTTCCTGGTGCGGGCCGGCACCGGCAAAAGCACGAAGGGCGTCGGCCTCGCGGCCGGCCTGCTGCCCGTGGCCGCATTCGCCTTCGTGTTCCTCAAGGGGGGGATGGGGGCCTTGAAGGTCCTGGGGTTCGGCGCGTTTCTCACCATCGCGAGCGCGATCGGATTACTCCTCTACGTGACCGGCGTCGTGAAGGCCCGGGAAACGGCCGGAGTGGGTGCGCAATAGCGACGCACCACAGCACACGACGTAGGCGGTTGCTTGAATTCCCATCAGGACGGCTCTAGTATTCGCGCCGTCTTCTTTGAGAACCACTCTGATTCGTCGTAAGCTCCACTTCGGTCTGTCGTTCGTGGTCTGCTTCGCCGCGCCACTCGCGGGGCAGGCCACCGATTCGTTGTCGGCGGCGCGGCGCGTCGTCGCCGCCGTCGCGCTCGCCGCCAAGGAATACCGCGTGGGCGTGCCCGGCCCCCCGGGACAGGTGACGTCCGCCGCGGAAGTCGACGAAGCCCGCCAGTTCATCGAGCAGGCCCGGTTCGAGGTGCCGTTTCTGCCGCGCGCCGCCCGTGCCGCGGCCGACTCGGGGCTCGGGCGCCTGGTGGCGCTGTTCGCCGCCGCGGCCGCCGCCGACTCGGTGGAGCGTGTGGCCAACGACGTCGCCGACCGCATCGCCCGGACCGCCGGCGGCGCGATCGTCCCGCTCCCCACCCGGCCGCCCTCCCCCGCGCGCGGCGCCCAGGTCTACCGCGAGCAATGCGCCAACTGCCACGGCGACCAGGGACGCGGCGACGGCCCCAAGGCGCCCACGGTCAAGGGGCCGCCACCCGCGGACCTGACCGACCCCGCGGCGATGAGCCGGCTCTCGCTCGTGGACATCTACCGCAAGGTCACGATCGGCGTCGCCGGGACGGCCATGCCGCAGTTCGAGGAGTCCCTGCCCGACTCGGATCGCTGGGCGGTGGCGGCGTACGCGGCGACGCTCCAGTTCGGGGGGTCCGCGACGGCCGGCGTCTTCACCACCGTGCGCCACCAGCTCGACTCCGCCGTCGCGGCCCGATCCGACCGGATGGTCTTCGCGGCGTACCTCACCTTCGAGCAGGTGGAGACGGACCTGCGCGCGCGCAACGCCGGCCTCACCTCACGCCTCGAGGACGAGTTTGCGCGGCTGCAGGCGCGGGCTGCCGCGGGCGCGGAGGCGGCGGAGCTCGAAGCGCTGCACCGCGCGCTGCTCGCGGACTTAGAGCGTGCCGAGCGGACCGTCTCCGACAAAGGATCGGGC
>Ga0209375_1003358_pt1 | contig 11191 bp, 21 predicted proteins | sample GraSoiAngelo_131_FD_185888 | JGI IMG/M metagenome (GOLD analysis project Ga0209375, IMG submission 185888) | Grasslands soil microbial communities from the Angelo Coastal Reserve, California, USA - 14_0929_02_30cm (SPAdes) (version 2) | ecosystem: Environmental > Terrestrial > Soil > Grasslands ...
CGGCGGCCGCCGGTAGATCCGCTCGCCGGTCTGGGTGCGCGGGCCGCGCCGCCGGCGCGCCTGCTGGACGTTGCCGCTCCGGCGCCGGCGCCAGAACGCGCCCAACATTTCGCCGTCGCCGAGGGCCTCGTCTCCGTCGGACTCGTAGCCGAGGGCCTCGTCTCCGTCGGACTCGTAGCCGTCAGCGTCGTAACCGGTGATCTCGTACTCGGGCATGGTGGGTCTCCTTGTTCGGGGCTGCGCGGTTCGTGGGTGTTTCCTCGAGGAGCTCACGCGCGAAGCGGCTCGAGGTTGCTGCAATCGTGGAAAGGAGATCAACGCGCGAGGAACGCGCCGGCGACGCCGCCGGCGGCGCCGACGATCAGCCCGAGAAACAAGCCGATGACGAAGGCCTCGCGCGCGGTGAGCACTAGAAGCGCGGGCCGCCGTCGTCGGGGGCGTCGTCGGCACCGTCGAGATCGGAGGCGAGATCGTCGCCCATCGACTCGTCGAGGCCCATGCTGTTATCGTCGAGGCCCGCCAGCTTGCCGGCGCTCGCCTGGACGCGGCCGTAGTCGAAGGCGGCCGACGCGAGCGCGGCGAGGCCCGCGGCCTTCAGGTACTTGTTTTTCCCGTACTTCACCGCGACGAAGCCGGCGACGCCGAGGGTGATTGCGCGCGAGCCGCCGATCGTGGGGATCTTCGCGAGGTAGCCTTTCCCGTCGAGGAATCCGACGGCAAGGCCTCCGATCGCGAGCGTTGTCACGGTCGAGCCGGCCGAGACGGAGCCGGCGCCGCGATGGTGCCGACGGACGCGGCCCCCGCCGGCGCGCCGGCGACGGAGCCCACCGCGCCGCTTGATCGGCGTGGCCATGATGAACGACGGACGACGGGCGAGAGCTTTGGACATGTCGATCTCCTTGGAGGTGAGGCGATCGAGTCTACCCCGTTTGTTCAGTGCCTCGCGCGTAACACGCCGCCGAGGAGCTCGCCGCGGAGAACGGCCCGAGGCCTCCGATCTCCGCACTACTGAACGCGCTAGCAGGTGGGTGCCGCCGGCAGTGACGCGCCGTGACGCTCGAGGCCTCGAGGCCGGAATAACTGCTTCGCCTTCCGTGGGGCGTATCTGACTCACGAACCGCCCGGTTAACTAGATCACTCCGGAGGCGGAAGGCGGTGCGGCCTTCGGCCGTGGTCGATGGACTGCCCACGTCGCGGTTGATTTCGGCCACAACGGAGCGGCGTCGGCTCAATCTGGGCATGCGCCGAGAGCCTCGAGCGGGGAGAGGGCAGGGCTTGGCCCTAAAACCGCGCCGGTGGGGCTTGGTTTGCGCTGGGAGAGGCGATCACGATCCGGCCGGACGTTCGGGTCAGCCGTCGGGCGGACGCTCTAGCGCGTGGCTGGCCGCGAGCGAGGCGATCAGCCGCGCTGCCTGTACCTGCGCGGAGCTCGCCGCGAGGGCCGCGGCCGCTGGCGCCGGCGCCGGCGCGCGGGAGCTCGAGCTCGCGCGGAGGAACGCGAGCGCGGGCCCCTCGCCGAGGCCGGCGAAGAATTCCTCGCGGAACCGGCGGACGGCTGGCAGGCCCCGGAACCCCCGCGGATGGCGCTCATCGATGGGCACCCGTTCGCACGGTTGCGGGATCACGTGCCAGCCGTCTTTTCCGGGCCCGTCGACGAGCGCGGCCTTTCGGAGGATGGCGAAGGCCCTCGAGACGGTGCTCTCCGAGAGATCGGCCCACCGTCCGATCGTCGCCCGGGGGAGGCCGGCGAAATCGAACACGCGGCCGTCCACGACGCGCCGGCGGACCTTCCAGCCGACGCGAAGCGATCGGATGTCCATCCGCGAGAGCGCGCACCACACGACGAGCGCGAGGCCCTCGAGGAGATCGGCGCGGGTGCAGCGATCTTCGTGCCGGACGAGCGACCACACCGACGGGAAGGCGCGCGTCAGGCGCTGGGTGTCGAGCGCGATCGCCCGGAAGACGGTCGCGGAGCGGAGGAGGAAGGCGTGTCGGATCGGCGGACGACGGACGAGACGGCAAGCGCGACGGCGGAACCCCTGGCGCTTGCGGACGGTCACCGGCGTGCCCCCGCTGGCACTGAACGCGCGAGCAGCGAATCCGCTTGCGCGGAGTTACGTAATGTGGAAAATAGGCTCAATTGGGCGTTACGTGCTTGTGATACGTGGCGCTCTCACGCTCCGTCGGGTGGGACCGATCGGAGCGTTTCTTTTTGGGTTACGGGTAGATCCTTCGATCCATCGGGCCCCGGAGTCAAATCTCCGAGGGTGAGGAGGGCCTAACCGCCGGTTTGTGATAAAGTAGGCGGTAGGCGAGGGAGAAGCAAAATTGTGGAGCCGCGGATCGGCCGATCCTTCCCTCGCCTGAAGCCCCTCGGCCGGTCCGCGGCTCGTCTATCTCAGGCGAGGTGGGAACCATGAACGACGAACAAGCGGCAGAGCTGAGGAGAGCGATCGAGGCTGGTTTCAGGGAGCTCCGGGAGTCGGTCGATCGGGTGGCCGATGCGATCGACGAGATGCCGGCGAGCGACGCGGCGCCGGTGCTGCGCAAGCTCGAGGAGATCCGTCAGGCCCTCGGCTCGGGACGCGGGGGCATCTCGTGACCGCTCGAGCGGAGCTCGTCGCGCGCGAGCCGGCGCCGGAGTGCTGCCGGACAAACTTCGCGCGCGTCGTCGACGAGGCCGCCGGCCGCGGCCGCCTGCCGCCGATCTTCTGGACGTGCGGGTGTAGCCAGATCTGGTCACGCGACGCGGATCGCTTCACGTGGCTCCGGGCGAAGACGGCCGATCTGTCGCTACGGCAGTTCTGGGCCCACTTGCTTCGCATCGTCGACACGCGGAGCCTGCTCGAGGACGACGACACGACGATCGTTGCGGTGCTCGAGCTCGCGCGCGCGTGCCGCGAACCGACGGACGTTGACTTGATGAAGGTGCGATCGTTCGCGGCGAGCGCCGGCGACACGATCGCGGCCGCTGAGGCGCTCTCGGTGATCCGAGGCCTCGCGGCGCGGAAGGTGCGATCATGATCAAGTGCGCGCGCCGGACGTGCCCCTTGCCCGTCGAGTGGATCACGTGCGTCGCCGGCGTGACCCTCTTTCTCTGCGATGAAGACCACGCGCGGTTGCTCTCCGTCCGGCTCGCGCCAACGGACGTGGCCAAGCTCGAGGAGGCCTTCGACCGGGCCCACAAAGAGAGGGTGTCTTGAGCTCGCCGAAGCGGCCGCCGGTACCGGAGTGCCTGCGCTGGCTCAAGGAGAATGGTCACGAGCTCGCGCCCCTCACCGGGCAAGACCGCTCTGCCCTCCTCGCGATCGCCCACTGCTGGGAGCTCTACGCGCGCGGCGACGACGACGGACGCCGCGCGGCTGCGATGGCCGTTCGAGTACTCGTCGGCGCGATGCAGCCACACACGCGGCCGCTCGCCAAGGAGCTGATCGCGTGGGTCCTCGATTGGGACGATCGCGATCGGTTGTGGTCGGAGCTCGTCGACAGCAGCCGCGGGACGATGGGCAACGCGCCATGAGCGGCGACGCAAACGAGTGGCTCGGGACGTGCCCGATCTGCGGTAAGGAGCTCGTCCGGCGCGAGGGCCCGAAGGGTTGCCCGGTTGGCCACGAGCTCGCCGGCGCCGGCGACCACGCGCGCCACCTGCAAACGATCGCGGACAACACTCGGGGGATCCTCCTCGCGTTGACCGAGGTGACGTCGATCCTCGTCGACGTCCGGAAGATCTGCCGCGCGCTTCTCCGAGGCGACGACGAATGAGCTACGCAGATCGCACCCGGCGGCCGCCGCGCACGTTGACCGATCGGGAGGTGAAAAAGCTCCTCAACGTCACCGGCGCTCACAAGCTCGGGTTTCGGGACCACGTGATCATTTCGCTGGCCCTCGGGTGCGGTCTGCGCGAGTCGGAGATCGTCGGGCTGAACGTCGCCGACGTCACGCGCGACGGGCGGGCCCCCGTCCGCGTGATTCAATTGCCGATCTTCAAGGGCAAGTCGAGGCCCGACGCGAACCCGCGCGATCACACCGTCCACGTGCCCGATGCGACGTTCTACAAGCTCGAGCTGTATCTCCGGAGCTCGCGCGCGCCCTACTTCCTCGAGGCCGAGGAGGGCCGCGGCCGCGGCGTGTGGGGATACGAGGGCCTCGGGCCGGAGGCCGCGCCGCTCTTTCTCTCGAGGAAGGGCAATCGACTTTCCACGCGCCAGGTGCGCGAGATGTTCGCGACCTGGCAGGCCCGCGCGGGCCTGGACGTGCGCTATCGCTTTCACGAGCTCCGGCACACCGCAATTACGGCCGTCCGCCGGCGGACAAAGGACATCCGGATCGCCTCTAGGTTCGCCAGGCACGCCAACATCGCGACGACGGTCCGATACGACCACGCCAGCGACGAGGAGATCGCGGCCGCGGTGAAAGGCCTCGTCGCGTGACGATCGAGGTGGTGACCGTCTGCCCGGAGTGCGGCAAGGCCGACGACAAGGCGAAGTGTCCGAAGTGCGGCGCCCACATCCTGCCCGGCTATGGGTTGGCCGGGGGCGGTGTCGGATTCTATGAAGTGTGCGCGGCCGACGGGTGCGACTACTTCAGCAAGGTCCAGGACGGAGAGGAGTGAAGATGCGAGAATTGGGAGGTGTCGACGCTCGATCGGTTGCTCATCATGATCGGGTCGTTCGCGGCGACGATGGCCGAGGGCCTTCAGTCTTTCGAGCCGCGCTCGAGCGCGACGAAGATCGGCGCGATGGCCTGCACTGCTCTCGCGATCGCCTGCGCGGCCGCGGCGCCCTTCCGACGTCGGTGAGCCGGCAATCCGGCGGTTCGTTTCCGTCGACGAGCTCGAGCTCGTCGACGGGGTCCGAGGCTGGATCCGACGTCGAAGCGCCGCCTTCAGACAATAGCGGCGGTAGAAAGGACCCATGAAGGTGAAACAGCTACGAGGCCCGACGGTAGGAGGGAACCGGGCGAAGGCCTCGAGGCTGCGCGCGCGCAAGCGCGCCGGCGAGGCGCTCTCGGCCGTCGACGAGCTCTGGCTCGCAAACTACGATGACGACGTCGAGGCCCGCGCGAAGAAGAAGAACGGCGCTGGCGACGTCGGCGCCTCGAGGAGCTCGCGCAAGATGACGATCGACCTGGACGAGACGAGCGAGGCGATCGGCAGTGGGTCCGCCGCGGCCGCGGCCGCCGGCGCCGCGCTCGTCGCGCGAGAGGAAGGCCGCCGGCTCGACAACCTGACGATCACGTCGATCGACGCTCTGAAGGAGGCCTGCGCGGTCTACAAGGACATTTGCCTCACGCTGAAGGATCGGACGGAAGTCCTCGAGGCGACTCACATAGCGATGCTTGATTCCGTCCGCGCTCACTTCCTCGCGCGCACCGATGCCGAGGTCCGCGCCGACGAGCTCGAGCGCCAGGCCGAGAGCGGAGGAAAGGACGACATGATGACGATGCTCGTCCCGATGCTCGCCGCGAAACTTGGTCTTCAGGTTCCGGCGGCGCCGACGGCGGCGCCGGCGCCCGCTGGCCGGGGTAAAACCAAACGCTAGGAGGATCCACATGCCCACGCCATCGCCAGGAATCTGCCCACGCCCCGGGTGCTTCGTCCAACTGATTGACGGAGTCTGTCCCCGCTGCAATCCGAGCCACTTCAAGACCGCGCCCGCCGGTGTCGCCGGCGTCGCACTCACGGACGGCGAGGTTGCGGCGCGCGCGATGGAGACGATCCGCCAGGTGGGCCCGCCCGCCGGCGGCGCCTTCGAGCCGATCCCGCCGGGCGAGGCCGCGGCCGCCGCCGGCGCGATCGCGGCCGCCGGCGACGAGGCCCGCGAAGCGGAGCTCGAGGAGGCCTTCGAACGGGTGGCGGCCGCGCTCGAGAGCCAGCGCGGCCAGACGAAGGCCCTCGAGGCGCGCGTGATTCGCCTCGAGGCGATCTTCACGGCGCACCCGGCGAGCTCGCCGGCGCCGGCGCCGGCGCCGCCGGCGACCGAGGCCGCGCCCGCGGAGCTGCCGCCCAATGCCGGGTAAGATGGCCTCGAGGAGCCTGCTGATCCCGATCCCCGGCTCGGCCGAGATCGGTCAGCAGGTCACGGCCGAGGAGCTCGCCGAGAAGGCCGCAAAGATCCTCTGCGAGGCGCCGGACGCCTGGCGGGCCGTCTCGCGGCTCAAGGCCGAGGTGGACACGTGGCGCTTTCTACCCGCGTCGGTTGTCGAGCCAAAGGAGGCCGGCGATCAGTAGGAGCGGGCCGGAGCTCGCGAGCTCGGAGGCCTTCGCCACGTAGCTCTGAAGCGTCCTGCCGCTTCGCCAGCGGCGCTCGAGCTCGTCCATGGCCGCGTACAGGTCTGACCCCGCCTTCGCCGTCGCGGCGCGGAGGCGGGGTATTTTCGCGGCCGCCAGCGTCTTGACGCCGCGGCGCTCGAGAACCTCGAGGCCGTCGCCGATGGTGCGGAGGCGCTTGATCGCGTCGAGGAGCTCGGGCGTAGCTGGCCATGGGGGCGGCGGGAGCGTGCCGGCGAAAGAGATCTTGATCTGCTGAGTGAGGGCCTGCGCGTCGACGATCGCCAAGTCGCACATGCGCCGGACGACGTCGGGCCGGAACGCCGACGGCGTCCCGGCCGGGAGCTGCGCGAGCCACTCGGATGACGTCATTGGAGCTTGACGACGATCAGAGCGCGAGAGATCCCCAGGCCCGTCACACCGCTTACCTGGACACCGATGACGTCCGCGGGGCTGAACTGCGCGGCGAAAGAAACGCCCACATTGTTCGTCGCGCCGGCCGTGACATTGAGAGCGGTGCCGATCGGGTTTCCGTTCTTCGAGACGTTGTAGGTCACCGTCCCGGTCGCCGTGTTGAAGGTCGTATCGACGCCGAGGGTTACGCGCTGAGTCGTCAGATCGAGGATCGGATAGTCGCGGCCCTCGCCGGTTTGCAGCGCATCCGCGGCCGCGGCCGCCAGGCGCAGCGGTTGGACTCCATTCGGGACCACGCCGTTGATCGCAAACTGGTACTCGACGACGGGAGGCGTGAAGGAAGCGAACGGCATTGCGGGTTTCTCCGTTGCGAAGATGGCCAGCGAGACGAGGAGGAGGGAGGCGAGAGCGAGCGAGAGGCGCTTCATGGTGGGGGCTCCGGTGGCGCTCAAGGAGCGCCGGAAAGGGTGTAGTAGTTGTCGCCGCGGGCGATGAGTTGGGTGCGCGCAGCGACGGAGAGCAGACCGGCGCCGACGACGTTGTACAAAGTGACGAGGCTCTCGATTTCGAGCCGCGATGCGAAGGTGGCAGCGGTGACGACACCACCTGTGGTCAGCAGCGTGGCTAGCGCCGCGTCGCCGTCGTTCTTGGCCTGCTCACAGTGAATTGCCGACATGAAGCCTGTCAGCGTTCCCTGGGCCTCGATCGAAGCGTCCCATTGAGCTTTCGTCATTTCAACCGATCCTCGTGACCATGATGCGACGTCGGCGGAACGTCGCGGTGCCTGCTGTGACTGCCCCTTGCAGGACGGCGGTGTGAGCGCCGGCCCCCAGATTCACCGTGAAAAAGCCGGTGTGCTCGTGTACGTCGACGACATCGACTTCGTCGCCATGGCGCGTGTCACCGTCAACGAAGCCGTCGACGAGAAATTGAACCTCGACCGAGTTCGACGTCGCCGATTGGAACGTCTCACAGTACCAGTCGAAGCGATAGAGGCCCGCAACGTACGAGAGCGGGCCCAAGGTCTGGACCGCCGTGAAGGTCGGCGGGGTAGTGCTGACGACGAGATTTCCGTCGGTGCTGACATCCTGCTCGAACCACGCGAAGGGGAGATTTTGCGTTGCCGGCGTGCCAGGCCATGGGCCCCACGGAGCCATCAGACGTAGGCCGCCATTTCGGTGATCAGCCCGAAGCCGTTGGGCGTGCCCCCGTACCACATGCCGACGACGGGACCGTTGTACCCGCCGATCGGCGATTCGTAAGAGTTGGCGCCGCCGGCGGGTAGGACGATGCTTGCCAGGTTCGGCGTGATCGGCGAGATGCTGCCGACGTTGGCGGTGAAAAAGAGCCGGAGCTCGGAGTCCGTCGAGGTGTTGACGGCGATCCACGTGCGCCGCGAATTGCGCGCCGCGAGGAACAATTGCGCCGTGACGATGCCCGCGACGTACACGTGTTGCAGGCCCGAGATGGAGCCGATGAGCTTGTCGAGCTCCGAGGGCTGATCGATGATCGTCGAGACGCACTCGACCCAAATCGCAATGTTGGGGATCGCCGGGCCCGACGTCGTCACGAGCTCCGCTTCGATCGAGAGGTGGCGGGCCTCGAGGATGTCGAAGGGGATCGTATCGGTGAACGCGACGCCGCCGACGCTCGTCCCCAAGGGGATCTGGAAGATGTCTTGCTCCGGCGAGCTCCGGCCGTCGGCGGTCTTGCGGACGGTCACTTGCAGCGCCACCGTCGGAAAGGAGCCGACGAAGGGCGTTTGCGGGCTGTAGATCGTCGGCTCGCCAGTGGTGGCGCCTTCGGCGACGTTGGTGATCGGAAGCGCGAACCGCATCCGCGTGTGAATGGGATGGGTGCGGCCGAGATCCTCCGTCGTGACCATGACGGCCCGTTGCAAAACCTTCGAGCTCGGCGCGAGGACGCCAGTCGATCCGGGCGTCGCGAGGAGGATCCGGCGGCCCCATCGCCGGCGCGAGTTGGTCGGGTCCCCGTGGCCGGCGAAGGCGCCCGGGGGATCGCCTCGACGAGGGATGAAGTCGAGGAGCTGCCCCGTCTCGAGGTCGATCAAGTCTTTCACGTCGTCGGCCCTTCCTGGACTCCCTCGACCGCGAGCGGCGCGCCCCAAGCGACGTGCGCGGCCGCGGTGAGGATCTTCCCAATGCGCTCGTCGTCCTGGTAGACGTGGAGCAATTCCGCGTGGGCGTGCCGCGCGTCGGTGGTTCCGCCCTGGCCCTTCAAGAGCGCCGGCTCGGTGATCTGCAGGACCGAGAAGTAAAGCTGGTCCTCCTCCCTCGGGGGCGGGAGCGTGTTCAGGTGGGTTTTCGCCGTCTTCCAGGCTCCACGGAAGTAGGCGAGGAGCTGCCGCGCGTTCGCCTCCGAGGCTGGCAGACCGCGGAGCGTGGCCGCGCGCTCGAGACCGCGCGCGATGCCGGGCGAGGCGCCGGCCGCCTCGAGGAACCGCGGCCAGCTTGGCGCCGCGGCTCGAGCTGCTCGAGCTCGAGGAGCCGGGCCCCGGCCATCGTTCCTGTTCAGGAACAAGTAGCCGAGGCCCGCGAGGAGCAACGTCGAATCCTTCATTTCCGACGGATCCTCGAGGCGAAGCGCGAGGCGGCCGCCGCGGCTCGCCCCTGCGGCGAGGCCGCCGCGGCTTTCTTCGCCTGCGGCCAGGCCTTCGAGGCGACCTTCTTTGCGGCCGCCTGCTTTTTGCTGGCGGCCGCGGCTTGGGGGTTCTGATGCTTCGACAGCAGGAAGAACCCGATCACGATCGGCACGATCCCCATGTTGGTTCCCTTCTGAGCGGAGAGTGGCCGCTCACCAGTTCTGATGATGTCGACGGAGCGGCGGCAGTCGACGCCGTCCACGGAAGGCCTCGCGCCGTGGGAACGGCGGAAACCCTTGCGACGTCGTCGCGGCCGCCTCTTGAGCGCGGACCGCGGCGAGGGCCTCGAGCGCGCCAGGCTTGGTCAGGTTGACGAGCGCGTGCCGGGCCTCGGGCGTGGCGTTCGCGACCATCTCCGGTGTGCTGGCCGCGTAGCGCGCCAGGTTGATGGCCTTCGTGATCGCCTCCGACGGCGTCGCGGAGGGCGTCGTCCGCAGGACGATCGTCTTTCCGTTCTGCGCCGGCACGCGAACCACGGCCCCATGCTTCCCCTCGACCTGGGCCGTGGAAAGCACGACCTTCGGTGTGGTCGCCGGAGCCTCGATCCCGATCTGCCAGGACTCCGGCGTCTCCGGATCGTTCACGCCCCACAAGTGGAGCTTGCGACCGATGAACGCGGATGGGCTGTACTTCGAGAGTTTCTTGTGCAGGTTGTACAGCTTTCCCGCGCCGCGATAGAGCGCCGTCGCGCGCTGCCGCGTGTGCTCGACCGGGTCGAGCTGCTCGGGAATGAAGTTCAGCAGGCGCTTTCGTCCGCCGCTTCGTCGCGCCGGCGCCGGCGCGGCGTCCTGCTGATCGCCTCCGTCGTCGCCTCCGTCTCCTCCTCCTCCGTCGTCGTCCTGATCATCGTCGTCCACTCCTCCGAGGTCCTCGATCGTCTTGGGCATTTGGGCCCTCCTTTCGGGCCGCACCGGCATACCAAGAATCAACGACGGGTCCTCGACACGCCCATCGCTGCGCGCGACGATGGCGTGAAGTCTCTTCGGACCCGTCCTGTACACGTCGGCCCACGCGCCCGGATCTTCTCCGGTCACGTGGAGCTCGGCGACTCGCCAGCCGGCGAGATCATCGCAGTCACCCCAGCCGTGCGAGTAAACCTCGTCCACGTTCCTGAAGGCCTCTTTCTTCTCGATCTTGTACCGAACGCCAGCATCGTAGAGGGGCGGATACTGGCGCAGCCTGAGCAACTGCTCATTCATCGAGACGAGCCCCTCGAGCGCCGCCGCCCAAAGCGACGGCGCCGAGGGGATCCGGAGCTCGGCCACGGAATGGCCGGGCATCGGCCGTTCGTCCGGGTCGAGTCCGAGCTCTAGCGGATCCATTCCCCGTAGAAGCCGCAAGCGGCCGTCACGGTGCCGGCGCCCGTGGGGGCGGCCGAGATGCCGAGGGTGATCGACAGCTTGATCGACCGATAGGCGACCTGAAGATCGAGCATCGTCAGCGTGGCATCGGCCCGGAACAACGCCGCCGGCGCGGGCTGCTCGACCGACGGAGACTGAGGCATCGTGCCGACGGTGATCGTCCGGACGAGCACGATCGGGGCGTTCGTGATGCCGGCCGGCGTCGCGACGTCGATGATCAGCCGCATGCCGCGAAAGGATTCCTGCGGCTCGACCGTGAGGATCTTGTCCGTCGCATCGGCGACGGCCCACGACGCGATCCCGAGGCCGAGAAACGAGCGCAGGCGCGCGGTGAACGGCTGGCCCGAGCCGTGCGGGAGCGGCGGCCGCCGGTAGATCCGCTCGCCGGTCTGGGTGCGCGGGCCGCGCCGCCGGCGCGCCTGCTGGACGTTGCCGCTCCGGCGCCGGCGCCAGAACGCGCCCAACATTTCGCCGTCGCCGAGGGCC
>Ga0209375_1003361_pt1 | contig 11186 bp, 10 predicted proteins | sample GraSoiAngelo_131_FD_185888 | JGI IMG/M metagenome (GOLD analysis project Ga0209375, IMG submission 185888) | Grasslands soil microbial communities from the Angelo Coastal Reserve, California, USA - 14_0929_02_30cm (SPAdes) (version 2) | ecosystem: Environmental > Terrestrial > Soil > Grasslands ...
GAGACCTACACGACAAGCTGGACTCGCTCCGGTTCAAGCAGTGGCACGAGCTGTGGCACATTCAGAAGCGGCAGATCGAGCTGCTGGAGCACCTCTGCGCTCGGGGAGCGGACCCGGAGACCAGCTTGCCACCTCCGGCGCCATATGTGCCCCCTGAATTATGACGGTAGAAAGACGACGGTAAATGAGACGACGGTAGATGAAGCGACGGGAGATGAACCGACGGTAACCCGATACCAGTTGATCGCACAATGATCGGAGGTTGATGACGGGCGAGCAGATTCACTCATGTTCGCACACGAACGGCTCCAAGCATGGAAACTGTGTCATGAATTGGTTCTGGCTGTCTATCGTGCGACCGCCTCCTTCCCCAAGCATGAGCTCTACGGTTTAACCTCTCAGGCGCGGCGGTCGGCATTTTCGGTGGCGGTGAACATTGTCGAGGGAGCTGCGAAACGGGGTCCTGCGGAGTTTAGAAGGTTTCTCGATATAAGCGTCGGGTCGATGGCCGAACTCGCGTATACCCTACAAGTCGCAAGGGACCTGAAACTGCTGGACCAGAAGAGCTGGTTCGCTTTGGAGCGAATCCGAAAACAAGCGGGCTTTGTCACGTGGAAGCTCTATGCTGCGGTAGGAAATGCAGTCAGCAGGTCGTAACCGTACTCTTACCGTCGCCTCACCTACCGTCCTTTACCGTCGTTTCATCTACCGTCGTTTCTCAGCCAGCGTCCTTCCAATCAATCGGATACACCCGCCCGCACTCGTTGCATTTCGCGTCTTTCATTCCCTCGGGAATGACGGCACGGCTGGCACATCCAGGGCACACGAGGTGCGGCTGCCGCACGACGCTCCACCCGCTCGGCCGCTGGCCGCGGATCTCGAGGTCGCCTTTCGGGACGCGAATCTCGACATGATGGACGTCAACGACGACGTACTCTTTCGTCGCATCCTCGACGACGCGATACCATGCGCCGCGCCGGAGCCCCTGCCCTTCGGCGCGATCGCCGCGACTGCGTGCCCATCCGATGTCAGCCATGCGCCCCCGTCCCGCGTACGAGTACCAGAATGGCGGCCTGCGGCACCACGAGATACGTCTTGCCCTCGAATGTGATTTCGACCGCGGCTTTGCGGAAGAACAGCGCGTAGTCACCCACTTCGGCCTGCATCGGCAGGTATTTGACCTCGGCGCCGCCGGCGTGCGTTTTCCACGGCTCGTCGTCCATGCTGGCCGGCTCGGCCATCGGCGTGCCGGGGCCTGTCGCGACGATGCGGCCGCCCTGAACCTGCCGGCCCTCGATGGCGGACGGTGGTAAATACAGTCCGACGTTCGTGCGCTCCTCCCCTTCCTCCGGAGTGATCAGCACACGGTCGCCGACGACGATCAAACGCTTCGGGTCATCCGGCACGCCAGATGATTAGCCCTGTATCTGCGTTTTGCGCAAGTCGCACGGTGCCCGTGACGCTCGTCACCGTCCGTTTGCTTGACTTGTCTGGTCCGGTTTTATAACAATGTGCCCGCCTCGATGCGAATGCCGTCCTACCCCGTGGGAGGGCTCTTCCGATGCAAGATGCTGTCACTGGCGCCGCGCAAACCCAGCAATGGAGCTTCATCCTGTCGCAGCTCTTTGCGTGGGTGATGGCGGGACTGGCGTGGATCGTGCCGTTCCAGAGTCGGATTTTTGGATTTGTGCTCCAGGGCGAATCGTTCTGGAGCCTCGCCGGCATGTCGGTGCTGCTGCTGTTGCCTGCAGCGGTCTTCATCGCCGGGATCTGGGGCACCATGGTATCGCTTTACACGATTCCCTTCCGCCTGGGACGCTCGGTGACGCTCCTGCAGTCGGTCGCGTTGTCGTGGTGGGACGCGCTCCGGATGGTGTGGTTCTATTGGGCCGGCCTCGTGAAGTTTCTCATCGTGCTGGTCGGCTGGGTGTGGGGTCTGCTCAAGCTGAGCGTGCAGCTCATTATCGGGACCCTGAAAAGCGCGATCACCTCGCCACTCGCGATGCTCGACGCCACGTCGCGCCGCCCCGGCGTGCCGTGGCCCGCGTTCTTCATGCTGGTGTTCTGGTCGATGATCGAGGCCACAATTTTCACCTTTACGCTGAAGCCTACGGCGAGCGAGTTGCTCGGCGAGCTCACCGGCTATGAGGTCAACGGGTTCGCGTTCGTGGTGTTGCTCTGGCTGTTCCTGTGGGTTCTGGTCGCGGGCAGCTTCGCCTGCATTCAGGTCTTGAACGAGGCCATCAAGAGCAAAAAATACGGGCAGATTATCTCGATGGTGGCCATCGAAATCGCCGTGGCGATGTTCGAGGTGCTGTTCCTGTATCGCGAGCTGGTCGACGCCATGACGCCGTGGCTCGCGCAGCAGGGCGTTCAGCTCACAGCCATTGAGACGATCGGACTCGCGTTCTTCGCCTGGGTCGGCGTGCGCGGCATGACGTGGTTCCTGTTCGGTCGGTTCGGCGCGCCCGCGATGATCGGCTTGCTCAGCCGCCAAGCGTTTGCCGTCCAAGGGTCAGTCCCCCACGCTGGCCCGACGGCGGTGCCCGATTACTGGAAGGGCCCCATCAGCGCTCTCAAGGCGGAGCGCGAGTGGTTCCGCAAGGAATCGCGTGAGCTGTTCGAGCTGGCGTCGCTGCCCGTGCTCCAGGTCGTCGCGTCGGGGATGAATTTCCTGTTCGTGGTGTTCACGGGTCGTGGCCACTTCACGCTGCCGTTCAAGTCCATCGATGACGTGTTGGCCGCGACGCACTTCCCGGCCCGCGTCAGCGGCGAGGTGGCCCGGTGAAACGTGCCGTAGTGGGGCTGCTCGCCCTCGGGCTCGTCAGCTGCAACCCGCCGGCGAACGCGCCCCCGCCGCGCTCCACGCTCGTCGTCGGACTCGACATCTCCGGCTCGTTCCGCAAGAGCGGCCAGTTCGATGACGCGATGCGCTACGCGGCGCTGTACATCTACGGACACATCAACGGGCTGGGCGGTTTGAAGCGGGCCACCGACGTGTTCGTGGGTTCGCTCGGCGGCGAGCATGTCGGACAGCCGAAGAGCTTCCACCCGATCCAGGACCTCGGGGGGAAGACGCCGGCGCAGATCGAGGCTGACCTGCGCGCGTGGTTCCCGGAGGACGATCCGGTCACCGACTTCAACTCTTTCTTCGAGCGGACCGCGGTGCACATCAAGCGGCAGAACCTCGTGCTTGCTCCGCTCAACATCGTCTTGTTCTCAGACGGCGTGCCTGATTTCCCCGGGGCCGGCCGCATGAGTGCCCCCACGCTCTACGCCAAGATCGACGTGAGCCCGATCGAATACTTGTCGCGCAACGTCACGATCCGATTGCTGTACGCGCAACCCCAGGTGGCGCAGAACTGGGAAAAGCTCGTCCCGCGTAACCGGGTGAAAATCTGGACCCAGGACCAGAACGTGATGGTCGGCTGGCATCGCCATGAAGTCCAAGGTATCGCGATGGAGCGGCAAGACTCGCTGTGGAGCTGGACGCAGCAGATTGTCGACTTCCGCGTCCGGCGAGGCAAAATCCTCTAAAAGACGTACGTGGTACGTGGTTCGTGGTGCGTGGCTGCTAACCCCACGTACCACGCACCACGCACCACGCACACGTTCCTAGCAGTACTGGTCGAACGCAGCCGTAAGGTCCGCCGCAATATCCTTGGCATTCCGTCCCTCGATATTGCGCCGTTCCAGCATGAACACGAGCTGCCCGTCCTTAAACAGCGCGATCTGCGGTGACGATGGCGCGTACCCGGTGAAATAACTCCGCGCGCGCGCCGTGGCGTCCGCGTCCTGCCCGGCGAACACGGTGACCAATCGGGCGGGCCGCCGCTCGTGTTGAATCGCCAATGCCGCCGCTGGGCGCGCGTTGCGCGCGGCGCATCCGCAGACCGAATTCACCACGACGAGGGTGGGCGCGCGCTCTGTGGTCAGAACGGCGTCGACCTCGTCCGGTGTGCGGAGCTCTGCAAAGCCCAGGCGGGTGAGTTCCTCCCGCATCGGGCGGACCATCTCGGGATCGTACATCGGGACGTTCAGATTTCGCATACGCTCCTCTACTTCTTGAGAAAGGCCGACAGTGCCGCACGGAAATCGGGCGTGCTGCGACTCACGGCGTTCACATCCGCGCCGAGCCTCAGGCCAGCATCAAAGCTCAGTCCATCGAGCTGATAGAACTGCTGTTTCGTGAACGCCAGGGCCGAGGGGCTCGCTGCGGCGAGCACGCGCAGCACGTCCGCCGCCTGGTCCTCGAAATCAGCATCCTGATACACCCGTGACGCGAGCCCGACCGCCGCCGCCTCTGTGCCAGCGAGCAGGCGACCCGTCGCCGCGAGATCGAACGCGATCTTTTCGCCGACGGCGCGCCGCAGCATCGTCATGACGATCGCGGGCACGAAGCCGCGCTGCACCTCGGGATAGCCGAACTGCGCGGATTCCGCCGCGAGGATGAGGTCGCACGCCGTCGCCAGCCCGCAGCCGCCGGCGAGCGCCCGGCCATGCACCAGCGCCACGATGGGCTTCGGCAGCTGCCGCATGCGGACGAAGATTTTCGCGAAGTGCAGCGCCGCTTGGCGATTCTGCTCGAGCGTATGGTCGGCGGAATCCAGCAGCTCGTTCAAGTCCATGCCCGCGCAGAAGTCGCGCCCCGCGCCGCGAATCGCGACGACGCGCACACTCGCGTCGAGGTCGGCCGTGTCAAGCGCCGCGAGCAACGCATCGATCATCGCCGTATCGATCGCGTTGCGTTTGTCAGGGCGGTTGAGCGTCGCGGTGAACACGCCGCTCGCTGCCTGGACCAGAACACGATCGCTCATTTGCGGACCTCGATCTCCATCCGCAGCAGCGCGGTGGAAAACACCTTGCCCTGCGCGTCGGTCTTCAGGGAAATCGTGCCGCCGCCGTCCAGCGCGCCGTGCAGCAGGAAGTTCAGCGCATGGAGGTTGGGCAGCTCGAAGCGCTCGACCTTGCCTGTGATCATCCCCTTAAAATGTCTGGCCACGCGCGCCGCCGTGACATGCTCAACGAGCAACGGATAATACACCGGCTTCAACGCGATCAAACCGACGTTTGCCGTGTCGCCCTTATCACCAGAGCGTGCGTGGGCAATGTCGACCAGCCGAACGGTTTTTGACCGCCTGACCGCCGCCTTTGCTTTTTGACCGCCCGACCGTCGCCGTTTCATGCTTCGATCAGCTCCACCGCGGGCTCCACCATGCGCTTGTCGATCAGTGCGGGCCAGTATGCCACGATCTCTTCCGGCTTCGGTCGCCCACCGGCAAAGCCCGTCACGCTGGGCGGGCCGTTCAGGATCAGCGGGGCGATCTCGCGCGTGAAACGATCCACCGGTTTTTCGTCGCGCGCGCGCACGCCCACGCGCAGCTGGACTTCCGGAATCGCCGCCACGTCGACGTCCTTCAGAGCGAGCGGTCCGTGCGTGGCACTGGCCCCCAGAAAGTCGGTGTGGATCGCTTCGAACTCCAGGCCAAGGTCCTTGAGGCGCTGGCGCAGGATGCGATCAGCCGCTTTTGCCTTCTCCAGCGCGTCCGGCCAGGCATAGACGAGCGTGCCCACAGCCTTGTAGCCATAGAAGTACGCGATCGAGACCTTGAGTTTATCCGTGGCGGGTTTTCCCTTGACGCCCGACACCCGAACCCTGTCCCTGCCCGCTTGAGCAAGCTGGATGGTCGTGAAGTCCGCGACGCCATCCGGTGTGATGTACTCCCGGGGATCGCCCATCTCGTAGACGAGCTGTTCGGTGACTGAGGCAACGTCGATCCGGCCGCCAGTGCCCGGATGCTTGATCAGATCGAACGTCCCATCCGCACGCGCCTCGACGATCGGATACCCGACGTTGGCCAGGTCGGGAATGCGCTTCCAGTTCTTGAGGCAGTTGCCCCCACTGCATTGCGCCCCGCACTCGATGATGTGGCCGGCAACCGTGCCGGCGGCAATGCGGTCCCACGCCTCCGGCGCCCACCCGAACGTGTGCATCAGCGGTCCCAGCGTCAGGCCCGTGTCCGTCACGCGACCGGTGATGACGACCTGCGCGCCGCGCTGCAGCGCCAGGGCGACCGGTCCAGCGCCGAGATAGGCGTTGGCGGACAGCACGCGATCGCGCACGTCCTGCAGCGGGCGACCGGTGTCGAGGTTTTTGAGCGGGTGGCCGCGTGCCATCAACCCGTCCAGGCGCCCAAGGAGACCGTCGCCGGACACGACGCCGATCGTCAGTTTCCCGCCAAGCCCGACCTGGCGGGCGGCCTCGGCGAGCGCCATGGCGCAGCCGCGCGCGTTCACGCCGCCGGCATTGGCTGTGACCTTGATGCCCCGCTCCGCGATGATGGGCAGGATCCGCTCCATCTGCGTGATGAAATCCGTTGCGTAGCCGCGTGCCGGGTCGCGCGATTTCTGTTTCTGGAGGATGGACATCGTGACTTCGGCGAGGTAATCCATCATCAGGTAGTCGATGGGGCCACCCGTCACCTGACGATACGGCGCTTCGAGCCAATCCCCCCAAAACCCCTGCCCGCCTGCGACCCGGACCGTTGCCGGACGCGAGGTCACCGGAGACTGCCCCCCACTCCCCCTGCGCTGCGCGATCCCGCCACGACGACGGTACGGCGCGCCGCCAGGGATCCCGTCGGCGTCGTCACGCGCGTCTCGATCAGCGTCCCGAAACCGTCCGGGAGCTCGAGCGCCGGCGGGTTGGGCAGCCGCAGGACGCTGCGGCCGCCCGCTACCACCATGAGCGTGCCGCCGTCGCCCACGGGTTCGTCCGGGCCGAGGAACCGGATCCTGGCATCGGCGCGCCAGGTGTGGCCGGGGAGACGCGCGAATGCAGGATAGAACTCGACCGTGAGCGGCGCACCGTGCAGCGAGTCGGACAGCGCCACACTCAGCCGCCCGAACGGGTAGTTCACGGGCTGGTTACCGCCGCGGATTTGCTGACCCGTCGAGTCGTAGACCGTGATGGAGAAGTCCGTCAGCTCGTCCCAGAGCCCTGGCGGCAGCGCGAGGTCGACTTCCATCCGTTTGGCCCAGCGCGGCGGGCGGACGTGCAGCGTTTCCGCGGGCTGGCCACGTCCGGCGATCGCGTAACCGCGCTCGGCGCCGACCAGCCGATACGAGATCTGGCTGCTGGCGGTGCTTGCCTGCGCGGCGCCGGCGAGCACACTCGAGGCCTCGAGAGTTCCAGGCTGCGCCGCGGCGAGCGCGACGGGACCCAGCTCGGCGCGGACGGTCGCCGCAACGCCAGTGAGCGGCGGCGCAATGACGTCCAGCTCGTAGACACCCGGGACGATGTCCTCCGCGCGAACGGTGATTACGGTGCTGCCCGCATCCTGCTGGCCGATGTCGATGTCTTCCGGTGCCGCACGGGCCGGTTCTCCGTTCGGCTCGTAGAGGCGCACGGTCGCTTGCTGGCTCTGTGAATCCGGGAGCGTGACGGTCGCGCGTAGCGTGGCGTCGGCCTGCGGGACGCGCAAGAAGTAGCGGTGCACACTCCCCGGCGCCACCGCGCGCCGTTCGTCAAACAGCGCTTTTGCGCTGAGGTCTGTGGGGACGATCACCGTATTCACGAGCGTAAACAGAGGGCCGGCGATACTGTCGCGCGGATTGACTGCGGTCACGGTGCCGACGTACATGCCCGGAGCGGTCAACGCGCTGCGCTGGTACGTGACGGCGATCTGCGTGGCGCGCGGCGCGGCATCGACAGCATCGTCGACGGTCAGCCACGGCACATCGGCGCGGAGTACAAACTCCGCGGCGCGCAGTCCGGCCAGGTGCCGCACGGTGAACGTTTCGACGCTGTCCTGGTCCGCCAGACCGTTCCGCCGAAACGCGGCGGTTACGCCATGCGCCGCCTGCACGCCGTAGATCGAGCCTTGGTGTCCGCCTTCGAGCCATTGGTAGGCGGTCTCGAGCGACGGCATGCCCGCGCCATCATCGATCGCCCGGGCGCCGCCGAAGGGACGCGCGGAAATCCGTAGCGCTTGAATGATGTCCGCAGCCGCTGGGCGGAGTCCTTCCTGCGCCAGCGCCGATACGAGACAGGCGGCTAGGCCGGCGGCGTACGGCGACGCCATGCTCGTGCCGCCCTTGATCTCGTTGCCCGTATCCCAGCGCGGCACGCTCGAGAACGCGACCCCCGGGGTGACGACGTCGGGTTTTGCGAGCTCCCCGCCGCGCGAGCTGAACCACGCCAGCACATCGCGCGCGGGTGGCACGCCCTGCTGCGGGGGGCGCTGGAAGGCCCCCGGGTAGGCCGCGCCGACCGATAACGCGAAGCTCGCCGAGCCGGGGAAGCCGAGGGTCGAGAGGCCCGGCCCGTCGTTGCCCGCGCTGATCGCAAACACCACCTCGGGATGACTCAGCAAGAACGCATCCACGATCGAATCGATGACTGCGCGTCCCTCATGCTCGTTGCCGACGCCAAAGCTCATGTTCAGGACGAGGGGCATATTGCGCTGCGCCGCGTAGCGCGCCGCATAGTCCATCGCGCGCATCATGCTGCCGTGGACCGTGACACCGCCGCGCGCGTTGTTGGCGATCTTGAGGCCTATGATCTGAGCGCCCGGCGCGACGCCGGTGAATCCCGCCACATCGAAGAGGTTGTAACCGGCCGCGATGCCCGCGACATGGGTGCCGTGCCCCGAGGTGTCGAAGAAGAGATCGAGGACGGGCGCGCTGTCGGCGGTTTCGCGGAAGTTGGCGACGATCGTGAGCGGCTTCTTGCCCAGGGCGATCGTCTCGTGGCCCTGGCGGTAATCGTGGAGCGGCATTTCGTCTTCGAACGAGCCGTCGAGGTTCGTGTCGAGGAACGCCACCCAGCCGTCGGAGGCTTTGACGACCACGACGGGGAATTCGTCGGTGTTGCGGCCGTTGCCGTTGACGTCCCCGGCGGGCGGGCGACCGAGGGGCAGCTCGCGGAACACGCCGCGATACCAGGTGGTCGCGGTCGTCAGACGCCCAATGCGAGCCGCGCCTTTCATTTCCTGGTCGGTCGGCGCGGCAAACGAGGTCAACGCCACGCGCCCTTCCCCCGAGAAATCTCGCAGCTCGACGATCTTGGGGGCGCCGGTGCTGGTGGCGATCAGTCCCGGGACGCCCGGATCGATGCCGCTGTCGAGAATCGCGATGAGCACGCCACGGCCATCGTAGGTTGGATGCAGCGCGCGAAACTGGTCCACGCCTGTGCTCTTGAGCGGCATGAGCCCGAGCATGTACGCGACCGCCGGATCGACCGCGGGGCGCGCGGTGGACGCTCGGCTGCCGTCCGATGGCACCGTCGCGGGCGGCGTGGCGGAAGTTGCGGGGACGGGTTTGGTGCCCGGTTTGGTGACGCCTTTGGTGCTAGCGCAGGCAGCGCCCAGCACCAGCAACGTTGTGGCAACAAGCTTCACGAGACGCTCGGCAGTGCAAAGGCCCCGAGGTGCGGGCCGGTGAATTCGTTGGACACCTCGAGGAGAAACGCGAGCGTATCGCGCGTCTCATCGGGTGTGAGAATCGCATCGACAAATCCGCGCGCGCCGGCGAATCTGGCATCCAGTTGATGCTCGTAATCGGCGCGCATGGCGTCGACGGCGGCGGCATGGTCGGACTTGGCCGCGTCGGCGCCGTAGACCGCCTGGATCGCGGACTCTCCTTCCATCACGCCCATGCGCCCCGTCGGCCACGAGACGATGAAGTCGGGATCGAAGCCCTGTCCCGCCATCGCATAGTAGCCGGCACCCGACGCGTGGTTGACGGTCAGCACCAGCTTCGGGACCGTCGCCGTTGCCATCGCTTCGACGAAGCGCGCGCCCGCGCGAATGATACCCGTGTGCTCCGCCTCGGTCCCCACCATGAATCCCGAAACGTCCTGGATGAACAGCAGCGGCACCCGCTCGCGGTCCGCGTTTTCGATGAAATAGGCCACCTTCTCGGCACTCTCCGTATAGATGATACCGCCGATCCGCGGCGCTTCGTTCTTCTTTTTTCCCTTGATTACGCCGCGCGAGTTCGCGATCACCGCCGCCTGCCGCCCTTCGATGGCGCCATGGCCGCAGATCATTTCGGGCGCGACGTCCGGCTGGAACTCGTCGAGGCGGCCGGCATCGAGCAGGCACTCGAACACGGCGCGCACGTCGTAGCTCATGCGGTGATCGACGGGAATCAAGTCGTACAGCGCCTTGGTGTCGCGCTTCGGCGCGGGATACGTGCGACGCGGTGAGGGAACGTGCGGCAGCCGGCCCACGTATTCGCGAATCCGAGCAAGACACTCTTTGTCGTCCTTGGCACGATAATGTGCCACGGCACTGAGCGCGGTGTGTGTCATCGCCCCACCCAGTGTTTCCGCGTCTACGACCTGCCCGGTCGCCCCTTTGACCAGATTGGGGCCGCCCAAGCCCATGAACGACGTGCCTTCGACCATGAAGATCACATCCGATAGCGCGGGCAAATACGCGCCGCCTGCGATGCAGGGACCCATGACGGCCGCCACCTGCGGGACTTTGAGATAGCGCCGCATGATCGAGTTGTAGAAGAAGATGCGCGCCGCCCCGTACTGGCCGGGAAAGACCCCGCCCTGATACGGAAGGTTTACACCCGCTGAATCGACCAGGTAGACGATCGGGATGCGCTGGCGCATCGCGATCTCCTGAGCGCGCAGAATCTTCTTGATCGTCTCGGGCCACCAGGAGCCCGCCTTGACCGTGGCGTCGTTTGCGACGACGACGACCGGCCGTCCACCGACTCGCCCCACCCCCGTGACGACTCCGGCTGCCGGTGCCTGGCCGTCGTACTGGTCGTAGGCAACGAGCAATCCCACCTCGAACCAGGGCCCATCCTGGTCGAACAATCCCGTCACACGCTCCCGGGCCGTCAACTTGCCCTGATCGTGCTGGCGCTTGATGCGCTCCGCCCCGCCCCCTTGCTCGAGGCGGGCGCGGAGCTGCTTGTACTCGTCGCTGAGCGTCTGGAGGCGACTCACGCGGTGACGTGCTCCGCCGCCCACTCCTGGATGTATTTGATGAGATCTGCCGTCGGCGTGCCGGGTCCAAACAGCTTCCCTGCGCCCTGCGCTTCCAACGCCGCCATATCCGCGGGGGGGATAATGCCACCGCCGGTCAACAGGACATCCTGCCGGCCGGCGGCGTCGAGCAGTTTGCGGACGCGCGGGAACAGGGTCATATGCGCGCCCGACAGAA
>Ga0209375_1003362_pt1 | contig 11184 bp, 3 predicted proteins | sample GraSoiAngelo_131_FD_185888 | JGI IMG/M metagenome (GOLD analysis project Ga0209375, IMG submission 185888) | Grasslands soil microbial communities from the Angelo Coastal Reserve, California, USA - 14_0929_02_30cm (SPAdes) (version 2) | ecosystem: Environmental > Terrestrial > Soil > Grasslands ...
CAGCTACTGGGCGCTCAGGGAGTAGCTCTGGATAGTGCTGGAAATATTTTCATTGCAGACGTTGTCCGCATTCGCAAAGTCTCTCCTGACGGAATCATCAGGACGGTGGCGGGCAACGGCTCAGGGTATTCAGGCGACGGGGGACCGGCCATCAACGCCGGCCTATCGGCTTTCGGAGTGGCTGTGGACGGCGGTGGCAATCTTTTCATTTTAGACAAGTACAATTACCGCATTCGCAAAGTCTCTGCCGACGGAATCATCAGGACGGTGGCGGGCAACGGCTCATTCAGCTGCTCCTACTCCGGCGACGGGGGACCGGCCACCGGCGCCCAGTTATGCGCTTCCGCAGTGGCTGTGGATAGTGCTGGAAATCTTTTCATTTCGGTCGACAACCGCATTCGCAAAGTGGCTGCCGACGGAATCATTACGACGGTGGCGGGCAACGGCACCTATGGCTTCTCCGGCGATGGAGGTCGGGCCATTATCGCCCAGCTACTGGGCGCTCAGGGAGTAGCTCTGGATAGTGCTGGAAATATTTTCATTGCAGACGTTGTCCGCATTCGCAAAGTCTCTCCTGACGGAATCATCAGGACGGTGGCGGGCAACGGCTCCCCCGGCTACTCCGGCGACGGGGGACCGGCCATCAACGCCCAGCTATCGGGCCCTAACTCGGTAGCCGTGGATAGCGCTGGGAATCTTCTCATTCTAGACTTCTACAACAACCGCATTCGCAAAGTCTCTTCCAGCGGAACCATCACGACGGTATCTATCAACGTCGAGCTAAACCACCCTCAGGGAATAGCTGTGGATAGCGCTGGGAATCTTTTCATTGCAAACACCTATAACCTCCGCATTCTCAAGGTGTCTTCCGACGGAATCATCACGACGGTAGCGGGCAACGGCACCTATGGCTTCTCCGGCGATGGGGGACCGGCCATCAGTGCCCGGCTATCGGGCCCTTACGGAGTGGCTGTGGATAGCGCTGGGAATCTTTTCATTACAGACAGCCCCCGCATTCGCAAAATCTCTTCCAGTGGGATCATCACGACGGTGGCCGGCGACGGCGGCTACGGCTACTCCGGCGATGGGGGGCCGGCCATCAATGCCCGGCTATACGCCTCTGCCGGCGTGGCTGTGGATCGGGCCGGGAATGTTTTCTTTGCAGACGGGTACAACAACCGCATTCGCAAAGTGTCTTCCGACGGAATCGTCTCGACGGTAGCGGGCAACGGCTCCCCCGGCTACTCCGGCGATGGGGGACAAGCCATCAACGCACAGCTAACGCTCCCTGGCGGAGTGGCTGTGGACGGCGCCGGCAACGTCTACTTTGCAGACCCAACCAACCACGCCATCCGGCGGCTGCAACCAGTAGTGTCATCGCCGACCTACCCATTCACGGTGACAGACCGCGGCGGTACGTCGCTGATGAGTGCCGGAATACCGGCATCGATCTCGGTGGGCTATGCTCGAGTTCAGGGCGATGCCGGAAGCACGACTCCATCGGGCCTGGCGATTTTCGGATTTCGTCAGAACAATATTCTCGTTAGCGAGACCGGTGTTCCGGCATCGCTCCCGTTGACCTCCGGGCGCATCTATGCGGAGGTTGCGGGCGCCGTCGACACGGGACTCGCAATCGCGAATCCGAATAACTCCATCGCGACCATCCATTTCTTTTTTACTGACACGGCGGGCAATGACCTGGGATCGGGGAGTACGACGATCGCCCCCAACGGAGAGCTGGCAAAATTTCTGGATCAGGCGCCATTCAACGGACCGCCATCGTTTCAAGGCACGTTCAGCTTCACTTCGGATCTGCCTGTCGGTGTGATCGCACTGCGCGGGCTGACCAACGAGCGCAGCGAATTCCTGATGTCCACGCTTCCCGTCATCGACACCACCGACACCACATCGCCGGCAGACCGCGGAACCGTGGTCGTTCCACACTTTGTGGATGGCGGTGGTTGGGTCACACAGATCCTTCTCGTGAATCCAACCGACAATCTCATGGCGGGGAAGGTACAGTTTATAAGCCCTGATGGCACGGCAGCAAACGTGACGATTGAGGGACAGACTGAGAGCACCTTCGCATACAGTGTCGCAGGACGCAGTTCGCAGAAACTGATGACAGCCGGAGTAACGTTAACGAGAACTTCCGGGTCGGTTCGAATTATTCCGAACGGAGGACCGATCCCAACGCCGCTGGTGTTGTTCTCATCTAAGCCGGCAATGGTCACGGTTTCCGAAGCCGGAGTGCCCGTGACCAGCGGAACCGCATTCCGCATGTATGTGGAGTCGTCCGGGGAAGGCAACATCCAGAGCGGCATTGCCGTTGCGAATACGTCATCCTCACCGGCAACCGTGACATTCGAGTTGACCACACTCAGCGGCGCCCCGGAGGGAGTCTCGCCGGTAACGTTCAACCTGCCGGGGTCCGGACAGGCTGCCAAGTTTCTAGGTGACATATTCCCCTCGCTGGGGAGTTCGTTCCGGGGCGTGCTTCGCATCACAACAACTTCTTCCGGACTCTCGGTAGTAGGCCTACGCACGCGGGTCAACGAGAGGGGTGATTTTCTCATCACGACCACTCCACCAACGGTCGAGAGCAACCCAGCAAGTAAGCGTGAATGGTTGTTCCCGGTGCTCGCCGACGGCGGTGGTTGCACGACGCAGTTCATCCTCTTCAGCGGAACTGCAGGCCAATCCTCATCTGGAACCCTGCGTTTCGTCGATCAGAGCGGTCAGTCATCGACCCTGACGGTGTACTGACGTTGGTTTTTAAAGAACAACACTGAAAACGCGCTAGGAGGTTTGGTTTTTCGAAACGAACGCTCGAAACGGCGCAATAGTGCTCGTTTTTCAAGGCGAACGCTAGAAACGCCGTAGCTGTGTTCCGGTTTTCAAAACCAACACTGTTCAATGAGCCGAACAACATTTCGATTCGTTTTCAGTGTTATTTAGGCACGCTGCACGTTGCCACCGCCGTCGCTGCATTCCCGGCCGCATCAATGGCCGTCGCTGTAATAGTGTAGATGCGGCCTTTGCCGGATGGAGAACGTTCTGCTCGGAGTTGAACGGTGCCGCCGTTGATCACGATATCACCGGGAACGTCGCCGCCGCCTGTTCCACTATCCGGCTCGTTGCTGACCGCCGTCACATTAAGCGATGCGACACCGGAAAGCGAGTCTGTGGCGGTGACAGTAGCCGCGAGCACAAGCTGGTGTTTTGGGGGTGACAATGTACACCCTGGCGCCGGCATTCCTTGCCGGCATTATCAATAGCCGAGTAGCTGACCGTGGTGGTTCCCTCTGTAGTTATGGACACCGAAGTTGGGTTGCCACCGACGACGACAGGAGTGGTTTGAGCGCCGCTCAGCCAATAACGAATGGCCTTTACGCCCGAACCGCCCGCATTATCCCTCGCGCTGAGAGTCACCGAGGTATTGGTCTTATTCCACCCCGCCAGGTTCGGCGATGGAGCCACAGTAGCCGTTGTCGCAGGGGGAATATTGTCCAGCGCCGGCGCTTCATAGACGCCCATATCAAAGGCCGGCACGCCGTCCATATTGCCATCGATGGGACGCTGCACACTGTCGAGATCCGTTTGTGGCGCCTGGGTGGAAGTTCCGGAGTCAATGGAGGGCGATCCGGGGAATAGATGGTAGTCACCCGTTCCTGGGTTTCGAAATAGCGGGTCGGCGGAGATATTGCCGTTCAGCCCGGTCTGGTTGTTGCAGATACCAGCATACGCAGAGCCGGATGGGGCTACGACGTTATTAAACTGAAATGACGGCGTACTGGCGTCGAAATTGCCGCAGACGACCGCGTTCTGACCAGCCGCAGCCACTATGATGTTGTTGATCAGTTGAACCTGCTGATCGAAACCGTCTGCGAAGAGGCCGGAACCTTGAGGACTATTGTTTGCCGAAATCGTGTTGTTGATCAGAAAGGGTCCTCTGCTTCCTGAAGGGACCATCCAATAGACGCCGCCGCCCGTAGGCGCCGCATTGCCCGTAATGACGTTCTGGACAATGGATGCGTCGGAGTTGTTGACCATCGAGATGCCCCCTCCCTGGGATCCGGCCGTGTTGTTGGCAATGATGTTGTTCCGCAACGCCGGAGTACCCGCGGCAAATAGGCTGACGCCTCCGCCACTTGCCGAGGACCAGGCATTTCCCGCGATGGTATTGTTGACCAACTGGGCAGCTGAAGCTCCAACGATGCTGACGCCTCCGCCACCGACTCCGCCACTCCATCCTGATATCTGAGAATTGTTTGTGATCGTGTTTCCTCGAATGAGAGGGGAACCGAAGCTGCTCGATATACCGCCACCACCATCGCCGGCAGTGTTGTTGGTGACGGTATTTCCTGTGATGGTTGGCGACGAGTTCTCAATCCTTATGCCGCCGCCGCGAAGGGCTGATGAAACCGCCGCTTTGCCGTTTCGCAACGTGAAACCGTTCAGTAGCGATTGCGGACCTTCCCCGGAATTAAATGTGACGACAGGAGCCGATTGATTGCCGTCGATCACCGTAACTTGCGGCCCCTGATCGCTTACTACCGAAATAGCCTTGCCGAGAAAATTGATGTTCTCGATATAAGTCCCGGGAGCCACTTGTATCGTATCCCCATTCACTGCGCCGGAGATTGCCGCCTGTATCGTGGGCCGGTCTGTGGGCACCCGAATCACGGCGGCTTGTCCTCGAACCACACCGCAAAGGATCAAAAGGACTGTGAATACCGAAGAACGCTTCACCCGAAACACCATCGACACCTCTCTTAGATCGCGAAAATTGACGTGGCGCTCACTGGCAGACAGTACGGTCGGGCCGCGGTTTTCGCTATAGGTCACACGTCCCTCCCAATATCCAATGCGGAGAGCCTGTTCAGACTTCGTTAGGTTGGCCCTTAGGTCCTATTACCGCGGGTTGGTCACTTTCGGTCAGTTTTTGCGGCACCCGACACCTCCGCTCCGAGGCCATTGACAGGCTTTCGGATCTTGTGTTCTCCTCTTTCGCAAAGATTTTTCAGTTGGCGTTCCCGCCGTCTGGGTCTTCGGAGTTTCATCGATTCGTTCGAGATTTTCTTTTTTATCGATCTTTGCGGTTTGCCTGAGTGTGTGTGCCGGCCAGTCCGTGTTCGCTCAGAAGCGAGTACGTGACCGCATTCTGCGGAAGGCGGAGGCCCGCTCGACATTCATGGTTAAAGGCAACGTCCATCCATTCGCAAAGCCCGGATACGATCGCGGAAGAGTTGGCCGTCTGTTCCGGATACAAAGGATCACAATGGTGTTCAAGCCTGAGGACGAACAAGAAACCGGGCTGAATACGCTGTTGGAAGAACAGCAGGATCCGCTTTCGCCGAACTATCAAAAATGGTTATCGCCCGAAGAATTTGCAGACCGTTTCGGGCTCAGTCCCAACGATGTAAGCGAAATCGTGTCTTGGCTTCACTCTCACGGCTTCACGGTGGATGAGGTGGCCCGAACCCGCCGGTGGGTTTCCTTTACGGGAACGGCGGAGCAGGTGGAATCTGCTTTTCAAACGCGCATTCACGAATACAGTGTTGAGGGCGAAAACTTCTACGCCAATTCGATCGATCCCGCAGTGCCTCCGGCGTTCGCGAACGTGATTCTAGGTTTCCGATCCTTGAACAATTTCCGGATGAAGCCTCGACCGAATCTGAGACGAGTAGACGCGGCCGCCCGCCCTCAATTTACCTCGAGTGTGACAGGCTATCACTACCTGACTCCTGCCGACTTCGCGACGATCTACGATCTCGGACCGCTTTACGCCGCCGGATTCGATGGCGCCGGCCAGAAGATCGCCGTCATGGGACAAACAGACATCCAGTTGAGCGATATTCGCGCGTTCCGCAGTGCGTCCGGACTTCCCGCAAATGATTCTCAGGTTGTGTTTGTTCCCGGATCCGGCAATCCCGGAATTGTCAGCGGTGACGTTTCGGAAGCCTCTCTCGATATCGAATGGGCTGGAGCGATTGCCCGAAATGCGCAGATCGTATTTGTCGTTTCACGCAACGGTGTTTTTGATTCGTTGCAGTACACCATCGACCAAAATCTGGCGCCCGTCGTGAGCATCAGTTATGGATCATGCGAACAGAATTTCACATCGAACCAGATCGCTCTTCTCGCCGCACTCGGACAACAGGCAAATGCCCAGGGAATCACGATTGTGGCGGCTAGTGGAGACACAGGCGCAGCTGATTGCGAGGCGCCAAGGAGCACAATTGCGACTCGCGGACTGGCCGTCGATATTCCAGCCAGCCTTCCGTCTGTTACGGGATTGGGCGGTACCGAATTCCGCGAAACAAATAATTCTTCGTGGGCAGAGGCGAATGATCCGAGTTACGGTTCCGCTCTTTCCTACATTCCGGAAATTGCGTGGAACGATACGGCAGCCGCAGGAGTCCTCAGCGCAGGAGGCGGCGGGCGCAGCATCTATTTTTCGAAGCCGGCCTGGCAAGCGGCTCCCGGTGTTCCAAACGATAACACTCGTGATGTGCCCGACATCTCGCTGAGTGCTTCCGGGGGCCACGATGGCTATCTCATGTGTTCTCTCGGCAGGTGTGTCAATGGATTCCGGTCGAGTTCCGGCGCTTTAACCGTGGTCGGTGGTACGTCGGCCGGTGCTCCTGCCTTTGCCGGGATTGTTGCCATTATCAATCAGGTTTCGCGTTCCAGTCAGGGGAACATCAATCCGAAGCTGTACAGCCTGACAACGTCTGCGCCCGCGGTATTTCACGACATTACATCCGGCGGAAATCAAGTACCGTGCCGGACAGGAACTGCCGATTGTCCTTCCGGTGGATCGATTGGTTACAGCGCCGGCGCCGGGTATGACCAGTCTTCGGGAATCGGCTCCGTGGACGCCGCAAACCTGGTTGCGGCGTGGGTTCCTGGGACCGTACCGGCATCAACTGGTAATCCTATCCCAGCGCCGGCTCCGGTACCCGGTTCCACCTCTCCGGCTTCTAATCTGCTGGCAACCCCGCCATTGCCGATTTCAGCCGTCGAACAAGGAACCGTTCATTCCGGTTATGCTGTGATCACACCCGATCCAAACTCGGCCGCGCCTCAAACGACTGTGACTTTCGGAAGCGTGAGCGGCGGTGCCGTGCAGTCGCAGGCAGGCATTGTTCCGATGCCGCTAATGACCGATGCTTTGATGTTTTTGGACGTCATTCCGGTTATCGGAGGTAATCTCGGAATTGCCATCGCCAATCCTTCACCAACGACGAATTACGTTACGTTGACGTTGAGGGATGAGACCGGAACCGTTGCCGGAACCGCCGTGACTGTGGCGCTTCTGCCCGAAGAACAATTGGCGAAGTTTATAAGTGAATTATTGCCGAGCGCAGTAGGAGTCGCTTTTCGCGGAACTCTGAAGCTCCAAAGCTCGACGCCCTTCGCAGTGCTCGGATTGCGTTTCGCCGGCAGTGAATGCAGCACATTGTCGGTTACGGGCACCGTGATCAGTACCGGTGTTCCGGCCAGATCTCTTGCCAATGGAAGTGTGGGAGGCGCCGCGGCCATCTTCATTCCCCAATTTGCGATGTCGGGTGCGTGGGCGACTCAATTCGCGCTTATCGACAACAGTGGCACTACGGCCAAGGGACGCATCGACATTTTCGACCAATCGGGTAATCCGAGACCCGTTACCCTGAACGGTGTCACACAAAGCACGTTTTCATACACAATACCTCCCGGTGGTGTATTCACCCTCGCTCCACGAGACGCAAACGGTCAGTCGCCGTTTTAAACTCATTTCACCGTTACGCTGACGGTTTGTTGAGTGGACCGATTTCCCGCAGCGTCCGTCGACCTGGCGATCAGCGTGTGACTTCCCTTTTGAGGTTTAGTGTTCCATTTGTAAGTGAGCGATCCAGTTGTCGATGAAACCGAAGTTAAGGCGACACGATTATTGGTGCTGTCGATGAAAAGCTCTATCAGACTCAATTGGCGGTTATCGGAGGCACGGACCTGGACGGTATATTGCCCGGTTATGGTGGCTGGAGATGCTGCTGGTGTAATGAACCACGCCGAAGGGGGTGTCGTATCCGGGGGAAGATTGTTGACGGTCACACTGATTTCCGCCGCGGTGCCCTTATTACCCGCAGCGTCCGTGGCCGTCGCGGAGATTTTGTGCGACGCGTTGGGTGTCTTGGTCGTGTCCCAGGAACAGGAATAGGGCGCCGTGTTATCGACGCAAAGCGCCGTTCCATCCACTGAAATCGTGACGGCAGTCACGCCGACATTGTCGCTGGCGGAGGCGGTGACCGTGACGGTTCCCGATACTGTCGCGCCGCTTGCCGGAGCGGTCATGCTGACCGCCGGCGGGGTCGTATCCGGTGGCGGCGGTGGTGGTGGCAGCGGCGGTGAACCGGAACCGGGCAAGACCGTGATGTAGGTCTTGGCTGCGTCCATCAAGCCCTGATTATCGGTAACCGTTGTCCACAGATAATAGGTTCCAGGATCGTTATAGACGCAATTGCTTTGGGGACTTGTCGAGGTTTTCAAACCATCGGCGCAATAGAAACCATAACTGGCAATGCTGCCGTCCGGATCGGAGCTGCCCGTCATATCAATGTTGACAGTCAATGGCGCTACACCATCCAGCTTATCTACGACAGCCGCTGCAATCGGAGGTGTCCCTGAAGCTCCTCCAACGCGAACGACGTCGCTGTACTTGGGAGACAGATTAAGTTCCTTGTCGATACCCTGCACACTGATCCGATATACGCCTGAATTAGACAGAGTCAGGTTCTGAGTGGTGTCTGTCAGGCAGCACATTTCTCCCCAAACGTTCGAGCTCAGAAACCATGCCTGCCAGTACATCGGCGACTGACCTTCAGGATCGGTGAGTTTGAAGTTCAAGTTCACCGATCCGCCGGTCGCAATGCTATTGGAGGATACGGTGAAAATCCCCGCTGGCGGCAGTCCGTGGTTTGGAGTCGCGAATATTTCGACGATTGACTCCGCCGATGCACTTCCGCCACGGCCGTCGGCGACGGAAGCAACATACTTGGCGAAGGCCAACCTCGCCAATGACGAGGCTGTGAATGACACCGGATTCGTATTCAGAGGCGGCGCCGGAAAGATGTTGTTCAGCTGCTGGGCATAAATGGCGGACGCGGATACGAGAGGCGCCCACCCTAACGTGAGCGGATCATTGTCGGGATCCGAACCCGACGCTGTGAGGCTGATCGTGTCGCCGGAATTCGCCGTGATATTGGAAAGCGGAGAGATCGCCGGAAAGTTGTTGAGCGTGGGCGACGACAGCAACGGATTATTTAACGCCTTCGCGAAGTTCAGTCTCCCTCCCGTTGTTGTCGTGACTTTCAATCGCGAGTCGATCAAGGCGTCATAACTTGCGGGGTTCAGAATAACGTCCCGGATATTTGCGGCGGTTGCGGAAGGATTCACATGGAACAGGGCCGCGGCAACGCCTGTCACATGTGGAGTCGCCATGGACGTTCCCGATAGCAGCTTATAACCGGTTGGATCGCACAGAGAACACGTGCCTGTAGGAACTGTCGAAAGAGTCGATACACCGGGGGCAGCAATGTCCACGCTCGCCAGACCTATATTGCTGAAGTAAGCCGAGGCATCGTTGGAATCGGATGCGGCAACGGACACAATGCCCCGGTTGTCATAGGCGGCAGGATACAGCGGTGAGACATCCGCGTTGGCGCCGTTATTACCGGCAGCACAAACATCGAGAATTCCCAGTGATTCCACTTGCGCCATTGCGTCCTTCAGCGATTGCGTGTAACCGCTGCCGCCCCAGGAGTTATTCGTGACTCGAATGTTGACACCGTTCGTTTTGAGCTCTGCGATCTTGTTGAACGCCACCACTGCATCGGAAATAGAACCGCTACCACTTGAGTCGAGAAACTTCATCGACATCAGTTTCACGACCCAATTGATGCCGGCTATCCCAGTGCCGTTGTTAACGGCTGCACCAATTGTCCCGGCCACGTGGGTTCCATGGCCGTAATCGTCGTTGCCTCCAGCGGTGCAGGTTCCTCCGATGCATGTGAAACCATGCGCTAATGTCACCGGATCGGTCCAAAGACTCGCCTGCAAATCCGGGTGATTCGAGGCGATCCCGGTGTCCACCACGGCGACTACAACATCGCCGGCGTTGGTTTGCTTGTCCCACGCGGCCGGAGCCTGGATTTTGGTCATGTCCCACTGTTGGGACCACATCGGATCTAAGGGTGTGGTATCGATGGCCTGTACCTGATAGTCCGGCTCCGCGTAAACAACATTCGGATTTCTCTTGTATCGGGCGATGGCTTCAGGGACGGGAACGTCCTGCGGATTATCGACGAGGAAAAGGTTCAGTCGCTGCGAGAGCAGCCTGGCTTGTCCTGACCCGGGATGGAACTGCGGCGCACCCCGAAATCTTACGAGAACTCTGGACGGGTGATATCTCCATCCATTACTTGCTTGCGGCGGTCCGGTCTGTTGTGCGAGCGCGGAGCTCAGAAGCAGCGGCAAAAAAACAGGCAGAAAGATCCTCTTCAATTCTTCTCCTCTTCCATGAGTACGAAGACGCGTCGGGAAATGCAATTCCAAATCCAAAATCGAGGAGGTGTTGTTAGTAGCAGGAAATCAATCAAACGAGGACGTTTAGGCCAAGACTACCTGAACTAAGGACGATTCTGTCCCGTATCCTTTTATGTAAACAAAATCGACGGGGCCGCTGCGATTCTCTTGTAAGTTATCGATAGGGAATGTCTTGCCGCCCCTGCCACAGGCCGTAGGAAATCCTTACAGAACCTGTCGCCAAAGTTTACAAAGCCTTGTAGCTGAAAATCGGACGGAGCTTGAGGAGGCAAAAAAAAGGTCCGGCCATGACCGCCGGAAACTATTCCCGCCGTCCCAGTTTCTGTCATGGACAGAACTCACGTCTCAGTTTCTTGTCAGATTTGAACCGACAAATGAAAAGGGGCCAATTGGCCGAAAGGGCAGCTGCTCCGATGGGTTATGCGGGCAAACCAAACTCTAGCGCGAAGTGACGAGGGGAATCGGAGACTGCTCGGTGGTCTTTCGAGGCACGCGTGAGGAGACATAGGCGGCGATGGCAACCAGGTCCTCTGACGTCAGGTTTGCGATCGCGAGCTTCATCAGCTGTGCCGGCTCGCTATTCCGTGTGCCCTGTTG
>Ga0209375_1003369_pt1 | contig 11161 bp, 9 predicted proteins | sample GraSoiAngelo_131_FD_185888 | JGI IMG/M metagenome (GOLD analysis project Ga0209375, IMG submission 185888) | Grasslands soil microbial communities from the Angelo Coastal Reserve, California, USA - 14_0929_02_30cm (SPAdes) (version 2) | ecosystem: Environmental > Terrestrial > Soil > Grasslands ...
TTGTCCGGCCGCAGCCCCCACGCGTCTGTGTACTTCCTCAAAAGATCGTCCACGCGCCCGGTCTCGCCCGTCCACTGCGGCTCATCCCGAGGTCGGCTGACAGTGGGTATGTATTTGAACCACGGGGCTTCAGAGGCAAGGCGCTCGAGTTCTTCGCGATAGCCGAATTCGAAAGAGTGGCTGGCTCCCTGTAGACAGAAAAACTGGTGTTCGCCAGGCATGGGACCGGCGCCATTTTTCCAATCGCGATAGAGCGTGCGCACGTAGCTGACGAACGGAGCGATGCCGGTGACCGTGGAAATGAGCAGATGGTTTCTGCGGCCACTGCTCAGATCCAGCAGGAAGCGGCCCTTGGCGATTTTGCGGCAGAGAAACGTGTCGCCCGGCTTCAACTGGAAAAGATGAGGCGTCAAGCCACCATCTGGAACCAACTCGACGAAGAACTCAAGTGCGTCTTCGTACGGAGAAGAAACAATGGAGTAGGCGCGCTCGGTTCGAACGCCGTCGCGCTCGATGCCGAGAGTGGCGTATTGTCCGGCACGGAATTCGAGAGGTCCGCCGGGATCAACGTGCAGGATGCACAAATCCTGAGAAACATCCCGGCGATCGAGAATCCGCGCGCCGTAGTATTTGTCCAAGGAACGAACCATCTGGGTTGCTTCCCTAGCGGCGCAATATCTTGCCGCCAACAAAAGTGGACCACTATTCGTAAGCCAGCGCGACCACAGGATCGTAGGTGGCGGCGCGGAGCGCAGGGTACAACGCACCAGCCGCGGCCCCCACCAAGGCGAGGACAATGGCGCCAAATATCCAGTTGAGAGAAATGAGAACCGTGAGGCCAGGATTCACTTCTTTTAGAATCACCTGAGTAAGAAAAGTGAGGCCCACGCCTAGGCCAGCGCCAAAAAGAGTAAGAATGAATGTCTCTGTGAGGAGCATTCGAACAATGTCAAAACGGGAAAAACCCAGGGCCTTCAGAATGCCAATCTCGCGTGTGCGCTCCATAACCATCGTGTGCATGTTAAGCAAAACGACGATAAAGCTGATGACGATGCCGAGGGCGACCATGGTGCGCGTGAAGGGACGAAGTTGCGGCAAATTGGAAGAATTCATGAGGGAAACGTATTCCGCGAGAGAGCGGATGCTGTATTGGGGAAACAATTTTGCGAGTTGCGCGCGCGTGGCCTCTGTATCGCCTTTGCTGCGAACGTAGAACATGGAGACGCGCTTCTCCGCACCGGCAACTTCCTGCGCGGTGCGCATAGGAATGAAAAAGCGCGCGCCTTTGCCATGAGCAACGACGCCGCTGACCGTAAATTGATGATTCAGCAGGGTGACTTGGCTGCCGACCTTCAAATGTCGCGTTTGCGCGATGATGTCGTCGGCAATCACTTCATCGGGCCCTTCGAACGGGCGGCCATCGCGAAACAAGAAGCCTTTGCTGAGGGCGTTGAAACGCTGGTAGTCGATGCCGTAAACCATCACTAAACTCTTTGGTTCCGTGAGGATAACCGTGGGAGCTACCTCATCAACGCTGCTCACGCTGGCAATCTGATCTCCAAGAGGCTCCGGCATCACAGCACTGGAGAAGGCAAAGAAAATCGAAGAGTTCGGAGGCTGCACGAGAATGTCCGCGCCAACACCTTCCACGCGCTTTCCCCATTCGGAAACGACTCCCGAAGTGAGACCGACGATCATCAGAACAAGGATTACCTGGATAGCGATGGCAATCACACTGAGAGAACTGCGCATTGGACGCGCGGTGATGCTGCCCCAGAACATTTGGAGCAGCGAAAAAGGTCCTTCATAGGTCTCGTTCATGAGTTAAAACCGAAATGGTACTGTAACACTCTGATTTTGCTGGGGTCAAAGCAAGTGCGCGCCGCGCGGAGCAAGCGGCGTGCCGAAAATCGTAACAAATGTTTCTGTGTTGTAAAGTTTTCAACACAAGTGTTGAAAAGTTTGTGGAAATCAGGTCCGCGGGATTAGGTAACTTCCTGTAGTTCAACAATCTTCCGCGCATTGCACTATTTGTGTGCAATATCGGCCTTTTTTGCTTTCCCTCAAAACAGCTATCGGGGCTAACGACCGGCTGGCAAAATTCAGGATGGGAATTCAGCGCAAGAAGGGGAACCAGCTGTCAGAGTCTCACCGCCAAAACTCGCACGAAAGTGCATCACATTGCACGGTGAGGGGAATCACGAAACAAGAAACTCTTGCGCGGTAACCAGTGTAGGAATCGAAGCTAGCAACGAATCCTTTTCGAGGCGAAAATCTTGTCAAGAAATGCCCACTCAGTACCATTTCGGAGGACGTTCCAGACGAATTTTGATGGTTTGCTTGGGATCGGTGATGTCAAACCATCGGCCATAGCTTTTCCAGCCTTCAGCGAGCACTTGGATGAGCACGCGGCCCAAAGGCGCGTCGGGAACATGGGCAACGCCATCACGATTCGTTTTCACATTCATTTCCATGCTCTTGTTTTTCCTGATCTTGCGCTCTTCGACATATTTGAAGTAAACACTCGCATTTTCAACCGGCGACTCTTTCTCGCCGCCGGTGACTTCAATCGTGATGCGTGATTGGAGATCGGCCTTGGGGGCCGCAGGCTTGGGTTCGGGAGAGGAGGAAGGGGGATTCTGCGGCCAGACCCGGCCCACCAGGACGAGCGATGCCACAAGAGAAGAACACAGTAGAATTCGAGAAAAGTTCATCATCTGACTGAACACCATCCTGAACGGAAGGGCGGCCTGCGGTCAAGCCTGGTCGCCAGGAAATTGGATGCCTCGAAGGCAAGAACTGCTGCTCCGCCTGATTCCCCACGGACTGCCGCGAGCTTGGCATGGCCTGGAAACTTCCGTGGTAGCCTAATTGACGGACTTGTGAGGCTCCTGTAAGTTTTCAAGAACCTGCTCCGAATGCAACACGGGAACAGTTGAACCCTTGGAAGTGCCCGCGGGCGGTCAGCCGCCAACCTCAGGCTGCCTGCTTCACAAAGGTGTGAGAAAAGAGCAAGGAGAGCATCATGGGCTTTGCCACGAATGCCATTCATGTGGGCCAAGAGCCGGATCCCGCCACAGGCGCAATCGTTGCGCCCATCTATCAAACTTCCACGTATGTCAACGAAGAGCTGGGAAAGAACAAAGGTTACGACTACGCGCGAACAAATCACCCGAATCGCAAGGCGCTCGAGCGCACCATGGCCAAGCTGGAAGGGGGACTTAGCGCATACGTTTTCACTTCGGGGATGGCGGGGATTGACGCGGTGTTCCGCCTGTTGCGCCCCGGGGACCACGTGGTTTTGTCGGAAGCAGTGTATGGCGGAGTTTTCCGGCTCTCCACGCAATTGCTGGTGCACTTTGGGCTGGAGTTTAGCTTTGTGGACACCTCCATGACCGAGGCGGTACGTATGGCTATGCGGCCCAATACCAAAATGCTGTATATCGAGACGCCTACGAATCCAACGATGAACGTGACGGACATCGCGGCGATCTCCAAGATCGCAGGTGAGCGGAATATCACCCTGGCCGTGGACAACACGTTTTTGAGCCCGTACCTGCAACGGCCAATCGAACTCGGCGCGCACATCGTGGTGCATTCCATGACCAAATACTTGAACGGTCATAGCGATGCCACCGGCGGGGCCGTCGTGCTAACGCGGCCTGAGGATGCGGAGAAGATTTATTTCATTCAGCGCTCGGCGGGAAGCGGGCTAGCGCCAATGGATTGCTTCCTGGTCTCACGAGGAATCAAGACGCTGGCAGTTCGCATGCTGCAGCACAACGCGAATGGGATTACAGTAGCGCGACACCTCGACGCGCATCCGAAGGTGCGAAAGGTGTTTTACCCAGGATTGCCCTCTCATCCACACCATGAAGTCGCACGTAAGCAGCAAAAAGGACCCGGCGCGATGCTTTCGTTTGACTTGGGTTCGGTAGATGCCGCGCGCCGGTTTCTGAACCATTTGCAGCTCTGCTCTCTGGCGGAAAGCCTGGGTGGCGTAGAAACATTGGTTTCACTTCCCGCGTTGATGACGCATGCGTCCATGCCCAAAGAGGTGCGCGAGCGCGTGGGAATCACCGAAGGATTGGTGCGTCTGTCGGTAGGGATCGAAGACGTGGAAGACATCATTGCGGACCTGGACCAGGCGCTGCTGTACGTGTAGCACCAGGGCAAGGGAATGAGGCGGAGTGAAAGCAAGCCTGATCCCAGTTTTTGGCGTGACGTCATTCGCGTGTATCGCTTTCCGATCGCAGTGTTTGCGTTGGCAATCATTCCAGGCCTTAATTTCACCTACTCCGGGCACGGTGGTATCAGTTGGTTCGTTATACCGCTGTGTTTTCCGTGGATAATCTTGCGGGCTCTCATCAGGATGACGAAAGGATCTGAGGTGTCTCGCAAGTGGTATCAAAGATTCTTTATAATCACCATCCCGTGTTATATCGCCTTCGCGTTTCCGCTTTCCTGGGCCGCCACAACATCTATTCGACTGACTTTCGGCCTGCCGATTCCCGCCTGGACTTTCTTTGCGATCATGGTATCGCCCTTCCCATGGTGGTACTTCATGTGGAAGTGATAGGTACCTGGATCTAAGCCACCCTATTTTCGAAGGCCCGCCACGCTTTCACGCAACCACGATAAATAGTCCACCGAACCCGCGATTATCGGAAGAGCCACGAATTCCGGGACTTCGTAGGTGTGTAGGCGCTTTACTTCCCTTTCCAATTGCCGCAGGCGTGTGGCAGTAGTCTTGATGAGCAGCAGATGCTCGCGGGCGGTTTCGAGTTTGCCCTTCCAGGTGTAGAAAGATTCGACAGGGCTGCGCACGGCATTAACGCAGGCGGCGAGACGTTTCTGCACGACGGCTCGCGCAATCTTCCGCGCGAGGGCCAGAGACGGGCAGGTGACGAGGACCACCCGCGAGTTCTTTGCTTGTGCGCGATTCATTCTTTCTTGTTTCATAGGGCCTTCATAATAATGGCTTTCGGGGCATAGCGCGAAAGGCTAAAATATCGCGCCATGAGCACAAGCGCTGGATTGAGCACCACTCCTCCCATCAAATTTGGCACTTCGGGCTGGCGCGGCGTGATTGCCGAGGACTTCACTTTCGCCAACGTCCGGCTCGCGCTGACGGCCATCGCAGAACACGTAAAGGCGAGGTCGCCCCAACCCTCGATCCTCGTCGGTTACGACACTCGCTTCTATTCGGAAGAATTCTCGCAGCTCGCGGTGGACATCCTGCAGCATCAGGGCATCCGCGCGCTGCTGTGCGAGACGTTCACGCCGACACCTGCAGTAGCGTTCGAAATCATGCGGCGCAAGCTGGACGGGGCAATTAACTTCACTGCCAGCCACAACCCCGCGCAGTATCACGGCTTGAAGTTCTCTTCGGCGGACGCCGGGCCGGCGCTCCCTGAGGTCACCAAAGACATTGAGGCGCGGGCGTTGCAGATTGCGGCCAAGGGCGGTGTGCCCGCGCTGCCTCATAGCGCCACAAAGGTGAAGCCGAGTGAAAAAGTGAATCTGCGGGATAGCTATTTGAAGCGGCTGGAAGAACTTGTGCGCCTCGACGTGCTCCGAAAAGCGAACGTGAAATTTGTTGTGGATGCCCTCCACGGATGCGGTGCGGGCTACCTGGACCGCACAGTGGGCGATTATGGCGTGGCCGTGGAGGCGATTCGAACGGATCGCGATTGCCTGTTTGATGGAACCGGGCCCGATGTGTCCGAAGAGAACCTCGCGCCACTGCAAAAGAAAGTTGCCGAGTCAAAGGCCACGGCAGGCTTGGCAACGGATGGCGACGCGGACCGCTTCGGAATCGTGGATCGCGACGGCACGTGGATCCAGCCGAACCTGATTCTCGCGCTCATCTATGACTACCTGGTGGAAACGCGCCAGTGGAAGCTGCCGGCGGCCCGCAGCGTGGCGACGACCGAGATGATCGATGCCGTGGCAACGTCGCACGGCCAGAGCGTTCATCAAACACCGGTTGGATTCAAATACATCGGCCAGCTCATCCGTGAAGATAAGATCGCGCTCGGCGGAGAAGAGAGCGCAGGCCTGACGATTCGCGGGCACATCCCGGAGAAAGACGGCATCCTTGCCTGCCTGCTGGTGGCCGAAATGATCGCCGCCCGCGGAGTCTCCATTGGCGAGCAAATAAAAGCGATGTACAAAAAGCTCGGGCGGGAATTCTGGCCCGTGCGCGAGAATCTGTATCTGAGCGACGAACAAAAGGCAAATGCGGTCCGGAAAGTCGCGGTGGACAGTTCGACACTGCTGGGGCGGAAAGTCGTATCCATGGACCGCACCGATGGAGCAAAATTTGTTTTTGAAGACGGATCGTGGATGCTGCTGCGTCTGTCAGGCACGGAGCCGCTTTTGCGGCTCTATGTGGAGGCGGAAAGCGCGGCGGCTTCAGCAAAGTTGACGAGCGAAGCGAAGAAATGGGTTCTGCAAAGCTGAAGAAACCGGATGCGGGCGAAAAAGCTGCGGAGTGGCTGCGGCACTATGGAGGCACGTTGCTGGGCCTGTTGTTGCTGGCGCTGGTAGTACACGACATTTTCGGGACCCACGGCTACCTGGCGATGCGGCGCACGGAACAACAAATTAAGAAAGTGAAAGCGAACACCGAGCAACTGAATAAGGAAAACGTGCAACTGGAAGAGGAAGTCAAAGCGCTGAAGAGCGACCCCCGCAAAATCGAAAAGATTGCCCGAGATGAACTGGGCCTCGCCAAGCCAGGTGAAGTGATCATTAAGATTCCGCAGTCGCAGCAGTTGCCGCAAGATCCTGCCTCGAGGCCTTGAGCTTCCGTTTTTTCCAAGTGGTCCGGGCCACAGACAGTGCCACCATCGCCAGAAAGATCGTGAGCAATCCCACAGTGGCCTTTAGCACGCTGCACTGCCCCTTGGGCAAAATCGAAAATCTTCCGTAGACGAATTCGATGTGCACCCAGTAAACCAGCAGCGAAGTGTTACCGAGCTGGATGATGGGGCTGAAACCTTTTTGCGCGAATCCCCAGCGGCACCACGTGTAGACCAGAAAAAGAATGATCAGCAGGATGCCGCAGCGCATGAGAAAAAAGCTGGGATTGCTGTGCCAGTAGTCGTAAACCGCGTAGAGACGGAAGCGCGACGAATCGAAAATGGTGGAGACCCAGCAGGACAGAACTCCCGCACCACCTAGTAAAGCGAAGGCAAGTCCTTCCTTGCGCTTGGCGAAATCTGAGAACAAGTAGAGGCCCGCAGCCAGGCCCGCAAACGCAAACGCCGACCAGGGAAACAGTGGAAAAAGCCACGGCTGCGGCTTGTCGAAGACATGCACCCCGTTGATATACGACTCGAGCGGCCAGGGCAGAAATTTGGGCCGATGTGTGGTCCACAGCGGCGGCGTAACCAACGCCACGACTGCGGCCGCGCATAATCCGCCAACAAGCGTCCGGGTCCGCGCAGCGGCCACGGCGCCATCACCTGTCGCCCAGCAAAGAACGCCGATAAGCATCATCGAAAGCCCGAGAATGTTCAGAACGTCCACACGCAGCAGGTCTGTCCAAGGAGACCACGGATAACCGACAGCAAATTCCTGCACGCGAAAAAGCAAGCCCAGGCCAAAAATCTCCGCTCCGCGGAGAATAGTTTGCTTGGCAATGGCGTTCCGTGCAATTCCCCTCTCGCGCAGTTTCTCCGTCACCAGGGCGAAAGACACTCCCGCCAAGAAAATAAACAGCGGCGCCGGCAGCGTTCCGCCAAGCTGCGACCAAATAATCAGTGACGATGATTTTCGCGCGGCGGGGCTGAGCCAGGAATCATAGCAATGCGTCTGAAACATCAGCACGCAGGCCAGCCCGCGCATCCAGTCGATGTATGCGATTCGTTTCATTCTTGCCGTGATGTCTTGTGATTGCGAATCATAGACGGTTGAAACATTTCCGCAAAGGAGAAACGTCTCTCATGCCTTGTTGTCAAATACCTCTAATCCAGTAAGATGACCTGCACATGTTGATGGGCAGAATTCAGCATTTGGGAATATGGGCCAGGTTTCGAACGTATCCTTACCGCGCGGAGGTGTTCAATGGAAACGTTGTGGCAAGACTTCCAGTTTGCGGTCCGCATGATGCGCAAGAATCTGGCTTTTACCACCGCGGCGGTGCTTTGCTTGATGCTTGGGATCGGAGCCACCACCGGCATATTCACCGTGGTCAATGCCGTTCTCCTTCAGCCGTTGCCGTACTCGCATCCCGGGCAGCTGGTCCGCATTTACACGGAATTTCCGACGTTTCCGAACGGAGGTCTGCGCCGTTTCTGGACTTCCGGACCAGAATTCCTGGACCTTCGTCGGGACACGCATTCCTGGGCATCGCTGGACGCGTGGATCACTGCAGGTGCGAATCTCGCCGGCAAGACGCAACCGGTGCGCGTAACGGCAGCGTACGTGAGCGGCGGATTGCTGGAAACGCTGGGCGTGGCCCCAGTTGCGGGGCGGCGGATATCGCCATCGGACGATGCGCCGGGAGCACAGGTGGTAGCGGACATTTCTTATGGTACGTGGCAAAGCGTTTTTGCAGGCGATCCCAACGCCGTCGGCCGCGAAACCTACCTCGATGGCCTGAAGTGCACCGTCATCGGCGTCATGCCAAAAGGCTTTCGGTTTCCTCCGGGTGAGCAGGACCCCGCCCAGGTCTGGACCGCTTTGCGATTGGATCCGGCGAACCCGGGCAACCGCGGCGGCCACAATTATTATTTGTTGGGACGGCTGAAGCCGGGCGTCACCGCGGGGCAGGCCCAGGGAGAACTGGCCTCTCTGGTGCAGAGTTATGGGGAGAAAAAAGTGCCCAAGGTACACGGCTTCCACCCAAAAACTCACACCATTGTCAGCTTTCCTCTTCAGGCAGAAGTCGTTTCAAGCGTTCGGCCCGCGCTCTTGATGCTGCTTGGCGCGGTGGCTTTCGTTCTGCTGATCGCCAGCGTGAACGTAGCAAACCTCCTGCTCGCACGCGCCGAAGCCCGGCGCCGGGAAATCGCGATTCGTGGCGCGCTCGGCGCTGGATTGCTGCGGCTCGCCCGGCAATTCGTAACCGAAGGAATTTTGCTAGCGCTCTGCGGAGCCGTTCTCGGCATGGCTCTTTCCTTTGGAGGCGTGCGCCTGGTTCAACTCACCAACGCTGGCGGCATTCCTCGCGCGGATGAAATTTCCATGGACTGGCGCGTGATGCTTTTCACCCTGGGAACGAGCTTGCTTACAGGAGTGCTCTTTGGGCTCGCGCCGCTCGCGCCCCTGCTGGTTAGCGGGATTTCCGGATCATTGAAAGACACCGCGGGTAGCACGACGTCCGCTGCCGGAGCGCAAATTTTTCGGCGCATTCTGGTGGCCGGCGAGCTGGCGATGGCTCTCGTCCTGCTGATTGGCTGCGGGCTGATGCTGCGGGCTTTCTGGAAACTGCAGGAGGTCCATACCGGCCTCCACGCGGAGAACGTCATCACCATGCGCGTCTCCCTGCCCAGCGGAACGTACACAGACAACGCTAAGATTACGGGTTTCTGGACGCAGCTCGATGACCGGCTGAAGAATCTGCCGGGCGTGCAATCCGCGTTGGTCTCCGGATTGGCCCCCATGCGCCCTCCAAACATGAACGACACGGACATCGAAGGATTTGTCCAGACGCAGGACGGTCCCATCCAGAACGTGGATTTTTACCAAGCCGTCAGCGAAGACTATTTCACGACCATGGGCATTCGGCTGATGGATGGACGGTTGTTTGACGAGCGTGACGTGCAAGGCGCGCCCGATGTCGTCATCATCAACAAAACCATGGCGATGACCTTCTGGCCCCACCAGAATCCTATCGGCAGGCGTATCCGCGCAGGCGGGAGCAAAGACTGGAGCACGATCGTCGGGGTCGTAGACGATGTCAAGAACGCTGGCCTCGAACGGCCAGCGGGAACCGAATTATATCTGCCATACCGCCAACCGGCTGGAGCGGGCAATTCGGACATGTATGTAGTCATGAGGGCGCAAGCGGGCGACCCGCGCTCGCTAACGAGCGTCGTGCGCGAACAGTTGAATCAAATCGATCCGTCCCTGCCTTTGGCGGATGTCCGCCTGATGGAGGATGTGCTCAGCCGCGCGCAGGCGCGGCCAAGGTTCCTGACGCTGCTCCTCTCTCTTTTCTCCGTTGTCGCGTTGGCCATCGCGACAGTGGGAATCTACGGCGTGGTGTCCTACTCTGTGGCCCGGCGGACGAAGGAATTCGGTCTGCGCATGGTGCTTGGCGCGCAAGGCGGTGACCTCCTCGGACTGGTGATGAAACAAGGGGCTGGTATGGTGGCGATTGGAATTGTTGTGGGGCTTGCCACCGCGTTTGCACTGACGCGCTTGATGGCGAGTCTGCTCTTTGGCGTGACGGCGACGGATCTTCCGACGTTCACGGGCGTCACCGTTTTGCTTTTTGCGGTAGCCCTGGCGGCCTGCTACCTGCCTGCACGACGGGCAACCCGCGTGGATCCCATACAAACCTTGCGCTACGAATAGCGCCACCTTCGATTGACCTGCAATTTCGCGGGACGCTCTTCCTGCCCCGCAGTTTGAATTTGGTCTGCCATCGGGCTGCGTTACAATTCTCGCTTGCCTACCACCCGCCAACTCGGCCTGTTTTCCATGCTTGGCCTGTGGGCCATTCTGACGCTCACCGGCATGCTTTACTCCGTGTGGCTCGGCTACAGCGGACGCGCCTATGCGGCAACCCTGACGGCCTTCGCTTTTTTGTTTCTGATCATGTTGCTGTTCGCCGCGCGTGGCGTGGAAACCAGCCTCGCCACACGCTTTGGCGCCGGTGCAGGTCATTTGCTCGGCGCCGCATTGTTCCTTGTCTACCTGATTTATGCGCTAGGGACAGATAGTTTTACCGTGGGCCGTGCGGCAACTGCCGCCGCTCTGGTATTTATTCCGCTCTCGGTCGCGGCATCCGCGGAGCGAAAACCCGCAGGCACGTGGCAAGACTTTTGCATTATTGCGGGAATTTGGGTGGCGGTGAAACCGTTCCCCAACCGCTGGGGCTTCTCGGTGTCGCATTGGCTTTGGCCGTTTCCCGGCGGCCGGCTGGCTTACGTGATGACCATACTCCTGTGCGTGAACGTCACGCTAGCCGCATTCGTGCTCTTGC
>Ga0209375_1003373_pt1 | contig 11157 bp, 14 predicted proteins | sample GraSoiAngelo_131_FD_185888 | JGI IMG/M metagenome (GOLD analysis project Ga0209375, IMG submission 185888) | Grasslands soil microbial communities from the Angelo Coastal Reserve, California, USA - 14_0929_02_30cm (SPAdes) (version 2) | ecosystem: Environmental > Terrestrial > Soil > Grasslands ...
CAAGCCGTTGTCGCTCTGCATGTCGTGGCCGCCGAAGACGTAGACCCGTCCGTCGGAGAGCGTCGTGCGCGCATTGCAATAAGTGTTGTAGAACATGCCCTTCGAATAGCCGTTCTCCGCAAAGGCCGCCCGGTTCATGGCGAAGTCGGCCTCGTCCAGCAGGGCGGTGTGGAACTTGCCGCTGTTCTTGAAGGCGTCGGGGTGGCTGATGTCGAACAGCAGCTGCCTTTCCATCGTGCGAACCGCCTTGATGCGCGTCGGCACGCTTTGGCTCAGGCCCTGGCGCATCAGATAGCCGCCGTAGGTGAGCCTTTGGAACGAGTCGTCCGCCGAGCGATTCTGCCCCAGGCCCAGGATCGGATCGAAGCCGTTCAGGACGTCCCTCAAGGACGAATTGAACTGGTTGCCGGCGGTGCTCAGTGCTCCGCGGGCGATCGCGAGGTCGACCAGCGCGGGGTCGGCCATGTCGTTGGGGGTGTATTCCGAGAATCTGGCGTGAAACAGGATCTTGGGATTCTGCGAATTCTTCTTCCATACCAGACCCATATGCACCGCTTCGGTACTCTGCATCGGGATCAGGGGGGAAACCTGCCCACATTGCGATGGCGGACAGTTGGCATTGGGATCAGGGAACACACCCTGCGCAGAAGCGCCCGACCAGGGAGCGAGCGTGAACCACATCAGCGCGCCGACACCTCGGGCTGCAAACCCGATTTTCTTACTCATCTTGGACCTCCTCGTTCTGACTTGGAATAAGGTCGCTGAGACGCCTCGTATGGGGCATACAACTCGCGCGCAAGAATATTCCCGCGCAATGACAGGCTAACTACGCTGAACGATTTCCGACCCTTAGCGGACGCTCGATCGCCGGAGGGCTAGCCAAAGGGCAAGCGGCGGGATCAGCAACCACTGGGCGAGAGGGGACAGGCCAATCTCGATGTTGCCCAGCGGCACGCGTGGCATCACCTCGGAGTACTCCCAGCTCCGCAGCGCGACCGTGTTCATCCATTCGCTGAACGCAGCGACGGCACCTGCGTGATGATCAGTGCGATGGCGAGCGCGGCAAGGCCGATCAGGACATCGCCCGCCGTGCAGTGCAGGACCGCGTAGGCGATATAGGCCGGGCGGCCGTCGTCCCAGATGGTGTAGAGCGGCAGCTGGGCGATTTCCCACACCAAGCTGAGGCCTGCCAGCCAAGGCAGGTAGCGACGCCGGATCAGCGAGCGCGCCGCGGCATCGCGGTACCAAGGCGCGCCGCCTGCATCCATGTCTGGTCTTCGCTGATTGCCACCGCTGCGATCATGGCCGCTTCGCGTTACCGGTCATCTCGGCCCGCGCATCAAGCACGTCGCGCGAAGTCCAGTGGTTCTTGATGTACGCCAGGACGGCCCAGATTTCATCGTCGGAGAGCTTGCCGCCGAAACCCGGCATGTCGCTCTGGTAATCCGGCGGCGCATAGGGCGGCGCGAGCCCGCGCTTCGTAATGCCGAAGAGCACGCTGTCCGGGTGATGCCAGGTGTGGCCGCTCTCATCGTGCGGCGGCGCCGGCAGGCGGCCGTTGGGCAGGCGGGCACGCCAGTTCGCTTGCCCTTCCAGCTTCGCGCCGTGGCAGGCGGCGCAGTGCTGCGCATAGATTTTCGCACCGGCGCTGACTTTCGACGTGTCGCGAGGGTCCGCGCGCGGATCGTCTCCCGGCGCGCGCACATCGCCGCAGCCGGCGAACAAAGCGAACGCAATCCGCCAGAGCCAGCGAGCCATGAGAACGGCTCCGATTGCCCGTGGTCTAATCGGCGCAAGGCGGCGAAAGGAGACATCACCATGATGGACGGCATGGGATCGATGATGGCGTGGATGATGGGTCTCGGATTGCTCGGCTGGGTGCTGATCATTGCGCTGCTGGTCGCGATCCTTGTCGTGCTTGTACGGCTGCTCACCGAACGGAAGGATTGACGCTTTCACGGTAAAAGCGTCAACCGATGCGCCCGAGTGGCGTGCCCTATCGCGGCGCGGCGAGAACGCGCTCTACCGCCGCGATCAGCGCCTCGGACGATTGCGCCCCGACGATCATTTCAGTCGCTCCGGTGCGATTGTTCCGGATCAAGGTCGTCGGGGTGCCTGAAATTCCCGCGGCTGCGCCATCCACCAGGTCCTCGTTCACGCGCTTGATGCTGGCGGGATCTTCCAGGCAGCGCATGAACCTGGCGCGGTTCATGCCCAAGCGCGCGGCGATCACTTCCACGGAGTTATCCACGGGCAGCCCTTTGCCGTCCGACTGCGTCTGGTTGAACACGGCATCCGCGTACTGCCAGAAGGCTTCCTTGCCGCCGATTTGCGCGGCGCATTCACTCGCGATGGCTTCCCGGCGCGCGGCCGGGTTGTGGAAGTCGAGCGGATAGTGGCGATACACCCAGTTGATCCGCCCGGCGTAGCGCCCCATCAACGCCATCGGCGTGCCGTGGAAGCTCTTGCAGAACGGGCATTCGAAGTCGGAGTACTCGATCAGCGAGACTTCCGCCGATGCTTCGCCGCGAATATGGTCGCGGCCGGAATCGACTTTGCGAGCCGTTTTTCCCCGCTCCTGCGCCTGCGCTTGCCGCTGGACTTCGGTGCTCTTGCGCGCTTCTTCCTGGCGCTGGATTACCCGCGTGATTGCGCGCTCCACTGCGCGGTCGAGGGTCCCGTCGCTTTCCAGCTTGCGGACGATGGCGTCAACCAGCGCCGGGTCGGGAGTGGCGCTCGCCCGCGGTTCAGCCGCTTGCGCTAAAGCTCCCATAGTGGTCAGCAGCACTAGCACAACGCACGTTCTCATTCAGTTCTCCTCAGGTAGAGCCGCTCTGGGCGATGATACGCCGCAGCCCTTCGACGGCCTGCGTGCTGTCCCACTGCGCCGGGCCGACGTGGCGCGCGATCTCGCGACCCTCGCGATCGACCAGCACGGTGGTCGGAACCCCCACCACCCGCAAGGCAGAATTGACCTGCAGCGAGCGATCGGTATACACGGCGAGCGAATCGACGCGGTGCTCGGCGAAGAAGCGTTTCACCGCTTCCACGCCGCCGCTATCGACCGAGAGAGCGATCACTTCGAAGCGCGGGCCGCCAAGCTTCTGTTGCAGGCGCGCGAGCGCGGGCATCTCTTCGCGACAGGGGACGCACCACGTCGCCCAGACGTTGAGCAGCACGTACCGGCCGCGGAAATCAGCGAGCGTGCGCCGCTGTCCCGCTCCGTCCTCGAAAGAAAGTTGCGGCAGCTTCAGCGGCGCGCTGTGCAATTGAAACGGGAGCTGACGATTGGTCTCGGAAACCCACGTTGCGAGGGCGAGCGCGACCGCGATCGCCACGAGCGGCAGGAGCACACGCCGATTCATTTGCCCTGTCCGCGTTCGGCGATCGCCGTCCACGTGCGTCCCGCGTCCTTCGACAGGTACACGCTGCGGCCGAAGGTTGCGATCGCGTACTCGCTGCGCGCGACCGGGTTCTGTGCGATATACCCGACGGCGTCCTTGGTCAGCGGCGGCAGCTTCACCTGGGCCGTCGGGCCGCCGCCGAGCGGCGCCTGCGCAAGGCGCGGCTGGCCGTCGAAGGTCCCGTACCAGAGGTGCTTGCCGTCGAGATCGAAGAACACGGACAAGCCCTCCACCGCTTCCGCCACCGGCGTGAAGGTCTCGCCCGAGTCGCGCGACACGAACACTCCGCTCGAAGTGGCGACCGCTACGCTCGCCGCGTCATCCGGGTGCACCGCGAGCGCGCGCGGATCGCCTTGCAGCCCGGCGGCACGGGCGGCCTTCCACGCAAGACCGTCGTTCAGCGTGTAGTGCAGGCCCGGCGAGCGCATGCGCGAGCTGGGCGCCGGGTTCCAGACGTAAATGGCGTTGGTATGCCAGCTCGTCGCGAGCACGTGAAAGTCCGTCTCGCCTTCCAGGCCGAGCTTGTCCCAGGTCTTGCCGCCGTCGCGGCTGCGGATCAGGCCGAACGGGTTGACGAGCCCCGAGCCCGGTGCGGGGTGGCCGCTGCTGTAGAGATGCTTCGAGGTGGCCGAAAATCCCATGTAGTCGTGCTGCGGTCCGGGGGCCTTCGACCACTTGCCTTTCTCGTACACCGCGACGCCGTGATGGCTGGGGATCATCAGCCGCTTGCCGTCGGCGCTGTAGGAAAGTCCATGCACGTGCATCAGCGTGACGGAATCCTGCGCATGCGCTGTGCCGATCATCCCGGCCGCGAGCATGATGGCAACGCCGTATATCCAGATCTGCATCTTCATCTCCATTTTCAGAAAATCAGCGCTTCGGCAGACCGACCTGCACGATCTGTTCGAGCGGCAGGTAGCAGAGACCCTGGTCGGAGCAGCCTTGCGAGGTGACCTTGAGTTTCATCGTCCCCCGCGCCGCATCGCCGGCCGAGACCGTCACGCGGATGCGCACGAGGTCGCGAAAGGTCTCGCTCTTGCCTAAAAACTGGTCTTCATTCAGCTTGCCGCGCGGGATCTCGACCTCGGCGAGCGCTTTGCCCGACTCCGTGGCAATCCTGAAACGGTCGCGGTACAGGTAGTAGCCTTCGGCGATCCTGAATTCGACCTCGACGTGGTGCTCGTCGAGCGCGCGGGCGGAAATCCGGAACGCCTTGTCGGGCTCGAGTATGCCTTGCGGCGCGAAGAGCTGCGCGCGCGCAGGACCCGCTGCAACGGCAAGCATCGCTGCGAGGGCAAGATTCCTCAGCATCCCTTGCGGATGAAGCTGGAGATTTCTTCCGGGGCAGAAAACACCACCTGCGCCCGGTCGCCCTGCATTCCCTGGCCGACCAGGACCGGTTTGCCGGGCGCCGGGCCGTTCGGGCTCGAATCGGTCTTGAAGCGCAAATTGAATTCCCAGAAGGGCAGCGTCGCGCCGCTGCCGGTGGTGACGAAGTAGCTGTCTCCGCAGTGGCGCATGGCGGTGACCGTCGCTTCGGCCGGCGCCTTCTTCAGGTCCGGCAGCGCCGCCGATCGCGGCGCGGGCGCCTTGCCTTCCGAGGCCGCCCGCAGGAATGCAACCAGGTCGGCGCGGGCGCGCGCGTCCGGCAGGCCGGCGAAGCTCATGAAGTTCCCCGGCACCGCCTTCTCGGGATTCGCGATCCACGCATCGAGCGCGCGCTCGTTCCACACGATGCCGGATTTCCTGAGCGCCTCCGAATATCTCCCAAAGGACTCGAGCGAGCCCGCCTTGCGGCCCCACACACCCGCCAGGCTCGGACCGGTCATGTTGCGGCCCGGCTCGAGGGAATGGCACGCGGCGCACGCCTGGAATGCTCGCGTGCCCCGCGCCGCATCGCCCAAGTTCTGCGCAGCCGCCGCCGCGGCAAACGCCAAGGCAAGGGCTGCCGCTGCGTAGCGGACGATCCGCAGAGTCATGCGACTCGAACCACTGCCATCATTCCCGCGTGCTGGTGCTCGAGCACGTGGCAATGGAGCATCCAGTTGCCCGGGTTGTCGGCCACGAACACGATCTCGGCGCGCGTGCGCGGCGGCAGCAGCACGGTATCGAGCCATTCGCGATGGCGCGTCGACCGTCCTTCGCGCGTGAGGACGCGGAACACATGACCGTGCAAGTGGATTGGATGATGCCACTGCGTTTGATTCGCCAGCTCGAGCACGTAAGAGCGCCCGAGGCCGAGCTTGAGGATCGGCGCGGCGTGCTCGTGGCCGTCATCCGGCATTGACTTGCCGTTTACCGTCCAGACCATGCCGCGCATCATTCCCATGCCCATCATGCCGCCCATCATTCCGCCGCCGAACTCGATGCGGTGGCGCTCGGCGCCAGCGACATCGGGCTCGGACAGGGGATTGCTTGCCAGTTTTGGCAGGGGCGTCCCAGCGTGCCCGTGCCGCAGCGGCTGCTTGGCGTAGCCCAAGTCGAGCAGCCGGTAAGCGCGCCGCGGATAGAAGTCGTCGACGACGGCATACGAGCGGCCAGGCTCCCCCTTGGCATCGAGCAGCACGTCGGCGCGCATCGCGGGGCCGAGCACGATGCGTCCCTGCTCCGCGCGGTGCGGCTCCACCGGATGGCCGTCGAGCGCGATCACCAGCGGCTCATGACCGCGGAACTCCAGAGCGAAGATGCGCGCGTTCGCCGCGTTCACGAGGCGCAGCCGGATTCGCTCGCCGGCGTGCAGCTCGAACGCCTCGCGAATCGCGCCGTTCACCGTCACCGTGTTGCCGATCCGGCCATCGTGGCTCGCATCCATGAAGTTGCCGAAATCCTCCACGATGCGGGCCTGGCGGTCGAGCCTCCAGTCGCCGAGCATCCACAGCACATCGCGATCGACCGTTGGCGGCTCGGGCTCCTCGACGATGAGCGGTGCGTACAGGCCGCGGCCGACCTGGCCGGGGCTGCCGAGATGAGGGTGATACCAGTAAGTGCCGGCATCGCGCAGATCGAACTCGTACAGGAAGCGGCCGCCTTTCGCCGCTATCGGCGCTTGCGTCACGTGCGGCACGCCGTCCATCGCGTTCGGCAGCCGCACGCCGTGCCAGTGCACCGTGGTGTCTTCGGGCAGAAGATTCTGCAGCTCGACGCGCAGCCGCTCACCCTGCTTGAACCGCAGCTCGGTTCCCGGGACGGTTCCTCCATACGTCCACACTGCCGTTTGCGGATATGCCTCGCCGGCCAGCGTTGCGAGCGCAGGTTCTGCGCGAATGACGCGGGCGTTCGCCGCGGCAAGCCGAGGCAGCAGGGTGAGCCCCGCCGCGGCGCCGGCGATCTGCAGGAATTCCCGGCGGCTTACCTCATTTCTATTCAAGATCTCCGTGCTCTCCCGTTTGCGCCGTGCCATGGCACGGCTTCATCGGCGCGCAAGCAGCGCGCCGCGCTTAGCGCAAGGCTGAGCGGCTAGAGCAGGAAGCGGTGAAAGCGGAGATACGCGGGCGGATCGGACTGAGTGAGCGCGATGCCGCGGACGACCACAACGGCCGATGGGAGCAGCAGACGCTGATGCTGATCGGCGTACGGCTCGTCGGACGTGAAAGCCGGCGCCTGTGCGTGGTGAACGCCGAGGGCCGAGGCGGGTTGGCAGACGACCTCGCACGGGGTGCCGGGCGTTTCATACGCCGAGAGCGCTTCGCCGCAGCCGGCAGCTGGTACCGCATGCTTGCCGGACGTCGCGAGCGCGTGAGACGCAGGCCATGCCGCACTCAGCACTACAAGCGCAGCTAGGATCTGGAGCATTCGCCGCATGACCTGCATTGTACCTTCAGTAATGCGGCAGGCCGGCGCGGCGGGCTATATTTTGGCCCGCCGCAGGCGCAGTGCGTTGAAGACCACCGAAACCGAGCTCATCGCCATGGCCGCACCGGCGAAGATCGGCGAGAGCAGCAGGCCGAACACCGGATAGAGCACGCCGGCGGCGATCGGCACGCCGAGCGCGTTGTAGACGAAGGCGAAGAACAGGTTCTGCTTCACGTTGCGCATCGTGGCGCGCGACAAGCGGATCGCCTTTACGATCGCGCGCAGGTCGCCCTTAACGAGCGTGACCGCCGCGCTTTCGATGGCGACATCGGTGCCGGTGCCCATCGCAATTCCCACATCGGCCCGCGCGAGCGCGGGCGCGTCGTTGATGCCGTCGCCTGCCATGGCGACGACGCGGCCCTGCGCCTGCAGCTCCTTGACCTTCTCCACCTTCTTCTCCGGCAGAACCTCGGCGATGACCTCATCGATGCCAAGCAGCTTTGCGACTACTCCGGCGGTCTTGCGCGAGTCTCCCGAGAGCATGACGATCCGGATGCCTTCGGCATGCAGCGCGTGCACCGCCTCGGGCGTGGTTTGCTTGATGGGATCGGCCACCGTGAGTCCTGCGGCCACCCTGCCGTCGATTGCCGCGAAGATGCTTTTATCGGCGAGCGCCGCCGGCACGCCGCCGAGCCGCTCCATGTAGCGCCGGCTTCCGACTGCCACGCGGTGTCCGGCGACCGTCCCCTCGACGCCCTGGCCGGTGACTGAATTGAACCCCTCGACCGGCGAAAGGGGCACCTCGCGCTTCTCGGCTGCCTGGACGATCGCCTGCGCGAGCGGATGCTCGCTCGCGCGCTCGAGACTCGCGATAAGCCGCAGCGCTTCGCTTTCGTCGAGCGGAGCGTCGTGGAGCGCGAAATCGACGAGTTCCGGCCTGCCCACCGTCAGCGTGCCGGTCTTGTCCACGACCAGCGTGTCTACATCGCGCAGCTTCTCGACTGCCTCGGCGCTGCGGAAGAGGACGCCGTTCAGCGCGCCTTGCCCCATCGCCACCGTGATCGAGATCGGCGTTGCAAGGCCGACCGCGCAGGGACAGGCGATGATCAGCACCGCCACCGCGTTCACGAGCGCATGGTTCAATCTCGGCTCGGGGCCGAAGAAGAACCAGGCCAGCGCGGTCAGGATCGCGATGGCGACCACGACTTCGACGAAGTATTCCGCGACCTTGTCGGCGAGCCGCTGCACCGGTGCCTTGGTGCGCTGCGCCTCGCCCACCATTTGCACGATGCGCGCGAGCAGCGTGTCGGAGCCGATGCGCTCAGCGCGCATGACGAAGCCGCCCTTGGCGTTGACCGTGCCCCCGACTACGCGGTCGCCGGGCTTCTTCGGCACTGGCACCGGCTCGCCGGTGACCATCGACTCGTCCACGTTCGAGGAGCCTTCGACCACGCTGCCGTCGACGGGAATCTTCTCGCCGGGCCGCACACGTAACCGGTCGCCCACCCGCACCTCTGAAAGAGGAATTTCCTTTTCAACCCCATTTTCAATCCGCAAAGCCATGGCCGGCGCGAGCGAGAGCAACTGACGGATCGCCTGGCTGGTCTGTCCCATCGCACGCAGCTGCAGCACTTCGCCAACCGATACCAGGGTCACTATGATGGCGGCCGCCTCGAAATAAGTGCCGACCTCGCCGCCGTGCATTCGCAGTTCCGGCGGGAAGAGTCCGGGCGCTGCGATCGCCACCACGCTGTAGACGTAGGCGAGCCCTACGCCAAGCCCGATCAGCGTGTACATGTTCGGGCTGCGGTTCTTCAGCGACAGCCAGAACTTGCGGAAGAAGGGCCAGCCGCCCCACCACACCACGGGCGTGGCAAGAAGCAGCTCTACATACCTGGAGTACTTGAATTGCGCCGCGAACCCCAGCATCGGTGCCATCGCAACGAGCAGCAACGGTGCGCTCAGTACCGCGCTCACCCAAAGGCGGCGCGTCAGGTCGCGCAGCTCCGCGTTATCTTCCTCGGCTCCGGCCACCGGCACCAGGGCCATGCCGCACTTGGGGCAGGATCCCGGCGCGCTGCGCACGATTTCGGGATGCATCGGGCAGGTGTACTCCGCCGCGTGTGCGGGCTCGGGGTTGGGCTCAGCCGCGTACTTCTCCGGGTCCGCCCGGAACCTGGACACGCAATGCTTGCTGCAGAAGAAATACTTCTTGCCGCGGTAATCAGCACTGCCTGCGGCTTTCGCAGGGTCGACAGTCATGCCGCAAACGGGATCGATTGCCATCATAGTCTCGCGCCTACTTTTCGCGCCGCGCGACGAGACGGACGCGGATATCGAGCGGATCGCGCACCCGCAAACCGCCGTTGAGGGCAGTGAAGGGCTCGATGCCGAACTCCGACTGGTTGATGCGGAAAGCCGCGACCACTACGAGCATGTCGTCCTGCCGCAGTACGGCCGCGGCGAAGCGCAGATCGCGCGTCACTCCACGGAGCGTGACGCGTGCGGTGACCGTCGGACCCCACTGCGGACCGACTAGGGCGATCGACTCGATCCGGACGAGCGGATGCTTCTCCGCGTCGAGCACGTCCCTGCCGAGCATGTTCTCGCGAGTGTCGCGGCGCGCGGGCTCCGAGACCTGTGCCGCAAATTCGTCGCCTTCCTCGGCGCGCGCTGCGGGCGGATCCACCGCGAAGGAATCGACTGGAATTTCGAGGCGGAAGCCGCTCGCCGCCGCGGCGTCACCGGCCCGGATCTCGCCGTGCACGCGGCCGACGACGACGTGGTTGTGGCCGAAGCGCGCGAGCGGGCCGTCGCGGTAGACGAGGAGGCGGATTTCGGACGCCTGCGGATCGACGCTGTAGCGCGGCGCAGCGGAGGGAACATTCACGTCCGCCCTCACCGGCTCGGCGAGCACCGCCGTCTCCCCGGGCGGCGGCAGCGTCTGGCATGCCGCGGCGAGCAGCCCCGGGAATAATAGGAGTAGCGCGCGTGTCTTGTGAACTACAAGGGGCGCTGTTCGGGTGCAAACTGGGTGCATGGTGAACTTGCGGAATTCGACCGAGTCTTACGGGATCATAGCGCAGGCGTTTCACTGGCTCGTTGCCTTGCTGGTGCTTGCGCAGCTCGGCCTCGGTCTGTATGCAGCGAACCTGCCGGTGAGCCTGGCGCGGCTGCGGTGGCTGTCGCACCACAAGTCGCTCGGCCTCGCCATTCTGGCGCTTGTGCTGTTGCGGCTCGGCTGGCGCGCATTGAATCCGCCGCCCGGGCTGCCGGGCTCGATGCCTCGCTGGGAGCGCCGGGCGGCGCTCGCGACGCACCGGCTGTTCTACGTGCTCCTCATCCTCGCGCCGCTCGCCGGCTGGCTTTACGCCTCGGCCGCGGGCTTGTCGGTCAACTGGTACGGGCTGTTCCAGGTGCCGGATCTCGTCTCGAAGGATCGCGAGCTCGCCGCACTGTTCAAGGCGCTGCACATCGGCCTCGTCGCGTTGCTCGCCGCGCTCGTCGCGCTGCACGTCGGCGCGGCCCTGCGGCACGGGCTCCTACTGCACGACGGCATGATGCGCCGCATCATGCCCTGGAAGCCGCGAAGCAACGACGGATGCCGCGATTCCTCGTCGTCCTGCTCGTAAGCGCCGCACTGCCGGCGGCCGCCGACGAGTGCTACTCGGTCGCTCCCGCCGGCAGCAGCGTGTCTTTCGAGTTGAGGCAGGCGGGCTCGCCATTCCGCGGCGCCTTCCGCCACTTCGGCGGCGAGCTCTGTATCGCGCAGAGTCGGGTCGCGCGCATCGACGTGTGGCTCGAGCCCGCGTCCGTCGAGACCGCGCTGCCCGAGATCGACGCGGCGCTCAAGGCAAAGGAATTCTTCGACGTCGCCAGCCATCCGCGCATTGCGTTCGCCAGCGAATCCGTGCAGGTGCGGGGCGATCGCCAGCTCGCGCGCGGCACGCTCGACATCAAG
>Ga0209375_1003375_pt1 | contig 11156 bp, 8 predicted proteins | sample GraSoiAngelo_131_FD_185888 | JGI IMG/M metagenome (GOLD analysis project Ga0209375, IMG submission 185888) | Grasslands soil microbial communities from the Angelo Coastal Reserve, California, USA - 14_0929_02_30cm (SPAdes) (version 2) | ecosystem: Environmental > Terrestrial > Soil > Grasslands ...
GGGAAGTGTAGGCATTGCCGTCGAGAACCTCGATGCGCCGGGCGAGCACTGCGGGCGCGTCCCGCCGGGCAACGGCGGCGAGTTCGGTTCGGGCACGCTCTACCTCGAACCCGCAGGGCGCCACCACCACCAGGTCGGGGGCGAGTGTCGCGAGCTCTTCCCAGGGTCGGGGACGGGACGGCTCGCCTGGGGTGGCGGCCACGTCCTGCCCGCCCGCTAATGTCACCAGTTCCGGAACCCAGTGGCCTGCCACGTAGGGTGGATCGAGCCACTCCAGCACGAGAACCCGAGGCGGCGCAACCTGCTGCGCTCCTACGGCGCGCTCCGCGACCCGCGCCTCGACACGCCTGAGCCGGTAGCGCATGCCCGCTTCGAGCTCCTCCGCCTCGTCGCGCAGCTCCAGGGCTTCGCCCACTTTGCGGATGTCCTCGAACACCTGCTCCAGCGTATGGGCGTGGAGGGTCACCACCCACGGCGTGGGCATGAGGGTCGAGACGATGCGCGCCAGGTCGTCCTGGCCGACGGCGCAGACATCGCAAACCGACTGCCCGAGCAGCAGGTCGGGACGCAGGTGCGCCACGAGGTTGACGTCCACCTCGACGGGTGAGACGCCGGTCCGCTTCGCGTCCGCCATGGCCGCGTCTATGGCACCGGACGAAAGCGCCGGATCGAGGTTGGTGCGCGTGACGCGCGGGAGCAAGCGCACCTCGGGCGGGAAGTCGCATTCGTGGGAGACGCCGACCAGCCGGCCGATGGCGCCGAGCGCCGCTACGATCTCGGTGGCGGCGGGTAGCAGGGACACAATGCGCATCACGCGACTCGCGAAGTGAGCATGATGAAATGTAGAGCCGCACCACCGCGCGCCCCTACACCGTCGATGCGGTCGTCACTGCGGGCGCATGCCGACTTGATACAGCAGCACGCCAAGCAGCACGAACAGTCCGTAGGCGAGCACGTTCGACTGGGCCAGGCCGCCGAGCGCGTGGAACACCGCGACCTTCTCGGCCAGCGCGTCCGCCGAACCGAGCACACCGGCGATCCCCGCTAGCACGATCCCGCAAATCGCGCCGCCCGCGATCAGGCCGCTCGAGAACAGCACGCCGGGCCCGGACTCGACCTCGGCGATCGATTGCTGCTGGGCCTGGGCCCGGCGCTCGATCAGCCACCGGATCACGCCACCGGCGAACATCGCGGAGGAGGTGGAAATCGGCAGGTACACGCCGACCGCCACTGGCAGCGCCTGAACCCCCATCAGCTCGATCGCGATGGTCAGGAACACCCCGAGCAGCACCAGCACCCACGGCAGCCTGTGGGTGAGGATGCCATCCGTGATGAGGGCCATGATGGTGGCCTTCGGGGAGTCGAGACGCGGAATAGTCTTGCCGTGATACTCGTGGACCCGGCCCCCGATGCCAGGGTCGAGCACGTAGCGCAGCTCTCTCGTCGCGGGGTCCATCAGGTACTTACCGGCGGCGACACCTTCGGTGATCACGTAGACGCGGGCGACCTGATAGGTCGCGCGGTCCACCGAATCGGTCCCGGCGATCCGGAAGCCCGACATCGTCTCGGGGCGGACCTCGACCGCTGCCCGCCCGCTGGTGGAGGACGTCAGCGCCTGTTCGCTGAAGTGGGGGTGAGTCTCGGGCACGGGGTACGTGTAGGCGCGGTTGAGCAGCGTGAGGGTCCATCCCACCACCAGCGCGGAGCCGAGGCCGCCGACCAGAATCGCAATCTGCTGGCGGCGGGGCGTGGCGCCCACGAGGAAGCCGGTCTTCAGGTCCTGGGACGTGTTCCCGGCGTTCGCCGTCGCGACCGCGACGACGGCAGCGATCGAGATGGCCTGGACGCGGTGATCCACGCCGGTCCAGCCGATGGCGACGAAGATCAGACACGTCCCGAGCAGGGCGGCGATGGTCATGCCGGAGATCGGGTTCGCGGATGAGCCGATCTGCCCGGTGACGCGGGAGGACACGGTTGCGAAGAAGAATCCGAAGATCAGGATGAGCACAGCGCCGAGCAGGTTGACACCCAGCTGGGGGAGCAGGGTCAGCACGATCGCCAGAGCCAGTGAGCCGCCCACCGTGAGAGAGATCGGCAGATCATCCTCGGTGCGGAGTCGGGTCATGGCCTGGCCCATGCGTGAGTCCCGCAGGTCCTTGAGGCTCGAGGAGAACGAGCTCATGATGGTCGGGAGGGACCGTGCCAGGGCGATGATGCCGGCCGATGCAACGGCGCCCGCGCCGATGTAGAAGACGAAGCTGGCGCGGATTTCGCCGGGGCTCATGTCGCGGATCAGCTTTACGGCCGGAAACCCGAACGGCTCCGTGAGCCCTGACCCGACGAGCTTGATGGCGGGGGCGAGCACGAGATACGCGAAGCACCCGCCGGCGAACAGGTAGCCGGCGATGCGGGGGCCGATGATGTAGCCCACCCCCATCAGCTCCGGCGATGTCTCGGTGAACACCGCGGCGCCGGGGTAGAAGCCGAGCGCCTTGCCCGGTACGTCCGGCCAGAACTTAAGCCCCGCCTGGAGGAACTTGTAGACGAAGCCCACGCCGAACGCCTGGAACACGCGCTTGGCCTGCAGGCCGCGCTCCTCCCCCGCGATCAGCACCTCCGCACAGGCCGTGCCTTCCGGATACACCAGCGTGTCGTGCTCTTTCACGATCAGCGCCCGGCGGAGCGGGATCATCATCAGGATGCCCATCAATCCGCCCGCCGTCGCCAGCACGGCCACGCGACCGATCTCGAGGTCATAACCCATCAGAAGGATCGCCGGGATCGTGAACACGACGCCGGCGGCCACGGAATCGCTGGCCGACCCGGTCGTTTGAACGATGTTGTTTTCCAGGATCGACGTCCGGCCGAGCGCGCGGAAGATCGTGATGGACAAGACCGCGATCGGGATCGACGAGCTCACCGTGAGCCCGATCTTGAGCGCGAGGTAGACGCTCGACGCGCTGAAGATCAAGCCGAGCAGGACCCCCAGAATCAGGGCCCGGGCTGTGAGCTCGGGCGGCGACTGCGACGCCGGAACGTAGGGTTGGTGCTCGGGCATAGGCGGCAGAATTTGAAGCAGGGCGGTGGCGGGCGATAGAGGCTCACCTCCTCTATATCCTCTACCGTATCCTCTACCGTCTTCTACCGTCCTCTACATCCTCTCAGTACCATCCTTCCATGCCCGACCGGCCCGATCAACTCTTCCTCGACTTCCAGTCCGCGCTCGCGGGCCGCTACTCGCTCGAGCGGGAACTGGGCCGCGGCGGAATGGGCATTGTATACCTTGCGCGGGAAGTGCGGCTCGACCGACTGGTGGCGATCAAGCTACTGCCGCCCGGTCGGGCGCGTGACGGCCGCCTGCGCGAGCGATTCCTGCGCGAAGCACGCACCGCGGCGAAGTTCAGTCACCCGCACATCATCCCGATCTTCGCAGTGGACGAGGTGGACGCCTTCGTCTTCTTCGCCATGGCCTACATCGCCGGGGAGACGCTCACGGAGCGGGTCCGGCGGCGCGGGCCGCTGCCACCTTCCGACGCGGGCCGCGTGCTGCGGGAGGTCGCGTGGGCGCTCGCCTACGCGCACTCGCAGGGGCTCGTGCACCGCGACGTGAAGCCGGACAACATCATGCTGGAAGACGGGAGCGGGCGGGCGCTGGTGGCGGATTTCGGGATCGCTGGTCTGGTGCGTGGCGCTGCGGGGCTCGACGGGGGCGAGGTGATCGGGACGCCCGAGTTCATGAGCCCCGAGCAGGCGCTGGGCGAGCACGTAGACGCCCGCAGTGACCTCTACGCACTCGGCGTGGTCGGCTACTACGCCCTGTCGGGGAAGCTGCCCTTCGAAGCCGAGAAGGCGACGGACGTGCTCGCCAAGCAGGTGGCCGAGCCCGCGCCGCCCCTTGCGGGCGTCGCCGGCGTGCCCCGGCGCCTCGCGGTGGCGATCGACCGCTGCCTCGCGAAGGATCCGGCGGAGCGGCCGCAGACCGGGGAGGCGCTCGCCGAGCAGCTCGGCGTGGCCCTCGAGCAGCGCCGCGAGCTGCCGGTGGGGCTGCGGGTGTTCGTCAAGCGCAACGCCAGGCTGGGTGGCGTGGGTGGGCTGATCTATGTGTTCTCGATCCCGTTCATGATGACCTTTGTCGCGTCGTTCTTCCGTCCGAGTGGGGCGGCGGCGATGTGGACGTTCGCGGCAGCGGTCACGGTGGTGCCATTTGGAATTCTGGTCGGCCGCGCCAGGCGGTTCCTGGCCTCAGGGTTCGGGCCGGAGGAGCTGGGCGTCGCGTTCCGCGCCGAGTTCGAGCACGGGCGCGAGGAGCGGGTTTTCGAGTACGGCCGAGCCCCGTCGCTCTACGAACGTGTCCTGCGGTTGCTCACGGGCGGCGGCTTGGCGATCGCCACGCTGAGCGGATTCTTTCTGTTCGGCACCCCGTTCCTGTATCAATGGGACAGGACGTTGGCGCAGATATTCGGGTGGTCCCTCTCCGGCGCCCTCGTGACCGGTTTCATGGCGCTGGTGCGCCTGCAACGTCGTATCGACCTCGACACCCGCATCTGGTCTCGGCTGTGGCAGGGACCCGTCGGGCGACTGTTGTTCCGCATCGCGCGCTTATTCGTGGCCATGAAATCGCTGCCGCCGCCCGCCACCCACCGACCCACCGAGCTGGCGCTCGCGATGGCGGCGGAGCAGCTGTTCGAGGAACTGCCCCGCGACGCGCGCCATCAGCTCAAGGACCTGCCGGACGTGGTCCGGCGCCTGGAGCAGGACGCTCAACGAATGCGGCTGCGCCTCGAAGAGCTCCACGATGCGCTCGGGGGAACGGAGACGGCGCCCGGGACGCTCGCCAGCGACGCCGTGACGGCGAGGCACGATCGGATCGTGACCGACCTGATTACCGAACGGGACCGCGTCCAGCAGCGCCTGGGCGACGCGGTGAAAGCGCTGGAGACGATCCGGCTGAACCTGCTGCGCCTGCGCGCCGGGTCTGGTAGCGTGCAGAGCCTCACCACCGACCTGGGCCTCGCGCGTGAAGTGGCGGGCGAGATAGATCTGCTGCTCGAAGGGCGGCGGGAAATCGAAGAGGAGCTGCGGTGACGACGCGCGACCGGATCGCGGCCGTGTTCCGGGGACCGAGTGGCATTCGGCCCGGCTGGCGGTTGCTCATCTTTTTCGTGCTCGCGTTCGGGATCATCGGTCTCGCGTTCGGCTTGATCGTCACCAAAGTCCTGCGGGTGCAGGAGCTCGAGGCGTGGACGCCCACGGCGTTCCTCCTCGCCGAGTCGGTGGGCGGGTTGGGCATCGTGGTGACGCTCTCGGCCGCGGCGATCATGTCCCGCATCGAACGCCGCCCCATTGGCGGCTATGGCCTGCCCTGGCGCGAGGCGTTCCGCGGGCCCTTCTGGGAGGGCGCGCTGTGGGGCCTCGGGGCGGTGATTGGGCTCATCGCCCTCATCGGAGCCGCGGGCGGCGTCTCACTCGGCGGCTGGGCGCTCTCGGGTGCGGCGTTGTGGCAGGCTACGCTCGGCTGGGCCGCCGCCATGACCCTATTGGGCCTGGCGGAGGAGTTCGCGTTCCGAGGGTATCCGCTGGTGACCCTGGCGGAAGGAATCGAATTCTGGCCTGCGGCGGGAGCCCTCTCCCTCGTGTTCGGCGGCCTCCACTATTTCTTCAAGCCCATGGAGACGCTCGCGGACGGCGTGAGCGTCACGCTGATCGGGCTGTTTCTCTGTCTCACGTTGCGGCGGCTGGGGAGCTTGTGGTTCGCAGCGGGTTTTCACGCGGCGTTCGATTATGCGGCCCTCGTCCTGTTCGCGTCGCCGAACACGGGGAACGGCGGGCGCAGCATCGACTCACACCTGCTGGCCGTGACCTATCATGGCCCCGCCTGGCTGACGGGAGGCCCGTGCGGGATCGAAGCCAGTGTCTTCGTGTTTCCCATCATTGTGGCGCTCTTCGTGCTGTTCAATCGGAGGTACCGAACGGCGACCGCGGACTCCATCGCGGAATGAAACCGGGAAGTTCGTGCCCTCCGTCACCACCCCGCCGTTCGGGCGACGGTTTCGTCTGAGCAACTGAGCGAACCGCACAACCCGCGCGGAACCTCCGGTAGTGAGCCCGGGGTACTTGGGCCCGTGACTTCGGACCCGCTGCTTCCCGCGTTCCAGCGCGCCCTCGCCGGGCGGTACGTCGTCGAGCGGCCCCTCGGACACGGCGGGATGGGCCTCGTTTACCTCGCCCGCGAGCTGCGCCTGGAGCGGCGCGTGGCCATCAAGCTGCTGCCCCCCGACCGCGCGCTCCAGCCTGCCGCCCGGGAGCGATTCCTGCGCGAAGCGCGCACCGCGGCGCAGCTGTCGCATCCGGGCATCGTTCCTATTTTCAACGTCCACGAAGTGGCGGACTTCGTGTTTTTCGCGATGGCGTACGTGGAGGGAGGGACGCTGGGGCGGCGGGTGCGCCACTCGGGCCCGCTCACGAGCGACGCCGCGGCGCGGCTCCTCGAGGAAGTCGCGCGGGCGCTGGGGTACGCCCACGACCGCGGCGTCGTGCATCGCGATGTGAAGCCCGACAACATCCTGCTCGATCCGGCCACAGGGCGCGCCTTGGTATCGGATTTCGGCATCGCGCGGGTAGGCACCGCTACCTCCACGGGCCCGCACCGGGTGGTGGGATCGGCCGAATTCATCAGCCCCGAACAGGTCCTGGGTGAGCGCGTGGGTCCCCGCAGCGACCTCTACTCGCTCGGGATCGTCGGCTATTTCGCGCTCTCCGGCGGGCTGCCGTTCACCGGCCGCGACGACATGGCCGTGCTGGCGCGCCAGGTGAGCGATCCTGCGCCCCCCCTCGCCTCAGTCGCCCCCGGCGTGCCTCCCCGTCTGGCCGCCGTCATCGACCGCTGCCTCGCCAAGGATCCCGCGGCGCGCTATGCGAGCGGCGAGGAGCTCGCCGACGCGATCGCCGCTGCCGTCGACCGTCGGGCGGCCGTCGCCGTGCGCGCGTTCGTCACGGAGGGGCGTCAGCTCTCGACCACAGCGCTGATCTATGGCGCGCTCGCGGCCGTCGCGTTGCCCGTGCTGGCCCTGCAGCTGCTTGGCCCGGAGGACCTGCGGGCTCGTGCCGCCGCGCTTGCGGGGGGAATACTGATCGCGACTGCGCCGATTGCGGTCATGGTCGCCCGCGTGCGACGGCTGCTCAAAACGGGGTACGGACGTCAGGACCTCGTGGACGCCCTGCGCGCCGAACACGCGCACAGGGCCGAAGAGCTGGCGTTCCTGTACGGGGACGGGCCGTCCCGGCTCGAGCGAGCCATGCGCCGGCTGTGCTACGTCTGTCTGGCCGCTGCCGCCGCCGTCGTAATGGGAATCGAGCGGACCCCGGAGCTTGCCGGCAGGGTGGGGATGCCCGGCCTGTTCGGCGCCGCGGCGGTCACCGCTTTGCTCGCGGCTGTAGTCGCCCGGGCCCGTACGGAGCATCGCACCGACCCAAAGGGCGAGCGGCGATTACGATTCTGGAGCGGGCTGCCCGGCGCCTGGCTCTTCGCCCTGGCGGGCCCGCGGGAGCCGCGGCGGCGGGATACGCCACCGGCCTCGGTTGTTTCACCCCTTGTGCTGTCGCCGGCGATTACGCCCGTACCGGACGTGCGGGATGCTTGACCTGCGCGAGCCGGCGCGCGGCTTCTCGTAACATCTCCTCCGTCTTGCAGAACGCGAACCGAACCAGCCGTCGCCCGAGCTCGGGTCGGCTGAAGAAACTCGACCCCGGCACGGGCGCCACGCCGATCTCCTTGGTCAACCAGTAGGCGAATTCGTCGTCAGGGAGGTCCGAGAGGGCGGAGTGGTCCGCCAGGACGTAGTACGCCCCTTGCGGCGGGGTACAGCGGAACCCGGCGTCGACGAGCGCCTTGCACAGGAGATCGCGACGGGCCTGGTAGTCGTGCTTCAGCCGCTGGTAGTAATCGTCTCCCAGGGTCTCGAGCCCGATGGCGACGGCTTCTTGGAGCGGTGCCGGGGCCCCCACGGTCAAGAAGTCGTGCACCTTGCGGATGGCATCGGTTGCGTCGGGCGGCGCTACGATCGTGCCGATCCGCCAGCCCGTCACACTGAACGTCTTCGACGCGCCGCTGATCGTTATCGTCCGTTCGCGCATGCCGTCGAGCGTGGCGAGCGGCACGTGCTCACCCTCGTAATAGATGTGCTCGTAGATCTCGTCCGTCACCGCGTAGGCGTCGTGGCGGCGGCATAACTCGGCGATCGCCTCCAGCTCGCGTCGCGACAGCACCCGGCCCGTTGGGTTGTTCGGCGTGCACACGATGATGGCGCGCGTCCGCGAGGAGAACGCGGCGGCCAAACGGTCCAGGTCGAGCTCCCGAGTGGTGTCCAGTGGCACGTACACCGGCTTGGCGCCGCAGAGAATGGCATCGGGCCCGTAGTTCTCGTAGAACGGCTCGAACACGATGACTTCGTCGCCGGGATCGACGATCGCGAGCAGGGCTGCGGCCATGGCTTCCGTGGCGCCGCAGGTGACGGTGACGTCGGTCTCGGAGTTCACCGTCATGCCGTACCACTCCGCGTACTTCCGGGCGAGGGCATCCCGCAGACGCTTGGCGCCCCAAGTAATGGCATACTGGTTCACGTCGCCGTGCACCGCGCGCGCCGCGGCTTCTTTCAGTGCGTCCGGGGCAGGGAAGTTCGGAAACCCTTGAGCCAGATTGATGGCGCCGTGCTCGCTGGCGAGCCGGGTCATGCCGCGAATCACCGATTCGGTGAACGAGTGGGTGCGTCGGGCGGTGTGCATAGAGGCGGAACTTCGTCGGGGCGCCGCGCGCAGGTAAGCCTGGGGCGAACAGATGCCGAAGACCCCACTGCCGGTCGCTGCCGACAGTGGGGCCTTGGCTAAGACTCTTGTACTGCGGCTATGCTAGGGCAGATTCCCGAACCAAATGAAGCCCGCGCCAGAGCCGTCCGTCACGGGGACGCTGTACCCACCCGAGCCACACGCATACGACGCCGACGGGTAGTCGAGGGACCAAGTGTTCGCGACTATCTCACAGACGGTGTAGGTTCCCGCGGCGACACCCTTGAACGTGAAGTTGTCGTTGTCGCTGTCCAAGCTTGTGTCTGACGTTACCGCCATGGCCACGACCGCGCCGCTTGCGTCTAAGAGCTGGACGCACCAGCCACCGAGGAACGGCCAGGGATCCTGATCCTTGAACACCTGCCCGCCGATCGTGCCTGACCCCGTGCCCGGCCCAGAGCTCACGCAGCCGCCCGATGACGTCGGTGGAGGAAGCTGGGGCGGGGGCGGGGGCAGGGGATCGGCCGGACACTTTTTCATGTCCTTGTCGGCGTGCTTGGCAAAGCGCTTCGCGCAATGCGCAGCGTCTTGCCCCTTGCCTTTGCTGTCCTTAAGGACGGCCTGTTTGCCGGTCAAGGACTGACCCTGGGAGACCGCCGTCGCAGAGGACGCGACGGCCAGGGCGAAAACGACCATGAGGGCTCGCATACGTTCGTACGCTCCTAGCTCAGTTGGGGCTGAGGAGGGGCGGCCTCAGCGGATCGCCTTGGGCTGGGGAAGCCGGTGGGCGCACCCACCCGGCCCCCCTGTCCCAGGGCGCTCCGAAGTTCGCGACAAATGCCCGCCGTGGCCGTGTGGCGCGTCACGGTAATCAACAACATGCTGCTACTCATAAACTTACGCGTCATTGTTCAGTTTGTGACGCCCGCGTTGCGTGACCACGCGACCACCATAAGTGCACTGTCGCGTCATCATGGCATCACTCGTGAACCTCGGCAGTGGGGTCGCCGTCAGCCCTACGGCTGCTGGATGTTGCCAAACCAAATGAAGCCAGCAGTGCCCCCATCGTCGAGCGGCACGCTGTACCCGGCGCCGCTAGCGCAGGATGCCCCCGACGTCGGAAAGGTCTGGGTCCAACCGCTCTGGCGGACCTCACAAACCGTGTAGGAACCGGCCGGCAGGCCTGACAAGCTGAAGTTGCCGAGCGGGTCGGTGACAGCCGTTGCGCTCACAGGCCCGCTCAGCTCTACGCACCAGCCGGCAAGACCAGGCCAGGGATCTGCGTCGATGAACACCTGCCCGTCGACCGACGCGGTGCCACTTCCGGCCGGCGACTGGACGCAGCCCGTCGGCGAGGGAGGGGGCGGGGGCTGGGGCGGTGGCTGGGGCGGAGGCGGCGGATCCTGCTGCGCGCACAGCCCCTGATGGGCATTGGCCGTCCCCTGCGGCGAGCGAGTGACGGTTCCCTTGCCGTTAACGCACGAACTCTTGCCCGGAAGACCCTGCGATACGCCGACTATCAGCGGCGTTGCCACCAGGGCACAAAGCACCATGAAGGCACGCATACGTAGCACTCTCCTCAATCGGTGGGCTGAGGAGAGGGCGCGGCGGCCTCAGCGCGGCTGCCACGGTGTTGGGATGGGGGCGGGCACAAACCCGACCACCCCCGGATCACCGGGCAGCTTCAACTTTGGCGTACGGCTATGGCGGCACCGTGCCGTGTATCACTGGGTGATGGTAAGGTAATATGTTTCAATATCTTACGATGCAGGACGCCGCTGTCGCCGAGCCGGCTGCGCGGTCGACGCGATCAGAAAGCGTACTGTCGCGATATCATGTCGACATCGTCGGGTCGTGCTCGTCACAACTTCAGCCTCACATCGATGTCGACCAGCACCACGCTCGGCGTGCTGAGAAACACCACCCGACCCTCCGTCCGGTGGATCACCATCTTCGCCGGCGGGCCCTTGCCCTTACCCTTCCCCTTGTTCCCCAGTCGATACCAGACGACGTAATCGTGCCCGCTAGTCTCGACGCGATCGACCTCATAGCCGTGCTTGCCGAGCGCTTCCTTTGACACGGCCAGGGCGTGATCGGTCGTGACCGCGTACTTCTTGGGCCCCTTCCCCTGCGCCACCGGCCTGGCGGTGCCGATCAGCAGCAATCCCGCGGCTGCCAAAACTCCCACTGCTCGCACGTCTTCCTCCCTTCTGTTCAATCCCGCTGTCCGACCGTCCGACCTCTCATTTTAGGATTTGCTTCGCGATCGTATTGAGCTGCATGTTGCTCGTGCCCTCATATATCGTCCCGATCTTCGCATCGCGATAGAACTTCTCGACCGGATACTCTTTCGTGTAGCCGTACCCGCCGAACAG